>WNGD01003243.1_pt1 | contig 17792 bp, 11 predicted proteins | sample 5400671 | NCBI WGS metagenome assembly WNGD01 (sample SAMN13153369, study PRJNA577476) | soil metagenome | isolation source: 40 cm soil or saprolite under grassland replicate 2 | place: USA:California | collected 2016-06-15
ACGACCGCGCTCCAGACGGGCACGGACAGCTCGAGGCTCATGAAGACCCGCAGCAGCTGCCCGAAGGCGAGACCGAGCACGATCCCGAGGACTCCGCCCAAGAGGGTGAGCGTCGCCGCCTCCACCAGGAATTGCCACAGGATCTCGCGCCGCGTCGCCCCGAGCGCCTTGCGCACCCCGATTTCGCGCGTGCGGTCGGTCACCGAGACCATCATGATGGCCATCACGCCGATGCCGCCGACCAGGAGGGCCACGCTCGACAACACCAGCATCACGAGGAAGAAGACGCCCGTGAGCTTGTTGAAGACGTCGAGGATCTGATCCTGGGTGATCAGGTCGAACGAGTTCGGGTCGCCGGCGCGCAGGCCGCGGATGCGCCGCAGCTGCACCGTCACCTCGTCCATCGCCCGCGACACGCTGATCCCGTCGTTCGGCTTCACGACGATCCACAGCGCGTTGGTCTCGTCGTAGCGGAAGAAGCGCCGCGCCGCCTCGAACGGGATGATCGCGGCGATCTCCTGGGAGGGCGGCTGGAAGATGTTCTCCGGATTCAGGTAGATGCCGATCACCTGGAACGACTTGCCCGAGATACGCAGCAAGCGCCCCATCGGGTTGACCCGCCCGAACAACTTGTCCGCGAACCGCCGTTCGATCACCACGACCGGCGTGCCGGTGCGCAGCTCGGCCGTGGTGAAGAACCGTCCCTCGGGCAGGCTGCCGCCCTGGATCTCCATGTAGTGGTCGTCCGCGCCGAAGATCGTCACGAGCTGGGTGTGGACCCCCTCGTACTCCATCTTCTGGAACAGCTGCACCCACGTCCCGGCGTAGCGGATGTCGGGCAGCCGCGCGATCGCCTCCGCCTCGGGAGGCTTGATGACGGGGCGGATCCGCACCTCTTTGGGCAGCGCGTCCGGGTTGAGCGGCGTCGTGGACCAGAACCGCAGGATGTAGAAGGTGGTCGGCCCCGCGACCTCGATCGTGTTGATGATTTGATCGCGGATCCCCTGTACGATCGAGGCCATGGCCATGACCGTAGCGACCCCGATCACGACCCCGAGGATGGTGAGCGCCGAGCGCAGCTTGTTGGCGCGCAGCTGTTCGACGGCGATGAGCCACCCCTCGGACACCGAATGGAGTTTCATGCCGCGATGCCGGGAGAAGGGAGAGGGGAGAGGTACCTGACGGCGCGAGGCGTACGGTCGGTGCGGACCGTCAAGTACCTCTCCCTTCTCCCCTCTCCCCGGCTTCTGATCATTCGTACCTCAACGCCACCACGGGATCCAGCCGTGCGGCCCGCATCGCCGGATACACCCCGAACACTACGCCCACGCTCGCGCCCAGGCCGAGCGCCACCGCGATAGACCAGAGCGTGACGCGGGCGGGAAGCGGCGAGATCAGGCTCACGAGCCACGCGAGCCCGGCTCCCGCCGCGAGCCCGAGCACGCCGCCCAGCGCCGCGAGCGCGCGTCAGGTTCTTCCAGAAGCTCACCAGCGCATCCGCCGTGTCCACGGTGAAGTCGTCGGACTGGCCCGGCCGGAGCTTGTGCGCGATGCGCATCGCCTCTTCGGCACGCTGCATCCCGCCCTGGACGAGCGCCGCCGCCGGCATCTTGACCGAGATCACGGTCGTCTTGCGGCGGCCGTATAACGCCTCGAAGCTCGAGAGCGGCATCATCACGAACCCGTCCCACGACTGGCCCAGCACGGTGCCTTTCTTCGCCACCACGCCCTTCACCGTGTACTGCTGGCCCAGGATGCGGATCCTTTCGCCGACCGCCTGGTGGGGATCGTCGAACAACCTGTCGGAGATGTCGTAGCCGAGCTCGACGACGGGGCGGCGCTCGCGCACGTCGATGTCCGACAGCGGCTCCCCCGCCGCGAATGCGTAATCCTGCACGACCTGGAACGGCGCCGTGACGCCGAAGACGAACACGTCCCCCACCGTCTTGGCGCGCCACACGATGTCGGCCTGTGGGGTGGGCCACCCCGACTGGAGCGCGATCGCCTTCGCCTCGGGGAGCGCGCGCGCCACGTAGGGCACGTCCTCGGGGGCGATGATCGGGCGGCGCTGGATGGCCTTCCACGCCTCGTCGTCGATCAGGCCGACGGCGATCGGCGTGCGGCGCACCTGGAACGCGTTCGCCCCTACGATGGCGCCGCCGATCCGCTCGCGCACATAGGCGTTCATTCCCTGGATGATCGCGACCACCGCCACGAGGAACGCCACGGAGACGATGATGCCCAGCAGGGTGAAGAACGAGCGGAGCTTGTGGCTCCACGCGGCCTGGAGCGCCTGGAGGATGGCTTCGGAGAGCTGCATGGGAGTGGAAACTTAAGACAGGGAGCTGGGAGCAGGGAGCGGTGCCTGACGGAACTGCTCCCTGCTCCCGGCTCCCTGCTCCCTATTCGTATCGCAGCGCTTCCACCGGATCCAGCCGCGCGGCGCGGCTCGCGGGGTAGAGGCCGAAGCCCACCCCCGTCAGGGCCGAGGCGCCGAGTGCGGCGACGATCGACCACAGCGGCACGTTCGCGGGGATCGGGGTGAGGCGCGAGATGGCGAAGGCGAGGCCGCCCCCCACGAGCATCCCCGCCGCACCGCCCACGAGCGTCAGGGTCGACGCCTCCACCAGGAACTGCCACAGGATCGCGCGCCGCGTCGCGCCGAGCGCTTTGCGGACGCCGATCTCCCGCGTGCGCTCGGTCACCGAGATCATCATGATGGCGACGACGCCGACACCGCCTACCATCAATCCGATGGACGAGAGCACGAGCATCGCGAGGAAGAACATGCCCGTGACCTGGTTCCATGAGTCGAGCAGCTTGTCCTGCGTCACGATCGAGAAGTTGTTCTCCTGGCCCGGCTTGAGCCCGCGCAGCGAACGCAGCGTGGCGACCACTTCATCCATCGCCTGTTGCTGGGTGTAGCCCGGCGCCGGCGCCACGGCGAGCCGCATCCAGCCCTTGAAGTACGGCACATACTTGACGAACGCGCCGTGCGGCATCCCGACGAACGGCGGCGTGCTGCCGCTGAACAGGCTCGGCGGCGGCGTGTACACGCCGATCACGGTGAACGGTGCCCCGGCGACGTGAATCGACTGGCCGATCGGATCGCGCCCGCGGAACAACTGGTCTTCGAGTTTCCGGCTGATGACCGCCACGGGACTGTTCGCAAGGTCCTCGAGCCGGGTGAACGTGCGTCCCGGGTAGACGTCCCCGCCATTCACTTCCACCCACTGTGCGGACAGCCCCGACACGTTGACCGACTCGAGCCGGAGGTCGCCGAACGCCACCGTCGCCGAACTCTCATCGCGCCGGGTGACGTAGCGCACCGAGGGCAGCAGGGCGATCCGATCGGCCTCCACCTCGGTGAGCAGCGGATTGCGCCGCCACGGGCTGTTCTCGTCGGAGCCGTCCGAGACGTTCACCCCCGCCTGGAAGAAGCGCCACACGAGGAACGTGCGCGGGGCAATCGACTCGAAGATGTTCGAGACGCTCTTGTTGATCCCGCTGATCATGGCGGCCATCACCATCACGACCATCACGCCGATGGCGACGCCGAGGATGGTCAGCGCGGCGCGCCCCTTGTTGCCGCGCAGCGAGTCGAGCGCGATGCCGACCCCTTCGAACAGGCCCCCCCCGGTCATGTCTCGTGCCGCAGGGCGGCGATGGGGTCGAGGCGGGCCGCCCGGCTGGCCGGGTACACGCCGGCGAGGATGCCGACCCCGGTGCCGAGCACCACGCCGACGAAGATCGACCACGGCGCCACGGCGGCGGGCAGGGGGGTCGTCACGGCGACGGCGCCCGCGAGCGCGATGCCGAGGGCGACGCCCCCCGCCGCGCCCACGGTCGCGAGCGTCGTGGCCTCGACCAGGAACTGGCGCAGGATGTCGCGCCGCCGGGCCCCGAGGGCCTTGCGGATGCCGATCTCGCGCGTGCGCTCGGCCACCGCCATCAGCATGATGTTCATGATCACGATCCCGCCCACGACGAGCGAGACCGCGACGAGGCCCGGGAGGGCGACGAACAGCACGCGGCTGATCTTCCCCCAGAAATCGAGCACCTCGTCGGCCGTCTCGAGCGTGAAATCGTCTGGGGCCCGCGGACGCAAGTGCCGCCGGCTGCGCATGATCGCTTCGGCCTGGGCCATCGCTTCGCGCATCTCGGGCTGCGAGTGGGCCTTCATGGCCAGCGCGTCGACCACGCGCGGTCGGTTGACGTAGCGCTTGAGGGGCGAGCTCGCCGGCGCCACGGCGAACTTGTCGAGCGACAACCCGAACAAGTTGCCCTGCTTCTCGATCACGCCGATCACCCGATAGGGGAGGTCGAAGAGCGTCACCTCACGGTCGATCGGGTCCCGGCCCTCGAACAGCTTGTCCGCGAGCTCGTGCCCGAGCACCACGACCGGCACGCCCGACTGGACCTCCTGCGCCGTGAAGGCGCGGCCTTGCTCGAGCCCGAGCGAGCGGATGTCGAAGTACAGCTCCGTCGCGGCGGTGACCAGCACGTCCTTGGCCTGCCGCCGGCCCGCGGTGAGCGCCGCGCGGGTGCTCGACTCCCAGGCGGCGAGGACCGGGACGGTCACGCCGCGTGCCACGGCCTGCGCGTCTTCGTATGTCACCCGCGGCCGTCGCCGCCACGTCCGCCACGTCGAATCCGTGACGTTGCCCAGCTGCACGTCGGGGAACTGCCGCAGACGAAACGTGTTCACGCCGAGGATCGTGCCCGCGAACTTGTCGGTCATGTAGCGGTTCATCCCTTGCACGACCGAGACGACGGCGATGAGGAACATCACGCCGATGAACACGCCGATGATCGAGAAGGCGCTCTTGAGCTTCTGCGCCCGGATGGTCTGGAAGGCGAGGCGGACCGCTTCAACGAAGGGCATGCGACATACTCTGCGGTCGCGCTATTCGTACCGCAGCGCTTCCACCGGATCGAGCTGCGCCGCCCGCGCGGCCGGGTAGATCCCGAACAGGATGCCGGTGACGGCGGCCGCCGCAAGCGCGAGGACCACGGAACCGAGCGGGACGTGGGCGCGGATCGGCGTGGCGGCGGCGATCAGGAAGGCGATGAGCCCGCCGGCGATCATGCCGCAGATGCCGCCCGCCATCGTCAGGGTCGCCGCCTCCACCAGGAACTGCCACAGGATCTCGCGCCGCGTCGCGCCGAGCGCCTTGCGGACGCCGATTTCGCGGGTGCGCTCCGTCACCGAGATCATCATGATCGCGATGACGCCCACGCCGCCCACCGCGAGCCCCACCATGGACAGCACGATCATCACGACGCGCAGCACGAACGTCGTGCTGTTGACGCTCTCGAGGAACTTCTCCTGCGACACGACCGCGAAGTTGTTGTCCTGCCCGGGCCGCAGCCCGCGCTTCACGCGCAGCGCCATGGTGACGTCCTCCATCGCCTGCAGCGTGCCGACCGAGTCGGCGGGGCCCACGAGGAAGTTCATCCAGCCCCGCCAGTACGGCACGTACTTCACGAACGCACCGTGCGGCAGGAACGTCTGGAAGTTGTTCTCCTCGCCGAACAGGCTGGGCGGCGGGTTGAACACGCCGATCACCACGTAGGGGATGCCGTTGATCTTGATGGTGCGGCCGAGCGGGTCGAGGCGGCCGAAGAGCCACTCCGAGAGCTTGGCGTTGATCACCGCGAGCTGCGCGGCCGCGGCGTCCTCGAGCGCGGTGAACGATCGGCCCGGGAACACGTCGCCGCCGGCGACCTTCACCCAGTCGGCGCTGCGGCCGACGATGTCCACCGAGGCCGTCTTGCGGTCGCCATACGAGACCTCCAGGCCGCCGCCGGCGCCCTCGTCCACCGCCACGAAGCTCACGCTCGGCAACCGCTCGATCAGACGCGCCTCGACGACCGTGAGGGGCGGGTTGCGGCGCCAGGGGCAGTTCTCGTCGCTGCCGTCGCAGATGCTGACGCCCCCCGAAAAGTGGCGCCCGACCCAGAAGGTCTTGGGTCCCGACTGCTCGAGCATGTCGCTCATGCCCTTGTTGAACCCGCTGATGAGCGCGCCGATCACCATCACCACCATGACCCCGATGGCGACGCCGAGGATGGTCAAGGCGGCGCGGACCTTGTTCGCCCGCAGCGAGTCGAGCGCGATGCCGACGCCTTCGAGGAGCGGAGTCAACGGCTACTCGTGGCGCAGCGCGGCGATGGGGTCGAGCCGCGCCGCCCGCGTCGCCGGGTAGACCCCGGCGACGATGCCCACCCCGCCCCCGAGAATGACGCCGACGAGGATCGACGCCGGCGAGACGGAGGCGGGCAGGGGGCTGGCGACGCTGAGCAGGAACGTCAGACCGACGCCCGCGAGGACCCCGAGCGCGCCGCCCAACGCTGCCAGCGTGACCGATTCCGCGAGGAACTGCCGCAGGATGTCCCGCCGGCGGGCGCCCAGCGACTTGCGGATGCCGATCTCGCGGGTGCGCTCCGCGACGGCCATGAGCATGATGTTCATGATCACGATGCCGCCCACGACCAGAGAGATGCCGACGAGGCCGGGGCCCACGTAGAACAGGATGCGCTTGATGTTCCCCCAAAAGCTGAGCACGCCTTCCGACGTCTCCAGCGCGAAGTTGTCCTCCTGCAGCGGGCGCAGGTGGCGGCGGCTTCGCATGATGCCCTCGGTCTGCGCCATCGCGTCGCGCATCTCGAGCTCGGAGCTCGCCTTGACCATCAGCGCGTCGATCACGCCGGGCGGATTCACCTCGCGCTGGATCGGCGACACCGCGGGGGCGACCACGAACTTGTCGAGCGAGATGCCGAACAGATTCCCCCGCCGCTCCGCCACGCCGATCACGCGGTAGGGGATCCCGTGAATCCGGACCGACTTGCCGATCGGGTCCTGTCCCTCGAACAGCTTCTGGGCGAGATCGTACCCCATGACCAGCACCGTGCTGCCGTCGCGGGCCTCCTCCGGCGTGAACGCGCGGCCCTGACCGATCTTGATGTTGCGGATGTCGAAGTAGCGCTCGGTGGCTCCCTGCAGCGACACGCCCTTCGCCGCCTTGCGGCCGTACTCCACCGTGCCGCGGTCTTCCGACCACCACGCCGTCAGCACCGGGATGGAGATGCCGTGCGTCACGGCGTCGGCGTCCTCGAAGCTGATGCGCGGCCGGCGCCGCCAGGCGCGCCACAGCGAGTCCGAGATGTTCGGCGTGAAGTTGGGCCGCTTGCGCAGGTGGAACGTGTTCACGCCCACCAGGGTGCCGGCGAACTTGTCGGTCATGTAGCGGTTCATCCCGTTGACGATCGACCAGGCACCGATCAGGAACGCGACGCCGATGAACACGCCGATGGCCGAGAAGACGCTCTTCAGCTTCTGCGCCCGGATCATCTGGAGCGCCAGCCGCACCGCCTCGAGGAAGGGCACCTACGCGGCCTGCAGCTGATCCGTGGCGATCACGCCGTCGCGCAGCGTCACCACGCGCGCGGCATGGGCGGCGATGTCGCGCTCGTGCGTCACCATGACGATCGTCTGGCCCTGGCGGTGCAGGTCCTGGAACACCTGCATGATCTCCGCGCTCGTGGTCGAGTCGAGGTTCCCGGTCGGCTCGTCCGCGAGCAGGATGGAAGGGTCGTTCACGAGGCCCCGCGCGATGGCGACGCGCTGCCGCTGGCCGCCCGACAGCTCGTTCGGCTTGTGGTCCATGCGATCGCCCAGGCCCACGCTCTCGAGCGCCCGCGCCGCTTGGTCGCGCCGCGCTCTCGCCGGGAGCCCGGCGTAGATCAGCGGTAGCTCCACGTTGTGCAACGCCGTCGCGCGCGGTAGCAGGTTGAACGTTTGGAAGACGAAGCCGATCTCCTTGTTGCGGATGCGGGCCAGCTCGTCGTCTGCCAGGTCGGAGACCTTCTGGCCGTTGAGCCAGTACTCCCCCGACGTCGGCGTGTCGAGGCAGCCAACGAGGTTCATGAACGTGGACTTGCCCGATCCCGAGGGGCCCATCACGGCCACGTACTCGTTCTTGCGGATCTGGACACTCACGCCGCGCAGCGCGCGCACCACCTCCCCGCCCATGTCGTAGTCCCGCGTCAGCTTGTGTGTCAGGATGACGATGTCGGGGAGCGGCGTATCGCCGGTCCGGAACGGCTGCGCGTCGCTCATGCCGCGGTCTTCTTCTTGCTCGTGTCGGCCGCCTGCTTCATCGGTCGCACGCGCGCCCCATCCTTCAGGTCGCGGATCGACTGGTAGGGCCCGGCCACGATCGACTCCCCTTCCTTGAGCCCGTCCATCACCTCGAAGTACTCATCCCCGGCGATGCCGACCTTCACCGCCCGGAACGTGGCGACGCCGTCCTTCACCACGAACACGCCCTCGGTTTCCTTCTTCTTGCGGGCGGTCGTCGTGTCGACGGGGCGGTGCTCCGTGGAAACCGGCTTGTTCTCGCGCACCGTCAGCGCGATGATCGGGATCGACAGGGCCTGCTTGCGCGTGTCGGTGACGATCCGCGCCGTGGCGGAGAGATCGGGGCGAATGTCGATCGGCGGCTTGTCGAGCGTCACCTCGACCTCGTAGTCCACCGCGCGGTCGTTTTGGCCCGTCGCCGTCGTCGTCGCGTCGAGGACGCTCGAGTTCGACACCTTCGTCACGTGGCCGATGAAGGTCGTATCGGGGAACGCGTCGATCGACACCTCGACCGAGTCACCCAGGTGGACGCGCACCACGTCCGTCTCGTCCACTTTCACCTTGGCCTGGATCACCGACAGGTCGGAGATCGTCATGAGGAGGCCGATGTCCTTCGAGAACGTGCTGGGGACGGCGACCTCGCCTTCCTCGACGGGAAGCCGGGTCACGCGACCGGCCATCGGCGCGATGAGGGTCGTCTTGCGGAGGTTGTCGCGGGCCGACTGCGCCGCGGCGCGCGCCTGGTCCACCTGGTGCGTCGCGGCGGTCAGGTTCGCCTCCGCGATGTCGAACGCCGTCTGCGCCTGCTCGAGCTGCTCCTGGGATACGAGGTTCGGGCTCTGCGTCCGCAGCTCCTTGGTGCGCTGCAGGGCACGCTCTGCCTGATCGCGGTTCGCCTTCGCCTGCACCGCGGCCGCCTGCGACGAGGCCATGTTGGCCGCCGCCTGCTGCAAGTTCGCCTGGTAGACCGTCGGGTCGATCTGCAGCAGGAACTGTCCCTTGGTGACCAGGTCGCCCTCGCGCACCGCGATCTTGGTGATCCGGCCCGTGATGTCCGCGCTGATGTCGACCTTCTTCTTGGGCTGGATTTTGCCGCTGGCGGTGACGGCGGCGACGAGGTCGCGGCGGCCCACCTTCTCGAACCGCACTTCCTGGCCGCGGTCGCGACGCGCGCCGGCGCTGATCAACACCAGCCCGACGATCAGGGCGGCTGCGCCCGCGCCCACCAGCACTTTGTTGCGTGTAGACATGTCGTTCGGATCCTCTCGGTTACCGCAGCGGCCGGCCGACCGCCGCTTCGAGCGCGGCCAGCGCCTTGTGATAGTCGTACACCGCGCTCACATAGTCCGTCTCGGCGCGCAGCGCGGCCACCTGGGCGTCGAGCAGCTCGAAGAACGTTCCCGAGCCCACGCGATAGCGCTCGGTCGCGAGCTGCAGCACGTCGTGCGCCGCCGTCCGGTTGGTGTCCTGAATCGCGGTCGCCCGGTACGCCGTCTGCAGGATCAAGTATGCCTGGCTCACGTCGGTCTGCACCTGGAGACCGCGCGCCCGTACCGACTCCTGCAAGTCTTGCTGCTGCGCCTTGGCCTGCGACACTTGCAGCGGCTGCTGGAAGTTGCCCCACAGCGGGATGCTGACGGTCAGCCGCGCCTGGAACGGCTGTGGCGTAAAGTGGAATGCGTAGGCGTCGTTCTGCGCGACCAGCTGCTGCCGCCGCTGCGGGTCCCACGGCACGCAGGGCAGCGGCGTCTCACCGGTGTTGAGCCACGCGGTGTTCTCGTACTGGCACGCGTCGAACGCCGCGGTCGCAACGCCCGAGTCCGCCGCGATCGTCGGATTGATGTCGGACAGCTTCTGCGTGAAGCCGGACCAGCCCGCCGACAGCGATACGGACGGCCCCCAGCTCCCCGTCGCCGCCTTGACGCCCCACCCGGCGGCGCTCTCCCGCGCCCGCAGCGCCTTGAGCGAGGGGTTTTGCGCCTCGGCGATGGTGAGCAGCTCGTTCAGTTTCCAGGTCGGCGCCTGGACGGCGAACGTATCACTCAGCTGCACCCGCTGGACGTCGACCGGCGCCGCGACGCCGATCTGCTGGAACAGGCGCAGCTTCTCCACGTCCACGGCCGTCCGCGCCCGCAGCAAGACCACCTCCGCGTTGCCCCGGGCTACCTGGGCCTGGCGCACGTCGATCAGGGACGCACGGCCCACGTCGTAGCGCGCTTGGGCGAGCCTCAGGAACGCCTCGTCATGGTCGAGCTGCTGCTGCGCCACCGCGGCGTTGTCCCGCGCCTGCAGCACCGTCAGGTACTGCTGCGTCACCCCCGTGACGAGGTTCGTCTCGGCCCCCGCGATGTCCGCGTCGGCGGCGGCGAGCTGCGCGTGCTTCAACCCCGGTTGGCTGAGCGTCTGTCCGCTGAGCGCCCAGTCGAGCGACAGGTTGTAGTTCGACGACCAGGTCGAAACGCTCTGGGAAAAGTTCTGCGTCAAGAAGCGCTGCTGGCCGGGCCCCGAGTAGCCCAGGCCGCCCGACGCGGTGACCGTCGGGATCACGAGGCTCGCGTAGGCGTTCCGCGCGGCCCAGGCGGCGGGCGCGCGGTCGTGGATCGTCTGCCGGTAAGCTGGATTGTTGACGCGCGCGAGCGTGATGGCGTCGGCGAGAGAGAGAGTCGCGGGGACAGGTTGCTGGCTGACGGCGACGGCCGGGCAGACGACGAGCCCGACGGACAACAGCAAAGGCCTCATGAATGATCCTCGGACCGGTCGTTGTGACGTCGCCTCATACGTGCAGGGCGCGCCGACGGTTTCGGCCCGCAACCCACGTGTCGCGGACCGGCGGGAATCTAACCTCCGTCGCGTGATGGAACGAAGGGGTCAGGGCGCCGGCGCCCGCTCCGCGGTGAGGCGGCGGGACGGGATGTCCACCTTCAGCAGTCGCCCGTCGGGGCCGAGCCAGAGGTGGACCAGCTGGCTCGCTCCTCCTGTTACCGTGATGTGCCGCAGCGCGGCATGGTCGCGGTTCAGCGCCGTGCCCTGGATCCCGAGATCCTGAACCGCGAGGACCTCGCGCCGCCCGCCCCGCGGGAAGATCCCCGTCAGCTGCACGGGCTGGGGCCGCGCCCGCCAGGTGGCGGGCACGTACAGCGCGAACACCGAGTCGTCGAGGATCGCGGCGGGTGGGGGAGCGGGAAGCTCGCGCGCTCGCTCCGTGCGGCGTCCCAGCAACCGGACGCCGAAGCGACCGCGGGTGAGTTGGCCGAGGATGCGCAGCGGCTCGCGCGGGTCGGCCACCGTATACTCCAGCCTCGCGGGCGCCGAGTCGGGCCCGATCTCGACGATCGGGTTGAGCACCACCATGGGCCGGCCCCGGTCGTACCGGGCGGTGGAGGTGATGGTCCACCCCGCGCCGGGAGCCGCGCGGGCCGGCGTGATGCGGAACGCCTCGCGGGCGATCTCGGCCGTGTCCTCGCGCACGACCAGCGTGCCCTCGTCGACGGGGCCTTGCAGCGCGAGCAGGGCGAGCAGCAGGGCGCTCACGGGACGGGTGCGCCGAGCACTCGCGTCGCGATGCGGTCATAAATCATCTTATACAGCCGCTCGCCCTTCTCCCGGGTCGCGACCGTGGGACGGCCGACCGAGCCCGGCGAGGCCGCCGGGAGCCTCCCGATGCCGCCCCCGCCGTAGCGGGTGCGCTGGTGCTCCGGGAGGACGAAGTCTTGGGCCCGCTCCATGCGGACCAGCTCCGGGGCGAGATACAGCAGGAGCGACGTGTCGAGCTCGCTGCCGTGCATCGGGCCGTCGGGGTCCTCGAGGTGGCCGGTGAAATCGAGCGCGAACACGTCCACGGTGAAGATGCGCGCCCGCCGGGTGCGCAGCGTCGACAGGGCTTCCTGGTGCGGGTCGTGGCCGTGGGCCGTGAGGATGATGAAGATGTCGACGCCGGCCTGCTCCCAGTCGCCGAGCAGGTCGTTCATCCAGCGGTGCAGCGTCTTGCGGCGGACCGCGGCATTCCCGGGGAACGACCGTCGGGTGGCGGTGTTGACGCCATATTCGATCGTGGGCGCCCGCAGAATCTCGAAGGCCGCGGAGAGGTCGTCGGCGAACCGCTCCACGATGATGGTGTCGCAGCCGAGCGGCAGGTGGGGCCCGTGCTGCTCGCAGGTTCCCACCGGCACGAGGAGGCGGGCATCGCGCTCGAGAATGAAACGCACCTCGTCGGGGACGAGGGTCTTCAGGTGCAGCGGCGCGCTCACGTAGTGCTCGCCGGCTGCGCCGCGGCGGTGGCCGCTGGCGAGTGGCTGCACGGCAATGCGGGCGTCTGGGCGTGGGTCGCGGGCGCTGCGGCGGTGGCGACCGCGGTACTTGCCCTCGCCCCAAGGCCCCGCGGCATCGCCCCGGGGTCAGCCGCCCTCGCCAGCCTCGTGCTCGCCGGGGTCCTGGTTGCTGGCGTCGTCGAGGTGCGGCGCATCGAGTGTTGCTGGCCCGAGGTGCGCGAGGGCCTGATCCCGCGCGATTCGTCGGAGTTGAAGGGCGCGCTTGCCACGGCCGTGGCCGAGGCGCGGCGCCTCGCCGAGCGGGGCATGACGGCGGCGCTCCTGCCCCAGGAGGCGGCGTTCGACCGCCTCCACGACGCGATCGCGGCGGGCCGCAGCGCGGCGGAGCCGGAGCGCGGGGTCGTGATTCTCGCGGCGAACGGCGAACCGGTGGCCTGGGCCGGCCGCCACCGGTTCGTTCCCGCACGCGATACCGCCGAGCTGCACGCGGTCATTACTCCATTCTACGTGTCGCTGGAGGCCCGGCGCCAGACGCAGGGCGGCGGCGTCGCCGTCGGCAGCGTGCTGCTCGATGCCGCACCGGCGGTCCCGGACCGCGCGCACGCGGTGAGCGCGCAGTTCGAGCGTGCCCACGGCGTAGCGCTGCGCTTTTACCAGGCGCGCCTCGCGCCCGCGGACTCCGACGTCTTCGATTACGCGACCCCCGCCGGGGACACGCTCTTCAGCGTACAGCCGGTGCCGCCGTCGCAGGGCGACGCGAAGCTCGCGGCGTTGCGCGTCACCGCCGGCCGCGCCGGCGCCGCGCTCGTGGTGGCCCTGTTGAGCCTCCTGCTCACGACCCCGCCCGGCCGCCAGCGCTGGCTGGTCGCGTTCGCGGCCGCGTGGTGCCTGGTGCGCGCGCCACTCGGCCCGGCACTACCCCTCACCGGGCTGTTCTCTCCCGCCGCGTTTTACCGCCCGCTGCTGGGCGCGCTCAGCGCGTCGGCCGGCTCGCTCACGGTGCTTGGCGTCGTGCTGATTCTCGCCGCGAGCGTGCTGTGGCGCCGCGGGCTCGCGCGGCGCTGGTGGACCACGGCCGTCGCCGGGGTGCTGGTGCTCGCCGCGCCGTACGTCGTGCGCTATTTCGGGCGCGGCATCGCACCTCCCGCGGGCGGCGTCGGCTTCGGGCTGTGGTTGTCGTGGGAAGCAGCGGTGGCGACGGCCGCGATGGCGCTGATCTTCGTGGCCGCCGCGCTGGTGCGGGGCGCCGCGGAGCCGGCGCGCGTCCCGTGGACGGTCCCTGCGGCGGTCGCGTGGGCCGCGCTCGCGGCGCTCGCGGGTCTGTGGCTCTGGGCGCCGTACGGCGCGTGGCCCGAATGGTACACCTTCGTCTGGCTCCCGGCGCTCGCCGGCGTTCTGGTCCCCGCGCCGCGGCGCTGGGCCCTGCTCGGGATCGCCACGGTGGCGGGCACCGCGGCCGCGCTCGTCACCTGGGGCGCCGCAGTCGAAGGTCGCCTGGGGCTCGCGACGCGGGACGCCGACGGACTGGGCAACGCCGACGATCCCCCGGCCGTCGCGTTGCTCGAGCGGCTCGGGCGCGAGCCCCCGGCGACGCCGCCGCGCACGGCGGGCGAGCTGTACGCCTGGTGGCGCGCATCGCCGCTCGCCGCCGAAGCCTACCCCGCCGCGCTCGCGTTGTGGACGCGTACCGGGGAGTCCGAGGCCGAGATCCGGCTCGCGAGCGTGGACCTGCCGTCGGCGCTCGTGGCCGCGTTGGTGCGCTCTCCGGCGTCGGCCCGCGGGGCGCGGGTAGAGCGACTGGAGCGGATTCCGGGCGTGCACTATGTGCTGGTGCTGCCGCTCGCCTCGGGCGACGTCCTCACGGTGGGCATCGGGCCGCGCACGCGCTGGATCCCGGCCGATCGGGTCGCGCGATTCCTGGAGGGGGAAGTCGGAGCCGAGCCGCCCTACACCATCTCGCTCTCACTCCCGAGCCCGGGCCCTGCGGCGGCGAGCGCGCGCGTGATCTGGACGCGGACGGACTGGTCGGTGCGCGGCGAGCGGCGGATCGAGCTGCCGGGGGGCGTGCGGCACGTGCACCTGCGCGTCGAGCTGAGAAGCCCCTGGGCGCTGCTCGTCCGCGGCGCGCTCGTCGTGGTGGTCGACACGGCGCTGCTCGCCGGGTGCTGGTTGCTGAGCCTGGGGTTGGTCGAGGGGTGGCGCCCGCGGCTCCAGCAGGTGTTCTCGGTGCTCCGAACGAGTTATCGGGCGCGCCTCACCGCGGCCCTCTCCAGCTTCTTTGTGCTGCCAGTACTCGCGTTCGCAGTGTGGGGCTTCGCCCGACTGCCCGACGAGGCGCGTCGCGCTGGCGATCTGCTCATCCTTCGCACCCTGCGCGACGTAGCCCCGATGGCCGAAGGGTTCACGTCCGGCTCCGCGGGCGCAGCGCGATCGGTCGCGGACCTGGGCAGCCGGCACGACGCTGACCTTTGGCTCTATCGCGGCGGCGTCCTCGCGGGCACGAGCGCCCCGGTTCTGGGCGAGCTAGGCCTGCTGGATCCGTTCCTCGCGCCGTCGGCGTTCGTGGGGCTCGCGTTGCAGGACGAGCTGGAGCTGACCGCCGACGGGCAAGCGGCGGGTCGCACCGTCCGCGTGGGCTACCGTGTGGTGCTCGCCGGGCCCCCCCAGGTGCAGGCGATCCTCGCGGCGCCGCAGTTACTGGACGACGAGCGCCTGCGCCAGCAGCAGGAAAACCTGGCGTTGGTGCTGATCCTCGCGACGCTCGCGGGGCTCGTCGCCGCCGTGTATCTCGCGGGGCTTACCGCTCGGGGGTTGGCGCGGCCGGTCGCGGCGCTGCGTGAGGCCGCGGCGGCGGTGGGGCGCGGCACGCCGCCCCCTCCCTTCGCGCCGGGGGCGCCGCGTGAGTTCGAGCCGGTGATGTCCGCGTTCGAGCGGATGGCCGCCGATGTGCGCCGCAGCCACGCGGCGCTCGAGGAGGCGCGGCGGCACACGGCGCAGGTGCTCGCCAACGTGGCGACCGGCGTGATCGCGGTGGACGAGGGGCTGCGCGTCACGATGGCGAACCCGCGCGCGGCCGAGCTGCTGGGCGCGGCGCTCGCTCCGGGCGACCTGCTGCCGCGGGCGGCCCCGACGGAGTGGCTGCCGGTCTGGAACGCGGTGGGAGAGTTTCTCGCCACCCGCGGCGACCAGATTGCCGAGCGCGAGTTCGACGTCGGCGGGCGCCAGATCCGCGTGCAGCTCGCACCCCTCGGTCCTACTCCGGACGGCTGCGTCGTGGCGCTCGACGACGCCACCGCGCTGACTCGCGCGGCCCGCGTGCTCGCGTGGGGTGAGATGGCCCGCCAGGTGGCCCACGAGATCAAGAATCCGCTCACGCCCATCCGCCTCGGCATCCAGCACCTGCAGCGGGTGCGGGCCAAAGAGGACGCCCGCGTCTTCGACGCCGCCCTGCGCGACACCGCCGAGCGGATCCTCGCCGAGATCGACCGGCTCGACGCGATCGCGCGCGCCTTCTCGCGCTTCGCCTCCCCGGCTGCGGAAGCCCTGCCGCTCGAGCCGGTGGATCTGCTCGCGGCGGCGCACGAGGTGGTGCGCCTCTACGCGCTCGGCGGCGCGGAGGCGGCCACGCGGTTCGAAGTTGCGGGCGAGCCCGGCGCGCTGGCGCTCGCGCGCACGGACGAAGTGAAGGAAGTACTGGTGAACCTACTCGAGAACGCGCGCACCGCGGGCGCGCGGCGCGTCACGGTGCGCGTCGGCGACGGGGGGCGCTGGCTGGCCGTCGAAGATGACGGCCGCGGCATACCGCCCGAAGCGCTGCCGCGCGTCTTCGACCCCGCCTTCTCGACCACGTCGAGCGGCTCCGGACTGGGCCTGGCGATCGCCCGCCGGCTGGTGGAGAGCTGGGGCGGGACCATCGCGCTCACGAGCACCGAGGGACGGGGGACCACCGTCACCATCACGTTTCAGGGCGCGTCGGCCCCCGATTCGTGACCGGGCTCACGCCCGGGCATGGCGTAATCCACGATCATTATTAACCTTGTCAGCCGCTACCTATCCGGGGAGCACCGTGCGCACATCCGTGGTGGGGTTTGCAGTCGTGGTACTCGCTCTCGGCTACGCGGCGCCCGCGTCCGCTCAGTGGGTGGTCACCGATGCCCGCCGGATCGGGATGGGCGGCTTGACCCTGGGCCGCTCGGGGAGCCTCGCCCGTTATAACCCGGCCTACCGGGCGGTGTCGGCCCAGGCGGACCGACGCGGCCAGCCCAAGGTGACGATCCCGATCCCCCTCGGCCTGATTCAATTCCTCCACGACCACCCGAACATCACGAACGACCCGGAATTCAAGCCCGGCTCCACGGGATTCAACCCGGTGCTCGTGCTGAACACGATTCTCAACCTGCCGCTCTACCTGGAAGTGAAGAAGGCGCCGACGCCGACCAATGACGTCACCTTCACCATCGGGGACACCTTGCTGATGGTCGACCTGGGCGCGGCCGCGAAGCTCGTCCCAGAAGACCAGTTCGGCATCAGCGGGTCGAGCCGGCCGCTCGATCCCGGCATCGACATCAAGGGGGTCCGGGTGGGTGTGATGGGCTGGCTGCACGACGACCTGGAATTCCAGCTAGGCGACAACCTGCTCGGCTTCCTGCGAGACTCGGTACCCGCAGATACCAATACGACATACAGCGTCCTAGTGCACGGGGTCCTCGAAGGGGGGTTCGCGCCAACGGTGAGCTACGCCGGGCGCATCGCAGGAGACAGCGCCATGGGACTGTATGTCGGCGGCGCGCTCCACTACTACCTCGGCGTCGGCTACTTCCGGACTGACGGCACTGGGGGCTTCCAGACCGGAGACACAATCTTCGGCGGATCCAGTCCCGTGAAACCGGTTGGGCAGACGCTCACCCAGTACTCCAAACCGGGGAACTCGCTGGGCCACGGCGTGGGCGGCGACGTCGGCATCGCATGGATCTCCGGGCCGATCGAGCTGGGGGTGGGCGTGAACGACATCGGCGCGACCATCACTTGGCCGGACACGCGCCAGGATACTGCCTTCTATCAGGACTCGGCGTATTCGCATGCCGGACCCAACCACGTGACGACGAAGACCAAGCTCCCCGTGTCCTACATCGCCAACCTCGCGTATACGGTCGGCAAGACCACCCTCGGCGCGGACGTCTTGAACACCGGGCGCGGAAGCGTGGTGCACGTGGGCGGGGAGCAGCGGATCGGCCCCTGGGCCGTGCGCGGCGGGGTCGCGCGGGATCAGCGCAAGCGGATCGAGTTCGGGTGGGGCGGTGGGCTGCGGTTCGGGGGCGTCGGCCTCGATGTCGGCTTTTGGACGCACACCAACTCGCTCTCGAACGAGCGCGGCATCACGA
>WNGD01002877.1_pt1 | contig 17791 bp, 20 predicted proteins | sample 5400671 | NCBI WGS metagenome assembly WNGD01 (sample SAMN13153369, study PRJNA577476) | soil metagenome | isolation source: 40 cm soil or saprolite under grassland replicate 2 | place: USA:California | collected 2016-06-15
CTGTAGATCTCGTAGTTCCACGTCGTCAGTGTGGTGTCATCGACGTCGAGGACGATCCCCCTGCTCGGCACCTTCGCCCGGGCTGCGAGCCAGTCCTCTCCCTTGGCTGCGACCGACCGGGCCTCGTTCGCGTAGTTGCTGTCGAGATTCAAGGGCGAGCTCCACGTCCCGCTCGGTCCCGTCACCGCCAGCGGGTTGCCGTAGTAGTTCTTTATCTGTTGCCGCAGGACATCGAGGTTCGTGACCTGGTCCGCCGAGTTCGGCGTGATCGTCTGGATCGCCGGAGTCGCCGCGAGCGCGACGGCCGCGACGAGCAAGGACAGTCCGACGACGAGGAGCGCAATCGTGAGCCGCGGCGCACGCCGCAACGACGAGAGAGCGTTCACAAGAACCTCCTTCTCGAGTTCCCCTTACCCCTGACGCGTCCAACCCTATACCGGGCTGCGCTGCGCGCCGTGGAGGCTCAAAGCGCAGTCAGCAGCAGGTCGAGGAGAAGCGCCGGGTCGCGGGGTCTTGCGGCACGCTCGACGGGCTTCTTCACGAGCTCGAGGTCGTCGACCGTTACGAGCGGGCGCAGCCGTCCGCCCGCGATGAGCGCTTCGTCGAGGGCGCCGACGCGGCCTGCGAAGGTGGTGTAGACGGGGACACCCAACGCCACCGCCTCGCGGTTCATCGTTCCGCCCGCCGAGACGACAAGGTCGGAGAGCGCGACGAGGCTCTGGGCGTCGACAGCGTGGCCGGGAACGACGAGCGCGGGCAGCGCAAGCGCCTGCACCGCCTCCCGCTGCTCCGCGGTCCGCGGAAGCACGACCGCTTGCGTGCCGGGATCGGTCCCCAGCCGACGCAGCACTTCCGTGAAGAGGAGGTTCCCGTGTCGGTGGTAGAGCGACACGTCGGGCGGCGTGCGGACGACGGCGAGAACCTTCTGCGCATCGAGCTCGAGCTCGTCCAGGACGCCCCCGTCGGGCTCGAACCCGGACAGGTAGTACTCCTCCTTCAGACCCGGGAACCGGCGCACCTTTCGGGGGCTCGCACCGAGGCGATCGAGCCGGTCCTGGGGAATCGCGTCCGGGACGACGACGCGACGTGCGGCCCGGCAGCCGAGGCCGTGCTGGACGCGGGCAAACTCGTAGTCGAAGGCATACGCGGAGGGGATGCCGAGCCAGCGGGCGACGAGCGGAAGCTCGTGCGAAGCATGCGCTAAGGCGATGTCGAAGTTCCGCGCGTGCGCGTAGGAACGCAGCGCACGGACACGACCTGCCATTGCTCGTCCCTTGCCCCAGGCGCTCGCGCCTCCGTGTCGCGGCCCTACGACCTCGTGCTGGATGCCGTGCAGCTCGAGGAGCTCGAGCGTCTGCGCGTAGTCCCGCGTCGTCACCTCGACCGTATGCCCGCGCTGGGCCAGGAGGGCGACGAGCGGCCGGAAGAAGAGCACCTGGGGCGAGTTCGAGACATCGATCCAGACGCGCACCCGGTGACCCTAGCTTGCGCGCACGGATAAGGTTCGCTTATGGATACGCGGCAGCTCGCAGCGTTCTGCGCTGTGGTCGAGCGGCGCAGCTTCTCGCAGGCGGCCGAGCGACTCCGGGTGACTCAGCCCGCGGTCTCGTTGCAGGTGCGCGCGCTCGAGAAGCGGCTCGGGACCCAGCTCTTCGACCGCTCCGGCCGGCGCGTCGAGCCGACCGAAGCGGGCTGGCGGCTCTATCGGGGCGCGCAGCGACTGCTCGCTCTCGAGGAGCAGATCGTCTCCGACGTGGCCTCGAGCGCAGAGGGTGAGCTCGAAGGGCAACTGGTCATCGGAGCCTCCACCGGCCCTGCGGCCATCGTCCTGCCCGTGCTCCTCTGCGAGTTCCAGGGTGAGCACCCCGGGACGCACGTCGTGCTGACGGTGTCGGACACGCAGACCGTCGTCGAGCACGTGGCAACCCGTGAGCTCGAGCTCGGGATCGTCGGCGCATCGCGGCGGCATCGAGGAGTGCGCTTCGAGCCGTTCTTCTCCGACCAGGTGATTCTCGCGTGCCCGCCCGGCCACAACTTTGCAGGGCGGACTGTGACGCTCGACGACCTCCGCACCGAGACGCTGATCCTCATGCAGGACGGCGCAGGAGTGAGGCAGATCGTCGAGGACGCCCTGCGCAAGCGCGGGATTCGGCTGCGCGACCTCGATGTCCGGCTCGAGCTCGGTCTGCAGGAGTCGGTCCGCCGCGCAGTCGAGGCCGGATACGGGGTGACGTTCATCTCGCGTACCGCGGTCGAATCGAATCTGGAAGCGGGCACGCTCAGCGAAGCTCGTGTCCAGGGCCTCGACGTGATGAGGGAGATCTCGCTCGCGAGCGCGGTCGGGCGCACACGCAGCCGGGTCGCAGATGCGTTCGTCCAGTTCGCCCACACGCGGCTTGCGGCGTGATCGTCCGCTGGAGCATCGACGCGCTCGCCCCGCTGCTGGCCGAGCTCGGCTGCGAGCGGCCGCTCCTCGTCACGAGCCCGCGATTCGGGCAGATCGAACTGCCGGTCGAGCGACGGTTCAGCGGCGTCCGGAGACATGCGCCGATCGAGACGGTTACCGCCGCGACCGAAGCGGCAGCAACCGCCGACGCTCTCGTGGCACTCGGAGGCGGGAGCGCCATCGACACGGGCAAGGCGGTCTCGGCGGCGACGGGGTTGCCGCTCGTAGCGGTGCCGACCACCTACGCGGGCGCCGAGTGGACGCCCTACTTCGGCATGCGCGACGAGGCACGACGCGCCAAGACCGGGGGGTCCGGCGCGCACACCGTCGCGGTGGTGTACGAGCCGAGGCTCACGCTCGAGCTTCCGCGGGCGGAGACGGTTGGGACGGCGATGAACGCACTCGCACATTGCGCAGAGGCGCTCTACGCGGGCGAGAACCCGGACGCCGTCATGGGCGCCCGCCTGATCGGCCGCTGGCTTCCGGTCGTCGTCGAACAGAAACGCGACCTCGACGCCCGCTCGCGGCTTCTCGAGGGCGCGATGTACGCAGGGACGGCGCTCGCGGAGCGCGGCCTCTTCCTCGCGCATGCGCTGGCGCAGGCGCTCGGAGGCCGGTACGGGCTTCCGCACGGGGCGATGAATGCGATCTGCCTGGCCCCGGCACTCGGGTTCAACGAAAACGCGGTGCCCGACGCGGTTGCGCTCCTCGGCGACGCGCTGGAGACGGATGACCCCCTGGAACGCGTTCGCGAGCTCGCGCGGCTCGGCGGTTTCGAGCGCCTTCATGAGTTCGGGGTACCGGAGGACGATCTCCCCGCGCTCGCCGAGGACGTTGTGGCCCGCCCGGGCGCGAAAGCCAATCCGCGGCCCGTGACGGCGGGCGACGCCGAGAGGCTCCTGCGCTCGGTGTGGTAACCGTGTCTTGACGCTGACGCCTGCACGCAGGACGATGAGGCCGTGATCGTCGAGTACGCGAGTGTGATCGCAGCGATGTCGATTCTCGTGTCGACCATCACCGGCGCGTTCGGGCAGCAGCTGGCTTCCCTTCCGACCACACAGGCGAACGCCGTCTCCGCGGTGAGCGCCGGCGCCCGGGCCCAGAAGGTCTCTGTCCGGCAGGCACGCGTGGTCTACAAGAAGGCGCCGTACTCGAAGCCGGTGCTCAAGTACCTGTACACCGTGGGCTGGATCGGCGGCAAGAAGAGCTCGCTTTCCTGCCTCTTTGCCCGGACAGACGCGGGCGGGACCGAGCACGAGGCGCTCTCGGAGATCCGCAAGAACGCCAAGCTCGTCCACCAGCTTCGACGGGCGCACGTCGGCCTGAAGCTGGCCGCGACGACGCTCGTGAGCGGGATCGCGTCGGCTTGTAGCTAGGACTTACGCAGCTTCGGGCGTCGGGGCCGGCTCCGAGGCGGCCTTCCTGCGCCCGCCGAGAACGCGCCGCAGGCTCGCCACGCCCATGACGTTCTCTCCGTCCACCACCGGCAAGTGTCGGAAACCGTTGTCGAGCATGATCTGTGCCGCATCGTCGAGATCCATGTCCGGTGGCACGGTGATGGGGTCGGCGGTCATCCAGAGTCGAACACGCGCATCGCTCGTATGCACCCGCGCCGCCATCGCGCGCAGCATGTCGCGCTCGGTGAGGATGCCGATCAGCCGTCCGTAGTCCTTCACGATGACGGCTCCGACGTTCTGCGCGTTCATCTTCTCGGCGACCTCGCCGAGCGTGTCCTCGGGCGCGACGGTGATGAAGTTCGGCTTGACGACGTCGGCGAGAGTGGCCACTCGCCGAGTCTAGCCGCTGATGCGAGCGGACGCTAAGCGGCCCAGAAAATAACGGTTGATAATGCCAGAGATAAGCGAACGCGCTACCATCGGCTCGTGCCCACCGGCAAGTCCTACGACGTGCTCGTCGTCGGCAGCGGCGCCGCGGGCCTCGCCGCGGCCGTCGCGGCCGAACGAGCGGGCGCACGTGTAGCCCTCGCGACGAAGACGACGCTCCAAGCGTGCAACTCCGCGAAGGCCCAGGGCGGCATCCAGGCAGCGCTCGGAGAGGACGACTCGCCCGAGATCCACGCTCGCGACGTGATGCAGAGCTCGCACAAGACCGCGAACCCGCGTCTCGTCGAGGTCCTCACCTCGGAGGCACCTTCCGCGATCCACTGGCTCGAGGAATGCGGTGTCGAGTTCACGCGCTCGAACGGCGGCTATCGTCTCGCACGCTGTGGAGGCGCGAGCCGGAAGCGGCTCCTGCAGGTCGGCGATCGCACCGGTCACGCCATCACGAAAGCGCTGCGCGAGCGGTTCGAGACGGGGTCGGGCACGGCGCTGACGCATCACGCCCTCGTCGAGCTCGCGCCACGCGAGAACGGATGGGCCGCGACGTTCGCGACCCGAGAAGGAGACTCCCACATCCTCGCGAGCTCTGTCGTCCTGGCCGCCGGCGGCCGCTGCTACCGGGAGGCTCAGACACGACACGAGCTCTCCACCAATCACGCGAACGCGACCGGCGAGGTGACGAGAATCGCCCTTGACGCCGGCGCGGCCGAGCGCGACCTCGATGCGCTGCAGTACCACCCGAACGGAGGCGCCTGGCCGGCCTCGATGCAGGGCTACTCGATTCCGGAGACCACGAGGGCGTACGGCGCGGTTCTCGCGAACGCCGACGGCGACGAGTTCACCGACTCGCTCGGCCCGCGCGACATCGTCTCGCAGGCGATCTTCGACGAGGTCGAGAAGGGGAAGGGCGTTCTGACGCCGGACGGCAGGCCGGCCGTCTGGCTCGACACAACCCGGATTTCGGTCGACGACGCGGAGATCTCGTTGCCCTATATGCTGCGCCGCTATCGGGCGGGAGGGATCGATCCGCTCCGGGAGAAGATCCTCACCTACCCCGTGCTCCATTATCAGAACGGCGGCCTCGTCATCGACGAGCGCGCCGAGACGACGCTCGAAGGGGTCTTCGCCTGCGGCGAGATCGCAGGTGGGACGCACGGGCGAAATCGGATGATGGGAAACTCGCTCCTCGAGTGCACGGTCTTCGGGCGGCGGGCCGGGAACGCTGCGGCGGAATGGGCGCAGACGTGAACGAGAAACCAGCACCGCTCGATCCGCACACGGTCGAGGCGTTCGTCGCGAGCGCGCACGGCGACCTCGAGTACGTTCGCGAGGCTCTCGAGGAGGAGCCTGCGCTCGTCAACGCCTCCTGGGACTGGGGCGGCGGGGACTGGGAGACCGCGCTCGGCGCCGCCTCGCACATGGGCCGGCGCCAGATCGCGCTCCTGCTGCTCGAGCACGGCGCCCGCCTCGATCTCTTCGCGGCCGCGATGCTCGGGTACTTCGACATCGTCAGCGGTGTGCTCGCGGACTTTCCCGAGATGCACGACGCGAAGGGCCCGCACGGGATTCCGCTCGTCGAGCATGCGCGAGCAGGAGGCGAGGATGCGCGGGCGGTACTCGAGCTCCTCGAGTCGACCGAGGTGGCGCGATGAGCAACGCTCGCCTACAGCTCGCGTTCGCCAGGGAGAGGGCGAACCGAAACCATGTTTCCCCCTCTGGCCCCCTTCTTCCTGAGATCGTGGGGAACCTGCCGGTTCCCCACACCCCTCAACACGCTCAGAGCCGGGCGAGCCAGCTATGAGCGTCATTGCCACCGACCTCTCGCAAGCCGTCGAGGATGCAGCGGCTCACCTGTACGTCTGGGCGCTCAGGGACATCCCGCAGGACCTCCGCGACGCGCTTGCGGCCGCGCGCGACCGCGAGACCTCGACGACGGGGAAGCGCGTCCTCGAGACGATCCACCGCAACGTCGAGATCGCAGACGACCAGGGCAACCTCGTCTGCCAGGACACCGGCATCGCCGTCTACTACTGCCGCGTCGGCGAGGGCTTCCCGCTCCATCCCGCGCGGATCTACGAGGCGCTCAGGGACGGTACGGAGCGGGCGACGGTCGAGCACCCGCTGCGCTCGAACACGGTGCACACGCTGACGCGTGAGAACACGGGACAGAATGTCGGGTTCCGCGTGCCGATCGTGCACTGGGACTTCGTCCCCGACTGGGACGGCCTCGACGTGAAGTGCGTGCCGAAGGGCTCGGGCTCGGAAAACATGAGCTTCCTCAAGATGTGCGTGCCCGCCGACGGCGTGCGCGGGATCAAGGAGTTCGTCCTCGACTCGATCGTCGGCGCGGGCGGGAAGCCCTGCCCGCCGGGGATCGTCGGCGTCGGCGTCGGCGGCTCCGCCGACTACGCCATGCACCTCGCGAAGGAAGCGATCGCGAGGCCCGTGGGGACGACGAATCCCGATCCCGAGGTCGCGAAGCTCGAGAGGGAGCTCTACGAGCTTCTGAACGAGACCGGCATCGGGCCGATGGGCCTCGGCGGCGACGTCACGGTCCTCGCTTGCCACGTCGAGCATGCGGACACGCATATGACGCTCAACCCCGTTGCCGTCAACTACCAGTGCTGGGCGGCGCGGCGCGCCTCGGCACACGTTGCCGCGGACGGCGCGATCTCGTACGAGAGGGACGCGTAACGATGGCCACGCACGAGGTCACCTTCCCGGTCACCGATCCCGCAGAGATCCTGAAGCTGCGCGCGGGCGACGAGGTCGTCGTGCAGGGCCACATCATCGGCATCCGCGACCGGACGCAGATCCGCATCTTCGACCAGGGGATCGAACCGCCGATGGACCTGACCGGCGCCTTCCTGCTCCATACGGCCCCCGGCGTCCGCAAGCTCGGACCGGGCCGCTACGAGAAGGTCTGCATCGGGACGACGACGAGCGCCCGCATGGTGCGCTTCACCGAAGGCCTCGGCGAGCGCTACGGCGTCCGTGGGATCTGCGGCAAAGGCGGCTTCCCGGACGAGGCGATCGACCCGATGCGGCGGCTCGGGATGGTCTACTTCGCGATCGTCGGGGGCGCCGCCGCGCTCGAGACGACGCAGATCGAGGAGATCGAGGAGGTCGCCTGGGAGGAGCTCATGCCCGAGTGCCTCTGGAAGTTCCGGGTCAAGGACTTCGGCCCGCTCACCGTCGGTATCGACGCCCACGGCAACTCCCTCTATCGCGACGTGCAGGAGCGCGCGCGCAAGAAGCTGGAGGACATCTATGCACGCCTTTGACGGACACTCCTTCCTGGACGTCCCAACGCGGGAGGGCAAGCCCCGCTCGCGCGGCCTCACGCACGTCATCGACAAGGGCCTCAACCTGCGCGAGATCGAGGGACTCTTCGACACCGCCGGCGAGTACGTCGACATCGTGAAGCTCGGCTGGGGCACGAGCTACGTCACGAACAACCTGGAGAAGAAGATCGCGCTCTACCGCTCGTTCGAGACGCCGGTCGTCTGCGGCGGAACGCTCTTCGAGGCCGTCTTCGCGCAGGACAAGGTCGACGAGTTCAAGCGCTGGCTCGAGCACTTCCGCTTCTCGCACGTCGAGATCTCCGACGGGACGATTGAGGTTCCGCGCGATCGGAAGCTCGAGCTGATCGCCGACTTCGCGGAGGACTTCGTCGTGCTCTCGGAGGTCGGCTCGAAGGACGCGGACGTCAACATCGCCCCGTACCTCTGGGTGCAGTGGATGCGCGACGAGCTCGCCGCGGGCGCCTGGAAGGTCATCGCCGAGGGCCGCGAGGGCGGTACAGCCGGGATCTACCGGCCGACCGGAGAGCTCCGCACCGGGCTCGTCGATGAGATCGAGCACTCGATCAGCTTCCACGACCTGATCTGGGAGGCGCCGACGAAGGGCTCGCAGGCCTGGTTCATCAAGCACTTCGGCCCCGAGGTGAACCTCGGGAACATCCCGCCAGAGGAGGTCATCGCTCTCGAGACGCTCCGTCTCGGACTGCGCGGCGACACCCTGAAGGAGGTGCTCCTTGGCCATTCCAGCGTCCAAGAGCCCGCCCCAGCTTCCTGACGTCGACTTCGAGACGATGAGCGCTGAGGAGCTCATCGGCTGGGTGCACAGCTACTTCTGGCCTCGCGTCTGCCTGACGTGCTCCTGGCAGAAGCAGTCGTCCGTGCTCGTCCACATGGTCGCCGAGCTCGGGCTGCGCATGGACACGGTCGAGCTCGATACACACCTCTTCTTCCGCGAGTCGTACGAGACGCGGGACCAGCTCGTCGAGCGTTACCAGCTCAAGCTGATCCAACCGGAGATCCCGACGGTGGCCGAGCAGCACCGGGCGGAAGGGCCCAACCTGTGGGAGCGGGATCCGGACCGCTGCTGTCATATCCGCAAGGTCGAGCCGCTCCTGAGCGCGCTCGAGCCCTATGACGCCTGGATCTCCGGGATCCGGCGCGACCAGTCGCCGAGCCGCGCGGAGACGCCGAAGATCGAGTGGTCCGAGCGCTACGGCGTGTTCAAGATCCACCCGCTCGCCGATTGGGACGAGAAGCGCGTCTGGGCTTACGTCAACGTCAACGAGATTCCCTACAACCCGCTACACGACGCGGGCTACCGCTCGATCGGCTGCATCCCGTGCACGCGCCCGACCCGTCCGGACCAGGAGGAGCGCGCGGGGCGCTGGGCGGGCTCGGACAAGCTCGAGTGCGGCATCCACGAAGACACGCAACTGGAAAGGACTGCCTGAGTTCATGAGCAACGCTCGCCTTCGGCTCGCGTTCATGGGGGAAACCATGTTTTCCCCATGCAACCCCCTTCTTCTGAAATCGTGGGGAACCTCCCGGTTCCCCACACCCCTCCACGCTCATGAGCGGGAGGCCCGCTCATGAGTCAGCACATCTACGCGCACGAGCACCCGGAGTCCGAGAGCGATCGTGGCGGCGGCTTCACCCTCTGGTTCACCGGCCTCTCGGGCTCGGGCAAGACGACGATCGCACACCACGTCGGTCCGGAGATGGATCGCCGGGGGCTCGTCGTCGAATACCTGGACGGAGACACGGTGCGAACCCATCTCTCGAAAGGGCTCGGCTTCTCGAAGGAGGACCGTGACGCGCACGTCGAGCGTCTCGGGTGGGTCGCCTCTCGCATCACGCGCCACGGCGGCGCCGTCATCGTCGCGGCGATCTCTCCGTACGAGCAGGCACGGAAGAACGCCCGCGCGCTCGTCGAGGAGCACGGGCCGTTCGTCGAGGTCTACGTCAAGACGTCGCTCGAGGAATGTGCACGCCGGGACGTGAACGGGCTCTACGCAAAGGCTTTCGCCGGCGAGATCAAGGGCTTCACGGGCATCGACGACCCGTACGAGCCGCCGGCCTCGCCCGAGATCGTGGTCGACACGGAGGGCGTCGCTCCCGAGGAGTCCGCCGCCGCGGTGATCGGAAGGCTGGAGGAGCTAGGTCTCGTGCCGGCGAAGGTCGCCGTATGACGGTCGCGGCGACGGAGAAGTTGATCGCGCCGCACGGGGGAACGCTGGTCGACAGGACGGGCGAGCGTCCTGACGATCTCGACTCGCTCGAGCATGTCGCGCTCACCTCCCGCGAGCTCTCGGATCTCGACATGATCGCTTCGGGAGCGCTTTCGCCTCTCCAAGGGTTCATGGGCGCGGCGGACTACGAGCGCGTCGTCGAGGAGATGCATCTCGTGAGCGGCCTTCCATGGGCATTGCCGGTGTGCCTTGCGGTCGAGGACGCGCCCTCTGGAGACCGCGTCGCTCTCGCAGACGTAGCGGGCACGGACGTCGCCGTGCTCGAGGTCGAGGGGGTGTTCCCCTATGACAAGGAACGCGAGGCCGAGCTCTGCTTCCGGACGACCGACGACGCCCATCCAGGCGTCGCCCGCCTCTACGCGCAGAAGCCGCTCTATCTCGCCGGCCGCGTGACCGTCTTCGAGCGGCCCGCTCAGACGTTCCCCGAGCTCGCCCGCGATCCGGCGGAGACGAGGCGGATCTTCGCCGAGCGCGCCTGGAAGCGGGTGGTCGGCTTCCAGACGCGAAACCCGATCCATCGTGCGCACGAGTACCTGACGAAGGTCGCGCTCGAGACCGTCGACGGCCTCCTCGTGCATCCGCTCGTCGGGGAGACGAAGGCGGACGACGTGCCGGTCGACGTGCGCGTCGAGTGCTACCGGACGCTGCTCGACGGCTACTACCCGGAGGAGCGGGTGCTCCTCTCGGCGTTCCCCGCGGCCATGCGCTATGCGGGGCCGCGAGAGGCGATCTGGCACGCGATCTGCCGCAAGAACTACGGCTGCTCGCACTTCATCGTCGGCCGCGACCATGCGGGCGTCGGCGACTACTACGGGAGCTACGACGCGCAGCTCATCTTCGACGAATTCGCTGCGCACGAGCTCGACGTCGAGCCGATGTTCTTCGAGCACACCTTCTGGTGCAACGTCTGCGGCTCGATGGCCAGCACGAAGTCCTGCCCACACGGTGCCGAGGCTCGCGTTCATCTCTCGGGCACGATGGTGCGTGAGATGCTTGGCACGGGCGACGTGCCTCCGGTCGAGTTCACGCGACCCGAGGTGGCACGTGTGCTCATCGACGCCTATCGATGAACGTTGTAAGAACGGACGACAAAGCCGCGAAGCGGCCGTCTTTAGGGGTTCTCGCGCGACCGGAAACCGTCTCGGCGGTTTCCGGTCTTGCGCATGGCCATGACCTGGGAGCTCGCACTCGCCGGTCTCTTGACGGGGTTGCTCGTGGGGATGACCGGAATGGGCGGAGGCTCGCTCATGACCCCGATCCTCGTCTTCCTCTTCGGCATCTCTCCGGCGACGGCCATCGGGACCGACATCGCCCACGGCGCGGTGTTCAAGACCGTCGGGGCGGTGCAGCACCGGCGGATGGGCAACGTTCGGGCCAGGCTCGCGGACTGGATGCTCGTGGGCTCGGTGCCGATGTCACTCGTCGGCGTGTGGCTCGCAGCCAGGCTGACGCAGCGTTACGGAGACAACGTGAAGGACCTGATGGGGCAGGTGCTCGGCGCAGCCCTGCTGTTCGGAGCGGTCGGTCTCGTTGCCAAAAGTCTCGTTCGCGCGAAGGAGCTAGGCGACCAGGACTGGGAGCTCACCAACCGTGATCGCGCTGCGGCGGTCCTGATCGGGATTCGGCGGCTTCGTCGTCGGGCTGACCTCGGTCGGCAGCGGCGTCTTCTTCGGGCTCACGCTGCTCGTGGTCTTCCCGCTGCGCGCGCACAAGGTCGTGGGAACGGACATCTTCCATGCGGCAGTGCTGCTCTACGTCGCGGGTGCCGCCCACTGGCTGGCGGGAAACGTCGACTTCCACATCCTCGGCTGGCTGCTGCTCGGCTCGATCCCGGGCGTGCTCATCGGTGGCCGGCTGACGGTCTCGATTTCGGAGGACGCGCTCCGGCTCGTTCTTGCGGCCGTGCTCGGGCTCGCCGGCCTCAAGCTCGTGAACGTGCCTTTTGCAGGCACGATCATCGTCGTCGCGCTCGCCGCGGGTCTTGCCGGGCTTCTCGTCTACCTCGGGCGTCACAGCTGGATCCGCCTGCAGCGCGCCCGCGCAGGCACCCTTCCGACCCCGGCCGATTAGCCGGCTGCGACCTCTGCCTGCTCGCGGACCCACTGGCCGAGGAGTCCGCGGTGACGGGTGACCATCTCCTCGTGCTCGTGCGGCGGGAACGTCGACGTCACGACCTCGACGAGCAGCCCGTCGAAGTCGTCCGACGCGAACCACTCGGTCGCGAGCTCGTCGACGTGCGGGAGCGCCGCGGCGCAGAACTCCCGGTACAGCGGCGTCTGGAAGTGCGTCTCCGCGAGCTTCCCGTACTCGCCGAGCTTCTGCTCGTAGCTCAGGTCGTCCCGGTCGCCGACGGCGAAATACGGCCCGAGATCCTGGCTCACACGCATCGGGCGACCGGTGACAGTGCAGAACGCGCACCACTTGACGAGCGTCTTCATCGCCCATGGGAAGTAGTAGTGGAGCGACGTGAGCGCGACGTCGGGTGAGGCGTTCGCGTAGTCGATCGGGTAGACGCCGCCGTCCTTGACGAGCGTCTCGCACGAGTTGAACTCCCAGAGGAAGAAGGCGTTCACGAGCCGGGAGATCGTCACGACCTCCCGGCCGAGCTCGGGCGAGAGGAAGCCGTGGTCGACCACGTAGCGGAGGTGCAGCGGCGCGTCGGGGTCGAAGTGCATCGTCATCGTCTCGGCGCCGATCGAGAGCGAGCGGACGAAGACGTCGAAGTCGGCGACCGCGGCCTGCAGGTGCATCAGCCGCTCACCCGAGGCGTCGTAGCGCTCCTGGAGCTCGGCCGCGTCGCCGATTCGCGTCACCCCGACCCACTGTCCGCCGTCGAACGGCTTCATGTACAGCGGGTAGCCGATGCGGCCGGCGATCTCGGCCAGGTCGAAGGCCACGTTGTACTTGGACGCGACGTCGGCGAACTTCGACGCCATGTACTCGAAGCGCCGGATCGGCGTCGGCGCCTTGTGCGGGACCATCCACGTCTCCGGAACCTCGAGCCCGAGCCGCATCATCGCCACGTACGCGCTGTGCTTCTCCATGGCCTGGAACGTGAACGGGTTGTTGAGGAGGTAGACGTCGTTGCCGAGGCTGATCTTCTTCAGCCACTCGCGCGGGAGGTCGTACCACCAGGCCAGACGGTCGATCACGAGTGAGTAGCGCGGCTTCGCGCGGAGATCGAAGGGCTCGTTGACGATGCGCTCGGTCGTGAGCCGGTGCTCCTCGCCGCGCCAGCGCACGGGCCCAAGTCGGCCGACGAGCGCCTCGAAGGCGCGTGGCCAGTCCTCCTCCGTCCCCAGTAGGAGGCCGATCAGGTGCTCACTCACACAAACCTCGGGAGATGATGCGCGATCTGAGCGCGCCAGGACGGCCAGTCGTGTGGGACGTCGTGCCCCCAGAGGTCGAGCTCGTGCCGAATCCCCTTCTCGCCGAGCATCCTCGCGAACGTCTTCGTCGACTCGAGCGCTCCGGTCGTGTCCTCCCATTGGCCCTGGCCGCAGACGAGCAGCAGCGAGGCACGGGACCGCAACCAGTCGAGGTGGTCGCCGTGCAGGTGCGCGACGTAGTCGACGGGGTTCGAGAAGTACGTCGCGTCTCCCCGCTCGCCCCAGCCGACCACGCTGACGTCGTAGACACCGCTCAGGCTGATGGCGAGCGGGAACAGGTCGGCGCGCTTGAGCGCGAAGTTGGCGGCGTGGTAGGCGCCGAAGCTCGCGCCCGTGACGACGATCTCGCCGCCGTCCGTGTCGTCGTGGATCCAGGGCGCGACTGCCTCGAGAATCCAGCGCTCGAACTCGCCGTGGCGGCGAGCGCGCTGCTCGAGCGGCACGTCGTCGGCGCGCCACGTGTACTCATCGGCGCCGTCGACGCAGTAGAGCTTCGCCCGGCCTGCGTCGAGCAACGGCGAGAGAGCGCCGACCATGCCCCGATCCTCCCAGTCCCAACGGCGGCCGAGCTCGGAGGGAAACGCGAGGACAGGCCGGCCCCAGTGCCCATAGGCGATGAGCCTGAGCGGACCGAGCTCGACGTCTCGCCGGTCCACCGGCCACTACGTCCAGACGCGGAGGAGCAGTTCGGCGAACTGCGGTTGGAGTGCATCGCGCCAGGCGGTCCAGTTGTGAGCATCTCGATTCCAGAACGTCGTCACCGGCCAGCCCCGCTCCCCGAGGGCTTCTGCGAGCGCGCGGTTGTTCGCGAGGTTCTCCTCGGCGGTGCCGCAGGTGATCACGGTCGGGACGGGCGGGGCGAGCGGCCGTCGGCCGTACATACGCGCGACGAAGCGCGTGATCCTGCCGAAACGCGGAAAGCCTGCTTCGTGCGCGTCGAAGCGCCTCCGAAAGAAACTTCCAGACTGGAGGAACAGGCCGCCTGCGAGCCCGGGGCTACGAACGTGTGCGTGCACCGCGGCCAGCGCGCCGAGGCTCGCGCCGAGGAGCACGAGCGGGTATTCGGAGGGAGCGTGGCGCCGCGCTTCCGGCAGTAGCTCGTTCGCGAGGGCGTTTGCGTAGCGTGTCGATGCCGAGTAGAGCTCGTTGCGAGCGGGCCCGGGCGGAAGGAGCAGCGCGCGGAACTCCGGAGTCTCGCCGAAGGAGACGAGGTGGTCGAGCAGCTCGAGGAGCGCCGAGTAGCGCGCGTACTCGGGGCCGTCGTGGACGACCAGCAGTGGCAGCGGCTCCCTCGGGTCGGTCTCCGCCGCCGACCACAGAAGTGCCGGGACGACAGACGCGAGCCTCGCGCTTCGAAGGGGCACCTCGCGCACCTCGCCGCGCGGCGCGTCGTCGTCGAGCAGCCACTCGGGCGGCTCGTAGGCCGGAAACTCGATGACGGACTTCTCGCCGAACGGGCCGGGTGCCCGGAGCGGATTGGTCGGGTCCGGCGTCACCTGCGTTGCTCCGCTCGGCCGCGTCAGCTCCAGCAGGTACTCGAGGCGATCTGCGTCAGGGCGCGGATAGCTCAGCGTGAACGTCGCGCCGGTCCGCGTGAACTCGATCCGGCGCGGGCGACGAAGCTCGTGCAGAAGCGCAACCCGGGTCTGCCTCGCGTCGGTGAGCTCGAAGTCGACGACGTCCTCCGCGACGTTTGGCCCGCGCTCCCGAGTCACCCCCATCGCCTGCCCAGGATACGTCCGCTCCCTGCGGTCGACGCGTCCGTCCGCGTTCGCGCGGCCTCGCTCCCGATACCATCGCGCGCGCCTGTGCGCACGGTCTGGGTCAGCTTCGACACGATCGGCCGCGACTGCCTCGAAGCGGCGGCCTCGAGTGGCGCGGAGATCGTCGGCATCGTGACGCTTCCTGGTCCCGTCGACCCGGACCGCTCAGGCCAGTGCTCTTTCGACGAGGTTGCGGACCGCCTCGGGGCGAGCCTCGTCGAGACGAGCGACGTCAACTCGGACGAGACGCTCGCGGCGGTCGAGGCGCTCACGCCCGAGCTCGTCTTCGTCGTCGGCTGGTCGCAGCTGGTGCAAGATTCGTTCATCGGTCTCGCGCGTGAAGGCGTCTTCGGAATGCACCCGACCCTGCTTCCCCGGCACCGCGGACGTGCTCCGATCCCGTGGGCGATCCTCTCCGGGCTCGCGAGGACCGGCGTGACGCTCTTCGAGATCATGGACTCGACCGCCGACTCAGGAGCGATCGTCGGCCAGGCCGTCGTCGAGATCACGCCGGACGACACGTCGACGACGCTCTTCTCGCGACTCGCGGACGCTCACGTCGAGCTCGTCCGCGAGTACGTCCCGCAGCTCATCACCCGAACCGCCCCTCGCGTCCCTCAGGACGCGCGACGCGTGAGCTCCTGGCCGCGTCGAACACCCGCGGACGGGATCATCGACTGGGAGACGCGTGCGCCGTATCTCTACGACTGGGTGCGGGCCCAGACCCGTCCCTACCCCGGAGCCTTCACCTTCCTCGGGGACGAGAAGGTCGTCGTCTGGCGCGCGCGACCGGTCGAGCTCCCGGAGACCGCACCGGCGGGCACGATCGTCGCCGAGCGTCCTGAGGGACACGTTGTCGCCTGCGGGGAGGGCGCGCTCCTCCTCGAGGAGGTAGAGACCGATGCCCGGAGCCTGGTCGTGGGAGCGCGTCTCGGGTGAGCAACGCTCGCCTCCGGCTCGCGTTCGCCAGAGAAGGGGCGAACGGAAACCATGTTTCCCCCTGTGGCCCACTTCTTTCGAGAGCGTGGGGAACCTCCCGGTTCCCCACGCCCCTCCCCGCTCATGGGCAGGAGGCTGGCTCATGAGCGACCTGCGCGTCCTCGTCTTCGCGGCACATCCCGACGACGAGGTCCTCGGGATGGGCGGGACGATTGCGCTCCACACGTCGCGTGGTGACGAGGTGCGCATCGTCTGCGTCACGGACGGCAGCTCGACGCAGTACCCGGGCGACGCCGACACGAGAGCGCGGAAGAAGGAGGAGGCGCGCGGTGCCGCGACCGAGCTCGGCGTCTTGGACTATGTCCATCTCGACCTTCCGGACATGCGCCTCGACACTGTCCCGCACGTGGAGGTCAACAAGGTCGTCGAGGAGCACGTCCGCGACTTCCTGCCCCGTCAGGTGTACACGCCGCAGCCGGACGTCAATCTCGACCACCGCGCGCTGTTCGACTCGGTCGTCGTCGCGACGCGGCCGACCCCGGAGCAGCACGTTCGACGGCTGCTTACGTACGCGCCCACGTCGAGTACGGAGTGGACGCCGGCGTCGCTCAACTGGTTCGTCCCTAACTGGTTCGTCGACGTCACTGCGACGCTCGAGCGCAAGCTCGCCGCGTTCGCGCACTACGAGACGGAGCGCCGCCCGTACCCGCATCCACGCAGCGAGCGGGCGATCCGCGCGGCTGCCGAGCTCTACGGCGCAAGCTCCGGATGCGAGTACGCGGAGCCGTTCGTCCTCGTCCGCTCGCTCGAGCCGGGCTGACCTACCAGTGACGCGACTGCCACAGACGGTGATCGTGCTCGCCTTGCTCGCATCGACGGCGACCGCCTTCGCCGTGACCGAGCGCCTCAAGCTCGAGAAGAGCCCGATCACCGGGACGCGGGTGGACAAGATCTTCTCGCCCGTGTGCGAGTGCGAGCGGAACGTCGCGGTCGTCTCGTTCCGACTGCGCAAGCCGGAGCGGGTCACGGTCGACATGCTCAATTCCCGCGGCAAGTCGGTCGCGACGCTCGTCCACGATGTTCGTGAGCAGAAGGGGCGGGTCTCCTATACGTGGGACGGCAAGTACGAGGGCGGGACGGTCGTGCCCGAGGGGCGCTACCGCCCACGCGTCCGACTCCGGGAGCACGGGCGGACGATCGTGCTGCCGAACCCGATCCGCGTCGACACGACGGCGCCGACGATCAAGGCGACGCGTGTCTTCCCCCGTGTCTTCTCGCCGGGAATCGACGGCGGCCACGAGCGCGTGGCCGCCATGTTTCAGACGGACGAGTCCGCGCGGGCGATGATGCTCGTCAACGGGCAGCGCCGAGTCCTGAGCAAGTTTCGGGCGACGAAGGGCCGGCTCCTCTGGTTCGGGATCGTCGACGGAGCGCCCGTCCGGCCCGGGACGTACCGCATCCAGCTGCGAGCGTTCGACCAGGCCGGGAACCGCTCGGTGAGCACTCGAAGCATCCCTGTGCGGGTCCTCTACATCGAGTTTCGGCGGAACCGCGTCCGTGCGCTCGCCGGTAAGCGCTTCTCGGTCCGGGTCGTCACGCACGCCCGGAAGTACCGCTGGCTCTTCAACGGAAAGCACGGGTCGAGGCGGAAGAAGGTGCTCGTGCTGCGCGCGCCCGTCACGCCGGGGCGGTACGTCCTGTACGTCTCGGTCGGGCGCCATGCCGACCGCGCCGAGATCGTCGTGGCGGCGGCCAAGTGACCCGTTCGCGCCGGCGGCGCAGGCTCTTTCCGCTTGCAGTCGTCGCCGGCCTCTCGTTGACCGCGCTCACGGCCGGCCTGGTCGCCGGCCGCGGGAACACGG
>WNGD01002878.1_pt1 | contig 17787 bp, 16 predicted proteins | sample 5400671 | NCBI WGS metagenome assembly WNGD01 (sample SAMN13153369, study PRJNA577476) | soil metagenome | isolation source: 40 cm soil or saprolite under grassland replicate 2 | place: USA:California | collected 2016-06-15
GGCTTCCGTTTGAGCAAGGAGTGCGTCGGTATCGACAGCAGTCTCCGGCCATGGCTCTGGGGCTGACGGACCATCTCTGGTCGTTCCTGGAAGTGTTGACCTCCCGTGTTCCTACCACCTCTTAACAGGGTCACTACCAGAAAAAGGGAAAGACTGAATTACTCACAACAACGATTAGCGGAACTCATGGGTGTCAGTTTATCGACGATTCAACGGGCGGAAGCTGGCAAACGAGTTAGTGCGTATGTTCGTCGGAAAATATGTGATTTCTTCGGAGAGGAATATCATCGGCCAGTCGATCCTTTGGAGTTAGGGCTGGTGTATGAAAAGAGGTACGAGGGAAATAAAGAGCGACACGTGGAGCGAAGGAGGTCAGGGCAAGATACGCAACATGAAGCATCAGACCTTTTTCAATTGGCTACACTCAATCCAATGGTCACCACCAGACACTACAACATTACCAGAAAGATGATCGTAGAGGCTGAAAGTCGTACGAAGGATCTCTGGCGGTATCTTCCCCCTATCGCAAATGTCGTCGATGAAGGTTTCCTGATTTTCGTAGATGAAAATCTAAAGCTGCTCAGGTTGCTGTTGGGAAAATCGCCTGGCCTATCTATTGATATGCGTCTATATAGTAGTTATAGTGAAACCGCACAAATTGCCGGAACGCTCCTCTACTCGCTGAAACGTCACGCTGAAGCAGAGATCTTTTTTAGAATCGCTATAGAATATGCGCAAAAAGCGAGTAACCAGGCTTTGCGGGCTGTTGCGTTAGGGCGTATAGGCAATTTCTTGATAGACACGGGCAGAGCAAACGAGGCACTTGATCCATTAGAGGATGCCAATCGCATAGCGAAGGGATGTACAACGCCTACTGTATGTTCATGGCTTGTGGCATCCGAAGCGGATGCTCTAGCAAGCATAGGCCAGGCGAGTGCTTGTGATAAGGCTCTCGGCGGTGCCGAAGATCTTGCAAGCCAGATGTCGCCTGGACAAGACCTCTACTTTACTCTTTTTGATGCTCCATGGTTAAATGGGTATAAGGGGGCTTGCTACGGGCGTCTCGGACGTACACATGACGTGAGCGGCGCTCAAACAGCATTGAAGCAAGCATTAGAACACCTCGATCCCACAAGCATTTTTCGGCAATCGTCACTCCTGAAAGATCTGGCACTCGCTTACAGCCTTGAGAGGAACATTGATGAAGCTTGCCGCTGTGGACATCAAGCAATAAACCGGGCTGAACAAACTCACGCGCCGATGGAACTCCAACACATCCAGAATTTCAGTCAGCGTTACCTCAAGCCGTGGAAGGATAACCGAACGGTGAAAAACCTGAATGATCGCTTATGGAGTGTTCGCAGTAAACTCGACTGAGTGTAAGGTGTTTTCGAGACAAAGGAACAAGCATAACATAAGGTACACTGTCGTCCTGACGTTTTTACATGAGGAGGTGTGTATATGAGAGGTGTGTTTTTTTATCCCCGCTATCTGTTTCTTTCTCGTGCCCGTCTTGGCATCACTATCGTTTTCTTTATCAACGGTGCGGTTTTTAGCAACTGGGTGCCGCGTATCCCGACTATTCAGCGGCATCTTGGACTGAGCACAGGCGCTCTGGGGCTTGCGCTCTGGGGAGTTGCTATTGGTGCTCTACTATCGCAAGTCTTATCTGGATGGCTTGTCACATATTGCGGCAGCAAAACGATGACCTGTATTGCCTCTGTACTCTATTGTTCTGCGTTGCCTCTTCTGGCTCTCGCCGTCAATCTTCCCACGCTCATGCTTGCGCTCTTCATATTCGGCGTGACTAATGGCATGCTCGATGTGGCAATGAATACACAGGGGGTCGTCATCGAGCGAACCTACCCTCGCCCTATTTTCTCGTCCTTCCATGCTGCATTTAGCTTCGGTGGGTTGCTTGGCTCCATTAGTGGAGGAATACTGGCCTCCCTTGGGGTCGCTCCACTCCTGCATTTCTGTCTCATCTCAGTGGTCACTGCAAGTGCTGCTATTGGAGCTGCCCGTGCCCTTCCTTCATTGAGCGAGCGTGTTGCCAGGAAGAGGAGGGAAGCGTCTATGCTGAGACCTCAGATTTACCTTATCCCTCTAGGAGTCATGGCTTTCTGTGCATTGCTGGGAGAAGGAACCGTTGCTGACTGGAGTGCGGTTTATTTGCAAGGAACGCTTCATACCAGTGTAGGGCTGGCGGCAGGAGGGTTTGCGGCCTTCTCTCTGACAATGGCGTGTAGTCGGCTCATGGGGGATCATTTGACCCATATGTGGGGACCAGTAGCTCTAGTGAGATGGAGTGGGTTCCTGGCAACTGCAGGTTTAGGTCTTGCTCTCATAATTCCTCATCTTTTCACCGCTATTATTGGTTATGCTCTCTTTGGCGTTGGTCTTTCCTGTATCGTGCCCATTGTTTTAAGTGCCGCAGGTCACTTGACGAGAACGCAGGAGGGACCTGCGATCGCGGTGGTTTCAACGATCGGCTATACAGGATTTCTCACAGGCCCGCCCATGATCGGCTTGCTGGCAGAGCATCTCACCCTGCAAGGGGCACTTGGTGTCGTAGTGGTTTTCACCTTCATCATTGTGCTACTGGCGAGAAGCGTCCAGAAACGGGGAGCAACTGCGCCTTAAACAGGTCCCCGCTTCACGAGCCGATCGATCAATTCAACGGTACTATGATGCCGGGGCTGGAGTCGCTCGGCGAACTCGCCAACCGTCGCTATCCTTCCCTCCGGCTGTTCTTTCCTGATGCAGGCCCCTACAAGCGCACCATAACCTTGATGGGCTCGCGATTATCCATCGCGGCGTAGCCAGCAGGAACCCCATTGAGATCCACGGTCATTGTAAGGGCCCTCAGCCGTGCGGAGGCAGAAGATATCTACCAGGTGCGCGCGGTTATGGAAGGGCTAGCTGGTCGCCTGTATGCAGAACGTGCCACGGAAGAAGGGATCGCAGCCCTGCGCGAGGCCATGCAGTCTATCGATGAGGCATATGAACGAGAAGACGCGCATGCCCTCTTGCAGGCGAAAAATCGGTTCTACGATGTGCTCCTGCGTGGATGTGGCAATACGGCCATTGCCCCGTTGCTATCCTCATTGCATGATCGTGTGGCATTCTTGCGTTCGCTCTCACTCTCCCAGCCGGGGCGCCCCGCGAAAAGCGTCGAGGAGATCCGCCAGATTCTCTCCGCCATTGAGCAGCATGACCCCGAGAAAGCGGCGACTGTCTGCCGCGAACACGTCGAAAATGCAGCAAAGGCGGCATTTGCAGGCCTGGCGCATCAACAACATGGGGAGTGATGACGGGACGCGAAGTGTTATAATCAGAGTGTATCGATAATGTACTGACGTCATCATTAGAGTAACAGACCTTCCGAAGGAGTGAGGTCATGGTCCAATGTAGCTGCGAGGCAAACGAGTGTTCTCTGCCTGGCATTCTTTGTCCGGCCTGTCAACGGTGCTTCTGCTATGAGCACCTGAAGCGTTCTCCCTGCGAGGTTTGCCATAAACTCGTAGCGCATCGATCCTTCGAGCATCAACTTGGTCGACTGGTGAGCATTGGCCTCAGTGTGGTGCTCAGTGGCCTCCTCCTCCTGCTCTTGCCCCGCGACGAGGGTGGGATCATGATTCAACTGGCCATTCTGTTCCTGGTAGGTGGCTCCCTGCTCTTCTGGCTTGGCTTACTCGCACGAACGTAACGTCCCAGGGACGACCCCAGCCAGCCCTTCTTTACAATTTATCAAGCTAATAGCACGTTTGAGGAATTTCCTCCTCGAAACCCTTGACAATGGTCATTTTTTCGGCTATACTTTGGAAAACGTTTTCCTGGAAAACGTTTTCCAAAGGGAAAAGACATGGCTTTACATCTTTTCATTGGAGATCATCGCATGTCTGTAGAGCAGAGTTTCCTGTATCGGTCATTATCATTTCTAGTATGATCACATGCACCAATGGTCAAGGCCAGAAAAATTTGATGGTCTTGCAGTCGTCTGGACAGGATTGGACCCTGAACGGCTTTGAAGGAGGACACCATGCAGCACTCGGAAAGAAGCGACAGGATCGTGTCACAAGAGGCCGCTGAAACAGGACCGAGGCTACTCACAGAGGGCTGTCATCCACATATGGCACCTGTCTCCCTGGTGGCAAGGAATCCTTCGCAGATCAAGATTCGTTCTGATCAACTCACCTACCGGATTCTGTTAGGATTGCTTGATGGGAAGCACTACATGCAACATCCGGTTCGTCGTCTTGCCGAGTACAGGCAGCCCTTGCCAAAGGGGAGAGGGTTCGTCAGCCTGGCGCTCACTGGGCGCAGTGAGGAGTCGTGGGAGCAGGTTCTGGCCTCGCTTGAATTGCTCAGTGATGAACTGGTTGATACCTTCTTAGTGCTACTGGCCGTGGCCCTCGATGTCCATGGTCCTAAGTGCATCACCACCCCTTTTACGATCACCCCGGACGATATTCTGGCTATCTGTCAGAAAAAGAAGTCAAAGGGGAGCTATCCTGCCCGCCAGCGGCTGCAGGTGATCGAGCAGGTGCAGACACTGTCGCGGATATTGGTGCGTGCGACCCTCGTCCTGCGCGATGGGAAGCAATGGCAGGTGGAGAGTCCCCTGCTCGAGATACTGATGAATGAACAACCTGGGGGAAATGGGATCTGGTCGGCGCACTCAGGCTGGCATGTAGGGTATCTCAAGATTGGGGATTGGGTCGATATGATCCCCATACTGCAATCTCAGATCGCCCTGATGCCGCGGCAACTGCTGCACTATCATGCCAGGCAGCAGAAGTACGAAAAACGGCTGGGCCGCTACCTCACCGTGTTCTATCGTATTAACGCGCGTCGCCACGAGGGCCGCGTGAAAGTGTCGATGGGGGTGCTATTAGAACAGGCGGGGATCACGCTCGACCGTGATAATCCAGGCCGTACCCGCGAGGCGATCGAAAGCGCACTCTGCCAGTTGCACCGTGATGGCGTGATCGGTCAGTTTACCTCTCTACAGGAGCGTTCATCTCAGGGCCGCGAGGTCCAGGAGCGTATCGAGCAGCATGCTTATCATTGGTGGGATGACTACCGGCGACAACTCTGGCTGTTTGAGCCCCCGCTGCAGCTCAGTGCGATGTATCAGAATCTCTCTGAAGAGGTGCCCGACTGAAAGGGGCAATTTCCCGACTGAAGGGGGCATTTCATCACTGGTAGTGTGTCCTCGTTGGGCTTGATTGCTTCATTGGCAGGGTTGATCTCCCGACGAGTTAGAGTAAGTGCCTATATTAAGTATCGAGGCAGGTCGGACCAATCTTCCCGTATAGTTAGAGTGACGACTCCCCCGGCTACAAGCCGGAGGCTTCTGGAATGACACGTCCGTTATCAGTGGAGGCAGTTCCTGTAGTGCGTTATGGTAGCGCGTTACCAGGAAGTAGTATGACTGAGGCGAAGTCAGTGTCGTCTTATACGGTCTTCCTCTGCCAGAGCATTGATGATGCCAGAGGAGGTTTGATTCGAGGGCTACGTAGCCTTCGGGAGGGATATCATGTCTCAACAGCCTGATACGAATGATGCCCAGGTCAACGCTGTTAACTCCAGCACAGACGAGGAAAAGAGGAGTGGACTCTCGCGCCGTGATTTCCTCAAATATTCAGCGGGAGCCGTCGGTGCGACGAGCGTTTCTGGCTTTCTCGCTTCCTGTGCCGCCGGTGGTTTTGGTGGTGGGAGTAGCAGCGGCAGCAGTGGCGGTGGCGCCGTAACCATTAATTTCTGGGATATGGCGTGGGGAAATAATTCTTATTTCGATGTCGGCAAGCAGTTGGTCAATGACTTCAACAATAGCCACAAAGGGATTAACGTCGTCTATCGTGGCACCCCCTGGGCGAACTGGTATCAGACTTTCACCACCGCGATCGGTTCGGGTACCCAGCCAGATATCAGCACTGGCGCCTCCTTTATGGGCGCACAGTTCTATGCCAGCCATGACGTTCTCGCCCTGGATGATGTCGTCGACGAAGTGAAGAAGAATGGGCAGTATAACGACTTCTTGCCCAACTCCTTCGCCCCGATGCAGTATCAAGGCCATACCATCACCTGGCCCTGGGCGATCGATATCCGTATTCCACTCTATCGGATGGATTTATTCCAACAAGCTGGTGTGAAGGTCCCGACCACGTGGGATGAGTGGAGAGCCGTTTCCAAGAAGCTGAGCGGAAACGGCAAGTATGGCCAGGTGAACTCGGGGGCCGATAATGTCGTCGAGCATATGCTGGAAACATTAATGATCAATAACGGTGGGGGGTTGTTCACGCCCGACGGCAAGCTCGATTTTGCGAACAATCCCCTCAATATCGAAGCCCTGCGCTTCTTCGCCAACCTCGTGCAGGATGGCTCGTTTGACCCCGCCAGCACGGGCTATCAAAGTGCCGACGCCATTCGCGCCTTTAACCGTGGTGATGCCGCCATGATCGTGGGGGGGCCTGGCTTTACCGCGCAGATGGACGCCAACATTGCCAAGAATGTCGGCGTCATTCCACCGATGGCGAGTCCGCACGGCACGAAGGGGACGCTCTATTGGGTAAACAACATCATTGTCTATTCTGGTACCAAACATCCTAACGAAACCAAAGCGTTCTTGCAGTGGTGGGTCCAGAACAACAAGCCCTTGTGGACCAAAGGAGGATGTAACCCCATTCCCATCCGCTCCTCCTTCTATCAGGACCCTCTCTTTGACACGACGAACTACAAAGTCATCAAGTCGCAGTATGTTCCGATTGCCAGGTCAGCCAACGCACAGGCAACCAACGTCTTTCCCGCGCTCAATCCCCTCGATGGAGACGGCACGCTGGTGACGCTGGGGCAGAACCTGTTGGGCAAGAAGAATTTCAACACCTCGATCCAGACGGCTCAGGCGGGTCTACAAAAGGTCATCGCCGCCAACCCCGGCTAATCTAGCCTTCCACGTCCAGGAGAGAGACGAGCCCGTGTCTCTCCTCGGGCTGGATGGGTTTAGTGTTCCATATCATATGGAGGGGACTACTGCTCCGGGCGGGTCCCTGCGCCTCGCGCGGGGCAACACGCCTGGCAGAAGTATTTATGACAGGATAAGGAAAGGAGTTCCCCATGAGCGTCACTCCGGTGACTAAAGAAGCTGGCAAGCTCGCGATCAAGCCATCGCCATCGCGGAGCAACTGGCGGCGCGTTGACATGCTGCCGTATCTGCTGCTGTTGCCGTCCATCGTGCTCATTGTTCTCATCGATCTCTATCCGTTTCTGACCGGCTTTATCTACAGCTTTCAGAACGGATCGCTCTTAGCGCCGGGCACCTTCGTCGGGCTCCAGAACTATCTGAGCACCTTCGTCGATCCCGAGTTTCTCTACTCGCTGCAATTTAGTGCGATCTTTGCGGTCTTCGGCGTGATAGGCAGTTACCTGCTGGGATTGGGCCTGGCCCTCTTGCTCGTCAAGAACTTCCCGTTGCGTGGCCTCTTCCGCGTCCTGCTGATCATTCCCTGGATCCTCTCCTCCATCGTGACCATTGTCAGTTGGCGCTGGCTGATCCAGGACCAGCACGGTACTATCAATGTGATGCTCAGCTGGTTCCACCTGGGTCCCATCTTCTTCTTGAGCGATACCAAATGGGCCGTGGTCTCCGTGATTGTCATCAAGATCTGGCGTAGCTTCCCCTTCATGATGATCTCGCTGATCGCGGCGCTGCAGACCATCGATACCAGTCTCTACGAAGCCGCGCGGATGGATGGGGCCGGGCGCTGGGCCTCCTTCCGCAGCGTGACCTTTCCGGGTATCCAGAACATCTCGATTATCCTGTGGATTTTGATGGCCATCTGGAGCGTCAATGACTTCGAGACGCCCTTCTTGTTGACGCAGGGCGGCCCATCCAATGCCACTGAGAGCTTGATGATCCTGGCGTACCGAGATACCTTTGCCCGCAACTCGGTGGGCTCGGGCTCGGCGGTGGCCTTCATTTCCTTGATCATCCTGATGATCCTGGCCATCGTGATGATGCGCCTGAGAAACCGCGAGTAGCAAGAGAAAGGACGTCCTGCTATGCAAAAGACGCTTACCGCACAGTCAGCAACCGCAAAAAGCAGAGATGCCGCCAGAACGACGAACCCGGCCCTGCGCAAAGCCGCGCTGAGGAAGTGGCTGCTGACCTTGCTGATGCTGGTCCTGGTGCTCATCCTGGACTATCCCATCTTTACCATTTTCTTGAATGCCTTCCGGTCGACTGCGGAGATTCTCTCCACGACGAGCATTATTCCGCAGCACCCGACTCTGGATAACTTCGTCTACCTGAGCGCCAGGACCAACTTCTGGGGCTTCTTCATCAGTAGTATGGCCGTCTCGGTGATCGGGACTATCATCAGCATCATCTGTGCGGCCACCGCTGGCTACACGCTCTCGCGCTATCACCAGCGCAAGTTCGTCAGTAACTATTCGCGCGCGTTGATGATGGTGCAGATGTTCCCGCTGATCCTGGCGCTGATCCCGCTGTTCATCATCTTCAAAAATGCAGGACTGGTCAATACCTACTGGTCGGTCATCCTGGTCTACACGGTGCTCAATCTGCCTTTCGCGACCTGGATGTTCGAGGGCTTCTTCGATGCGATCCCACGCGAACTGGAAGAAGCGGCTTTCGTAGATGGCTGTTCGCGTTTTCGCACGCTGACCCGGATCGTGCTGCCGCTCTCGGGTCCGGGCACGGCAGCGGTGACGATCTTCACGTTCCTATTGTGCTACAACGAGTACCTGATTGCCAGTATCTTCCTGCGTGATCCCGATACCATGACCATCCCGGTGGGTATTCAGATGTTCATGCAGCAGTACTCCACCGACTGGGGTAGTTTGATGGCGGCGGCCTGTCTGGCCTCTATTCCCACCATCATCTTCTTCCTGTTCGTGCAGAAATACATGGTTCAGGGCGTCGTGGCCGGAGCGGTCAAGGGCTAGTTCATCCGTAGAGACAGGATGGCGCAACATGCGCCCCGAAAGGATGCAGGAGTGACAATGACGAAGGTAAAAGTTGGCCTGGTCGGGTTGGGCGAGATCGCGCAGGTGGCCCATTTGCCCATTCTACAGGCATACTCAGACCTCTTTGAGATCGCTGCCTTCTGCGATATCTCGCAGGAGCTGCTCGCCGCGCTCGGGGAGCGCTACCACGTTCCCCCCGCGTGCCGATATACTGATTATAACGACATTGCGGCGCAGAGCGACCTGGATGCCATCCTGGTCCTCAATAGCGACGAATATCACACCGACTCGGCCCTGGCGGCCCTTGGGCATGGCAAACATGTCCTGATCGAGAAGCCGATGTGCCTGACGCGCAAGGAGGCCGAGTCGATCATCAAGGCGCGCGACGAGGCGAACGTCCAGGTCATGGTGGGCTACATGCGCCGCTATGCCCCGGCCTTTGTGCAGGCCGTCGAGCAGGTACGCGCACTGGAGAAGATCAACTACGCCAGGGTGCGCGACATCATTGGGCAGAACTCCCAGTTTGTGGAGCAATCCAGTGTCGTGTTGCGCCCGAAGGATATTCCGCAGGAGGCTATGCGCGATCGTGCGGAGCGTGCCAGTCGGCTGGTGAAAGCAGCAATCGGCGATGCTGCTACAGAGCTAGGGAGCACGTATCGCCTGCTCTGTGGCCTGAGCAGCCATGACCTCTCGGCGATGCGGGAGCTGCTCGGTATGCCGCAACGGGTGATCGCTGCACGCCAGACGGGCATCTTTCTGACCGCCCTCTTTGAGTACGAGGGCTTCACGGTCTCCTTTGAAACCGGCATCGATCACAACCGCCGCTTCGATGCCCACCTCCAGGTCTATGGCGAGACCAGAGAGATCCGCGTCCAGTACAACACGCCCTACATCCGTCAACTGCCCACCCGGCTCTTCCTGACCGAAACGCAGGGTGACGCCTATGAAGAGCGCGAGGTGCGACCAACCTTTACCGATCCCTATACGATCGAGCTGTTGCACTTCCACGAGATCGTCAGCCACAACACGCGGCCCAAGACCTCAGCGGAGGATTTTCTCTACGATCTCGATCTCTTCGAGATGATTATCAACGCGCTACGCAAATAGCATTGTGTGTTTGCTTTTCAAAGGGGTGCGTCCAATTGAGGAGATTGGGCGTCCCTGTGGAAGCGAAAGGGAGAGGAAGGATGGATCACAAGCCACTCAACATTGCGATCGTCGGCTGTGGCAACATCGCCCGCGCCTACGGAAAATCATTGCAGCCCTATCCACAGTTGAAATTGCTGGGCGCAACCGATTACATGCTCAAACTTGCTGAGGACTATGTTGCGACCTTTGGCGGAAAGGTGTATCCCACCCTGGAAGACATTCTGGCCGATGAAGAGGTGGATCTGGTCATCAACTTAACTATTCATCGTGCGCACGTAGAGGTGATCACGAAATGCCTGAATACCGGCAAGGATGTTTTCAGCGAAAAGCCCATTGCGCTCACCTCGGAGGAGGCGTGGCAGTTAGTCGAACTGGCAAAAGAGAAGGGCCGCCGCTTTGGATGCGCGCCCATCACCATCCTGGGCGAGGGGCAGCAGACGGCCTGGAAGGCGATTCGTGATGGCCTGCTGGGCACGGTGCGCGTAGCCTACGCGGAGGTCAACTGGGGACGCATCGAGTCCTGGCACCCTGCTCCGACCCCCTTTTACGAGGTCGGTCCACTCTTCGATGTCGCGGTCTATCCCCTGACCATTCTGACGACCATCTTCGGTCCCGCGCGCAGTGTGACCGCCTACGGGAAGGTGCTCTACCCCGATCGCGTCACGAAAGAGAGTGTTCCCTTCCACATCACGACGCCCGATTTCTCCATCGCGGCGATCGAATTTGCCAGCGGAGCGGTGGCGCGCCTGACGGCCAACTTCTATGTTGGTTTTCATAGCAAGCAGGTACGAGGAATTGAGTTTCATGGTGACAAAGGCTCGCTCTTTCTGAGTGATTGGCACAATTTTGATAGCATGGTGGAATATGCAGGCTTTAGTGGTACATGGCCAGACAGGAACACGAAATACGAACCGCTGCCGTATGTCAAAGAGCCCTATACGAGCAAAGAGAAAGATGATCCCCACGGAGGCGTCGAATGGTGCCGTGGTGTGTTGGATATGGCCGCAGCCATGCAGGAGAACCGTCCACAACGGATCACCGGTGCGCAGGCCGCCCATGTCGTCGATATCGTTCGCGCCATTCAGACGGCGTCTGGCGAAGGTTGTCGCGTGCAGATCACCTCGGAGTTTCCCCAGCCGGCACCCATGGATTGGGCGAAATAGTAGGGACCCGGCTTGCCCGGGTCCGGGCAAGCCGGGCCCCTACTTGCGCATCACATCAATATTTATGCTAAAATAGTTATGGGGAGATGTTAGAAGCAGCGCCTCCCTCTGGTGTATAACGTCGAGGAAATCGTGATTGAGTGAACACGAGTAAGAAAGAAAAGCATGACAACTATCCGTGATGTAGCAAGCAAAGCTGAGGTGTCGATCGCGACGGTCTCACGCGTCGTCAACGGCAATCGCCCGGTTCACCCGGATATTCGAGAGCGCGTGCTGAAGGCCGTAGAGGAACTCGATTATCGCCCGAACTTTCTGGCGCGGGGGCTGCGCCAGAGCAACACGTGTATGATTGGTTTGATCATACCCGACAACTCCAATCCCTTTTATGCTGAGCTTGCTCGCGCGATCGAAAATGCGGGCTTCGCGGCGGGATATAGCGTGATCCTTTGCAACTCGGACCTCTCGGATGAGAAGCAGCAGGCGTATCTCGATGTGCTCATCTCGCATAAGGTAGACGGTATTATACTGATCGATAACGAAAATGTCATCCCCAAGGGTCTTGATCGTATTCAGGACGAGCACATTCCCGTCATACACCTGAATACCGAGATGTTTATACCTACCCTTGATCAGATTATAGTCGACAACCTTCAGGGCGGCTGTCTGGCAGGACACTATCTGCTCGGCCTGAATCACCGGCGTATCGGTTGCATCAACCTCTTTCACTCCCATGTGTACCAATCATTACGTATTGTTGGCTTTCAACAGGCGCTGGCTGAAGACGGGATCGTAGTGGCTCCGGAGGCTTTTGCCTTCGGCAACGGGCGCTACGATAGTGGGTACAAGGCTATGCAGGAGCTCCTTCAACGTTGCCCCGATCTTACCGCTGTCTATGTCTACAATGATCTGATGGCGCTCGGGGCGATCAATGCGCTGCGTGTGGAAGGAATGCACGTCCCCGAAGATCTCTCCATTATAGGTTTTGACGACATTTTCTACGCTTCAGCCTTTGAACCCGCGCTCACCACGATAGCACAACCCATTATCGCTATCGGACAGGAGTGTATTGCCCACCTGGTAGCACGTATACAGCAGCCAGAGAAGCCGCCGGTCCACATCACGCTGCCTGTGGAGCTGATTGAGCGTGCGAGTTGCCGACGGTTATAAATGCATGATGTGCGCACCTCGACTCATTCCCGATCCGTAGGAGCCTGCCTTGCGCGGGCCGTGGTCATGACATTCACATCGGACTGAAGTGGCTCCCAGGGCCCGCGCAAGGCGGGCCCCTACTATTTTCCCTACCCCAAAAAATCTATCTACTGAAAAGTGTTGGAGAGAGAACTGGTGAGAGAGGGTAAATCGGGCTCTCAGTTTCGTCACAGCAAAGCCACAGAATCAACTCACCTGGATGTCCTATACTTCTTATGTGACATAAAGAGTAAGTTTCAGATCTGGTATAGGACGAGGCACATTGCTTGAGAGAGTCCAGGTTCGTAAAAGCATAAGCAGTTAAGAAACCCGTCACCGTTGATTTTGTCGTAAAATGGACCGTAGACAGGGGAAGAAGAACAATTGCCACCTCCTTCGCACGAAGGGTCAAAGATAGGTGGTTTGGAGGGTATTCCATTGAAAGCGCATATTCTCGTTGTGGATGATGATCCACGCATCACCAGCCTTCTGCGACGCATTCTCGCTTACGAGGGGTATAGCGTCGCAGTTGCAGCCAGTGGGCATGAGGCGTTGACGCGCTCGTTAGAACGAGCTCCCGATCTTGTCATTCTCGACATTATGCTGCCAGGCATCGACGGATTGGAGGTTGCGCGTCGCCTGCGTGCAGCAGGCGACAACGTGCCTATCCTGATGTTGACCGCGCGCGATGCCGTCTCTGATCGTGTGAAGGGCCTGGAGACGGGCGCCGATGACTACCTCGTCAAGCCGTTTGCCAATGAAGAGCTGCTGGCACGCGTCAAGGTCATCCTGCGCAGGAATCAAGTTGAGCGGAACGAGGTACTGCGCTATGGCGGCGTAGAGCTCGATACGGGCACCCGCGTCGCCTATCGAGGTGGTCGCGAGATCGAGCTCTCGCCAACGGAGTATGAACTGCTTGCGCTCTTCTTACGCCGACCGCGCCAGGTCCTCACCCGCGATACTATCCTGGATCGCGTCTGGGGTCTCGACTTCGAGGGCTCGTCCAACGTGATGGAGGTCTACGTTGGCTACTTGCGGGCGAAGCTGGAGGCCGAGGGCGAAGCGCGCTTGATCCACACGGTGCGCGGAGTGGGCTATGTTTTTAAAGAGTGAAAGACCTCCGGCGCAGCCGCCTGCTTATCAACGGCAACCGCGCTCTCTGCGCCTGCGGCTCGTGCTCTGGTATGGATCGCTCTTAGGCGTTGCCCTGCTCTTCTTCGTTGTGCTGGTCTGGGAACTGACGACGAATGCACTCAATCAAAGCGTGGATAGCTCCGTGCAGGCGGAGGCGCGCGTCGCCGACCTTGCATTAAGCCGCGAACTGCTCCCAACGGCACCTTACTGGCCCGCCCAGCTCTCATTGCACTCCCTGAGCTCCTACCAGGAGCCTGGCATTCTAGTGCAGCTTATCGATGCTCAGGGCATGGTACGCTACGATTCGGACGGGAACAACGCAACGAACATTCCATTCAGTGCCGCTACGGCACGTGCCGTGCTTGCAGGCCAGACGAGCTGGTATACGGCAGATGCAGATAAAGTGTCTGTACGCGTGGAGGCGCTGCCTATTCGTGCACCGGCTGCGGAGACGGCATCTGTCACAAACACGGGGGCCGTCATCGGTACGCTGCTGGTCGCGAAGTCGCTCACCGAGGTCAATGCGACCCTGCTGCTCTTGCACACACTCCTCCTGCTCGTCGGTGCGACAACGCTGGTGGGCGCGCTGCTCGGTGGATGGGCGATTGCCGCCCGCGTGCTCTCTCCTCTGACGGAGATGGCGAAGACGGCGCGTGCGATCGCTGCCATGACGGCGCAGGGGACGCGTGTGGGCAGTCTCAGCCAGCGCGTGAGGCGGCCCGGCGGCAACGACGAGATGGCCCAGGTCGTCGATATGTTCAACGAGATGCTGACCAATCTGGAACAGGCCATACGTACCCAACGTCGCTTTATCGCGGATGCCTCCCACGAACTGCGCGCGCCCCTCACGACCATTCAAGGCAACCTCGCCTTCTTGCGCCAGCATATGAATGAATTGCCGCCCGAAGAGCGGCGTATCATGCTTACCGATGCCCATGCAGAGACGCTGCGCCTGGCCCGACTGGTGGAGGAGCTGTTACTACTCGCCCGCAACGACGCCAATGTGGATATGTCCCTTGTCTCAGCAGAGAAAGAGACGACGCGCGGAGAAAGGAGACGCCAGCCTGTTGAACTCGATCGCGTTGTGCTGCAACTGGTGCGCCAGTTGCGTGGCCGGTTGCATGCTGAGAAGAAAAAACTGAGGCTTGAGGTCGGGCACATCGAGCCCCTGCGTGTGCGCGGCGACGAAGAGAATATCCGCCGTGTCCTGCTCATTTTGCTCGATAATGCGCTCAAGTATACGCCGGAGAACGGGCAGAGCGACGCGGGCCCTGTGGTCATCTCCCTCGAACGCGCCGGGAACGAGGCCGTACTGCGCGTACGCGACACCGGTATCGGGATCGACCCCGACGATCTGCCACACATCTTCGAGCGCTTCTACCGCGCCGATCGGGCCCGCTCGCGGCAGGGAACGGGACTGGGACTCTCGATTGCCCAGACGGTCGTGGAACAGCTCGGCGGTCGCATCACGGCTGAGAGCACGCCGGGTCGGGGCAGCACGTTCAGCGTCTGGTTGCCCCTCGCTTTATAGAGGTTTATTTCTCAGAACCGCCTCAGAATCTTCACAGAGTGAGTTCATATTGGCGCGCTATACTTTTCATAGTCTGAGGAACGCTATCACCCTCATCTCAGAAGGAGCTTAAAATAAATGTTTGCTGGAGCAATCTGGCCCTGGATCGGTTTTAACCTGTTCGTCCTCGTCATGCTCGCCATTGATCTCGGTGTCTTTCACCGCAAAGCGCACGCCGTCTCACTCAAAGAGGCATCTATCTGGAGCATCGTATGGATCACGCTCGCGCTGGCCTTTAATGCTGGCCTGTACTTCTTGCGTGGACCAGATCCGGCGCTGCAATTCTTCACCGGCTGGCTGCTAGAAAAGTCGCTCAGTGTAGATAACATCTTCATTTTTGTGCTGCTCTTCAGCTACTTCAGCGTGCCTCCAGCCTATCAGCATCGTGTCCTCTTCTGGGGCATCCTGGGCGCGTTGATCACGCGCGGCACCTTAATCGGTGTGGGCAGCGTACTGCTAGAGCAATTCCACTGGATTATCTACCTGTTTGGAGCTTTCTTGATCTTTTCAGGCATCAGGATGGCGCTGCACAAAGAGACCGATCTGCACCTGGAGAAGAACCCTCTGCTCAAGTTCGTCCGGCGCGTGGTCCCCGTTACAGAGGACTACGAGCGGGATCGCTTCATCATACAGCGGGCTGGCAAACTGATGGTGACGCCCTTGCTCCTCGTCCTGCTTGTCGTCGAGAGCACTGATGTGGTCTTCGCGGTCGACTCCATTCCGGCGGTCTTCGCGGTCACTCAGGACCCCTTCATTGTCTACACCTCGAACGTCTTCGCTGTCCTCGGTCTGCGTTCCCTATACTTTATCTTTGCGAATATCATCGACAAGTTCTACTACCTGAAGCTCGGCTTGTCCGTGATTCTGACCTACGTCGGGGTGAAGATGCTGGTGGAAGGTATCTTCCACGTACCGACCTTTCTCTCGCTGGTGGTCATTGCCTTCGTACTGATCGCTGCAATCGCTGCCTCTGTGGTGCGTGCCCGCCGCCAGGCTGAGAAGTCCGCTGTGCCAGAGGAACAGCCATCCTCTTCTCTATGATAGAGAAGGGGCCGCCCGAGGCTCGAATATAGTCAAGCGACGGCGACACCAGATCGCTGCTGATGAGATGGAGCAGTTGTGGACGCCCGATCTCGCCCTGTTCTATCGCCTGGCGTATGCGCCGGTAGTTGGCGTCGAAGCGCCGATTAAAGCCGATCTGCAGCTTTACTCCAGCGCTTTCCACAGCATCTAACGCCCGATCGATCGAGGCGAGATCGATCGCGATCGGTTTCTCGCAGAAGATGTGCTTGCCTGCCTGCGCTGCCTCCTCGATGATGTGGGTATGCGTATCGGTGGGGGAGCAGATGATAATAGCCTGAATCTCTGGATGCGCCAGGATATCATGGTAATCCTGCGTAGCGAAGGGAACGCCGTAGCGCCCGGCAGCGTCCTCAAACGCATCGGCTACCATGACGAGCTCGGTTGCTCGAATGCGCGAGGTGAGGTGTTCGGCATACGTAGTACCGGTACGCCCGCAGCCTATCAAGCCAGGCTTCAACGTACGTGCAGACATAGCTCGTCTCCTTGTTAAGGATTGCTCTCTCCATCTGCTGAGGGGAGCTGGTCATTGTAGCGCTGCTCTGCCTGTGTAAATTCCGTTGGCAGTTGCTGTATGTGCAGATCGCTCGCCGCAGCTTCGAACTCCCTGGCCACCTCGCCCAGCGCTGCACGCGCCTTCTCGTCGGTGCGCGCGAACTCGGCCAGTTCGTGGCTCAGTTCTTCCAGTGCCTCTCCTCCAGCCATCATCCCGGTGAGCTCCTCGCGACTGATCTCAGATTTGGCGAAGGTGCCATAGCTGCGTCCGCGATTAAGAATAGTAAAGTGGTCGCCGATGGGATAGGCGTGATGCGGGTTGTGCGTGATAAAGATGACACCCAGACCACGCGCCCGTGCCTGGGCGATGTAGCGCAGGACGACGCCAGCCTCCTTCACGCCCAGCGCCGCCGTGGGCTCATCGAGGATCAAGACCTTGGCGCCGAAGTAGACCGCGCGTGCGATTGCGACGGATTGGCGTTCACCGCCGGAGAGCGTTCCCACCGGCTGCGTGGTCTCGCGTATCTGGATGCCCATCTTCGAGAGCTCCTCGCGCGTCACCCGGTCGGCATAACTGGCGTTGAAGCGGCGGAATGGACCCCAGCCCTTCGTTGGCTCCGAGCCGAGGAAGAAGTTGCGCGAGATGCCCATCAGCGGAATCATCGCCAGGTCCTGGAAGACGGTCGCGATGCCGGCGTTGAGTGCGTCGCGCGGCGAGGTGAAATTGACGACTTTTCCTTCGACCAGGTAGTTGCCTTCGCTGGGTCGATGCACGCCGGAGAGCACTTTGATGAGCGTGGATTTGCCTGCCCCGTTGTCACCGAGCAGACACATGACCTTACCAGCGTCCACACGCATCGAGATGTCCTTGGGCGCGATCACACTTATGGTCGGCGGAGAGATTACTCTCTCCACCGCCAATTCAGAACTGTGCATGACACTTTTGCGTCACACAGCTCCTCAGTCTATGGTCATTTGGTATTGATACCAGCAGCCTTCATGGCCTTGATATGCACGAGG
>WNGD01002885.1_pt1 | contig 17770 bp, 14 predicted proteins | sample 5400671 | NCBI WGS metagenome assembly WNGD01 (sample SAMN13153369, study PRJNA577476) | soil metagenome | isolation source: 40 cm soil or saprolite under grassland replicate 2 | place: USA:California | collected 2016-06-15
CGACGACCAGAAGCTTGCGAAGGATCCGACGTGCCCGTACCGCAGACCGAACCCCGGACCGACCCGGAGACGACCCGGCACTTCGCCTATCCGGTCAGCCTGGAGCTGGGCGGCCGGGGCGCGCTGGTGGTGGGCGAGCTGGCGGTCGCCCACGGCAAGGCGGAGGCGCTGGCCGACGCCGGGGCCACGGTGACCGTGGTGGCGGAAGGCCCGGCAGGGATCTTGGACCGGCTGGAGCGCGACGGCCGCATGACCGTGCGGCGGCGGTGGTTCGCCCCGGACGACCTCGACGGGATGTTCCTGTGCGTGGCTGCCTCACCCGACCCGGTGGAGCGGGCAGCGATCCATCGGGAGGCCCGGGCGCGGCAGGTGCTCGTCAACGTGATGGACGACCCGGCGCACTGCGACTTCGCCGCGCCGGCGGTGGTACGGCGCGGCGACCTGGCGATCGCGGTCTCGACCGGGGGGCGCTCCCCGGCGCTGGCGAGCCGCCTGCGGGAGCAGCTGGAGGGACGCTACGGGCCCGAGTGGGCGGCGCTGCTCGACCTGCTCGCCGAGGTGAGAGCCCAGACGATCGCCGCGTTGCCGGACGTCGGCGAGCGGATCCGCCGCTGGCGTGGGGCGCTGCGCCTCGACGAGCTGGAGGCGCTGCTCCGCGACGGCCGCCAGGAGGAGGCGCGGCGCCGCCTGCTCGACCGCCTCACCGCCAGGGACGCCGATGGGGAGGGCGGCGGTGCCTGAGGCCAGGGCCGGGATCGTGTACCTGGTCGGCGCTGGACCTGGGGATCCGGGGCTGCTGACGCTGCGCGGCGCCGCGCTGCTGCGAGGTGCGGACGTGGTGGTCCACGACCGGCTCGCACCGCCCGAGCTGCTCGGCCTCGCCCCGGAGGGTGCGGAGGTCGTCGACGTGGGCAAGCGGCCCGGGGACGCCAGCCGCAGCCAGGAGGCCGTCAACAAGCTGCTGGTGGAGCGGGCTCTGCAGGGCAAGCTGGTGGTGCGGCTCAAGGGCGGCGACCCCTTCGTCTTCGGGCGCGGCGGCGAGGAGGCGCTGGCCTGCGCCGAGGCCGGCGTCCCCTTCGAGGTGGTCCCGGGGGTGAGCGCCGCGATCGCGGCGCCCGCCTACGCCGGGGTGCCGGTCACCCAGCGGGCGATGGCGGCGAGCTTCGCGGTGGTGACCGCGAGCCGGGCCGGTGGGATCAACCCGGACCTCAAGCGCGTCGCCACCGCCGTGGACACGCTGGTGCTGCTGATGGCCGCCGGGCGGCTGCGGGAGGTCTGCGAGGCGCTGATCGCGGCCGGACGGCCGGGTGACGACCCAGCGCTGGTGGTGCAGTGGGCCGCGACCCCGCGCCAGCGCTCCGTGTCGGGATCCCTTGCCGCGCTGCCCGACCTCGCCGCCGACGAGGGCCTCGGAGCGCCCGCCACGCTGGTGGTCGGGGCGGTCGCCAGCCTCGCCGAGCAGCTCCGCTGGTTCGGCAATTCCCCACAGATTTAGTCGAGAAATGGGGCGGTCAGGACCCAGCCAGCATTTCTTGACAGCTTGCCCCTCTCTCCGGCACGGTTTATGCGCGATGACTGTCCTCCTGCTGACACGCAACCGCGCCTTGGACCACGGGCACGTCGTTTGCTGCGCCTGTCGGCAGGCCCGGCGGTCCTGCCGCGCAACGTAGCGCAGCACCTCGCTCCCTCGACCGCCGGGCCTGACCGGTCCACCGCATTCGCTTGCGTTTCGCTACCGCTACCCGCGTGCCGAGAGGAGCCCCCACTGTGGCCGTCGTCGCCACTGAATGGTCACCCGCCGTCGCCCTGCCCCGCCTCCGCCCGTTCGAGATCGAAGCCGCCGCCGAGCGGCTCGAGTCGTGTTCGGCGCAGGAGGTGCTTGCCTGGGCGGTCGCCACCTTCGGGGACCACTGCGCGATCGTGACGTCGTTTCAGCGCGAGGGCATGGCGATCCTCGACATGGCGTTGCGGCTCGACCGGTCGGTTCGGGTGCTGACCATCGACACCGGGCGCCTGCCCGCCGAGACCTACGAGATGATCGACACGGTCCGCGCCCGCTACGGCGTCGAGGTCGAGGTGATCGCCCCTGACACCGCCAGCCTGGAGGCGATGCAGGGTCTCCACGGCCCCAACCTGTTCCGCCGCGACCGCTCGCTGCGGCGGCTCTGCTGCCACATCCGCAAGGTCGAACCGCTGGAGCGCGCCCTGGAGGGCCTGGGCGCCTGGGCGACCGGGCTGCGCCGCGACGGCGGCCTCGCCCGCGCCGGCATCGCCAAGGTCGAACTGGACGAGGCCCACGGCGGGATCGTGAAGCTGAACCCGCTGGCCGACTGGACCCGCGAGCGGGTCGTGGCCTACACCACTTCCAGGAACCTGCCGGAGCACCCCCTCTACGCCGAGGGCTACACCAGCATCGGCTGCGCCCCCTGCACCCGCCCGACCGCTGCCGGCGAGTCCGAACGCGCCGGCCGCTGGTGGTGGGAGGCCGACGAGCTGCGCGAATGCGGCCTGCACCACCGCAGCGCCGCCTCGCAGCGCCTCGACCTGGCCCTCGCCGAGGTGCACGCCCGGGCCGCCGCCGGCACCGCCACCGCCACCGCGACCACCAGGAGAACCGCATGACCAACCAGGTGGAGCAGGTCAAAGCCGCGCTCGACCCGATCGACCCCGAGGTCGAACAGCGCATCCGCCGCTACGCCCGCGACGGCTACCAGAGCATCGACCCCGAGGACCTCAAGGTCCGCTTCCGCTGGTGGGGGCTGTATACGCAGCGTCCCGAGGCGGCGGGCTACTTCATGATGCGCATCCGCGTCCCCGGCGGCGCGCTCACCGCTGAGCAACTGGACACCATCGGCTGGATCACCAGGCAGCGCACCCGCAACCTCGCCGACGTCACCGACCGGCAGAACATCCAGCTTCACTGGGTGGTGATCCAGGACGTCCCCAAGATCTGGGACACCCTCGCCACCGTCGGTCTGGCCACCAACCAGACCTGTGGCGACACCGTCCGCAACATCCTCGGCTGTCCCGTCGCCGGGGCCGACGCGAACGAGGTCTTCGACGCCACCCCGGACCTGCGCGCGGCGGAGGCGCGGCTGGCCCGCACCCAGGAGTTCTCCAACCTGCCGCGCAAGTACAAGCTGTCGATCACCGGCTGCGCCGACCACTGCGCCCTCCACGAGATCAACGACGGCGGCCTGGTCGGGGTCATCCATCCCGACGGGCGCGAGGGCTACGACGTCTACGTCGGCGGCGGGCTGTCCAGCTCGCCCCGGTTCGGCGAGCGGCTCGGCGTGTTCGTCCCCCGCGCCGAGGCGCCCCCGTTCCTGGTCGCGCTCACCTCGCTGTTCCGCGACCACGGCGGCCGCGACAAGCGCACCCGCGCGCGGCTGAAGTTCCTGGTGGCCGCCTGGGGTGTCGAGAAGCTCCGCGAGGTGCTGGAGGACGACTACCTCGGACATCCGCTGGAGGATGGCCCGCAGGCGTCCCCGTCGGCGAGCGTGCACCGCGACCACGTCGGCGTCCACCGCCAGAAGGACGGCCGCTTCTACGTCGGCGTCGCGCCGCTGGTCGGGCGGGTCTCCGGCGACCAGCTGATCGAGGTGGCCCGCATCGCCCGCGAGCTCGGCAGCGGCCAGGTGCGGCTCACCACCCAGCAGAAGCTCGTCGTGCTCGGCGTCCCGGGTGACAGCGTCGACGAGGCGGTGTCGCGGCTCAAGGCGATCGGCCTGCCGGCCGACCCGAGCCCGTTCCACCGGGGCGCGATCGCCTGCACCGGCATCCAGTTCTGCAAGCTCGCCCTGGTCGAGACCAAGCAGCGGGCCATGGACCTGGTCCAGGCGCTGGAGGCCCGCTACCCGGACTTCGACGGCAAGGTCCGCCTCAACGTCAACGGCTGCCCCAACTCCTGCGCCCGCTACCAGATCGCCGACCTCGGCCTGGCCGGCGGCGAGAGCGCCGGGGACGGCAACTACCAGCTGCACCTCGGCGGCGACCTCGGCGAGTTCAAAGCGCTTGGCCAGCGGGTCCGCGAGCGGGTCCTCGCCGACGACAGCGAGGCCTCCCTGACCAGCATCCTCGACGCCTACCTGGACGGGCGCCACGACGGCGAGTCGCTGCAGGCGTGGCTGCGGCGCCAGGCCCCCGAGACGCTGGCGGCCATCAGCAAGCCGGCGCTGGCCGGCAGCTGAGCCTTCACACCAGCCGCAGCCAATCCCGATCCGGGAGAGGGCCGGGCGCCCCCCGCGGGACCGTGTGGCTAGCGGCGTGCGCCTGGGCTGCCTGGCCGGGGTGGGAACGGCCGGCCGTGGTTGTGGTCGGTGCCGAGGCGATCCAGCTCGGCGCGCAGCGCCCGCTCGGCGAGGGCGGCGATGGTCAGGTAGTTGGGCGGCCCAGCCAGGTGCGTCGCGGCGTCGCGGACCGCTTCCAGCAGCCCCGCCGGGAGCCGTAGGGTGATCCGCGCCTTGGGGCCGTCCTCCGCTGGCCCGGCGCCAACCCCAAGACCGGCCCCAAGGGCAGATGAGCTGCCACCCGGGCCGGGCAGCAGCTCATCAAGGGCGTTGCGGCCGAGGACCCGCCGGCCACGGCGCGGCGGCGGGGCCTCCGGCAAGTCGGGGACCGGCTCCAGCCACGGCCGGGCCGGCGCGGGACCCGAGCCCGGGTCGAAGCCGTCGTCGTCGGGTCCCTGGCCGGGGCCGGGCAGCAGGTCGTCGAGGGCGTTGCGCCCGGCTGGTCGCCGGGGCGCGCGGGCAGGCGGCTCCGGGGGCGGGTCGGGGACCGGCTCCAGCCAGGGACGCAGCAGCGCCGGACCCGTCGGGCGGGAGGAGGGTCGGGCGGGGAGGTCCTCAAGCGCGTTGTACGCGCCCATCCGCCTCGGTCTCGCCATGAGCTGCACTCCTCGCGTCGAACTCGAGCGCGGCGGCGCGGTAGTCGTTCGCCGCTGAACTTTCGGGGGCGTAGACGGTGACCGGCTGCCGGTGGCCCGGCGCCTCGGCGATGCGGACGCTCTCGCGGATCATCGTGTTCAGGACCAGCTCGCCGAAGCGTTCCCGCAGCACCTCGACGATCTCCTTGGACAGCGAGGTGCGGATGTCCACCTGGCTGGGCAGCACCGCCGACAGCCGCAGCCCGCGGTTGAGGCGCAGCCGCACCGTTTCGATCGTCTGCGTCAGCGCCACCAGCCCCGCCAGCGGCATCACCCGCGTCTGCACCGGCACCAGCACCTCGTCGCAGGCGGCCAGCGCCGAATACGACAGCAGCCCGAGCGCCGGCGGGCAGTCCATCAGGATCACGTCCCAGCGGTCGCGCGGCAGCTCGTCCACCGCCTGGCGCAGGATCATCTCCGCGCCCGCCTGGGTGGCGGCGTTGCGCTCCGCCCGGGTCATCCACGACGACGACGGCACCAGCTCAAGACCCTTCACATCGGTGGGCCGCACCGCCCCCGCCAGCGGGGCGCCGTTCTCGAAGACCTCGTAGAGCGCGCGGGCGTCCACCGAGCCGAGCCAGGTACTGGCGTTGGCCTGCGGGTCCAGGTCGATCACCAGCACCCGCCTGCCCAGCTCGGAAAGGGCGGCGCCGAGGTTCACCACGGTCGTCGTCTTGCCGACGCCGCCTTTCTGGTTCGCGACTACGACACGTCGCATGGGCACCACCTGTTGAGAGGCATTCAGTATCAAGGCGGCAGCCTACAACAGAAGCAGCGCGGACTGGTGGAAGCTGGGCAACATACCGCACCGCTCCCACCACAGGTCCAATCCGGGCAGGCCGGGCGGCTTGGTCGACGATTCGAGGATCGCGGCGCTGCAGTGCAACAATGGCCGTCAGCTTTTTCGTCAACGTCGAGTTTTCACTTGGAGGCGTGATGCCACCACTGCGGTCCCGGACCGTGACCCATGGACGGAATATGGCGGGTGCCCGTGCGCTGTGGCGGGCGACGGGGATGACCACGGCTGATTTCGGCAAGCCGATCGTGGCGGTCGCGAACAGCTTCACCCAGTTCGTCCCCGGGCACGTCCACCTGCGGGACGTCGGCCGGATCGTGGCCGACGCGGTGGCGGCGGCGGGTGGGGTCGCGCGGGAGTTCAACACCATCGCGGTCGACGACGGGATCGCCATGGGGCACGGCGGGATGCTGTATTCGCTGCCGAGCCGTGAGCTGATCGCCGACGCGGTCGAGTACATGGCCAACGCCCATTGCGCCGACGCGCTGGTGTGCGTCTCCAACTGCGACAAGATCACCCCGGGGATGCTGATGGCGGCGCTGCGGCTGAACATCCCGGCGGTGTTCGTGTCAGGCGGGCCGATGGAGGCCGGCAAGGTCGTCGCCAGCGACGGGGTCGCGCGCCGCAGCCTTGACCTGATCGACGCGATGATCGCCTCGGCGGACGACCGGACCTCCGACGAGCAGCTGGAGGAGCTGGAGAGCGCCGCCTGCCCGACCTGCGGGTCGTGCTCGGGGATGTTCACCGCGAACTCGATGAACTGCCTGGTGGAGGCGCTCGGCCTCGGCCTGCCGGGCAACGGCTCGGTGCTGGCGACCCACACCGCCCGGCGGCGGCTGTTCGCCGACGCGGGCACCACCGTGATGGCGCTGGCGAAGCGCTGGTACGACGAGGATGACGAGTCGGCGCTGCCCCGCAGCGTCGCCAGCCGCGACGCGTTCGAGAACGCCATGGCGCTCGACATCGCCATGGGCGGGTCGACCAACACGATCCTGCACCTGCTGGCCGCCGCGCAGGAGGCCGGAGTCGGCTTCGGCCTGAAGGACATCGACGAGCTGTCGCGGCGGGTGCCGTGCGTCTGCAAGGTGGCGCCCAGCTCCGCGTTCCACCTGGAGGACGTCCACCGCGCCGGCGGGATCCCGGCGATCCTCGGGGAGCTGGACCGCGGCGGCCTCCTCAACGAGGGCGTGCACATGGTCCATTCAGGATCGCTGCGGGAGTACCTGGACCGCTGGGACGTCCGTGGCGCCGCCCCGAGCGCCGAGGCGCTGGAGCTGTACCACGCCGCCCCGGGCGGGGTGCGTACCACCGAGCCGTTCAGCCAGTCCACCCGCTGGGAATCGCTGGACACCGACGCCGAGACGGGCTGCGTCCGCTCGGTGCGCCACGCCTACACCACCGACGGCGGCCTGGCGGTGCTGTGGGGCAACCTCGCGCCGGAGGGCTGCATCATCAAGACGGCCGGGGTCGACCCGTCGTTGTGGCGCTTCGCCGGCCCGGCGCGGGTGTTCGAAAGCCAGGAGGCCGCCGTCGAGGGGATCCTCAACAACCGCATCCAGCCCGGCGACGTGGTGGTGATCCGCTACGAGGGCCCCCGCGGCGGCCCGGGCATGCAGGAGATGCTCTACCCGACCGCCTTCCTGAAGGGCAAGGGCCTCGGCGCCAAGTGCGCCCTGATCACCGACGGCCGCTTCTCCGGCGGCACCTCCGGCCTGTCGGTCTGCCACATCTCCCCGGAGGCAGCCGCCAGCGGCACCATCGGGCTGATCGAGGAGGGCGACACGATCGCCATCGACCTCCCAAGCCGCTCCCTGGAGCTGCGGATCGACGCCGACGAGCTGCGCGCCCGCCGCGAACGCCTCCTCACCGACCTGGGCGGCTGGCGCCCCCGCGACCGCGACCGCCCGGTCAGCGCCGCGCTGCAGGCCTACGCGGCGCTGGCAACCTCCGCCTCCACCGGCGCGGTCCGCGACCTGGGCCTGCTGCGGCGCTGACGCTGAACCGGACGCCCCAGGGCTAGGTGTTCTGCGGGAAGCCGAGGTTGAGGCCGCCGTGGCTGGGGTCGAGCCAGCGGGCGGTGACGACCTTGCCGTGGGTGTAGAAGTGGACGCCCTCGATGCCGTGGACGTGGCTGTCGCCGAAGAGGGACTGCTTCCAGCCGCCGAAGGAGTAGTAGGCCATCGGGACCGGGATCGGGACGTTGATGCCGACCATGCCGACCTGGACTTCGTTCTGGAAGCGGCGGGCGGCGCCGCCGTCGTTGGTGAAGATGGCGGTGCCGTTGCCGTAGGGGTTGGCGTTGACCATGTCCAGTGCGTCGTCGTAGCTGGCGGCGCGGACGACGGACAGGACCGGGCCGAAGATCTCGTCGCGGTAGACGCCCATCTCGGGAGTGACCCGGTCGAACAGGCTGGGGCCGAGCCAGTAGCCGCTCGGCTCGCCGTCGATCTGGTGCTTGCGGCCGTCGACCACCAGCTCGGCGCCGGAGGCGGTGCCGGCATCCAGGTAGGCGGCGACCTTGTCGCGGTGGGGGCCGGTGACCAGCGGGCCCATCTGGGCTGCGGCGTCGCAGCCGGGCCCGACCCGCAGGCCCGCCATACGGTCGGCGATCTTGCCGACCAGGTCGTCGGCCGCGGGCTCGACGGCGACCACCACCGAGATCGCCATGCAGCGCTCCCCCGCCGAGCCGAAGCCGGCGTTGACGGCGGCGTCGGCGGCGAGGTCGAGGTCGGCGTCGGGCAGCACCACCATGTGGTTCTTGGCGCCGCCGAGGGCCTGGACGCGCTTGCCGTGGCTGGTGCCGCGCTGGTAGACGTAGCGGGCGATCGGAGTGGAGCCGACGAAGCTGACCGCGCGGATTCCGGGGTGGTCGAGGAGGGCGTCGACGGCGGCCTTGTCGCCATGGACGACGTTGAAGACCCCGTCGGGCAGGCCCGCCTCGGCCCACAGCTCGGCGATGCGGATGGAGGCCGACGGGTCCTTCTCGCTCGGCTTGAGCACGAAGGTGTTCCCGCAGGCGATCGCCAGAGGAAACATCCACATCGGGACCATCGCGGGGAAGTTGAACGGGGTGATCCCACAGACCACGCCGAGCGGCTGGCGGATGGCGTAGCTGTCGACCTTGGTGGAGACGTTCTCGGAGTAGCCGCCCTTGAGCAGGTGCGGGATGCCGCAGGCGAACTCGACCACCTCAAGGCCGCGGGTCACCTCGCCTTCGGCGTCGGACTGGACCTTGCCGTGCTCGGCGGTGATCAGCGCGGCCAGCTCGGCCCGGTGGCGGTTGACCAGCTCGCGGAAGGCGAACAGGACGCTGGCGCGCTTGGCCAGGGAGGCGTCCCGCCAGGCGGGGAACGCGCCGGCGGCAGCCTCGACGGCGGCGCCGACCTCGGCGGCGCCAGCGAAGTCGACCCGGCCGCTGAGCCGGCCGGTGGCGGGGTCGTAGACCTCGCTCTGCCGCTCGGCGGTGCCGTCCCAGCGGCGGCCGCCGATCCAGTGGGTGATGCGGGCGGGTTCGGTGCTGGTGTCGGTCATGTCGAAGCGACCTCCTGGCTTGCGGCGGACAGGGCCGCGGTGAGGATCTCAAGGCCTTCGTCGGCCTCGGCGGCACTGACAGTCAGCGGCGGAGCGATGCGCAGCACGTTGCCGTACAGGCCGCCCTTGCCGATCAGCAGGCCGCCCTTGCGGGTCTCCTCCATCACCCGGGCGGCGGCGCGCGGGCGGGGGGTCCTGCCGCCCGGCTCGACCAGCTCGACGCCGATCATCAGGCCCTTGCCGCGGATCTCGCCGACGATCGGGAGGTGCCCGGCGCGCTCCCGCAGCCCGGCGAACAGGCGTGCGCCGACGGTGCGGGCGTTGGCCTGCAGATCGTGGTCGCGCAGGTAGTCGAGCACCGCCAGCGCCCCGCGGGTGGCCAGCGGGTTGCCGCCGAAGGTCGAGATCGAGTTGGCGGCGACCGCGTCGACCAGCTCGCCGCGGGCCACCACCCCGCCGATCGCCAGGCCGTTGCCGAGCCCCTTGGCGAAGGTCATCGCGTCGGGGACCACGCCGTGGGCCTGGATGCCCCAGAAGTGCTCGCCGGTGCGGCCCCAGCCGGTCTGGACCTCATCGGAGATGAACAGGATGCCGGACTCGTCCAGGACCTCCTTCATCGCGCCGAAGAACCCGTCCGGCGGGGTCGCGAACCCGCCGACGCCCTGGATCGGCTCGGCGATCATGCAGGCGACGTCCCCAGCGGTGGTGGTCAGCAGCACCTCGCGCAGATCATCCACGCACGCCTGGATGTACTGGTCGTCGGGAAGGCGGCCGAAGGGGCTGCGGTAGCGGTAGCCGCCGTGGACGTAGCTGACGTTGACCGGGGTGAGGCTGGAGGCCGACCAGCCGCGGTTGCCGGTGATGCCCATCGCGGCGTAGGAGCGGCCGTGGTAGCTGTTGCGCAGCGCCAGCACCTGGTTGGAGCGCCGGGCGGTGGTGGCGAACAGCAGCGCCGCCTCGTTGGCCTCGGTGCCGGAGTTGGTGAAGAAGACCTTGGCGTCGGGGATGCCGGAAAGCTCCGCGATCCGCTCGGCCAGCTCGACCTGGTTGCGGATGAGGTACAACGTCGAGGAGTGGAGCAGCTTGCCGGCTTGGTCGCGGACGGCCTCGACGATCTCGGGCTGGTTGTGGCGCACCATGGTGACCAGGATCCCGGCGAAGAAATCCAGGTAGGTGTTGCCCTCGCCGTCGACCACCCGGCAGCCCTTGCCGTCCACCAGCTCGATCGGGTGTTCGTAGAAGAGCGTCAGCCACGACGGCAGCACCTTGCGGTGGCGCGCGAGCAGCTCTGCGTGGGACATGGCCCCTCCGTTTCCGATCGGACGACAAACCTCCAGTATCGAGTCTCTGGGCCGATGTGGCTACCGACAAGACACGGAATGTCCTCTGCATCGGGGCTTCGCTGTCCAAGCTGGCAACCGGGCCGATCACTGCGGTGCCGTGAAGGCGACTTCGGTGACGTTGCGTACCAGCTCGACCATCCGGTGCCCGTACAGGCGGGGCGAGGTGACCCGCAGCACCAGGCAGAACCGGCCGCCGTTCTGGCCGGTCAGGCGGCGCAGCCTGGCCGTCTCGCGCAGGAGGTAGGCCACCGCGCCCCGGTTGGCGGTGGCGGTCTGGCCGCAGATGACGAACACCGGCCGGGTCCCGGACGGTGGCACCAGCCGCGCGAGCACCGCGTGCGCCTGCTCGTCCGGGTCCCAGTAGAAGCGCTGGTCGCCGACCACGATCCCGACGGAGTCACGACGGTCCGGGTTGTAGGGCCGCAGCGCCACGCCCGGGAGGTAGTGGGCGACGTGCGCCTTGGTGCGCTCGTTGGAGTGCGGGCCGCCGACGCAGAACTCGGCCTGCTTTCCGGGCACTTCGGTGAGGGTGTCGAACACCGCCACCTCCGGCTCCGCACCGAGCTGCCGGACCTGCACCGCCAAGTCGATCAGGGCGTGAATGTCGGAGTGCCGCATGCCCCTGGGGTTCGCGGGCATGCGGTTCATCACCAGGAGGCAGCGCTCCCCGGGCCCCACCCCGAAGAACGCCGCCTCCCGCTGCCGGCGCCGCAGCGAGTACAGGCGCTGGCCAAGCCACACCGCCGTGCCGCTGAGCAGGCTCGTGACGAGGCCGAGCACCACGTTGGCCAGCGCTCCCGACACGGCGCTACCCCCGGCTCCGCTCGCGGCCGCTGCCCTGACCCTTGCCCTGACCCTTGCCCTGGCCGTTGCGGAGCCGCTCGGCCAGGGCGGTATGGCGGTGCCCGGCACCCGCGACGTGGACAGCGCGGGCGATGGCGCGTTTGGAGCCGACCAGCACCACCAGGCGCTTGGCGCGGGTCACCCCGGTGTAGAGGAGATTGCGGGCGAGCATCATCCAGGCGCTGGTCAGCAGCGGCAGCACCACGCAGGGGTATTCGCTGCCCTGGGAACGATGGATCGACATCGCGTAGGCGTGGGTCAGCTCGTCCAGCTCGTCGAAGCCGTAGGCGACCTGCTCGTCGTCCATCAGCACTGACAGCTCCGCGTCCTCCAGCGAGATCCCGGTCACCATCCCCACCGCGCCGTTGAAGACGCCCTTGTCGTAGTCGTTGCGGATCTGGGTGACCTTGTCGCCGACGCGGAACACCCGCCCGCCCGCGCGGCGCTCGGCCAGCCCCTCCCGTGGCGGGGTCAGCTCCGCCTGGAGGCGCTCGTTGAGGGCGCCGGCGCCGGCCGGGCCGCGGTGCATCGGGCACAGCACCTGAATGTCGCGGCGGGGGTCCAGGCCGAAGCGGCGCGGCAGCCGCCGCGCGACGATGTCGACCACCAGCTCGGCGGCGCGCTCCGGGTCGTCCTCGGCGAACAGGAAGAAGTCATCGAGGCCGCCGGTGAGCGGCATCCGGCCGGCGTTGATGCGGTGGGCGTTGGTGACCACGCCGCTCCGCTGCGCCTGCCGGAAGATCCGGGTGAGGCGCACCCGCGGGATCGCGCCGGAGGCGAGCAGGTCGCGCAGCACCTCCCCGGCCCCGACGCTGGGGAGCTGGTCCACGTCGCCGACCAGCAGCAGGTGCGCGCCGGGCGGGACCGCCTTGACCAGCTTGTTGGCCAGCAGCAGGTCGAGCATGGAGACCTCGTCGACCACCACCAGGTCCGCGTCCAGCGGCCGGTCCCGGTCGAAGGCAGCGTCGCCGCCTGGCCGGAGCTGCAGCAGCCGGTGGAGGGTCGCCGCCTCCACCCCGGTCAGCTCCTCCAGCCGCTTGGCGGCCCGGCCGGTCGGGGCGGCCAGGACCACCCTGGCGCCCTTGGCCGCCGCCAGGCGGACCACCGCCCGGACGGTGAAGCTCTTGCCGCAGCCGGGGCCGCCGGTCAGCACCGCGACCCGCTCGGTGAGCGCGACCCGCACGGCGGCCTCCTGCTCAGGCGCGAGCGCCGCTCCCGAGGGCGTCCCGCCGGTGCGGCGGAGCCAGCCGAGCGCCGCGTCCCAGTCGACCGTGCGGAAGGTGGCGAGGCGGTCAGTGGGTGCCTGCAGCAGCCGCTTGAGGCCGCTGGCCAGCGACACCTCCGCCCGGTGGAACGGCACCAGCCACACCGCGGTGACGGTGGCACACCCCGGGGCGACCTCCGACCCGGCGGGGCCGTGCTCCCCCGCCGCCTCCACCTGGTCGGGCAGGGGCGCGGCCACCGGCTCGGCGACCACGCCCTCCTCACGGATCAGCTCCTCCAGGCAACGCTCGGCAAGCGCCGGGTCGACCTCAAGCAGCTTGGCGGTGGCCTCAACCAGCTCGGGAGCCGGGAGGTAGCAGTGGCCCTCGTCGCTCGCCTCGGAAAGGGCGAACTGGAGGCCGGCACGGACCCGCTGAGGGCTGTTGTGGGGGATCCCCTGGGCCTTGGCGATCACGTCGGCGGTGCGGAAGCCGACCCCCCACACGTCGGCGGCGAGCCGGTAGGGCTCGTTGCGGACCACCGAGATGGCCGCGTCGCGGTAGGTCTTGTAGATGCGCACCGCCAGCGAGGTCGACACGCCGACGCCCTGCAGGAAGACCATCACTTCCTTGATGGCCTTCTGCTCCTCCCAGGCGGCGCCGATCAGCGCGGTCCGCTTCGGTCCGAGCCCCGGCACCTCGACCAGGCGGCCCGGCTCCTCCTCGATCACCCGCAGCGTGTCGGTGCCGAAGCGGTCGACGATCCGCTCGGCGATCTTGGGCCCGATCCCCTTGATCAGCCCGGAGCCGAGGTAGCGGCGGATCCCCTGGACGGTGGCGGGCAGGACGGTGACGTAGCGTTCCACCTCGAACTGGCGGCCGTATTGCGGATGGCTCTTCCAGCGGCCCTCAAGGCGCAGGCTCTCGCCGACCTGCGCGCCGAGCAGCGCCCCGACCACGGTGACCAGGTCGCGCTCGCGGCGGACCGCGACCCGCGCGACCGTGTAGCCGGTCTCCTCGTTGGCGTAGGTGATCCGCTCCAGCACCGCCTCAATGTCCATCAGCGAGACTTTAGTGCCTTCCGGCAACACCGGGCGCGGCAGGGCGACGGCCCGGCGTCCCTTGACGGGCGGGACGCCGGGCCGTCGAGCTCCGAGGCGGACGACCGGGTGGGCTACCGGTTGTCGGCGTCCCGTGGGACCGACGCGTCGACCGACGGCGAGACCAGGTGCAGGAAGCCGCTCTGGACCCAGGCGCGCTGGCTCGGCGCGAACCGTGGCGACAGCAGGCCGTCGTTGATCTCGCGGGTGACGGCGAAGCGGTTGAAGGTGGTGGCGGGCAGGTAGAGGCGGTCGTTGGACTGGCCGCCGTCGGAGCTGCCTTCCAGGTCGCCCTCGACCGCGTCGACGATGCCGTCGTGGTTGGTGTCGATACGGGCGATCTCGGCGGCGTAGGCGTCGAAGACCCGCTTGCTGAAGGCGTGGACGCCAGGCTCGAACGAGGCCGGACGCAGGTAGACGTCCAGCAGCACCTCGTTGGCCAGGCCGCTCGGCAGGAAGCGGAGCCGCTTCTCCTTGTGGGCGTCGTTGTTGACCATGCCGCGGTCAGGGTCGGAGGGGTCGGTGTTCAGCAGCCGGTCGGGGTCGCGCGGGATGTTGGGGTTGTCGCCCTCGGCCTGCGGCGTGTTGCTGATGCCGGAGGGGCCCGACCCGGGGACGATCGACTGGCGGGCGCCGATCTTGCCCGCCTCGAAGGTCCCGGGGATCCCGCCGGTGAAGGGCAGCTCGTAGGTCGGCGGGGTCCAGTCGGTGTACTGGTTGAACTCCCAGTAGGAGTGCAGGTCGCTCTGCTGCAGGCCGTTGTAGGCGCCCATGCTGAGCTGTACCGGCACGGTGTTGGAGACCTTGTCCGGCCAGTGGTCGGAGGCGCTCGGGAACCGCACCGCGCCGCCGTTGACGGTGAAGATATGGCCGGCCACGTTGTTGTGGTCGCCCATCGCGGCCAGGGCCTTGGCGTCGGCGTCGGTCAGCGTCCCGAAGGCGGCGTGGCCATCGGCGCGCGGCGGCGCTGCCTTGGGCACCACCACGTCGTGGATCATCCAGCCCTCATACCAGCCGGACTCGTTGTTGATCACGAACAGGCCCGACAGGTCGGAGAAGATGTCGACGAACGCGCCAGGATCGTTGGGATCGGTCGGCAGGCCGGGCTTCGGCTCCAGCGCCACCCGCACCGAGCCGATCGTCGGCAGGTCGCCGTTGGGGCCGGTCGCGGTCGGCGCCACCCCGTCGTTGATGCCCTTGACCGTGTGGGTGAACACGTTCGGCTGGAATCCCTTGGTGTCCAGCAGGTAGTACTCGAACAGCTGGCTCGGCTTGTCCGCCTCGGCGAACACGGTCATCGGGTCGAAGGTGTGGGGTCGCAGGTGCAGGGTCTCAAGGCGCGCCTTGAGGGGTGCTGGGAGGTTCTTGATGTCGCCACGGTCCAGGAACCCTGGCGTCGCGGAGCTTGCGGTGGTCGCGCCGAACCCGACGGCGGCGTTCACTGCCACCAGGGTTGTCGCCAGCGCCACCAGGACGACGGCGCTGAGGATGGGGATGAGCTTGCGGGGTAGGACGATCTGCATCTGGTCTCCCTCGGACGTGGACAGTGGACGGGACACGGTCCAGCCACCCGTCCCTGGGCACCAGGGAACGCCACCGATAAGAAAACGGATCGCCCCGACCAGGCACTCGGCATGTTGGGGATGCCACCCGCCGAGGCCTGCCGCCGGTTTCCATCGTCGACGCCGTCCCAGCCCCCGCGGGATGGCGGCCAACACTGCAAGAACCGCAGGCGCGGTTGCCCGATTCCCGCTCCGGCCGGGATGCTCCGTTCTAGCGCTCGCGGGGCCCCCGGGAGGAGCCGCGTGGGCGCTGCCGCGGCCGGGCAGCCGACCCGGACCCGGACCCCGACCCGGACCTGGAGCTGGACCCGGACCCGGAGCTGGACCTGGAGCCGGAGCCGGAGCCAGAGCCAGCCGGCGGCCGTGCCGGCGGGGGGTGGCGTGGGCCGCGGCGGTCGATCTCGGCGCTGAGCTGGTCGCAGCGCCGCTCCCAGCGCTCCATCACCTCGTCGAGGGCGTCACGCGCCGCCTCGTACTGGTCGAGGGCGGACTGCCGCAGCTTGCCGGCGCCACCAGCGCCGCCGCCGGAGCCGGGCCGCTCGCGGCCGGCGGCCTGCGTGATGTCGACAGTCAGCTCCTGGTGAAGCTGGCGCAGCTCGTGCAGCGCGTGGCTGAGCGCCCGCCGGGCCGCCGCCAGCTCGCTGGTCTTGGGTCGGCGCTCGGTCGGGACGACCTGCACCAGCGCGCGGCTGACTGCCAGCTCCTGCCGCCGCAGCTCCTCCTCGTACTTGCGAGGGCTCCGCCTGGGCGCTCGCGGCGCTCGCGGATCCGCCACGCTCATCAGTCCCCCGATCCGACTCCGACCAGCAAGGTGCATGCACCAGCGGCAGCGGAAGACCCGCTCATCTCAGCACAGAGTAACCGCCCTGGCAGGCGAAATTCAGACCATATTCCCGGTCGGCAGGTATTGATTCTCCGGCAGCATGGCGCCGCCATCATAACCGCCCGGCGCTCACCCCTCGTGGCCGGCCAGCGCGCGCCGGTAGGCCTCCTCGTAGCCGTCCACCATCGCCTCCGCCGAGAAGCGCCGCGCCACGTGGTCGCGCGCCGCCGCGCGGTCAAGCTGATCCACCTTGCCGATCGCGGCGACGAACTCATCCATCGAATCGACCATGAACCCGGAACGGCCGTCCTCCACCACCTCGGGAACCGAGCCGTTGCGCCAGGCGACCACCGGCGTCCCGCAGGCCATCGCCTCCACCATCACCAGCCCGAACGGCTCCGGCCACTGCACCGGGAACAGCACCGCCGCGGCGCCGCCGAGCAGCCGGGTCTTGTCGTCATGGTCGCACTCCCCCAGCACCTCAACGTCGGCGCCGTCCCTCCCCAGCAGCGGCTCGACCTTCTCGGCCCAGTAGCGCTCCTCCCGCTCGTTCTGGATCTTGCAGCACATCAGCAGCTTGCGGCCGGCACGCCGCGCCGCCTCCACCGCCAGGTCCGGCGCCTTCTCCTCATCGACCCGGCCGATGAACACCAGGTAGTCTCCCCGGTCCCGCCCGGCGGCGAACGGGTAGCGATCCATCGCGATGCCGTTGTAGACCACCCCCGCCCAGCGCAGCCCCGGCGGCGCGAACGACCGCTGGCTCTCGGAGATCGCCACGAACCACAGCTTGCGGGCGAGCCGCCCATACAGCAGCTTCGCCGGCCCGGTGAAGGGCCCGTGCAGCGTGTGCACCACCGTCGCGCCGCTCACCGCGCCGATACTCGCCCCCACCGGGCCGGTGTGGTCGTGGAGCAGGTCGAACTCCTCTGCCCGCTCGTAGGCGGCCACCGCATGGGCCGCCTCATACCACGGGTCCCCGACCGCGCCGGCTGGCGGGGACTGCTCCTCACCCAGCGGCGCGACCAGCCGCGCCCTGGTCCGCGACCCCGGCGGGGCGAACAGCGTCACCTCATGGCCCCGCTCGGCCAGGCCGTCGGCCAGCAGCGCCACCACCGATTCGATCCCGCCATAGCCATCGGGTGGCACAGAAAACCAGGGCGGCGCGACCAGCGCGATGCGCACGCGACTCCTCCTCCAGACTCGGACCAAGCGCAAACTCCCCGCCAACTTCCCCCGCAAGCCGCGCGCCGAACCAACCCAGGACCTGGACCCAGGACCTGGACCCAGGACGCCACCGGCGACGCCGTCCCCCAGCTCGGCTATCCTCCCCGCATGCGCCTCGTCATCGCCCGCTGCAGCGTCGACTACACCGGCCGCCTCAACACCCACCTGCCGCTCGCCACCCGCCTGCTGATCGTCAAAGCCGACGGCTCCGTCCTGGTCCACGCCGACGGCGGCGGCTACAAACCGCTCAACTGGATGACCGCGCCCTGCACGCTCAACCAGGACGACACGGCCGGCGTCTGGCGGGTCGCCAACCGCAGCGGCGAAACCATGACCATCACCATCGACGAGATCCTCCACGACTCCGCCCACGGACTCGGCCACGACCCCGGCCTGGTCAAGGACGGCGTCGAACGCCACCT
>WNGD01002890.1_pt1 | contig 17765 bp, 12 predicted proteins | sample 5400671 | NCBI WGS metagenome assembly WNGD01 (sample SAMN13153369, study PRJNA577476) | soil metagenome | isolation source: 40 cm soil or saprolite under grassland replicate 2 | place: USA:California | collected 2016-06-15
TCATCGGCGATGTGGTGGCGAGCGAGGTTGGCGACGAATTCCACCATTTCGGCTGGAACGCTTGCTCGTCGTGCTTGTGTCCGAACGCGCCGCATCCGCATGTGGAGCGACGCTATCTCATCGTGCCAGGCCTGCGCTCTTCGCGCATCTACGTTCTCGACACCAAGCCAAACCCGCGCGCGCCGAAAATCGTCAAGGTGATCGAGCCGACAGAACTTGCCGACAAGACCGGCTATACCCGCCCGCATACGGTCCACTGCGGGCCGGGCGGCATCTATGTCGCTGCGCTGGGCAACAAAGATGGCAAGGCGCCCGGTGGCGTCTTCGTCATGGATCAGGAGAGTTTCGAGCCGCTCGGCCGCTGGGAGGTCGATCGCGGACCACAGCAGCTCGGCTACGACGCCTGGTGGCATCTCGGCTACGACACGATGGTCACCAGCGAATGGGGCACGCCCGACACCTTCGAAAACGGTCTCGTTCCCGAGATTCTGCTCGGCAGCAAATACGGCAGGCGCTTGCATTTCTGGGATTTCACCAAGCGCAAGCACTTGCAAGAGATCGATTTCGGCGAAGAACACCAGCTCGTGTTCGAGCTCAGGCCCGCGCACGACCCGACCAAAGCCTACGGCTTCGTCAATTGCGTCGTCAGCCTCAAGGATCTGTCCTCTTCGATCTGGACCTGGTACCGCGACGGCAACAAATGGGCGGTTAAGAAAATCATCTCCATCCCAGCCGAGGCGGCAGATCCGGACGACCTGCCGCCCCTGCTCAAGGGTTTTAAAGCGGTGCCACCGCTCGTCACCGATATCGATCTGTCGATGGACGATCGATTTCTCTATGTCGCATGCTGGGGCACCGGCGACCTGCAGCAATACGACGTCTCTGATCCCTTCAACCCGAAGCTCACCGGTAAGGTGCGCATCGGCGGGATCGTCTCGCGCGCGAGCCATCCGGCAGCAAAGAACGGAAAGCTCAATGGCGGACCGCAGATGGTCGAGATCAGCCGCGACGGACGCCGCGTGTACTTTACGAACTCGCTCTACGGCGCGATCGACCCGCAGTTCTATCCGGAAGGCATCAACGGCTGGATGGTGAAGCTCGATGCGACCCCCGCGGGAGGAATCGCATTCGACCCGAAATTCTTCATCGACTGGCCGAAAGGCCATCGGCCGCATCAGGTTCGGCTGCAAGGAGGCGACTGCTCGTCGGATTCCTATTGCTATCCGTGAAGCAACCAATCCGCGGACCGTGCGATCCGCGCGGCAAGCACCGGCATGAGCACACCCCCGACTGACTTGTGGCCGTGGCTGGCGCTCGCGGGCCTCGGCCTTTTTCACGGCCTCAACCCGGCGATGGGCTGGCTGTTCGCGGTCGCCCTCGGCTTACACCGCGGCAGCCAGCGCACCGTGCTGCTGTCGCTCATTCCAATTACGCTGGGGCATGCTGCGGCGGTTGCCGCCGTGCTGCTCGCCGTGCTTACACTCGGCCTCGTCATCGATCACGCGATGCTTCTGCGTTTCGCCGCGCTGGTGCTCATCGGGTGGGCGCTCTGGCACGCGCTCTATGGCCATCAACGGCGGGTGCGTGTCGGGATGCAGACCGGGCTTCTCGGCCTCGTCCTCTGGTCATTTCTGATGGCGAGCGCGCATGGCGCGGGCTTGATGCTGATCCCGGCGCTGCAGCCGCTTTGCAGCGCTGCTCAACCGGCAACGCAAGTGACGTTCGGCGCTCCGGTCGCGCTTGCCGCGCTCGGCGTTCATTCCGCCGCTATGCTCGCGACCATCGCAGCGGTTTCCCTGATCGTCTACAACTGGACGGGCGTTGATTTTTTGCGCCGCGGCTGGATCAATGTCGACTTGATCTGGGTTGCCGTGCTCGCGACCTGCGGCGTCATCTTGCTGGTCGTCTAGCGCCAACCGAACCAGTGCACCTGCTCGACCTGCAGCATCGGCGCGCAGCATTCATTCCTGCCCGCTCGTGCGCCGGCGTGCGAATTGCGCTACGCGTTCGCCGTCCTCGCGCGTGGCGCCGCGCTCCAACGCTTCCCGAATGGCCTTGTCGAGCGCCGATAATTGGAACGGCTTGCGCAGAATCGTAAAGCGCGCCTGCGCGGTATGCACCACGTCGCTGTAGCCGCTGGTGAGGACGACGGGGATCTGCGGATAGTGGTTGGCGATTTCGTGTGCCAGGGCGATGCCGTTCATTGCACCGGGCATCACGACGTCGCTGAGAACGAGATTGATCTTGTCGCCGCGCCGCAGCCGGTTCAGCGCGTCGGCGGCGTTCTCCGCCCGCAGCGTCTGATAACCGAGCTGTTCGACGAGAGAGGCGGTGATCTCGGCCACCTCCGTGTTGTCCTCGACCACGAGAACGGTGCCCTGCCCCGCCTCAACAGGTTGGGTCGGAGGCGCCGCCACGGTCTTAACCGGCACCGCCTGCCGGCGCGGCAAATAGATGGTGATAGTGGTGCCGCTGCCGACCGTGCTCGTCGCAACCACCGAGCCTTCCGACTGATGCGAGAAGCCGTAGACCTGCGCCAATCCCAGCCCGGTTCCCTTCCCGAGCGCTTTCGTGGTGAAGAACGGCTCGAAAATGCGCGGCAGCACATCGGGCGCGATGCCCACACCGGTGTCGGTCATCGCGAGCGCGACGAAGTCGCCCTCGAGTTGATCCACCGCGTCGCTCTTCTTCAGGGTCACGTTGCGCGCCGAGAGCGTGATCGAGCCACCGCCGGGCATGGCATCGCGCGCGTTGACCGCGATATTGACCAGCGCCAGTTCCAGTTCGGCAATATCGACCTCGACCGGCCAGACGTCGTCCGGTATGTCGCATTTGAGCTCGACATTCCCGCGTAGCGAGCCGAGCAGCATTTCGTGCACCGCTTCCACGCGCTCCTTGAGATCGGTGACGACCGGGTTGAGCGGCTGGCGTCGCGAGAACGCCAGCAGCTGCCGCGTCAAGCTCTCGCCGCGGTTGGCGGCCGCGTGCACCGCGTCGATCGCCTGCAGATGCTTGGCATCGGTCAATCGGCGACGCAGAAGCTGCGCGTGACCGCTGACGATCATCAACAGATTGTTGAAGTCGTGGGCGATGCTGCCCGTTAATTGTCCGAGCGCCTCCATCTTCTGGGATTGCGCAAGCTGCTCCTGCGCCCGCTCGAGCGATGCTTGCGCCTCACGCCGCTCGGTCATGTCGCGGGTGATGTTGACGAAGCCGGCGAGGGTGCCGACCTCATCGCGGACCGCCTCGATCACGACGCTCGCCCAGAACAGGCTCTTGTCGCGCCGCACGCGCCAGCCCTCGACGACGCATTTGCCCTCGTAGGCGGCGAGGTGCAGCGCGCGCGCCGGCTCGCCGCGCTGTTGCTCCTCCTCGGTGTAGAACCGGCTGAAGTGCTGCCCGACGATTTCGGCGGCGGCATATTGGTGAATGCGCTGCGCGCCCATATTCCAATTGGTGATGTAACCGTCCCGGTCGAGCATGAAAATGGCGTAATCGGTGACGCCTTGAATGACGGTGCGGAAGCGCCATTCGCTCTCCATCAGCGCTTCTTGCGCCTTGCGCCGCTCGGCAATGTCGTGCTTGAGCGCGGCTTCGAGGCGCTCGCGCTGCTCGGCCTCGCTGTGCAGGAGCTCGCTCGTCTGCGCGAGGCTTGCGCTGCGTTCCTCTAGCTCCTGCTGCAGGTCGTCATGCGCGCGCTTGAGATCGTCGTCCGCGCAGCGGCGATCGGTCACATCCTCCGCGACCAGCATGAGATGCCGTACGGCAGCGCCGTGATCGGAGATCGCCGAGACATTGTTGCGCATCCACCGGCGCGAGCCGTCGGGCAGCACATACCTTGTCTCAAGGACAAATGCCTTCTCGTTCCCGAACGCGCGCCGGATCGAGTCCATCACATCGGGCAGGTCATCGGGGTCGATGAGATCCTGGATACCCATCTGCAGCAACTCCGGCGCCGAGCGCCCGATGATGCTGCAAAATCGATTGTTGGCGAGCGTGAAGCGCCCTGCGGCGTCGATTTGCGCGAAGCCCATCACCGATTGGCTGAACATCGCGCGCAGAATCTGCTCGTGGCGGCCCAATCTGATTTCCGCACGTCTTCGCGTCGCAACATGCGCGCTCACCGCGAGACTCACAACCGAGATGCTGATCATGAACACGACCAGCAGCAAGAATCCGTCATCGGAGCTTGCCGGCGCGAATGGTCCGCTGCCCGCCAGCGCTCCCCAGACCGCAAAGCAGGAGAGAATTAGCACCGCTGTCGCGGTATCCCGCTCTCCGCAGCGCAGCGCCGTCCACAACAGCGGCAACACGGCCAAAAATGCCAGCGCGCTCCTCACCGCGCTGTCCTCGAAGAGCGGACTGAACGCGACAAGTCCAACGAGACTCGTTGCGATGATGCCGACGATCGAGGACAGCACCTTGTCGGAATCAAAGCCGCGGTAGTCGGCAAGCGCCCAAAGGACGATCGCCGGCGCGACCAAGAGCGTGCCGGCCGCATCGCGCAGCCACCACACAGCGCCGAGGGGGACTAGGTTGTCCCACTCCGCCTGTCCGGCAAGGTAGGAGGTGCCGGCGGCGACGAGTGCGCCGAGCATGCTGCTTGGCGCGAGCCCAATGAAGGCAAATTTCGCGACGCCGGCCGGCGTATTGAAGGTCCTGCCGCCCTGCGACCAGAGGTGGAGGAGATAGCCGCCGACGATGGCCTCGAGCGTGCTGCCCGCCGCATTGCCGAAGGCGGGCAAGATCGAATCCGCAGAAATCGCATCGGCCATGCCGGTCGGCAGCCCCGTGGCAAATGCCGCGGCAAAAACGGCCGGCCAAATGCGGATCCCACGCAAGAGCACAGCGGCCAAAGCGAGCCCGGCGGGCGGCCAGATCGGAATTGGGGTCGAATAGATCGAACTCAGGGCCGAGGCGCCGTGCGCCAGAACAAAATAACTCGCGCCGACGATCGCCAGCTCGAATAGGTATTTCGCCACGCCGCGCAGTCGCGGGGTGGGCTTGAATTTCGCACTTGTAAAACGAGTCACGGCCTGCCCCCTCGCCGCGCGTTTTGCCGTAGCCTCTCCCCTTATCTGCGCTGGCGTGTTCTCCCGCAGCTATTGATCAACGCAACTGCGGCGGAACTCGGGCCACCAACTGGCGGATGGGGAGGAACGGAGATCGAAAGTGCCCCGGGGCAACTTCGCCTAAATGTTGTGCATCACAGCGCTGCGCGGCTGAGGACAAGGGACGAGGACGCGCGCGTGGGGGGCGATCCGCCGCGCCACGCTCGCCGCCAAAATCGATGGCGCGCGGTTACATGGCGCTCCGCAACGCGTCGCCGACCGGCATCGGCGGGCGCGGCAGATCGCCGAAAATTCTGTCGTTTTCGGGCAAGAACCAGGACGTCACTCTTGCGAATAGCGGGCGCTCCTCGGCGCCGCCATTCCATGCGCCGGCTTGATCGTCGCCCGTGGGCGGCTGCACGGTTTGGCCTGCGGCCTTCGGCGCAGAATTCGACGCGACAGGGAGGGGCTTGATCGCCAGCGGCTCGCCGTTGCGCGCCTTGGGCTCTGGCCTCGCCCCCTGCTCCAACTTCTGAGTTCGGCGGGCCGGGGCGGCCGGCGCCGCTTTCGGAAGCGCCGACGCCGAGGCGATTATGGGCGCACTCGGCACAGGCTGGGGCGAAACTTGCGTCGATACGTCGGCAACGCGCGTGTGGTCTTCCTGCAACCCCTTCTCCGCAGTCGCGGGCGACAACTGGACGATCGCGGCTGCAGGCGCAGCTGCAGGGTGGCGCTCGAATTGACCGAGCAAATAGGCGCACAGCGCGCTCGCGACTCCTGCGCCCGCCACCTCGATGAATTTGACTGCGAACCTCGATAAGAGGGTGGATTTCACGATCGCCTCCGAATTTTCAAACGATTGACTGATTTTCAAACACTCGTTTGAGACAACTTCGGGGCGGAAAGGAAGGGCTGGCGTGGCAAATCAGGGGAAAGTTAGCGCCCCGGGGGAGGCGGGACGTGAACCTTGAGCAGCGCGCGTCGGCGGCGGGAAAACCTGCTGGCTTAAGCACTTCGCCACTCGGCCGCTCGGATAGCTACTCGGCCGCTGCAGGCGCGGCACGTAATCGCCTCTTTGTTGGCCGCCGGCCGAGGCCGTCCGCTGCCCAGGTGGCGATCGTATCGGCAAGCCGGTCCACGAACCGCTCATCGATCTCCAGCCGAAATGGCGCGTTGGCAAGCTGCTCGGCGTTGCGCACGAAGATGCTGCATTGTCCAAACAGCCACAACGCGCCGACGGCGGCTTCTTGGTCCGTGGCTTTGGCGGGCAGAAAGCGACGAACCAACTCGGTGACGCGAGCAAGGAACGGCGCGACCTCGCGGGCCATGAATTTGCGGAAGACAGGACTTGGCCTGAGCGTTTCCCAGTTGAAGATGCGGGCGTAATCGCTGAGCTCGTCGCGCGCGGTCATCGGCCGCAATTGCCCGCGCACGAAGCGCCGCAAAGCCGCTTCGCGCGACGGCTTATCGGCCTGCGGCGCATCGTCATCGCTCATCAGCGCGCGCAAGGCCGTCTGCAGAACGGCGCGATAAAGCCCCTCCTTGCTGCCGAAATGGTAATTGATCGCGGCCTGGTTCACCTCGGCGGCGGCGACGATGGCGCGGATGCTGGCGCCCTCGTAGCCGTCGCGCGCAAACGCGCGCGAAGCCGCTTTGATGATCTTCTCCCGCGTCAGCTGCGCGACGCGCGTGACTTTTCTCTGGCGCGGCATGGAGCACTCCAGTTCAAACGGCCGTTTGAACCTAGTGCATGTTCATCGCCGGTACAAGATCGCCGCGCAAAGAGTGCTGGGTCGAAGCTTGTACGCTGGACATTGCGTTCTCGAGTTTTTGCCGTGTGCAGCGACGTCGAACGTAATGCCAACGCGCTCTTTTCGCCTGGGCAAAATCGCCGGGACGATTACTCGCCGTTTCTGGTCAGGCGATTTTGCCCACGCTACCCGGCTTCTGAGTAGGCCCTAGAACAGCTCGAAATATTCGCGTTGTTCCCACTCGCTCACCTCGGAGCGATAGCGCGCGATCTCGGCCTCCTTGATGTGCAGATAATAGTCAATGAAATCCTTGCCGAAGCCCGCGGCGAGGCAAGTGTCGGCGCGCAACGCGCCGAGTGCCTCCTCGAGGGTTTTGGGCAAAAGCGGCGCCGTGACTTCATAGGGGGTGTCGGCCGAGGGCCCGGAATCGAGCATGCGCTCGATGCCGTCAAGACCGGTTACGATTTGCGAGGCCATATAAAGGTAAGGATTGGCGGCCGGCTCGCCGGCACGATTCTCGAGCCGGGTTGCGCCATCGACGCGGCCGCCGCCGAGCACGCGGATCATCACCCCGCGATTGTCACACCCCCAGATCACACGATCGGGCGCCAGCGAATACCCGCGATAGCGCTTGTAGCCGTTGATGGTCGGGGTGGTGAATGCGGCCGCGGCACGCGCATGGGCAAGAAGACCAGCCAAAAAATGTCGGCCCAGTGGCGAGAGCACGTCGTCATCGCTCGGCGTCAAGGCGTTTGCGCTCGAGGCCCGCTCGCGCAGTGATTGATGCAGGTGCCAGCCACTCGACATCAGGTTCTCAAGCTTTGGGCGCGTCATGAACGTCGCGTGATAACCGTGCCGGCGGCAGATCTGTTTCACGGCGCTACGGAACAGCATCATGGTATCGGCAGGCGCAAGTCCGACCTGCGGCTGGAACGTGAATTCGCACTGGCTGGGGCCGAGCTCGATTTCGACGGAGCGCAGCGGCAAGCCAAGCGAGACGACCTCGCGGCGCAGGATTTCGAGAATCGGCTCGATCTGATCGAAGCGCGTTTCGGTCAAGTACTGGTAGCCTTGGGAGAGCAGGCTGACTTGCGGCGCCTCGCCCGGCCACGTGGCGTCGGCGGGCGCAAGCCGCGCATCCTCGAGCTTGAAGACGTGGAACTCGACCTCGAGGCCGGCCAGGTAGTCGAAACCTGCTTCGGCCAGCCGTTCCAGCGCGCGGCGATAAAGGTGGCGCGTCGAGAACGGCACCGGCTTGCCATTAGCGAAATAGATGTCGCACAGCGCCCAGCCGGTGCGTGGCGCCCAGGGGAGCACGCGGAAGGTGGTGGGATCGGCGATCATGAGAAAGTCGCCGCCACCTTCCATCTCGGCCATGCCGAAGCCGCCTCCCGGCGTGAAAACCGGAAACACCGTCTTGTGCGCGGTATCTTTGGCAAGCAGCGTCGTGGTGATCGAGCAGCCGTTGCGCATCGCGGCCGGCGCCTCGTTTGCCAGCACGGTTTTGCCGCGCAAGATCCCGTGCTGGTCCGGAAACGACAGGCGCACGACTTCGAGCCCGCGTTCCTCGATGCATTTGTCGGCGCTCGCCGCTGCCTCGAACTGCGCGTCGTTCCACAAACCGTGGCGCTCGACGAAGCTGCGCGCCTTTCTTTCTTCCGAGGATGACACCGACCCACCAGCGGCTGAACCGGCCAAGGTTAGTCCATTCAAGCGCGCCGTTCGAGCGCGCCGAGGTCGCAGCTCAATGCATGCTTGCCGCCGTGGCCTGAAGGCTCGCAAGCAGCTCGCTCGATCCCTGCACGGCGAGGCGCTGATGGTAGAAACGCAGGCCAAAAAGGCCGCCCAGCTCCTCCCCCGCTCCGGCCCGGCCCGGCCCGCCGTGATTGCATTGCGGCATCACGATCCCATGCCCGGTATGCGCCGTCGCGATGGCCGGATCGACGGCTAGAATGCGACCGTGGCTCGGCGCGATCTCGCTTACCATGCGCGCGAGAAAATCCTTGTCCTCGCCATAGACCGATGCGACCAGCGAGCCACCTCCGCGCGCGATGAGCGCGGCGGCGTCCTGCTCGCCGCGATAGGGCACGATGGTCGCGGCGGGACCGAACACCTCGACCTCATGCACGGCTCGTGCGTTGTCCGTGCTTTTGAGCCTGAGCAATGTCGGCGCGACAAAGGCGGATTTGGCCTTGTCGATACCATCGAGCGCGGGGGCCTCGGTGCCGCCGCAGACGATCGCAGCCTCGCAGGCCAACCGCCGGATCCCCTCGAATGCCGCCGCTTGCTGGGCGCGCGTCACCAGGGGCCCCATGCGCGTATCCGCCTGCCGCGGGTCGCCGACCTTGGTCGTCTTGAGTTTCCCCGAGAGCGCATCGGCGACCGCATCGGCCATCTCCGCCGGCACGAAGATGCGGCGGATCGCGGTGCATTTCTGCCCCGCCTTGACCGTCATCTCGCGCACTGTTTCGCGCACGAAGGCGTCGAATGCCGCGCCGGCGGGCGAGGCATCCGGCGCAAGCAACGCCGCGTTGATGCTGTCGGCCTCGATATTCACCGGCACGTTTTTGGCCACCGCGTTGGGATGCCCGCGCACGCGCGCGGCGGTGTCGGCTGAACCCGTAAAAGCAACGAGGTCCTCGCTGGTGAGCGCTTCCAGGAGCCCACCCGCGCTGCCGCAGAGGAGGCTCAGCGCGCCCGCAGGCAAAGCGCCCGCCGCGATTACGTCCTTAATCATGGCATGCGCTAAGAGCGCCGTCGCCGAGGCGGGCTTGGCAAGGACGGGCACGCCGGCAAGCAGCGATACCGCGGCCTTCTCCCACAGCGCCCAGCCCGGGAAATTGAAGGCGTTGATGTGCACGGCGACACCGCGGCGCGGCACCATCAGATGTATGGCCTGATAGTTCTCCGCCTTGGCGAGCCGCACCGGCTTTTCATCGAGCAGCGTACGCGCCTCGCCCAGCCCGGCGCCGAGGCGGGCGTAATATTTGAGGGTGCCGATGCCACCGTCGATGTCGATCGCGGCGTCCATTTTGGTATTGCCTGAATTGGCGATGGCGATCGCCTCGTAGCGCGCCCGGTTCGCGGTAAGCACGTCGGCGACGGCGCCGACGAGCTTGCCGCGCTCCGCATAGTTCATATTGCGCAGCGAGCGCTGGCCTTCTCGGCGCGCGAATTCGAGCGCGGAGTTCAGATCCAGGCCCTTTGCCGAAACAGTCGCGAGTTCATCACCGGTGACCGGATCGATGAGCGTGCTTTCGATCCCCTGCCCCCGCTGCCAGCGGCCGGATAAATAGCTGTCGAGAGTCTCTGGCGTTGCACTCATCACTCGCTCCTTGGGCGCGGCGCCCGATTCCTGTCGATTTGCCGCCGAAAGCTCACAGCCCTGCTTTGGAGCACTGTAGCGGGATTGACCTTCGCGCAATCCAAGCTTTGCCGCGACCCAACTACTTCGGCGCTTTTTTCTTCGCGTGAGCGTGCTCGGGTTGGTTCAGCATATGACCGCAGCCGGCCTTCGTCGCCCAGTACTCCCAGGCGCGCCAGGTTTCCGGCGAATAGGGACTGTAGCCGCGATTGCGGGCGTCGATCTCGCCCTGACGCAGATAGGTGATCTCTCCGCCCAACTGCTTCGCGCGCAACAGCGCGCGCGCATTGCGCGGCAGATAAACCGACAGTCGCACCACCTCGATGAGCGAGGGCGCGGCCGAGGCAAAGCCATGACCTCGCATCAAGGCGACGTTGTTGCCGGCGAGGCATTTCGCGAGGTCGCGGCCCTGCTCCATGTTGGTGACGAGCAGATTGGTGTCGCCGAACTTGTCGGCAATGTCCCACACCGGCACTTTGGCGCCGATGAAGCTGCCCGAATGGATCACCGGGCGAAGCGGCGTCGCCCGCGCGATGCCGAACGGCAGGATCTCCTCCGCGTGTGCGTGGACGACCGCTTGGACGTCGGGTCGCGCCTCGTAGATGGCGGCGTGAATGAAGCGTTCGAGATAGAGCGCGCGGCTCTCCTCCCGCACGGGCTGCCCATCGAGACCCAACTCGACGATATCGTCGCGCTCGACAAGCTCGGGTGCGAGCGAGCGTGCGATGAAAAAGTGCCGCGGATTGTCGGGGCTGCGCACGCTGATATGGCCGTAAGCGTCCACCACATCCTCGTGCGCGAGGATGCGATTGGCCACGACAAGCTCCTGAATGATGGTGTCGAGACTGCCCATGTTTTACTGACCCCGGGGGTAACTCATCCTCCGCTGAGGACGTTAGTGGGTTGGAACGAAGAGATCATTCACCGGAACGGGCGCAGCGATCAACGACTGATCAACGAGATAGGTGACGAAGGCTTCCAGCGTCGGCCGGTTGGGTTCGATGCCGTATGGCCACGGATCGCCATCGAACAGCTCGTAAATCTCGTCGATGTCGCGCATCAGGAACGGCGTCATGTAGCGTAGCGCGCGCAAGTTGAACATCTTTTCGAGCGCGATCTTCTTGGATTCACAAAACGCGTTGTAGAGGCTGGTCGCGATGAAGGGATATCTCTCGTAGAGCTGCTTGCGGATGGCGACGAGATGCATGATCGGGTAAATCTTCGTACGCTTGTAGAACGCCTTTTCGAGTTCCACGTAATTGGGAAACAGGCGCACGACGTCCGGATTGGTGCGGACGGCCTCGGGTAGGCTCGTGCCGAGCGTCGCATCCACTGCGCGCTCCTCGAGGAGATCGCTCATCGACTTGTTCGACGTGTTTTGCTCGATCGCCAGAGACTTGAGCAGCGGCAGAACGGTCGGACTGCCATGCGCGCCGCCGGTATTCATGGCGCCCTGCACCCAATGAATCTTCCGAAGATCGACGCCGTATTCGTGCTGTAGCAGGCCATTGATGTAGATGGCCGCGGTCATGGTCAGCAACGGAACGCCCACGCGCTTGCCCTCGAGGTCCTTGGGCGTCTTGATGCCGGCCTTGCGGTGTACGGCGATGAAGCCGTGACGGAACGCGCGCGAGGGAAACACCGGAATGGCGACGAACGGGCACTGCTTGTTGGCAAACCGCTGAACGAACTCCGAGCTTGAAAACTCGGCGACGTCGAATTCCTCCCCGCCGGCCATTCGATCGAAGATCGGTCGCGGCTGATCGATGGCGATGAAATTGAGATCGATGCCTTCGACCCCGACCGCGCCAGTATAGAGCGGCTGCATACGGTCGTAGAGGCCGCACGCGAAGGAAAGCTGCAGCTTGGCCATTAGTTGCCGTCCCCGGTGCCCTTGAGCGACATTTGAGGCTTAGCACGCGCGCTTGGCAGCCGAAAACCCCGTTGCCCGCGCCGCGCGCAATGCGGCAAGCGCCGCAAGAAAGCGCGACGGGCGATCGAAAGCCGTCTTAGCAATCAAAGCGCGCGTCTCTTGCACCGAGTCGATGGAGGGCGGGCAGCGCCACACTTGACGCGCAGGGGGTGACGGCTCAGCCTGGATAGGAAAACGCGGATTTTCGAGGTCGCCCATGAATAAGCCGGTCACAGATATCCCGCACCCCAAGATGCTGCTCGACCCCTACGCCACGTGGGCGGCGCAGGAAGGCGTGCCGGTCACCGAGGATTTCGGGGTCGATTTGCTTGAGGTTCCGACCGCACCATGGTCCCGCTTTGGGGTCAACGGCGGCATCGTGCACTTGAAGGGACGCGGCGACTTCGTGTCCATCTTCGTCCTCGATCTTGCCCCGGGGGGGAAGTCGGCGCCGCAAAAGCATCTGTTCGAGGAGGTGGTCTACGTGCTGTCCGGACACGGCAACACCACCGTCGAAGCGAGCGACGGACGCAAGCACAGCTTCGAATGGGGGCCCAAGAGCCTGTTCGCGCTGCCGCTCAACGCCCGCTATCAGCACTTCAATTCGAGCGGACGCGAACGCGCGCGGCTCGCCTCCACGAACAATCTCGCGCTCGTGCTCAATCTGTTTCACAACGAATCCTTTGTGTTCGATAACGCGTACGAGTTTTCGGAACGCCAGGGCGCGGCCAAATACTTCAGCGGCGAAGGCGAGTTCATTCCCGTGCGCCCGGGCCGCAACATGTGGGAGACCAATTTCGTTCCCGACCTCGCCGGCTTCGAGCTCAAGGCCTGGGAGGGACGCGGCGCCGGCGGTTCGAACATGATGTTCATCCTCGCCGAGGGCACCATGCATGCGCATACCTCGCAGATGCCGGTGGGCACCTATAAAAAGGCGCATCGCCACGGTCCCGATTTCCACGTCTTTGCCGTCACCGGCCACGGCTTCTCGCTCTTGTGGTACGAGGGGCAAAAGGACTTCGTGCGCATCGATTGGAAACATGGATGGGTGTTCGCGCCGCCGGACCAGATGCTTCACCAGCATTTCAACACCGCGCCAGAACCCGCGCGCTATCTCGCCGTCGCCTTAGGCAGCCTTCGCTACCCCTTCACCGCCGATAAACGTCGGGTGTTCATGGGCATGGACGTCAGCGTCAAGGACGGCGGCTGCCAGATCGAATACGAGCACCAGGACCCGCGCATCCATGCGATCTACCTCGAGGAACTTGCCAAGCACGGCGTGCCGTCCGGCATGGGCAGGTTCATCGACGAACGGCCTTACGCGAAAGCTCCGGCTTAGCCGCGACGCACAACTCGATGCACGATCTGGAATTCGAGCATCTCCACGTCAGCCCCGACGATGCCGCTGTCAACGAAGTCGCCTGGGGTGCCGATAACGTCGAGCTGACGACGGTCGGAATCGATATCGGGTCCTCGACATCGCACCTGATGTTCGCGCACGTGCATCTGCAGCGGCTTTCCAGCGCGCTGTCGAGCCGTTTCGTCGTCGTCGAGCGAAAAATCCTCTGGCAATCGCCGATCCTGCTGACACCTTACCGGAGCGACTATACCATCGATGTCGACGATCTCGGCGGCTTCATCGGCGGCTGCTACGCCTACGCCGGCATCGAACCTGAGACGGTCGACAGCGGCGCCGTCGTTTTGACCGGCGAGGCGCTAAAGCGGCGCAACGCCCGCGCCATTGCCGACCTTTTTTCCGAGGAAGCCGGCAAGTTCGTCTGTGCCTCGGCCGGACATCACATGGAATGCCAAATGGCGGCGCACGGGTCGGGTGCGGTTGCGCTTTCGCGCGGGCACAACGCGACGCTGCTCAACGTGGATATCGGCGGCGGCACGACCAAGCTCGCGCTGACCGAAAGAGGGCGCATCCTTGCCACCTGCGCGATTGCCGTGGGCGGACGGCTCATTGTCGCGGATGGCGCTGGGCGCCTCGCGCGCATCGAGCAACCGGCTCAAATAATCGCCAAGGCGCTCGACCTCGAACTCGCACTCGGCATGACGCTCATGCCGGCGGATCGCCGGCGCATCGCCGCACGCATGGCCCGCATGGTCATGGGCCTCATAGATCTGCGCCAGCCCGGCGAACTTGCCCGCTCCCTGCTCGTCACCGAAGCCTGGCCGGCCGAGCTTGCCAACAGGCGCATCGACGCCATCACCTTTTCCGGCGGCGTCAGCGAGTATGTCTACAAGCGCGAGACGCGCGGGTTCGGCGATCTCGGTCTGGAACTCGCCGAAGAGCTGGGCCACGTGCTGGCGCACCGGCAAGATCTTGCTCCGGTCTGGGACCCGGGCCAAGGCATTCGCGCGACCGTGATCGGCGCGGCGCAGTTCTCGGTCCAGATCAGCGGCAACACCATTCTCATCGCCGATCCCGGCAAATTGCCGCTGCAGAACTTGCCCGTGCTGACCTGCGAACTCGCTCTGGACGGGAAGATCGCTCCCGAAGCCGTCGCGGCGGGGGTCCGTGGCGCGCTCGCGCGCACCGACTTCGAGGAAGGCGAAAGCCCTGTCGCGCTTTCGTTCCCGTGGCGCGGCGATCCCTCGCATGAACGGCTGCATGCGGTGGCGGCCGGCATATGCGCGGCGCTGCGGCGAACCATTGACGAGAACATGCCGCTGGTGCTGCTGATCGACGGCGACATCGGCAAGAGTCTCGGCCGCATCATCCTGCACGAGGTCGCGCCGACGGCCGAGGTGATTGCGATCGACGCCGTGCAGCTCAAAGAGTTCGACTATGTCGACATCGGAAGCGTCATCGAGCCCACCAACGTCGTACCCATCATCATCAAGTCGCTGCTGTTCAAGTGAGATCGAGGTGCATCCGCAGCGTCAGCCAAGCCAACAGAGGGAAGCCCTATGCCTGCAAAAAAATCTGCCAAGAAGATAGCGCCGCCACGGCTCCCCATTTTGAGCGAGGACCAACTGGCGGCCGCCCAGCGCGCGCTGCTCCAATCGATTCGCTCCGGTCCACGCGGCAGCAGCACAACGATCCGCGGCCCGTTCGCAGTGTTTCTGCACGCGCCCGCCTTCGGCGAGCTCGCGCAGCGACTGGGCGGCCACTGCCGATTCAATACCGGAGTGCCGCCGCGGCTCTCCGAATTCGCGATTCTTGTCACGGCAAGACTCTGGCGCGCCCAATACGAATGGTTCGCCCACGTGCCGCAAGCCGGGCGCGCCGGCGTCAAGCCGCAGACCATTCGCGACCTGCACAAGGGGCGCATGCCGAAAGCCGCCCCCAAGGACGAGCGTACGATCTACGATTTCATCCAGGAGCTCTACAAAACGCGGCGCGTCAGCGATAAGACGTTCTCGCGCGTGCGCGCCCTCCTCGGCGACGCTGCCACCGTCGAACTCGTCGGCATCCTCGGCTATTACGTGCTGATATCGATGATACTCAACGTTTTTCGGATGTCGCCGCCGCCGGGTGAAGCGCTTCCCTTTCCCGAGAGCTAGCGGGAGCCGGCACGTTTTTTTGCTATAGTCAATTCACTGCGACCATACCCGCATCTCAGGAGGGGTCAGCATGAAGCGAGGGTCAATTGTGTTCGCGGCCGCCGGCGTGATCATCGGCGGCGCTTGGTTTGTCGGGGCAAGCGCCGTCCGCGCGCAGCAGCCGGCGCAGCAAGCGGCGCCGGCGCCCACTCAGGCGGTGCCGCCGATCGGTCCGCCCGATCCTAATCTGCAAACGGTCCCGCTGCCGAGCGGCAAGAAGGTGCATCTACTGCCGGCAACGCTGGAAACCACGCAATGGGGCTGGTTCGACAATGCGCAACCGCCCGTGCTGCGCGTCAATTCCGGCGACACCGTCGTCATGGAAACGATGATGCATAGCCACAACCAGATCGTTCCCGGCACGACGATCGATCAGATCAAGAAACTGCGGACCGACTACCCGGGACGCGGACCGCATACCATGACCGGTCCGATCTATGTCGAGGGCGCCGAGCCGGGCGACGTGCTCAAAGTCACCATCAACAAGATCGTGCCGCGCGCCTATGCCACGAACTTCAACGTGCCTGGGATGTTCGGCGAATTTCCGAAAGTCTATGAAGATGGCCAGGTCAAGTATTTTTATCTCGATTGGGATAGGAAGATCGTCGAGTTTCTGCCGGGCATCGAGATTCCGTTGAAACCATTCCCCGGCACGCTAGCCGTAGCTCGCAAGGAGCCCGGGCGGTACAGCACGGTGCCGCCGGGAGAATACGCCGGCAACATGGATATCCGCGACTTCTCCGAGGGCACCACACTCTACGTGCCCGTGCACGTGCGCGGCGCGCTATTGTGGTCGGGCGATTCCCATGCCGCGCAGGGCAATGGCGAAGTCAACCTGACGGCGGTCGAAACCGCCTATAAGGAACTCAACCTCACGCTCGAGGTGGTCAAAGGCAGGCCGCTCGACTTCCCGCGCATCGAGACCAAAACATCGTGGGTCACCATGGGTTTTGATCAGGATCTGAACAAGGCGTGGGATCAGGCCAAGGCGCAAACGCTCAAATTTCTCGCCGAGCAGCGCAACATTTCCACCGATCAGGCCGCAAGACTCATGCAGACCGTATCCGACTGCCGCGTGTCGCAAGTCGTCAACATCAAGAAGGGCATTCACTGCCTCAATCCCAAGGACAGGCGGGGCCGGGAGGATATGGAACGCCCGACCAAGGAGACGGCGAAATACTATGTTTCGCACGCGAAGGATGCGGATCTGAACAAGGCCATGGATACGGCCTCGATGGGCATGATCAAGTGGCTGGAGAGCGAAAAGAAAATCGCGCGCCTCGACGCCTATGGACTCGCCAGCGTCGCGATGGATTGCCGTGTTGGCGCCATCTCGGACGGCGAGAAGAACGTGCACTGTCTGCTCCCCAAGAGCATCTTCGTCGCGAAACGGTGACGGCCGGGGCAGCTGCGATCACGAAAGGCAGAGGGCGCGGGCGCTGCAGCCCGCGCCTTGTGCTCCTCCTCCTATCGATCCTCGGCTTGCCGCTCATTGGCACGAGCGCGGCGGCGAGCATGCGCATGGTCGCCACCACCACCGATCTCGCGAGCCTTGCCGAGGCAATAACCGGCGATCTCGCGCAGGTCGAGACGATCATTCCGCCGGCAGCCGATCCGGAAGCTTTCGAGCCTCGGCCTTCGGACCTCGCGAAGCTCAAGGGCGCTTCAATCGTGGTCCGGGTCGGGCTCGGCTACGATCACTGGCTCGATAAGCTCCTGTCGATGCAAGGCGATGCTGCCGTCAATCGGGGGGGCGTCGGCTATGTTGACGCCTCTGTCGGCATTCCCCTGCTCGAACTCAAAGGATCGCGCCTGGACCCCGCCAGCCGCGACGCCCATGCGCATGGCCTCGCCAATCCACACTATTGGCTCGACCCTGCCAATGCAGAGATCATCAGCGGCGGAATTGCAGAGGCCATGATTCGCGTATCCTCGGAAACGTCCGCGAAGATCATCGCCAACCGCGGCGGCTTTCTCTCGCGCCTTAGGACAAGTCTCGCCGGATGGGAGCAGCTGCTCGCACCACATCGCGCCGCCCGCCTCATCGCCTATCACAACACCTGGCCTTATTTTGCGCGCCGTTTCCGGCTCAATGTCGTCGATGTGATCGAGATCAAGGAAGGGGTCGCACCGAG
>WNGD01004713.1_pt1 | contig 17765 bp, 21 predicted proteins | sample 5400671 | NCBI WGS metagenome assembly WNGD01 (sample SAMN13153369, study PRJNA577476) | soil metagenome | isolation source: 40 cm soil or saprolite under grassland replicate 2 | place: USA:California | collected 2016-06-15
TGCAGGCGCCATTGTCGTGGCCGTACTCGATTACCGGGTCGATCGCGCCGGGCGGGCGGTCGCCGGCGAAGCGGTGGGTGCCCTCGCGCCGGTTCCAGCCGTAGTTGCGGCCGCCGGAGTCGGCCGGTTCGTGGTCGATCTCCTCCCAGGCGCCCTGGCCGACGTCGCCGATCCACAGGTCACCGGTTGCCGGGTCGAACGAGAACCGCCAGGGGTTGCGCAGGCCGTAGTCCCAGATCTCGGGCCGGGCGCCCGGGTGGCCGGTGAACGGGTTGCCGGCCGGGATGCGGTACGGGTGCCCGTTGCCGGGCCGCGGGTCGATGCGGAGGACCTTGCCGAGCAAGGTGCCCAGCGACTGCCCGTTGCCGTACGGGTCGCCCCCGCTGCCGCCGTCGCCCAGCGCGATGTACAGGCGCCGGTCGGGGCCGAAGGCGAGCTGGCCGCCGTTGTGGTTGGCGAACGGCTGGTCCACCTGCAGCACGAGCCGCTCGGAGGCGGGGTCGGCCCGGCGGCCGCGCATGGCGAACTCGGTCACGTGAGTGTCGCCGTTGCGGTCGGTGAAGTCGACATACAAGAAGCGGCCGTCCGGTGAGAAGGCGAGCCCGAGCAGGCCCTGCTCGCCGCCGGCCACGATCTGGGAGGAAATGTCCAGGACCGGGCCGGGGTCGAGCCGGCCGTTACGGATGGCGCGCACCCGGCCGGTCTGCTCGGCGACATAAAGGGTCCGCTCGCCCGGGCGCACGGCCATGGCCACCGGCTGCTGCACGGTGGCCACCTGAACCGGGCGGACCCTTGCGGCGCGGAAGGCAGCCGACCGCGTCCCGGCGGCCGGGGACGGCGCTCCGCTGCCAGTGGCGGCGGGCGGCGCAGGCGCCCCGGTGGTGGGCGCGGCATGCCGTGCCTCACCGTTCGAGCAGGCGGCGCCGAGCAGGCCGAGCGCCACGGCCAGCGCCGCCAGGTCGCGGCGGATAGCACACATCCCGCCATTCTCCCGGCCAGGCGCGTTCCGCGCGATCGCAACACCGGCATGAGCATGCAAGGCCAGGCCGTACAGCCAGCGCCAGCGATTCAGAACGGGCCGTTCCGGTACTCCTTCGAAGGCCGCTCTGCGGGCACGTGGGTGTACTGCGCGGTGGCGATGATGCCGCGGACGACGGTGCCCTCAGGCAGCCGCCAGGTGGCGGACAGGACTGGCTGCCCTGATTGGCTGGCGGGGGCGGCGCCGCCGCCGGGTCGAAGGATTCTGTTGATCTGGATGATGAGCCGACCGCGTGTGCCCGCCGCGCTGGCGGTCTCGACCTGCAGGTTGGTGCCGGACGGCTCGTTGGTCGTGACCGCGGATCCGAGCGCTGTCAGGGAGCCGCCGATGACGGGCTGGCTGATCACCGTTGGGTCCACGGTGTTGCTGACGTCTTGTGCCTGCGGCCCGGTGTCACCCTGGATGAGCGCGACCAGCGGGGCGATCAGAACCGGGTCGTGGGCTGCGTCATAGATCCAGCGGTGCCCAAGCACTCCGTGCTCAGCTGTTCCGATCAGGGCACCGCCAGCACCAGCGAGCGCGTGTGCCCGGTAGGTCATCGGCACCTGATAGGTGGTGGCCCGGTCTCCCGATCCGTCGGTCACCAGCATGAACTCGATTCCGACCTCTCCTTGCGGATCGTCAAGCCGGAACCCGCCGGCCTCAGCCAGCTCGGGCGCGCGCCCGGTGCCGAGGTACCAGGGCTGAGCAGGCAGCCAGGACGTCAGGAGTTCCAGCTTCTCTGGGCTCAGCGTGGTGTCGTGGATGATGGCCATGCCCGGTCGGGTTCCCCTCGCGTCGCGTGCTGATGAAAGGCTACTCACGGCAACCCTGAAGACGGGTCGGTCCTGCGTGCTTACCCTGGGCGGGCGGCGAGCGCAGAGCGGGCTTCGTCGGCTTCCGGGCCGCTGGCTGCGATCACCTGCTCCAGCGCTAGCTGGTGAGCGGTTTCGAGCGCCTGGGCTGCGGGTGTCCGGGTGCGGGGCGACACGCCGGTGCCCTCCCAACTAGTGCCAGTGACCGGGCTGACGGCGGCGGCGACGGAGATGGTTGCCTCCAGGTGCGGGTGGACGCGGAATCCCTCGCGCGCATGAGCGCCCCCGCGCGTGGGTTCGCCGACAACGACCGCGCGGTCGAGCTGCTGCAGGTCGTAGGCAAGCTGCTCGCCACCGGAGAACGTGGCCCGGCTCGTCAGGACGTAGACCGGCTTGGTCTTGCCGAATCGGCGGCCGGACACGTACGGCAGGGTCCAGGACTGCCTGAGCTGGTTGTCTTGGCGTTCGGCGAGGCCGGTGAGCTGGACCGGGTCGTGGTCCCACAGGTAGCTGATGATGAATGCTGCCATGGCGGGCTCACCGCCCAGGCAGCCGCGCAGGTCGATGATGAGGGCTGCGGTTGCAGCGACCAGGCTCATCGCGGCACTGATGAGCTCGCCGGCGATGACGGCCGGGAACAGGACCGGCTGCAGGTCCAGGTAACCAACGTTGCCCGCCAAGCGGCGGACACTGCCCACACCGCCGCAGGTCTGCTCCGCCCACCGGGCCATGGCGGCGTACTCCTCAGAGTCATCGCCAGGTTCGCGGTGGCTGAGCGGCTGGTCGTGGTACAGCAGCCGCAGGTGCTTGTCGCCATTGACCGACTGCAGGTCGGTCGTGACCGCATCCGCCAGCCCCGATTCGTTAAGTGGATAACGGCCGTCGGCAAGCCCCTCGGCCAGCACCGCCGCTACCCGCGCACCGACGTCCGGGTAGACATAGCGCGATTCGACCAGCGCCCGGACTTCCTGGACCACCCGGGTCACCTCGTTTGGGTCCACGCATCAAGGCAAGCCGGCCCTTGCCCTAAGCGTCAAGAGGAGTTAACACTTTTGCCATGGACGATGCCGGTGAAGTTCTCACGATCTCCACGCCCGGCCAGTTCAGGGCCCTGGGCCACCCGATGCGTCACCGGCTGCTGCTCGCCCTCGGCCAGGGCGAGGCCACGATCAGCCAGCTCGCAGCCGCGCTTGGCAGTAACAAAGGCAACATTGCCCATCACCTCAAGGTGCTCACTGCTGCAGGCCTGGTCCGCACGGCCGGAACCCGCCAGGTCCGCGGCGGCACTGAACGGTACTATCGGCGCTCCGCCAGCCGGCTGGAATACGACGATGCAGACACCACCGCGGTGGCCTTCCGCGCGATCGCCGAAGAGATCGCTGCCGCCGAGCCCGGCCCGCTGCTGGTGCTGCGGTCGATCAGGCTGACCGCCGAGCACGCCAGCCAGCTCCAGGAAACCCTGCACGCTATCGCGCACCACCACGACGACGGCGCGGGCAACCGCCGCTACGGCCTGCTCGTTGGTTTCTACAAACCCCAGCCACCCGGGGCTGCGCAGACGCCGCGGCAGGGCAAAAGCCAGACCAGATCAAGATCAGGATGACATGGCATTCTGGACACGCCATCCGCATAGAATGTCCCGTTCTCAACGGCGAGCGCCGCCACCCACCAACTGCAATGAACGAGCCGAACGGCGGATGCCCGCGTATCGAGCGCGGAGCAGCACCAGTCAGGTGGCGCGTGAGTAGTACGATATCGTATAATTCGATATCGTGAATGGAGTTGCACCCGGGTGGTCGGCGCTGCTGGCGCTGCAACGGGCCACCCACGCCACCTTGCAGGTGCTGGCCGCCGAACTCGCGGACCTCGGCCTGACCGGCTCAGAGATCAATGTCCTGGCCAACCTCGCCGACGGCCGCAGCCGGAGCGTGTCGGAACTGGGCCGGGCGGCGGGCACCCGCCCCACCACGCTCACCAGCGTCCTGGACCGGCTGGAACGACGCGGCCACCTCACCCGCAGTCCGCGCCTGGGGGACCGGCGGGGGGTGCTGATCGAGCTCAGCTTCACCGGCCGCCGGGCCGCGGCCACGATCCGTCATGCCATCACCGGCATTGAGCAGCGCGCACTGGCTCCCCTGCCCGCCGAGGCGATCGCTGCCCTGCGCACTGCACTCCAGGCGCTGACCGAGGTATCCGAATGAGCAAGGACGACACGCGCGACGTCTCCGTATTCGACGCGCTGATGGCCGAGGTGATGGCGGGCGCAACACGGTTCGGCCACCGTGAACACGTCCACCTGACGTGGCTGGCCGTACGTCACTGCGGCGTTCCGGCGGCGGTCGGCTTGGTCAGCGACGGCATCCAGCGCACCGCCCGCTACGCGGGGGCGCCGCAAAAGTACCACGCGACCATCAGCCGGGCCTGGGTAGAGCTGGTCGGGTACCACGTGGCGGAGAGCGGCGAAAGCGACTTCCCCGCCTTCGCTGACCACCACTCGGCCCTGCTCGACAAGCGGTTGCTGACCCGCTTCTACCGCCCAGCAACCCTGGCCAGCACGCGGGCGAAGACCGGCTGGGCCGAACCCGACCTTGCCCCGTTCCCATGGCAGGACGCCGCCAGGCAACACTCCGGCCAGCAAGAGGTTCAACGACCCAGCCAACGCCGGCGGATGCCCGGCGGAGGCGGCCGCAGATCGTCCAGGTCAGCGGCCGCGTGGACACCGTCAGCCGGGGCGTCGCGGCTCAGCCCATCCGGCCGGTGACGTAGGCCTTGGTGCGCTCATCGACCGGGTCCTGGAAGATCTGCTCGGTCCGGCCGTACTCGACGAGGACGCCCGTGCGGGTGTCGCTCTTATCGTCGCGGAGCACGGAGTAGAAGGCGGTGCGGTCGCTGACGCGCGTGGCCTGCTGCATGTTGTGCGTGACGATGATAATGGTGTACCGCGACTTGATCTCATGCATCAGGTCCTCGATCTTGCCCGTCGCGATCGGGTCCAGCGCCGAGCAGGGCTCGTCCATGAGGACCACGTCCGGCTCGACGGCGAGCGTGCGGGCGATGCACAGCCGCTGCGCCTGGCCGCCGGACAGGCTCAGGCCCGAGGCGTGCATGCGGTTCTTCACCTCGTCCCACAGCGCGGCCTGGCGCAGCGAGCGCTCGACGATCTCATTCAGCTGGCCCTTGTTGCGGATGCCGTTGATGCGCGGCCCGTAGGCGACGTTGTCGAAGATCGACTTCGGGAACGGATTCGGCTTCTGGAAGACCATGCCGATGCGCCGGCGCACGGCCGTCGCGGAGACATCCTTGGCGTACAGCGGCGCCCCGCGGTAGCGCACGTCGCCCTCGACGCGGGCGCCTGCCACGAGGTCGTTCAGGCGGTTCAGGGTCCGCAGCACCGTCGTCTTGCCGCATCCGGACGGGCCGATGAACGCCGTGATCTCGTTCTCGTACATGGACAGCGAGACGTCCGTGACGGCCCGGAAAGAGCCGTAGTAGATCGAGACGTCCTGGGTGTCGAAGACAGTCACGCCCGGCCCCGTCGCCTCTGGCGCCGGACTGGCGATGACGTTCTGTTCAGGCTGTTCCATGACGTTCCTAGCGCGAGTATCTCGTGAATCGTGCGGTGACGATGCGGGCGGCGATCATGAGGATGAAGGCTATGACGATGAGCGTGAGCGCCGCGCCCCAGGCGCGGCCCTGCGCGCCGACATACGGCGATGCCGCGTTCGAGAAGATCTGGGTTGGTATCGCGGTGTTGGCGCCGCTGAATATGTTGGGGTTCGCCGTGGTCACCGTGAGGATGGTGAATAGCAGCGGCGCCGTCTCACCCGCGGCCCGGGCGACGGCGAGCAGGGCGCCGCTGACGATTCCGCCGAGTGCCGCTGGCAGCACGACGGTCGTCGTCACGCGGGCCTTGGTGGCACCGACGGCGTAGCTCGCCTCGCGCAGCGGGTCCGGCACCAGCCTCAGCATCTCGTAGGTGGAGCGGATCACGATCGGCAGCATCAGGCAGGCCAGGGCGAGCGCGCCGGCGAAGCCCGAGAAGCCGAAGTGCAGCACCCAGATCGAGAAGAGGAACAGCCCCATCACGATGGATGGCACGCCGGTCATCACGTCGCTCATGAACCCGATGAGCCGCGCCAGCACGCCCTTGCCGCCGTACTCGTTGAGGTAGATCGCGCCCAGGACGCCGAGCGGCACGGCCATGACCGTCGCCATACCCGTGATCTCGAGCGTGCCGAGTACCGCTGGCCCGATTCCGCCCACGTCCGCGGGCGCCACCTGCGGCACGATCGGGCCGGTCAGGAAGGACCAGCTGATGACCGACGCGCCCTTGGCGATCACCGTGTACAGGACGAACCCCAGCGGGATGATCACGAGCACGAACGCGAGCACCATCAGTATGGTGGCGATGCGATTCTTCGTGCGCCGCCAGCCCGCCGGATCCCGCAGGTCGGGCGTGCGGTATTCGGTGGCTACAGCCATCACGCACCCCTCTGGCGCCGGGCGGAGCGCTCCACGATGCCCCGGGCGATGATGTTGATGATGATCGTGAACGCGAACAGCAGTACGCCGAGCCCGATCAGCGCGGCGCGGAACTCGCCGGAGGCCTCGCCGAACTGGTTCGCAATGACGGCGGGCATGTTGTAGCCGGGGGCGAACAGGTGCGACGTGATCGTGGCCGACGATCCGATCACGAGCGCGGCCGCGATCGTCTCGCCCATCGCCCGGCCCAGGCCGAGCAGCACCGCTCCCACGATGCCGCCCTTGCTGTGCGGCCAGACGGCGCCGCGGATCATCTCCAGGCGGGTGGCGCCCAGCGCGTAGGCGCCCTCCCGGTCGATCGCCGGTACCGTCGCGATGACCTCACGCGACAGCGAGGTCACGATCGGCGTGATCATGAAGGCCAGGATGATACCGGCGGTGAAGAACGACGCCCCGCTCACAGGCGGCCCGAACAGGGCGCCGAGCACCGGGACACCCTGCACGGCCGAGCCTATCGAGCTGTAGATGGGCTGGATCCACGGCGCGAACACCAGGATTCCCCACAGGCCCCAGACCACCGACGGGACCACCGCCAGCAGGTCGATCACGTACACGATCGGCCGCGCCCACCGGTACGGCACGACCTCGGTCAGCAGCAGGGCGACCCCCACGCTGACCGGGACGGCGATCACGATCGCGATCGCCGCCGTGATGGCAGTGCCGTAGATGAAGGCCAGCGCGCCAAACTGATTGGACGCGGGGTTCCAGGTCTTGCCAAAGATTCCCCACCCCTCGGTGGTGAACCACGACGAGGCCTGCTGGGTGGTCGAGAGGGCGATCAGGAGGAGGATCACGAGCACCAGCAGGCCGGATGCCAGCGCGATGAGCTGGAAGGCACGGTCGCCGAGCGGCCGCCGCTCGGACAGGGGGCGGGCGGATCCGGTCGTAACGGCCGGGCCCGCCCGCTGCGTCACACGACTCACGCTAACCAGCCGTTCTCATCCGCCGGCATCACGGTCCTCATGTTCACGATCCCCTCTCGTCCGTCTGCGTCAAGACGCTTACGACGGCTGGCTTGCTCACGAGCCGATCTGGCTGAGCTGCGCCTTGGCCTGCTGGTCCATGCTGGAGGGCAGCGGCGCGTAGCCCAGCTCGGAGAGCAGCTTCTGGCCGTCCCCGACCAGGTAGCCGACGTAGTCCTTGAGATCCTTTGTGGTACTCGAACTTGACTGCTTCTGGTAGACCAGAACCCAGGACTGATAGGTGACCGGGTACGAGCCGGAGCCGGACGCCCAGATCGCGCTGAAGGTCAGATTGGGCTTCACGGTGACGTTGTTGGCGGCTTCGGTGGCCGACGGGGTCGACGGCGCGATGTAGTTGCCGGCCTTGTTCTTGACCGAGGCGAAGGTCAGCCCGGAGGCCTTGGCGTCGGCGTAATCCACGTACCCAACGGCCCCCGTGGTGCTCTTGACGATCTGCGCTACCCCGCCGTTGCCGTTGCCGCCCCGGCTGTCGGCGGGCCAGTTGATGGTCGAGTCGCTGCCGAGCTTCCAGACGCCCGGGGCGCCCTCCACCAGGAACTCGGAGAAGTTCTGGGTGGTGCCCGAGGAGTCCGAGCGGCGGGCGATGGTGATCGCGGTGCTGGGCAGCTTGACGCCGGGGTTGAGCCCCGCGATCTTTGGGTCGTTCCACTTGGTGATCTTGGCCTGGAAGATGTCCGCGACGGTCGGCGCGTCCAGTTTCAGGCTCTTGACGCCCGGCACGTTGAAGGAGACCGTGATCGGGCCGACCAGGACGGGGAAGTAGAGCACCGTCTTGCCCTTGAAGCTCGCCACCTCGTCGGAGGGGATCGGCGCGGTGTCCGAGCCCGCGTACTGGACGACTCCCGAGGCCAGGTCGGTGCGGCCCTTGCCCGAGCCGCCGCCGCCGTAGTTGACGGTTATGTTTGGCTGGATCGCCTTGAAGCTCTGGATGGCCGTCTGCTGGAAGGTGAGCTGGAATGTCGATCCGCTCCCGTTGAGCGTGCCTGAGTTGCCCGAGCCGCTGCCCGAGCCGTTGCCCGACGACGAGCAGGCGGCAACGAACAAGGCCATCGAGGCGAGGGCGAGCCCCGCCGTCGTGAACCGCTGTCTGCGCAGGCGTTGCATGTTAGATATCCCACCATTCCTTTGGTTGCGGTGAGCACCAGAACCCCCCGGTGCCAGCCAAGCATGCAAACCGTACTAGCCCTGACGAGTCTGACGCGCTGCCCGTACCCGCGAGTTAAGAACTGGAGGACAGATGGTGAAAGCTAAGAAAACAGAAAGTGAATTCAAGGTGATTGAAAGGTTACGGACATCGGCAGCCTGGCGAATCCCAGCTCCGGAACTCAAATGATGACCGCTGGCGTCCGGGTTGCGGCCGAGCGTACTGACCCCCCGGATTTGTCACACCGGCGGGCAGTGTGCCGGCTGCCTGGTCACGCACGACAGAGGGCCGGAGCTCGTGACCCGGCGGGCCGGAGTACCGCGGCCTGATACCGGCTCCCCGGCAACGACCCGGGCCGGACTCCACTGGCCGGCGACGGGTTTCCGGCCACGTCATAACCGCTGAACGACCGGCTTGTGAACTCTGGGCGCATCGTATGGAGCCGTTAAGGGCCGCTCAGTAGGCTCTGGCTATGGGCGAGCAACGACAGGAGTTTGAGCGCGAGCTGGAGGCTATCGAAGCCAAGGTCATCGAACTGTTCGCCATGGTCGCCGAGGACCTGCCGGGGGCGACGGACGCCCTCCTGACCGGTAACAGCGAGGTGATCAAGGCGCTGACCGAACGCGAGCAGGCCATCGACGCCCTTTACCCCGAGATCGAGGGGATGGCCAACCGGGAGATCTTGCTCCAGGCTCCGGTCGCTTCCGACCTGCGCTTCCTGCTCTCCGTGCTGCGAATCGTGCCCGAGCTCGAACGCTCCCACGACCTCGTCGTACAGATCGCCACCCGGGCCAACCATATTCTCAGCGACGACCTCTCGCCGCGCTGCCGAGGGCTCGTCGAGCGGATGGGGAACCTCGCATCCGGCATGTGGCGCCAGGCAGTGGACTCCTGGTACCAGCGCGATCGTTCCGTCGCGGCCACACTTGCCGAACGCGATAACGAGATGGACGAGCTGTACGCCAGCTTGACAGCCGAGCTTGCGTCTGGGCGGATGACACTACCGGTCACGATGGAGATGACGCTGGTGGCACGCTTCTATGAGCGGCTTGGCGACCACGCCGTCAACATCGCCCGCCGGGTTGCCTACCTTGCAGGTTCCCACACCCCGCCTAACACTCCAGACGGATAAGGAGCGCCGCGCCTGCGGATGAGCGCGCGCCAGAGCCCTGCCTCATCTTCGGCTATGAGACCTCGCGAGTCCCGGGGATGATCACCACGGGGCAGGACGCGTGGTGTGTGACCTGGCTGCTCACCGAGCCCATGAGGAGCCTGGTGAACCCGCCGCTGCCGCGGGACCCCAAGACGAGCATGTCGGCGTCATGCGAGGCCCTGACGAGTTCTTCGGCGGCGTCCCCCGTGGCCACGGTCACGGTGACCTCGGGTGCCGTCTCGCCGATTTCGCCCGCGACTTTGTCCACGAATTCCTGTACTGCCATCCGCGCCAGAGCCGGGTCAAAGCTGTTCTCGGGGTAGCTGTGCACACCCCAGTAAATTCTGGTGGCCGGGCGGGCCAGGGGCGGGTGAATTGACAGGACCGTCAGCGGAACATGATGATGCGCAGCCTCGCGCATCGCCCAGCCAAGGGCACGACGAGAATGGTCCGAACCGTCCACCCCGACAACGATCCCGGGCATATCTGCTCCTCAGATTCCCGATCCACTCCGTTTGACCCTGATTACAGCATGGCCTGATGATCCGGCGGAAGGAGGGGCGGCGGTCCCGGGCGGACGGGCACAAGGCCTGTCACGCACGAGCGGCGGAAGTCTGAGCGCCCATCATGAATACCAGTGGTACGCCGCCAGGACACATGGCCGGTGCACGGCAGCGCATCGGTACGACCGGCGCCGCCAGGCCCGCAGTACGCTCGGCGTCCTTGAAGCCGTGCTGAAGTTCTTGCCGGAGGACACCAAGTCCGCCAGGTCGGCGTCGATTAACTGGCGGCTGATTGTCACCTTTGGTTCTCCTGTCGTTCACCTGCGCATCACTTTGGACCCCTAGCAATTGGGAGCGGGCCACGCAGCGGCGCTCTCGGCGGCGCCAGCGAACGGGGCGAGGGCCACGTTCCCAACAGATACGGGCTCCGGCGGGTGGGATGCGATGTGATACGGGCAGCACCGTGCAGGAGCGCGTTCCAGCACGGGCAGTCTCACCGGTGCTGACAGCACGATGACAGCCCGAACAGCGCTTGCGGTTCTCGCCGACAGGATCGCTGCCAACCTCATACACCACGAGCCCGGGTGGCGCTTGCCCAGGCAGAGCGCTCTGGCGCGCCGCTTCAACGCCAGCACGACACAGATCGACGCCGCGCTTGACGAACTGGTCGGCCGCCACCTGATCCGGCGCCTCCCGGACGGGCAGCTTTACCGCGCCAGTCCCGCCGATTACCTCATCCGGCTGGAGGGCATGCCCGGCCTGGACTCGCACATCGACCCCATGGGAGCGGTGATCACCTGCCGCAGCTTCCGCTTGTCCTCCCGCCGCGCACCCGAGAAAATCGCCCTGGCCCTTGGAATCAAATCCCCATCGGTCTGCGTCGCCCGGCTGACGTGGACCGCCAACGGGCAGCCAGCGGCTCTGGCCACTACCTATCTCACCAGCCCGCCGCCAGGGCTGGCGATGGGTGAACAGCCCACCAGCCCCGCGACGGCGCTGACGGTGCTACCCCCGGCCCTCGCAGGACCCAACGGGCAAGACGAACGCGCAGACGGCACAGGGCCATTCGCGGTGCGTGCCGTGAGCGTCGAGATGCTGCCCCCGCCGCCGTCGGTGGCCAGAACCCTGCGCCTGCCCGCTGGCACATCGGCGACTTTGATCACTGTGCGCTTCGACGACATGACCACCGGCACCCCGGCGGCGCTCACGGTCGTGGTGCTCCACCCCGATCTGTTCCGGATTGCCCTCGAATGGTCAGACGGGTCCAAGGATGCCCACGGGCCCTGGGCACCAGCCCTGGAAGACGCGGAACCTTAGAGCTCGCCGGCACCGCGCCGGGGGCCTGAGTCAGCCTTCTCCTGCTCGTGGCGCGACCCCTCCTGGTCACCTGCTCACCGGTCCCGCGGGTAAGTCCTGTCCAGCTCATGGCGCAAGACCGCCACGTTGACAGACCTCTCAGCCCGGGGATTACCTTGATAGCGATGCCTCAGCACAGGACGTTCCTTGTGCCGGTCGTGTTCGTTTCCGTCCTGAGCATGACCAGCTGTGGCAGCTCGAGGCCGGCCGCGTCGCCGAACAAGGCCCAGAACGCAACCGAGCACGCGGAGCCCGCGCGCGCCACACCGTCGGCCGCCGCGAAAATGGTCTGCGCGCGCGAAGCCCAAAACGAGCTCGCTGCGGTAATCGGCGTCCGCACGACTCAGCCCGTCGTCCCGGCCTGGACTGACCACATCTACTCCTGCCGCTACACGTATAACAAGGCCGTCATGGTCCTTTCCGTCAAGGAGCTGTCCAACAAGACCGAAACAGACGGCTACTTCACGTCGCTTAGGCATCGGCTCGGCCAGGCCCAGGACCTTGGTGAGAGCGCCTTCACCACCAAGAACCGCTCGCTCGTTGTCCGCAAGGACTACAAAGTCCTTCTCGTCGACATCTCCGGAGGGCCCGGTCGGTTTGGTGACCCGCCGTCCAGCCGGGGCAAGATCGCGATCAAGGTCGGTGCAACGATTATGAACTGCTGGACAGGCGACTGATCACACAACCCGGCGACGCCCCGGGCGCGCGGCGTGCCAGCCGAGCCATGCCCCCTCGATGCCGAAAACAACCGCCCACGCGTTCTCAGGCAGCACGCTGAGCCGTGGCACGAGTATTCCCGCCATCGCAGCGCCCATGACGGCGTGCAGCGCGACAGCAGGCTACGGCTGCCATAGAGCAGGCGGGGAAATCTGGGATGGGCCCCAGCCAGGCCGGGGAGCCAGATGTACTGGTAGCTGCCGGATGAGAACGGCTACCTCTGGCCGGCGCAGGAGCGTGGCGCTGGCTGACCTGCGGCGCTGCCGGACAATGAGCCGAGTACCTTGAGGAGGCTTCATGCGAGTGAAAGTGCTGGTGGCGCTCGCCAGCGCGGCCGCCGTGTCGGCGTTGTTCATAGCCGCGACCGCGGCGCCGGCGTCGGCCCATGTTCTGAAGACCGTGGGTCCCTATCACCTGCTGATCGGGTTCGGCAGCGAGCCGACGTATGCGGGGGAGCAGAACTCAGTCTTCCTGCAGCTGACCAATGCCAGGACCGGCGCCGCGATCGTTGACGAAGGGCTCGGCGACACACTGAAGGTCGAGGTGGGGTTCGGCACCCAGACCAAGCTGCTGCCGCTGGTGTCGTCGTTTGATCCCGACAGCGGCCAGGGAACCAGGGGGGTGTACAACGCCTACTTCATCCCGACCGTCCCCGGCGATTACACCTTCCATCTCTTCGGCCACATTCAGGGCCATAAGGTGAACATCACCGTGAAGTCATCGCCCACGACGTTCGACAGCGCGCACGACCCCGCTGGAATCGAGTTCCCGCAGCAGGCGCCGTCGAACCTGCAGCTGGCGCAGCGCCAGGACGCCCAGACGGCCCGGCTGTCCGCGGCGATCCACGCCGCCGACAGCAAGGCGGCCTCGGCTTCCACGGCACTCGCGGTCGGGATCGCCGGGCTCGTCGTCGGCGCAGCGGGGCTGTGCGTTGGCGGGATCGCCCTCGTCCGATGGTCGCGCTCCCGGTCTGCGCCGGCAGGCAGCCAGCACTCGGTCAACGTGGAATGAGATCACTGCGGGCGGTATTGCTGGTCGCCGTTCTCGCGCTTGCCGGGGTCGGTGTGCTGGCTTCGCCCGCTTCCGCGCACGCGCTGCTGGAACGGTCGTTTCCTGCGGCGGGTGCGTCGCTGCCACGCGCGCCCCACACTAACCCGGCGCCGGGCAACATGAAGGAGTTGCGGGTCGCTCTGCCACGGCTGGCCGACGGCGTGTACACGGTCAGCTGGCGCACGGTGTCGAAGGTCGATGGGCACGTGACCGGAGGCTCCTTCGCCTTCGGCATCGGGGTCCAGCCCTCCTCGGATGCGGCCCAGGCGGCGAAGGACGGTTCGCCGTCGGCGGGCTCGGCTCCGTCTCCGGCGGCCGTGGCCGGTCTGTGGCTGCTGTACTGGGGGCTGGCGCTGCTCGCCGCCGCCGGGCCACTGGCGCGCTCGTCTTCGGGTGGCGGCTGCCAGGGCGGGCGCCGCTCGTGATCGCGGCCGGATGGCTGTGTGCGGCCGTTGGCATCCTCATCATGATCCTTGCGGAGGAAGCGGCGGCGGGCGTGCCGCTGCGGGAGCTGTTCGGCGCCGCGGCCGGCCGGTCGCTGCTGGCTCAGGCCGCCGCTGTGGCCGTGTGCGGGGTGGCCGCACTGTTCGCGGCGCGCCGCCCGGAGGGCCCGCGGCTGGCGGTGCTGGGGGTGGCCGCCGCGGGCGCGCTGTTCGTGCACGCCCAGGCCGGGCACGCCGAGACCCAGTCAGCGGTCCGGCTGCTCAACGTGGCCGACCAGTGGCTGCACATGCTCGCGGCCGGAGTGTGGGTCGGCGGCCTGGTCTGGCTCCTGCTAGGGCTCCGGGGCCTGGACGGGGCGGCGAGGGCGGCGGCTGTCCGCCGTTTCTCGCAGCTGGCGTTCGCCGCCGTGGCCGTCATCGCCGTGACCGGGGTGCTGCGGGCGGTGCCCGAGGTCGGCAGCTTCGCAGCGCTGGTGTCGACCAGTTTCGGCGTCGTCCTGCTCATCAAGACCGGCCTGTTCATGGCGCTGATGGGCCTGGCGTGGCGAAACCGGTACCGGCTGGTGCCCAGGGTCGCCCGGTCCGTGCCCGTGGCGCCGGGCAGGCCATCGCTGGTCATGGCTGGCGCGGCGGCGGATCCCCCCGGAGGCGGGGAAGCGGATCCCCCGGGGGCGGCGACGCGGACACCCGCGGTCGGCTCTCCGGGGCTGGTGCCCCACCATCAGGGGGTGCGGGCGCCCGGGCCATCGGCTCGCTCCGGCGGTCGGTCAGATCCGAGGTGGCGCTGGCGGCCATCGTGCTGGTAGTGGCCGCGGTGCTCAGTGGGCTTCCCCCGGCAAGCTTCGTGAAAGCGGCCGGGCAGAAGACCGTTTCTCCTTCGGTAACAGTGACGGGCAGCGACTTCGCCACCACGGCGCGGGCGCGCCTCACAGCGTCGCCGGGCACGGCCGGGCCCAACGTGTTCCAGGTTCAGCTCCGGCACTACGACTCGGGCCGCCCGCTCCCCGCCCGCAGCGTCCGGCTGGAGTTCTCGCTGCCAAGCAACCCGAACGTGGCCTCCAGCCTCAACCTCACCCGAACCGCCGCCGGCACGTGGACCGGGCACGGCACCAACCTCTCTATCGACGGCCAGTGGTCCATCGACGTCGTGGTTCAGCAGGCGACGACGGCGACCGACGTCCCCCTGCGGCTTCGCACCCGGCTGCCGCCCGAGCAGATCACCGTCTCAAGATCGCCCGGCCTGCCTGTCCTCTACACGATCAAGCTGAGGAACGGCCTCAGCCTGCAGACCTACCTGGACCCCGCCAAGCCAGGGCCGAGCACCGTTCACTTCACCTTCTTCCGGGCGTCGGGCAAGGAGGAGCCCATCACCTCCGTCAGCGCCAAGACGATCACGCCCGCGGGTGCCGACCAGCCCCTGAAGCTGATCCGGCTCACCAGCGGTCACTTCGCGGCGAACCTGCGCCTCACCCCCGGGCGGTGGACCTTTAGCATCGACGCCGTCCCCGCGGGCGGGCAGCCGCTGTCCGGCTACTTCTCCCAGGCCATCCGGCCGTGACATCGTGCTGGCACGTCCTCGGCCCGCGTATCCCACCTACTTCATGGAGAGCGCCTGATGCACGTTCTCGCCCATGCTGGCGGGCACACGCTGGGGCAGAACATCATCGAGACGGTCCTGCTCCTTGCCAGTGCCGGGCTCGCCTTGGCCGCCGTCGGGGTCCGGAACGTGCGCATCTTCGGGCGCGCGGGGTCCGCCAGCTGGGCGCTGGGGATCCTGGCGGTCGCGGCCCTGGTGCTGGCGTTCGTTGTTCCCTCCATGCTCGGGATCAAGATCGCGTCGGTGCGGCCGTCCACGTACGCGAAGATCACCATCCTCTCCCCGCGCCCGCACCAGGTGCTGCGGGGAGACCCAGCCACCATCCGGGTCCGGCTCCGCCTGACGGGGGCACGCATCGTCGCCCAGACCTCCACACACCTGTCGCCGGACAAGGGCCACATCCATCTCTATCTGGATGGGATGCTCGTCACCATGGCGTACGCCACCTCCACGACGATCGACGCCTCCCCCGACATCCATAGCCTGCGGGCCCAGTTCGTAGCCGTCGATCACGCGCCCTTCAGCCCGCCGGTCACGGCCTCGGTGACCTTCCGGGTGATCCCGTGATCCCGTGATCCCGGGTTGCCGGCCGCATCGTTGCCCAGTGACTGTCCGCCAGAAGCCAGCAGGAGTAGCCAGCCCGTCCAGCCGGCGAAGACGTAGCCTCCGCATTTCTGCCACGCGCGGCCGGTCATCGGATCAGGGAGGGGGCGGGATCAGGTTGGCGAGGATTTCGCTCGTCGCGGTGGCCGTCGTCTTGTCAGCTGCCGCGTGCGGCGGAAGCGGCCAGGCAGCGAGCGGGCCGTCGGGTCCGTCCACGTCGCCGCGGCCGGGCAGCACGGCCAGGCTCACCATCATCACGCCGGCGAACGGCGAGGTCATCCATGCGCGGACGGTCCACGTCAAGGTCAGGCTCACCGGCGCCGCCACTGAGAGCCCGGCCACCCCCCTAGCGCTGCCGGGATACGTCCACCTGTATCTCGACAGCAAGATCATTTCGATTGCGCCGGTGGCCAGCAACAACAGCGTGACCAAACAGACCATCGGCCACGTTAAACCCGGGCGCCACACGCTGAGAATCGAGTTCGTCGGCCCGACGCACCTGCCGTTCCGCCCGCGCGTGATCGCGTCCGTGACGTTTACGGTTCGCAGATGAACCAGCTGCCGGCTCCCACCGCCGCTTTCGCGCGCATCTAGTGAGTCTCGGCAGCTATCCCCGTCAGCGCGGGCCCGTCAGCCGGTCCAGCGCGGCATGGATCCTCTTCTCCGATACCGGACCGGACGTGCCCAGCAGCTGAGCGAAGAGGCTGACCCGCAGTTCCTCGATCATCCAGCGGACCGCCTGGACGTCTTGACAGGAGCGCCGGGCGGCCGGAAGATCCGCGATGGCCCGCTGGTAGGCCTCCGTCACTCCGCGTACGACCGCCATCCGATTGGCGTCGCGGCCCGGATCCGCCGCCGCGGTGTCCAGCCTGCGGCTGATCGCCCGCAGGTAGCGGACCAGGTCGGGCAGCCGCCGCAGCCCCGTCTCGCTGACGAAGTGCGGATATATCAGCGCCGCGAACTGGCCGCGCGCATTGGCGAGCGCCGCTGCCAGCGGTGGGCTGGCGGCGCGCTGCAGCCGGATCTCGGCCTCGTGGGCTGCTTCAAGAACCTCAGCGACGACGTCCACCACCCGGGCCGTCGCCAGCGGCAGGGCATCCCGTGCCTCGGTCGCCAGGCGTGCGAAGCCGTCGGCGTCCCAGGCCGGCCCGCCTGCATCGGCGATCACCTGGTCTGCCGCGCACGCTGCGCAGTCATCGAGCAGGGCGCCGATGCCCGGGTACGGGCTCCGGCTCATCGCCAGCTTCCGCTCGTTGGGCAGGCGGTCGGCGATCGAGCGCACGCCGGACGGTACCTGCAGCAAGAGCAGCCGGCGGGTGCCGAGCAGCATGGCCGCGCTGGCCTCCGCCTCGGTCTCGAACAGCCGGACGTCGACCGTGTTCCCGGCATCTACCAGCGCTGGGTAGGCGGTGACCCGATCGCGGGTGACCACTTTGGGCAGCGTGCCTATGCTCCACTCGCGGAGCCCGATGCGGGTGATGTCGACGGCCGCTTCGTTCAGCATCGTTTGCAGCCGGGGCCGCAGGCGCTTGCGCAGCTCGTCTAGGTCCAATACCACTGACTTTATTCATGCTGGCTGCCTGTTTTTGCTGGTGGGGCCGGGTTTGGTGGCGGCAACGATTCTGGTGGCGGTGGACCGCTGGCCTGGCTGGCGTGGGCTGTGGTGCCCGGCGCGTTTGAGTTTCCAGTTGGACATCTTGCACTTGATCACGCGGGGGTTGTGGCGTGCCCGGCGTGTGAGCAGGTGGCGCTGGATCTCAGCCAGGGCCCGGGACAGGGCACGGGCCAGCCGTGAGGGGGGAAAAGGCCGCCTGGGCGGTGACCTGGCGGCGGACCAGGCG
>WNGD01002891.1_pt1 | contig 17763 bp, 13 predicted proteins | sample 5400671 | NCBI WGS metagenome assembly WNGD01 (sample SAMN13153369, study PRJNA577476) | soil metagenome | isolation source: 40 cm soil or saprolite under grassland replicate 2 | place: USA:California | collected 2016-06-15
CCACCAAGATAGCCGCTCCGAATCAAGCCGCGCATTCGCCGCGCTGCGTGGCTAAACTGGCCGTCGTGACCTACTGTTAGCTTGAGACCTTGTCGCTCGGCCAGCGCGATGAGTTGCTCCGCCTCGCTAGCGTAAAGCGTGAAAGGTTTCTCTACGTAAACGTGGCACCCGGATTCGAGACATTGCTTGGCGAGCGAAAAATGACTCTGCGGCGGAGTGGTAATGTGAACGACTTCCGGAGCGGTCGCCTGTAGCATTTCCTGCAAGTCGGGAAAACATGCGGCGATGCCAAAACGCTCCCCTAACTGTTTGGCCATGAGCGGTTCCCGATCGCAAAGGGCTACAATCCTGCAATCCGGGATACGAAGAATGGCTTGCACATGGTCATCGGCGATTTTGCCGCAACCGACTATGGCGACGCGAAGCATCTTTTGTTCAGATGTCAGAGGACAGAAGTCAGAGATCGGACGATAGAGACAGAGGACGGATGACAGAGGACAAAGGACAGAGGCCGCTTTAAAGCTTCAAGAGATCATCTTTACCGTTCGATTCAAACTGCGCCAGAAACGCTTTCATCGCCTGCTTCATCGGCACCCTTGGTTTCCAGTCCAGCTGTTCCCGAAGCTTCCGATTTGAGTAGTGCATTCCCTTCCATTGAGCAGCGCAGCGACGTCGGTTGAAGGCGGGAGGAACCTGGTTCTTGGACCATTTGGCATATTTCTCCCAGAGAGAACACAGGCCGTACGCAGCAAAGTAAGGAATCCTGATTGATCGGAAGGATCTTACTTTTCCCTTGTAGGCTTTTAGGAATTGGCGGCCAGTCAGTAGCTCGTCATCCACAACGTTAAAAATCTCTGCATCAACATTGGCCTTGAGACCAGCCACAACGATAGCTTCGGCACAGTTATCAACAAAGGTCAGTGGCAAACAATTCGACCCGTTTACCTGGATAAAGAACCCAAAGGTGCCAATGCCAACGCGACCGCTCAACTCTTGCTTGCCGGGTCCGAACACGTACCCAGGGCGGACGATCACATAGGGGAGCTCATATTTCCTGCCGTACTCTTTGACCAGTTCCTCCTGTTTGAGTTTGCCAAAGCCATAAGCGTCAAATCGTTCCTGAGGGGCGTCTTCCAAAGGACAAGTTTCATCAAGGATGACGCCCTGCTTCAAGCTTAGGGTCGAATAGACAGCAAAGGAACTGACATTCACAAAGCGCTTGGGGTGGCCATACCGGAGAAATGCGTCCAGCAGGTTGCGAGTAGTCAGCGCCGAATTCATAAACGCGCCCGCGAATGACTTTTCGACGCCGGCCGCGAGATGGTAAATGATCGAAACCCCTTCAGCGGCTTTTCTACAGTCATCGCGCGAGAGAAGATCACCTGTAACAAATTTAACTCTTCCGGCCTCGAACTTATCAAGCACGTTCTGGAGACGAGCAAGATGACTGGAGGGCCGAATGAAGCAGCAGAGATTGGCAACGCCGCATTCGAGAAGCTTCTCGACCACTTTTGAGCCGATAAAACCGTTGGATCCTGTGACCAGGATGCGATCACCAGCCAAGGCGATATATTCAGAACTCATCCCTTTAGCCGACTTCAGCCTTTAGGTTCTGTCGGTTGCTCCTGCAACCGCGGCGACCTTGAATCGTTCGTCGGTGGATATTGGCGCTTGCTTTCCAATGGCTCTGCCTCCTGAATCCTTGTAACAGATTACTATAAAGGCAAGATATCCCATGTGCTCGATATTTTAGCGCAATATCCGTGCCAAAGACGACGTCCGCGTTAGGGTTCTCCTGTCGCATACGCCAATTCCCTGCTCACTTCTGATCTCGCAGCGCCGACAGATGGTTGGGCAGTCGTGAGGTGAGTTTGTGGATAGTTCAGAGCAATGATAAAGAAAGCAAACCAGAGAGGACTGGAGGTTGCGAAGGTTCCTTCCGTCCAGGCGTGCAGTACTACTGCCGCGAGCAAGCCCAATCCATATCGCCCCCATTCAAAATTTCGAAAAAGCTCAAGGCGTATTTTCCACAATGTCGCAATAAGCAGTCCAATTAGAATGGATAGCCCAATTAACCCCAAGTTTGAATAGGTCTCCAAATAGCCATTATGAGCCCCACCGGGGTCCCACCCTTTGTAAAACTCTGCCATCCGCACTCGCCTCTCTCCCAACCAGAAGCTTGAAAATCCTGCCCCAAGAATCGGATTGGGCTGAAGTTCTAGGACGTGTTCCCACAGCTCTTTTCTGCCCGTCATACCCGAGCCCCTACCCAGACTCTCGGATAAACTCCCGGAAATCCCAAATGCCAGTTCTGCTGCGGTTAAGAGAACTAGGGCAGCCAACATGTACGTTCCAATAAAATTTTTTATAGAACGGATGCCGACTAACACGACTATCAGTATCGCTACAAATAGAGCGATGGTCGATGTGGCACTGTGCGACAGTCTCAAAAGCCACAAGATACCAATCAAGAACCCGGCGATCAATCGAAGCTCCTTTCGTCTCTGAGTGTTCCGCTCGATTTGCCAGGTTTGCAGCAAGTGCCAAAAGAAAAAGAAACCCAGGACCAGACAATCTGTACCCAACGCGTTTTTGCCATCGGCGATGCCCTTGGTCATCGGCAAACCGGTCCACTCGTCGTAACCGATTCCCAATTGAGGATAGTATTTGATCCAGAGAATGGAAACCGGGACGACCACAAAGGCGCATCGCTTCATCAACCGTTTCACGGCTTGTTCGGGATCCGGTTCCGTAAGGACGATGAGCGCCATGATCGGATGACCAAGGATTTTGGTCCACCGCTTGAAAGCTATGAAGGGAAAGTCAGACCAGGCGATGGAAATGAAACAGTAGAGAAAAAAAGCGATGAGCCAACCGTTGTTCAGAACAATTTCTGAAAGATCGAGTTGCCTCTTAGTGAGGACACAAAAGCCCACTGTAGCCAGTGCTAAGTAAACAAACGCATCCAGCGGACTTCCCTCTTCCACTGAAGCAGCGCCGCTCACGTGCAAGCCGAAGATATTGAGCCATGCGGAAACGGATCTTGAGCAATTGAGCACCAGCCAAAGAACGGGAAGCCAAAGGGCGCCGGTCACATTGGGTTGTTCCCGAACGTCCCGTCGGAAAAGAAAGAAGACGAAAATGACCGTTGCAAGCAGCGCGACAGGCGGCGGCAGGTGCAGGCCGGTCAAGCTGGCAATGTGGGGTCCGACTAGATTCACGGATGACGGATTCTTGAATTACTTCAGGGCTACGATCACTTGGAGTCCGGCAATAAAGCGACGGACGACATCAAACCAGTGCATAACCACCGGTCTTGAGACGCTGCAGCATGGCTTGGAATTGGTTGCCCATCAAATATTCCGATTCCATGGGAACTATCGGATGCGTCATCAGTTCGACCTTGCTGGACTCCGCCAATGCCATCACCCGATCCATTTTTTTCTCTCGAATGCTCTGCGTCAGATCAAAGAAATAATCGGTAAGCCGATACCTTCGGGCGAGCCAGCGATCGACAAGTGCCCTGTAGGCTCGGTTCAACCAGCTCTTTTCACCCGGCCAGAAAGAAAAGTTGCGGCGCATTTTCATACCAGCTGGAATCATGTCGCTCAGAAGCATGTTGGCGCACAGATGCATGTGATGGTGCCCGTCGATGCGTGATGGTGGCTTTCCAAACAGACGCGTGAACTCCTCGGCCTGTGCTTGGTAGCAATAAGAAAACGCCTTTCGTAGCAAGGGATTGTAAAAAAGCTGCGAATACTTGTTTCGCCTAAGGTACATTGCTAAGCGATTATGGTCCTCGGTGAGTCTCCCGAACTTTTTCTTTCCTGTGAATTCCTCAGTAAAATTAAGATGTAGCCCTACGTCCAATTCGTTTTGTTTTGCCAGCTCCGCTGCGCGCTCGGAATCCGCCATAAAAACCATGGCGCTGACCGACGTGATTCTCCGTTCTTGGTAACACCTGTGGGCTGCATCCGTTTCGGCAGCGGACCGCCCAAAATCGTCTGCATTGATGATAAGCATTCGATTGGAACTTTGAGCTGATGATCCAGTTACTCCCCGAGCGAAGAGAGATCTATTTCTCGCCACCCATCGGGCCCAAGATTTTTCTCCTTAAGCTCGTTCGACTTCACGATGGCCTGCAAAAGTCGGGAGGGAAATTTCTGAAGCAAGATGGCGATGTTGGGCATGACGCAGTGGCCGCCAATTACACCAGGAAAATATTTCACCGGCGGAAAGAATTTGATCTCGTCGTAAAACGAAACGACTTCGTCATAGTCGGCGCCAAGCTCAATGCAATAGCGCTCAACCTCCTGTGCCCATGCGATCAGCAAGCCGAAGTAGGTGGTTTCGGTAAGCTTGGCAATTTCGCTTGCCTCCGGCGAGCTGAGCAACTTGGTTTTCATCCCGACTTCCTCAAAATGCTCGACGGCGCGCTGACCTGCCGGCAAGTCGAGCGCTCCGACGAACTTTGTATAACGCAACATTTCCTCCTGCATTCGGGCATGCTTGCCGCGGACGGGGCTGTTTACCACTGCGGTCCCCGATTCAGCCGCAATTCGACGCGTGGTTCCGGGAGCAACTGTACTATTGATTACCGTGAGACCAGGTCGGTACTGATGAATGTAATCTACTACCTGTCCCACGAAGTTGCCATTTTGGAATGGAAAGCAAATATGCATCATGTCACATTGGGAGACGGATGCGGGCTGATTGATATCTACGTCAAACGTTCGATACCTGCTCTTCATAATCTCGAGCAAAGGCTTGCCAACCTCACCTAGGCCCACGACGACAACCGTTTGATTCACAGCTTCGAGATGGATAGTCTGCCCGACTGGCGACGAAATCGTAGTAGCCTTGCTCGTTCTACCTCGTCATATCTGACATGAGGATTGGCTCTACTACTCCGTGGTTTGTCCGCCGCCTTGGAGTGAGATGGAAAGCGTTCTTGATCTCCGTGGCGACCTCTTCAATCGCTTCTCTACGAATTTCCGGATAAATCGGTAGCGACAGAATGCGTCTTTGGTTCGCGTACGCTACCGGGAAATCATTTGGATCGTGACCGAGATGAGCGTAAGCAGGATAAAAGGGGAGGGCTTTGGGATAATTCAAAACTGTTGCGATGCCCGCGTCTGTGAGGTGTTTTCTGAGACTATCCCGGTTTTCGGTGCGGATGACATAGAGGTGATAAACATGGTCACGGCCACTCCCGACTTTTGGTGTCATAACATCACCTACATCCTCGAGGAGCTCGTCGTAACAAGCGGCGACGTGGCGACGTGCCTTGGTCCATGCGGGTAAATGTGGCAATTTGGCGTTCAGAATAGCTGCTTGCAGCCCATCCATACGGCTGTTGATCCCTTCCATCACGTGATCGCCTTTGCCGCCGTGACGCGCAAACGTTGCCATCCAGTCGGCGAGTTGATCATCATTGGTCACTAGGCATCCAGCATCTCCATAGGCGCCTAGGTTTTTGCCTGGGTAAAAGGAGAACGTCGCAACGTTACCAAAGGTCCCGACAAACTGTCCGTTATACCTGGCCAGGTGCGCCTGGGCGCAATCTTCTATTACCCACAGGTTATGCTTTCGTGCAATCGCCATAATCGCGCCTATGTCTGCCGGCTGTCCGTACAGATGCACTGCAATGATTCCGACCGTGGCAGGCGTGATCTTTGCTTCGATGTCGACAGGATCAATCGTGAAGGTTTCCTCGTCCGTGTCGCAGAACACGATGCGTCCGCCGGCATGCGTGATTGTCTCAGACGTTGAGATCCAAGAATGTGCCGAGGTGATAACTTCATCGCCGGGCCTTAGACCAAGTCCCCGCAGCGCCATGTAGATCGCGTCCGTCCCATTCGCGCACGAGACGCAACGTTTCGCGCCAAGTGTTCTCGCCCATGCCTCCTCGAAAGCATCCACGTGCGGCCCGCGAATGTAAGCTGACTCGGCGATCACTTCGGCAATGGCTCTGTCGATCTCTTGTTTGATCGTCAGGTATTGTGCGTGCAGGTCAACAAACGGAATTTTCATGTGAGTAAAAAGAGAGCAGACTAAGAGTAAGAGTTAGAGGCGACGGAGAAGGCGGGCAGGATTGCCCGCGTAAATGCCCGGAACGGTAATATCTTTGGTAACAACTGCGCCGGCTCCGATCACCACCTGGTCACAGACCGTGACCGGGAGAATAGTAGTATTCGTTCCAACACTTACATGGTTGCCAAGCTTGGTCGCCCGCCAGAGCTGCGGTTTTCGAGCAGGGCCACCAGTGACGAACGGATCATTAATAAACATCGCGCCGTGAGAAATGAAGCAGTCGTCCCCAATGGTAACCAGATCGCAGATGAATGAGTGGGATTGGATCCGGCACCGCTTACCGATGGTTGCTCCCTTTTGTATCTCAACGAAAGGTCCGATGAAGGTGTCATCGCCGATGTCGCAGCCGTATAAGTTTGTCGGCTCGATGACGGTCACATTTGTGCCGAACCTTACGTCGACGAACCCTACCATACGTCGCGTGACTGGATTCATGTCGCAAAATTTTCATGGACAACCTCGCCGTTCAGCGGTCGTGCGCGCTCAAGGATCGAAACGACAGTTCGCGCGTGGTTGAGCCCAGTGATTGGTTCGCGTGAGTTACGGATGCAATCGACGAAGTGTTCCGCCTCGACGCGGAGCGGTTCCGCAAACTTGACCTCCGGTATCAGAATATCGCCGCTCCGATAGTTGAACTGCGCACCCCGCGGGTTATCGAAGTCCATGTTCTCCCCCAGGATCGCGCGGCGATCGATCCCCTTGTCGTAGATGACGATTTTGTCTTCCGCGATGTCGTCGTAAACCACCATCTTGCGCGAGCCGACAATGATCATCTTTCGCACCTTCTGCGGATCCAACCAACTAACGTGAATGTTCGCGATGACCTTTCCGGGATATTCAAGACTAAGAAAGACAACGTCATCGATCCCTTCCTGCATGTAGGCCATGCCCTGACGGCAGATGGAAATCGGCTCCGGATTGCCAAGCCAATATTGAATAATGCTGATATCGTGGGGGGCGAAGTTCCACAGGGCGTCGATGTCAGAACGGATGCGCCCGAGGTTCAAGCGTTGGCTGTAGATGTAGCGAAGTTCGCCGAGCCCACCAGAATCAATCAGTTTCTTCGCGTAACGGACAGCTGAGTTATAGACGAAAGTGTGGCCCGTCATCACAACAAGATTTCGCTCGGCAGCGCATTTCGCAAGCTCATCGACCTCGGCAACCTTCGTCGCGAGCGGCTTCTCTACGAAAACGTGTTTGCCGGCGTCGAGGACTTGATTAGCGAGGGAGAAGTGACTTGCGGCGGGCGTCGCAATTATCACACCATTAACGGCGGGATCATCCAGAACAGTCTGATGGGTTTCGATTGCACGGCTGAGGGGAAAATTTGATTCCACAAAGCGGAGGCGTTCTGCGCTTGAATCGACCACATACTTGACTGTGCATCCCGGCAAGGCCGAGAAATTGCGCAGAAGATTCGGGCCCCAGTAGCCACATCCGAACTGGGCGAGGACTAAGTTTGATATCACGGCAGAAAGGAGGTCGAAAGGAGGAACGAGAAGGACGCGCTTTAGGCAGCGATCAGAACCGGGTCTGAGTCGTCGATTGTGAAGTCCTCGAAGGCTGCGCCGAGCGGGCGACCTGGTTTGCCCTTCGAAGCGTCGCGGTTATATACCCTCACTGTTAATGGCGGAAGATCCGCGGCGGTTAGATCGGTAGCTGGTTGCACCCGGATGCTTCCGCCGTCTTGTGTGACAGTGGCGAACGATGCCGCGCGCCGTTTGCGAAACCACGAGACGGTTTGCGCCGCTGTAGCAAACCAGGGCGTTCTGGCGCGCAAGTCGCCGAGCAGAGTCACATAGGTGTCTCCCCATAATCTTTCGGGCCCAAGACTCCGGTCGTGCCAGTTGACGGTGAGGACGCCGCCGAATCTTGTTGCATTCTCGATCAGCGGCAGCATTGCAGCGCCAGCTTGCTTGTCGGACAAGTTCATGTACGACGGATAAAACAAGGCCGTGTCCATGATGTGCAATGGGAGTTCCAGCAAATGATCGACGTTTGGGTGCTTGAAGACTTGAGCGGTCCCCGCGCGGTATCCGATCGTTTCGTTGTAGCCAGCAGTTGAGTCGTAGGAGAAGCCAGCTTTCTCGAGCGTTAACGAGGCTTGTGAATTGAAGTAAAGCCAGTGCATCCGAACGCCGATCTCGACCGCTCCCGTGATTTCCTGGATACGCTCGCGCTCATCGCGACCCTTTGCGCTGTCGCGCCACGCGTCGATGCCGTGGACAGCGATTTCGCGATTTGCTGAGAGCAGCCTCTTTAAGTCATCCGCAATATCGGCCGAGGCGTAGCGCGAGGCGCGCTTTGCGCTTCGCCGACCGTGAGAATCAACACCAGCGTCTCCCTTTGTCGAAATGACAAAGAAGGTGGACGCAAGATCGCTTTCCAGCTCCAGATATCGATCGAGCTGGTTCCAGAAGTCTTTGGCGAGTCCAGCGAAGACCAGCGGCAGGGAAAGAGCTGCCTTCCAATTGGTGGCTACCTGCCTGAGAGACCTTCTTCCTCGACAGAATTTGAGCACCGAGCCAACCGTCGCCCGGTAAAGGAAACCAAACATCGTGTGATCGAACTTATGATATCGCACGCACGGGTGATCGACGTCATGAGTAAGGCACACTATAAAACGATGGCCTGCGGGGACAGGAAGTATCTCTACAAGCGCCACTCCCTGGCTAACGATCAGCTCGCGAAGAATCGAAATGTGGAGGTCCAGTGTGGGTATGCTCGCTAACTCTGCTCGTTGTCCCTGCGTCAGAAGGTGGCGAATTTCTTCGAACAGATCGAAGCCGAGGCGAACCATCACTTGGGCGCCAGAAGCTACCGAGACAGCAGCAGCCGATTTCGTTCCTTCATGAACGAGGACTGTGTTGCATGGGCTCTCGAAGAGAAGGCAGCTTCCATAGATCGGCATTCGTTCGCCGCGAAAAGAAACGAAATCGTATCCGGGAGCGCGCCGTGTCTTCATGTTTCGGCAATCCTCGAATGCTTGCCGTTGTGCACCGTAAAGCAAAAGCAGCCCGGCGCTGTTCTCTGGAACCAGGCTGCTTGAACAAATCAGGACGTCGTAATGCGCGCCGGCCCGATGGAATTCCCAAGGCGTTTTGAACAGCTCAAAGAACTCGGCAACGGCAGCATGTTCAGCCTCACTGGCGACGACACCGATCATTCGAGCGGAGACAGTGGTGGGACCAGGTAGCTAGAGAAGCTCACTGATGGAATTCAATAAACTGAGCCGCTCGCGGCTCCACGTGTGTGACAGGTAGATTTCCTGGCCACGCTTCACCGTTTCCGCCACTTCAGCTGGATGAGAAAAAGCGAACTCGATTTTTCGCGCGAGATCGTCGGAATTCCCGAGCTCGAAAAAGATCAGGTCATTGTCGCCGAAATAGTCCTGAATGCCCTTTGTTTTTGGGGCAATCACCGGTTTCGCGAGCGCCAGGTATTCGAAGATGCGCGTAGGCGTATTGATTTCAGTGAAGATGTTACGGTGGTTGGGGATAATCCCGAGGTCACAACCCTCGATTGCATCGACGATCTCTTTGAGATTGCGAACGCCGAGATAATCGACACTTCTGTCGAGTCCTCGTCGCTGGGCCGATTCCATCACTTTCTCAAAGAAGTTTGTTCGCTTACCGCACACACTCAGCCGGGCAGACGGAATTGTTTTCCTCACCTTCTCCAAGGCTTCTACAGCCAGGTCGAAACCGTTGCGGTGGACCAACGAGCCGTGATAAAGAATCACAAAAGGCTTGGACCCGTTGCCATCTTTTCCGTTCACATCGCGAATATCACCGGACTGGAAGCGGAACACCTCGTCATCAGGCGAATTGATTACTACTTTAATTTTATGCGGCTTACAACTGCGCGAAGAGTAGATCTTTTTGCACGCGAGATTCACGGTCAGCACGAGATCCGCAAAGCGGATACTCCACTTCTCCAGTCGCTTCAAAACGACCACGCTGAACCTGTGCTCGGGCAGCTTGAAGATCGTCTGCATGAGCTCGGGCATGGGATCGTGCAGGTCCAAAATGACCTTTGCACCGAGGAGTTTCGGCACGATCGCAGCGAAAACGAGGACGTCCGGCATGTTATGCACATGGACGAGGTCGTATCGGCGCGTGAGTGATCTCGAGGCGAGGTAGAAAAATGAGGTAAGGATAAATGCAGCATACCGGCCAACATAGTCCAGCTTGCTCCCACGATAACGCTTCAGCCGGACACGTGTGACGTTGATACTGCCATAAGTCTCATGGGCCGGCTCACCATCTCCATCCCGCAGGCAGATGAGGTCTATGTTAGCACCCTGGGCTGCTAACGCCTCGGCCGCTCTTTTGGGCCGAGGATCCGCAGGATAGTGGGAGAAGAGCAGGACGGCGGCGCGTCTGCCGCACAGCCGGCGAATTTTCGCGGAGGCAAGCTCGTCGTCTTCGCGGAAGCTCGTTCTGGAGGAACGAATTTGGATGACGTGCCCGGCCACTTCCTTCGGGAGGGCGTGCCAGTACTCGCCCGCATACTTGGTTCTGATGTAAGTGAGGAATTCGCTGTATAACGCCGCGGGATACTCCGTTGCCGTCTGCCGCGACCCGCCGAACGACATGTAATCTGGGTGCGCATCGACGAGCACCATCCCTCCATGCTCTGCAATCCAATCAAGCTTTCGCATCCAGATCTCCGGAGTAGTTTCGCGCAACAACAGGAACAGGGTTGAATCCTGCGGCAGAGTGTACGGAAGTTCGACGTAACCGCTTGAAGAAGAGTTGATGGTTGATCGTTGATGGTTGATCGAGCCGCCGTTTGGGCCCGGAACCCAGAAGGGAAAGATCGTGTGACGGCCCTCGGGCTGAGGCTCGAATGGATCCGTATCGAATGTCGATGCATCGTATGCAATCTTTAACTGGTGCAACCACTCCAGCTTGTGTAACATGAACGCCGATCTAAATCCCACCGCTCCCCAGTCAGCGAGGTAACGGTTAATGCTAACGGCTTTCCGACCGAACTCCCTTTCGGATTGATAAAGCCGCCCGTCGTGTCGAAGATCGTGGATCCCTACCTCAAAGCCATTTTGCCCCAGTTCCTTTCTTAGTCCACGAGGATCCCGGTAGTCCCCTTCGGGAACAAAGTTGAATGAGGAGCGAAACCCCAACTCCAGTTCGAGCTGCATCAGCTCCCGGCACTTCCGCAAACCAACTGCGCTTTCGACATCGTGCGTCAGCACAAAAGCGAATTTCTTGCCGTTGGGCCATCCCGGCCAGTTTTCCGGTGGACGTTGCGAGCCTGGCATGATCGGCCAGACGTCCGTGACGCGCTTGCGGGTACGCTCCGCGATACGGCGCCGCACCTCCATTCGGATGGACCGAGGGATGAGCGGCTTTAGCCCGTAATAAATTCTATTGCGTAACACGAGGTATCACCAGCTCGGTAATTGTCGCTGCAAGCCCCCGAGCAATGGGGCCCGACCGCTTGCAGGAATTGGAATCGCAGTGCCGCCTCTAGGAATGCAGCCGATCAAGACCCACCATCGAGCCACTTCGGAATGTAGGAACGCGTCTTATTGACTACCACACCAACATTGTCTCGCTCCGCGACCAACTTCCCGTAGCCCCGCTTTATAAGCTCGCGGTTGTCCTTTTCCGCCTCGACCACGAGCAAAAGCTTGTCCATGAAAGCGGCCATGCCCCACGTGGGACTTATCTGACTTAAAGGAGGCATGTCAAAAATGATGTAGTCGAAGTCGCTCGCTTTTAGATTTGGCATCATGTCGAAGAATTTTTTCAAGCCGAGCTGCGCCGGCCCAGCATTGGGGGATCCTACGGTAGCTAGATAGAGATTGTCCGCAGCCGAGGCGATCGCACCCTTTGGCTTAAGAGCCGCGCTAAGCGAATACGCAGGCTTGCCCTTGAAGAACTGATGAACGTCCTCGGGACCCAGGTTTACATCGACTAGAAGAACCTTGCCGTCATTGGTTTCCGAAAGTGAAGCAGCGAGCCCGGCGGCGAGAGTAGAAGCTCCCGCTGCTTGCGAAAAGCCGGCAATACCAACGAGCTTCGGCTTATGCGTCAAATGATTGAGCTCAAAATAAAGGCCGAGGCGATCCCGAATTGCGTCACAATACGGCCGGATGAAATGGCCAGTCTCCCAAGGGGCCAATTTCGAGTGGCGCGGCCTCTTTGCGAGTGCTCCCGCATTCGCCGGCGAACCATTTGGAGGCAGGGCCAAATGGCCGTTCCGAGCATTGGAATACGGTATCGAGAGCATGAGCGGAATGTGCCACTGCGTCTCCAACTCGAGTGGCCGCCCAACGGTGCGGTTCAAGACCAATCCTCTTAACAACACGAGCGCTATACCCAAGGCTATCCCACCGCCGGCCAGTCCCAGGGCAATTTTATTGCGCGTTTTGGTCTCCAGCATGGGAGGGGAGGGCCGCTGGACGGCGCTAATGTTGGGCATTTTGGAGGGGTCCAAAGCCTCGTCGATCCGCGCCTTTTCGAGCGATGCCGCGAAATACTTGTAATTCGCTTCGTCCAGCTCCCGCTTCCGCTCCAATTCTTCCATTTGCGGCCCCAGCTCCGAAAGCTGCTTCATTCTCTGCTGAACATCGCGAAGTCGGGCCTTAAGTATCTCGACTTTTGCCTCGATGCCGGCAACCTGAGCTTTTTCAGATTGCGGCGTTTTTTCAGATGACGAGCTTTTTGCTTTCCATTTCTTTGACTTGGTCTCCCCCGTCTGTTTAAGAACGGCTTTGTATTGCGCCAGGTCCGCCTCAGCGTCGTTAAGCTTTTCGTTAGTTTTCGCCGCCTCGGCAGTAAGGGCATCTGAGCCCACCTTAAGCGACACAATCCCCGTCTTGTCCCCCAGCGACTTTAAGGCGTCCTCTGTTTGGTTTAAGCGCGCTCGAACCTGATCGGTTTGTTGGGTTACAAAGTCGAAGGCGCCAGCGGAGCGGTGCACTTCAAGATGTTTGATGAAATAACGACTCAACAGCTCCTGCAAAACGAGCGGGGCGATCTGCGGGTCGTGATTTTTGTAGGATACGAAAATGATGTTGCTGCCCCTGGTAGTAGTTGCACTCAACCCCGAACTAACGACGCCGGCCGCTGCAGTTTCTGTTGCCGCCGCTCCGGAACTCGGCAGCAATCGTTTGGGACCGATCGCCTCGGCGACTTGCACGGCCAGATCCCAACTGGTCAGAATCGCGATTTCAGCGCCGATCACTTTGTCCACGTCATTGCTGGATGTGCCCGAGGGCTTCGCACCCTCGATCGGGTCGACCGCGCTCCTTTCCAGAACATAGCGCACTAGCAACTTAGCGTCGGACTCGTAGACAGGCGGATAGAAAAAATAAGCCACCGCCGCGGCGATGATGCCCACCGCTGCGCAAATTAAGATTGTCCATTTGCGCTTAAACAGAGCAAAGAGGATGGCGCTCAGGTTCAGCCCGGAGTGTTGTTGCGTTTCGCGTCGGATTTCAGCCATAGTCTAACCTCTAGTCGAGATGCCGGTAGATCATTGAGCCCGCCAGCCGGTTGAAGACCAATGGCAACCTGCCAAAGATCCTCTTGTGGAACCCGGAGTCATGGGGGGCTGTAATTAAGCACTGCCGGCCCGATGGATCAACTCGGAAGTAATCAATTGTTTCTTCCTCCGTGTCCCACGAAAGTTTAAATCGTCGCAAACCATCATTTTCGCACTCGGTGCGCCCGAAGTGCAATTTCTCCGCGCCGTTGCGCGCCAAAAACTGAATGCCTTGCCACATGACAAGGTTATTTGCGCGGAACTCCTGAAATCTTTTGTCAGAAGCGCCGTATTTATAAAGAGCATTCTTTCCGAAGCGGAAGAACATGGCCGCGGCAATTGGACGCGATTCGCGGTGTGCGAGGACAATGAAACCGAGACCGGGTTTGATGATGTGATCGTAGATGTTCAGGAAAAACGAGGCCGGTTGCGGCGGGAGACCGTGACGCCGGCGCGTTTGAACATGAAGCCGGTAAAAATCGCCAATGGCCGGGCGATTGCGGACGACGACCGCGCTCACATCGCTGCGTTCCGCTTTGCGAATGGCCCGGCGGACTGGACTGCTGAAACGAGTGCTCAACTCTTCGGCGCCGCTGCGCAAATCGAGTGTATGCCCGTAAAATTTCGTGGCTGACCTCGCGGCGAGTTGAAAGAATTTCCCCCCGCGTATTTCAAGGTGTTTCCAGCGGCGTTCTTGCGCCAAACGAACGAGCCGATCTCTTACCAACCCCACCGCTTCGGGATCAAAGATGAGCGGTTCGCAGGCGTCGCTAAATGGAAGGCACACACCGCGGCGGCCCGTGAACAAACTACGCACTTCCATGAGCGGAATTAGCGCCGCCAATCTGCGCCCGCGGTAAAACTGAAGATAGAAAGGTTGATGGTTATAAGTTTCGTGAAGCACCTTTGCCCAGGCACTGGTGTGGAAACAACCGGCATCGCGATGCAGAGCAACAACGTGGTCCCAACCCGGATCGCGGACAGGGTCGAGAATCCGCATTTGCAGCGATTTGCCGCTCGTTTTCGACTCGACGAAAGAATAGTCGCCCGAGAGGGACGCCATTTCTTTCGTTTCTGATTTAATTGGTTGAAGAATCTTCAAAAACTTTTTCGCTAGACGAGCGCTCCCACGCCAACAACTTCGCTGACGCAGCGAGCGACATATTCGATTTGCTCTTCCGTTAATTCAGGAAACATCGGCAAAGAAAGAAATTCTTCGGCCAAGGTCTCCGCGACTGGGAACGCACCCGCGGTGTAGCCGAAGTTTCGGCAGGCCTCCTGGAGATGAATCGGAATGGGATAGTGCACAGCGCACCCGATTTCTTGTTCCTCCAGACGTCGCCGGACTTCATCGCGTTCCTGCACTCGAATCGCATAGACGTGATAAACGTGCCGCGCATAATTCGCCTGGAGCGGCGTAGCAACCTCGTCGATTCCCGCAAAAGCCTGATTGTATTGCAACGCGTGTTCGCGCCGCAGCAGATTTCCTTTTTCGAGATGGCGCAATTTGATGGACAGGACTGCCGCCTGAATGCCGTCCATCCGGCAATTCCAACCGATCAGAGTGTGATGGTATTTTCGAGCTTGACCATGATCTCGCAGAATCTGGACTTTTTTCCGTAACTCAGCGTCGTTCGTCACAACCGCGCCGGCCTCGCCAAAAGCCCCAAGGTTTTTTCCCGGATAGAAGCTGAAACAGGCGGCGTCGCCCAATGTGCCTGCTTTTCGACCCTTGTACTCGGCGCCGTGAGCTTGAGCGGCATCTTCAATGACAAAAAGCCCGTGTGCGCGCGCGAATTCCAAAATCGGATCCATATCCGCCGGTTGCCCGAAAAGGTGAACCGGAATGATCGCCTTGGTTCTTGCGGTGAGGCTCTTCTTCAGTTCGGCCGGGTTCATCGTGAACGTTTTTTCGCCCACATCGACAAACACCGGCTGAGCTTTGCAATAGGTAATGGCCTCGGCCGTGGCGATGAATGTGTTCGGGACGGTGATCACCTCGTCTCCCGGTCCAATCCCAAGCGCCAGTAGAGTGAGCCAAAGCGCGTCCGTGCCGTTGCCAACGCCGATGGCGTAAGGGGAGCCGCAGTAGGCTGCGAACTCCTCTTCGAACTTTTCCACAAAGGGTCCGCCAGCAAACGCGCTGCTCTCGATTACTTCGCGAATGGCGCGATCGAACTTGTCGATCAAGGGGGCGTGTTGCGCCTTGAGATCGAGAAAGGGAACTTTCATTTGCGGCTTCGCGCTTCTCTCGGTTTGGAATCTGGACAATTACGGCCAAGCCCTAAATCCTGAGCGATGGGCTGGCGCGGGGCTGGTTCGCCACTCATCTGGTGAATGCTTCAGCCTGCAGAAGCTCTTCCGCTTTGGCGCCTCCGGAAGCCGGCGCTGCACCATGCGGACTAGAAAATGTCACCGGTGCGCCGTGCATCTTGATGGAAGCGGAAGCCGCTTCGAGGATCCTGATCATCTCCAGTCCCTGACGGCCACCCGTTATCGGTTGAGAATTCGTTTCGATGCAATCAATAAAATGCTGGCAGGCCACCTTTAGCGGTTCCTCCTGCTGGATGTACGGGATGTAGCTGTCCCCGTAATGGTACGAGTATTGAAATTCAGCGAATGTGTCGTAGTGCGGCGGCCGTTCTACCCGCACATCGTAGATGCGGATTTTTTCGAGCGTGGGCAAATCGTCATATACGATCATGCGCCGCGTGCCGACGATGGTCATTTCGCGAATTTTCCTCGGCTCCAGCCAACTGCTCTGGATGGTGGCGAAGCGCTTGTGCGGGAAGGAGAGTGACATATTAGTCACGTCCTCCACCTGCGGCGTAATATGAGCGTTTCCCTGGCAGTTAACCGCAGTCGGAAATTCGCCGAGAATATGGAGAATGATCGAAATGTCGTGCGGCGCCAAATCCCAGGCGACATTGATATCCTTTTGGAATAGTCCCAGGTTGAGACGCCGGCAATTAATATAGCGGATGTCGCCCAGATCCCCGGCTTCAACAATTTCGGCAATCTTTTGCACCGGCGACGAATAGAGAAAAGTGTGATCGATCATCAAAACGAGACCGTTGCGCTGAGCGATTTCGATTAGTTCCTCACACTCGGCGGAAGAGGACGCCATCGGCTTTTCGATGAATGTATGCTTGCCTGCGAGCAAGCTCGCCTTGGCCAATGAATAATGATCCTTCACCGGCGTGGCAATGACGACGGCGTCCACTCCGCTATCATGGAGAAATTGCTGCGGGTCAGCCGTGCCTTCGACATCCGGATACAGCGTGCTGAGATGTTTTAAGCGCGCCACATTGACGTCGCAAACCGCTTTGAGCTCGCAGTCCGGAAGACCTTTGAAGTTGCGAACCAGAAGCGGTCCCCAATAACCGCATCCGAGCACGCCGACCGCGATTTGTTTTTTCATATTTTTCGACCTGATTCCTTCAGTTTTGTAGAATCTGCGTGGTCGGTGAACGACGGTTTCCACTCTGCCGACTGCGCGCGCGCGTGTGTGTGTGTGCCGCCGGCTGAGACTCGAAGAGTTGAGGAGCTCATCTAGTGTCCCGCATGCTTACTACTACGGAAATTGAAGGGGAAAGGTCGCTAATATTTTGCAGCGATGAGAGGTAACCCGGCAAAGTGCCAATCGAGAGGCGAGGTTTCCAATATCTCGGCGAGTTGCCTCTCCCGGGCCGCGCTCAGTAGTTCTTTCTGTAGGGATCTGAACAAGTGCCACCAGAGCTCACGAAAGTCTCGCCGGCCCTAACGACTCGCAGTTTTCCAGAGGCAACTAATGACTTTCTGCGCTGCCAGATCGGCCGGATGGTAAGCAAGCGCAACGGTCCAGTCTTTTCGAGCTGATTCCTTCAGTTTTGTAAAATCTGCGTGGTCGGTGAACGACGCTTTCCACTCTGCCGACTGCGCGCGTGTGTGTGTGCCGCCGGCTGAGACTCGAAGAGTTGCCCAGCGATAACGGCGCCCGTCTTCAGCATAATTTTCAGATCGAGCAGGATCGACACGTTCTTGAGATAGAACAGATCCATCCAGATCATCTCGTTGAACGTCGTTTTGTTTTTGCCGTTTACCTGCCAGTATCCGGTCAAGCCCGGCAGACCGTTTACGCGTTCCCGTTGCCACGGCTCATAATGGGCAAATTCATTT
>WNGD01002892.1_pt1 | contig 17763 bp, 12 predicted proteins | sample 5400671 | NCBI WGS metagenome assembly WNGD01 (sample SAMN13153369, study PRJNA577476) | soil metagenome | isolation source: 40 cm soil or saprolite under grassland replicate 2 | place: USA:California | collected 2016-06-15
CATGGAGCCCGATCGGGAGTCGGCCGAGCCAGCGCTCCAGGCTCTCGCGCGACCGCCCGCTGACCACGTGCACCGCGGTGCGCGGCCGCGCCGCGAGGGTACGCAGCAGGTCGAGCAGGGGCTCGTCGGCAGTCGCGAGCTCGGGCACGCTGGCGTGCGGCACGAGCGTACCATCGTAGTCGAGCAGCAGGAGGAGATGCGCGGCAGCACGCAGCCGCTCGACCACGGCGGGCGGTGTGGCGGCCCGACTCGGCGGCGAATCGGCGAGTTCGCTCGCGCCGGTCGCTTCCTCGAGAGCGCCGAGAAACGATCGCACCCAGTGCCCAACGTCGTATGTGGTGACCCTCCGCCGCAACCCCAGCATCCGCGCGCGTCGCTCCTCCGCAGGAAGTGTGAGCGCATGATAGTAGATCTCGGACGTGCGGTCCACGTCGTAGGGATTCACGTGGAGCGCCTCGGCGAGCTCCGCGGCGGCGCCGGCGAGCTCGCTCAGCACGAGGACCCCGTCCTCGTCCGTGCGCGTCGCGACGAACTCCTTCGCCACCAGATTCATGCCGTCCCGCAAGGGCGTGACCAGCATGACGGCGGCCGCACGATAGAGCGCCACCAGCTCCCGCTCGGATAGGCCTCGATAGATGTAGTGCACCGGGACCCAATGCGGTGTCGCGAAGGCGCCGTTCAGCCGGCCCACCATCTCGTCCACGTGATGCCGATACTTCCGGTAGGCCCCGACGTCCGTGCGCGAAGGGACCGCCACCTGGATCAGGCGAACGCGCTCGCGCAGCGACGGATGGCCGCGGATGAGGCTGTCGAAGGCCAGCAGACGCCGCGGAATGCCTTTCGTGTAGTCGAGGCGGTCGATCGCCAGCAGGACGGCACAGTCGCCGGAGCCGCGGAGCGCGCTCACCTCGCTCGCCACCTCGGGGTCGGCGGCCAGCCGGGCGAACCTGGCGGCGTCGATGCCCATCGGAAAGACCCCCAGCCGGACCGTGCGCTCTCCGACCCGCACGCGGTCCACGTCGACCGCGATGCCGACGATGCGCAGCAGAGACGCGCCGAAGTGGCGCACGTAGGCGGCGGTGTGGAAGCCCACCAGGTCGGCGCCCAGCATTCCCTCGAGTAGCCGCTCGCGGTTCGGCAGGGTGCGGAAGACCTCCGACGCCGGGAAAGGGATGTGCAGGAAGAAGCCGATGCGCGCCCCGGGCACGAGCTCGCGCACGAACTGCGGCACGAGCATCAGGTGGTAGTCCTGCACCCAGACGAGGTCGCCCGGCCGGTGGTGGGCGGCGACCACCTCCGCGAAGCGCCGGTTCACCCGTTCATACGCGCCCCAGTCCCGCACGTGCAGGGGCATCTGGTCGACCAGATAGTGGAAGAGCGGCCAGAGAACCCCGTTCGAGAAGCCCTCGTAGAAGCGCCTCACGTCGTCGGGCTCGAGCCACACGGGCACCGCGCGCTGTTCCGTCAGCTGGCGCGCGATCCGCGCGCGCTCGTCCTCGCTCAGCACCTCCGTCGAGCCGGGCCAGCCGACCCAGAGGCCGCCCAGCTGTTCGTGCGGCCCGGCGAGCCCGGTGGCGAGCCCGCCCGTGCTCTGCTCGAGCCGCACCTCCCCGCCCTCGCGAATCACGGAGAGCGGGAGTCGGTTCGAGACGATAATGAGCCGAGGCATGCCGTCCCATTCCCCGCGTGGCCCTTCGGAGCCGACGCGAGACGATACGCTTCACTCATCGTCCGAAAGCCTCATAGCGCACGGCGCGGCTCTAGAACAGCGGCCGAAACTGGTCACGGATGCCGTCGGTGGGCTCGGATGACTCGCGCTTGCTCTCCTCCCAACCACGCACGGTGCCGGTGAGGCGCGCCACGCCGTTCGTCACGTCGACGTCGAGCTCGCGTCGCTCAGCTCGGGGCGGCCTGCGAGCGCCTTTTTCACCGCGCGCTCGACGGACGCGTCGTGCGCCTTCACGGCCTCCTGCTTCGACGGCGCCACCACCCGGAGCTGGTTCACGTGTATCTGTTACATGGCCCTGTATGCTTTACAGGACGCGGTGGAGCAGCGCGGCGTCGCGGCGGAGGCGCTCGCGGCCGCAGTGGTCAGCTGCTCGTCGGCGCGCTTGGGAAGGGAGGTTCGGGCCGATGTCCGGCGCCCACCGGGTGGTCTCTCGGCTTGCCGCTGTGGACCTCGGACTCGGCCACGAACCTCCCCACGGTCGCACCCGCTCCGACGGCATGCGGGTACGGGGCTGTTGGCGGAGCAGGTTCCATGCCAGGCGCGTTGCGGCGTGGTAGGTCCGGATAGTCCGGATTTCGCGCGGCACCGCGGCTTGCGCCGGGTAGGATCTACAGCGGACTCGCCCGCGCAACGAGACCGACGGCAGCGCGCGATCTCACCTAGACGGTGGAGATCGCCTTGTACTTGTTCAGCTTGTTGTAGAGCGTCTTCAAGCTGATCCCGAGCGTCTTGGCCGTCTTCTCCTTGTTGCCGCCCTGCTCGTGCAGGGTGGCGAGTATGAGCCGGCGCTCCGCTTCGGCGAGCGGGCAACCGACCCTGAGCTGGACCATCCCGCCCGCCACCGGAGCCTCGGGCTCCGACCCGTTCGGGAGCTGCGCGCGCAGGAGCGGAATGTGCCCGGGCTCGATCTCCTCGTCGGCGAGGATGAAGGCGCGGTGCAGGGCATTCTTGAGCTCGCGCACGTTGCCCGGCCACTGGTGCCCCTGCAGGAGCTCCAGCGCGGCGCGGCTGATCCCCTTCCGCGTCCCCTGGGCGGCGTTGAGCTCGGCGAGGAACGCGCGGACGAGCAGCTCGACGTCCCCCGCGCGCTCGCGCAGCGCCGGCAGTCGGATCGGGAACACGCTCAAGCGATAGAGCAGGTCCTCGCGCAGCCTGCCGTCCGCCACCGCATGCTCGGGCTCCCGGTTGGTTGCCGCCACGACGCGGACGTCGACCTTGAGCTCGCTTTCCCCGCCGACCCGCGCGACGGTGCCGGTCTCGAGCACGCGCAGCAACCGCACCTGCAGCTCGATCGGCATCTCGCTGATCTCGTCGAGGAAGAGCGTGCCACCCTCGGCGCGCTCGAAATAACCCTTGTGGGTGCGCGCGGCGCCGGTGAAGCTGCCACGCTCGTGCCCGAACAGCTCGCTCTCGATCAGCTGGGGCGACACGGCGGCGCAGTTGAGCGCGACGAACGGCTCCTTTCGCCGGCGGCTGAGCTGGTGCAGTGTCTGCGCGACGAGCTCCTTTCCCGTGCCGCTCTCCCCCTGTACCAGCACGGTCGCGTCGGTGGGCGCGACCCGTGCGACCATGTCGTAGACCGCCTGCATGGCTGGAGAGGCCCCGATCAGGGGTCCGAAGTGCCCGAGGCTACGGAGCGTGCCGCGCAGCGATTCGATCTCCTCCCGGAGCTCACGCCGGCGGACGACGTTCGCGAGCACCGATTTGAGACGCGGAATGTCGACCGGCTTGGTCAGGTAGTCCGAGGCACCGCTGCGGAGCGCCTCGACCGCGGAATCGACGGTGGCGTGGCCGGTGATCAGGACGATCTCGGTGGCGACACTGCTGTCGATCTCTCGCAGGAGCTCGAGACCGCTGCCGTCGGGCAGCTTCAGATCGACCAGCGCCAGGTCGGGTGTGTGCTCGCCCAGGAACGCGCGCGCTTCCCCCAGGCTTGCGGCCGTCTCCACCGAGAACCCCTCCGCCCGCACCAGCTCGGCCAGGGCAGCCTGGAAGCTGACGTCGTCATCGATGAGGAGGGCTTCCGCCATGGGAGGACCTACTAGCGGCTAGCTGAGAGGGGCGTGAGCGGCAAGCGCCATGCCACAGGCCTGTTGGAAGGCCCCGCCGGGCCCTCGTCCGCGCAAGACTTACAGGATACTTGTAACAGGTTCACGCTCAATGCTTCCAGTGTCTTGTAACAGGTTCACGCTCAATGCCCTCGTCGAAGCGAACGCCGCCGTCGGAGCGTCGTGGCACGGAAGCTGCTCTAGGAGCAGCAGCATTGCTGCAAGGGAGGTACCCTATGAAGGGCCACAGAGGCTCGAGGAATCCGAGCGTCCCGGCGCTGGCTGGCGTGGCGTTGCTGGTGTGTATTCTGGCATTCGCTTCGTCCGCCAGCGCGCAGACGGCGGCCCGCAAGTTCGGCCGCGGGATGGCCGGCATGACGGCTGGCGTCCTGGAACTCCCGGGCAACACCGTCGTCGAAACCAGGAAGCACGGTGCGGCGGGAGTGCCCGTCGGCGTCGCGAAGGGCCTCGGCATGATCGTCTCGCGGGAGCTGGTCGGGGTGTGGGAGGTCGTGTCGGCGCCGTTCCCCGTGCCCGCGGGCTACCGTCCGCCAATCTCGCCCGAGTTTCCGTGGAGCTACTTCGAACAGCCGTCCCATGCGCGTAGCGAGCGGCGGGCCCCCGCCTCGCGCGGGTAGCCGCGAGTAAGCGGCGGGCGAAGGCGCGGCGTGTGCCGCGCCTTCGCCCTTCACTCGGTGTGCGTACCACGAGGGTTGCCGCCCCTCTGCCCGTCGCGTGCCCCGAGGCGCGCAATCAGCGCCGTCAGCTCCTCCGGGTCCGCCGGCTTGGGCAGATGCACGTCGTACCCTTCTGACAGAGCCCGCGCACGGGCATCCGTGCCCGCGTAGCCGGTGAGGGCGACGGCGGGGACGCGTCCGCCTCGCTCCTGGCCCAGGGCTCTCACCTTGCGGATCAGCGCATAGCCGTCCTCGCCCGGCATCCCGAGGTCGGAGACGAGGACATCGGGGGGCTCCCGTTCGAGCGCCCGGAGTCCCTCCGCGGCGCTCTCGGTCGCGGTCACACGCGCTCCACGGTGTCTGAGCAGCGTACCGAGCGACTCGCGCGTGTTGACGTCGTCCTCCACGAGCAGCACGCTCACCCCGTTCAAGGTGGGCGCGCCGGGGGCAGCCCGCCGGCCTGCAGGTGGCGGCGCCTCCCGAGCCGCCTCCAGCGGTCGGACCGCCAGCAGCGGGAGCCTGACGGCGAACGTCGCCCCACGCCCCTCGCCCGGGCTGTCCGCGTGGACGGAGCCTCCGTGCAGCTCCACCAGATGACGGACGATCGCCAATCCGAGCCCGAGGCCCCCGTGCGCTCGCGTGGTCGACGAATCGGCCTGGCGAAAGCGCTCGAAGACATGGGGCAGGAAACCGGGCTTGATGCCCCGTCCCGTGTCTTTCACCGTGATCTGCGCCCACGAATCGGCCCGTTCCAGGCGGACCTCGATGCGGCCGCCTCTGGGCGTGAACTTGATCGCGTTGGAGAGGAGATTCCACACCACCTGCCGCAGGCGAGCCTCGTCGCCCGAGATCGGCGTCACCGAACGGTCGAGGACGCACTCGACGTAGATGGATCTGGCCTCGGCCGCCGGTCGCAGGGCCTCGATCGCCGCCTCGATCGTCGGCGCGAGGGCGACCGCCCCGACCTGGAGGCCGAGCTTGCCCGTGACGATGCGCGATACATCCAGGATGTCCCCCACGATCCGCTCGAGGGCCTTCGCATCCTGCTCGATCATCTCGAGCGCGCGCGCCGTGGTCGCCTCGTCCAGCTTGGCCCCGCGGAGCAGGCTCGCCCAGAGGAGAATCGCACCGAGCGGCGTCCTGAGCTCGTGGGAGAGCGTCGCCAGGAACTCGTCCTTGACGCGGTTGGCCACCTCCGCCTCCCGGCGCGCGTGCGCCATGTCCGCCAGCAGCTGGGCGCGTTCGTCCTCCGTCTGCTTGCGCTCGCTGATGTTGGTCATGAAGCCGCGGAGCTTCCGCACGCGCCCGCGGCGATCGCGGACGACGCAGAGGCTGTCGTGCATCCACAGGATCGCGCCGTTCGCGGCGACCAGCCGGTACTCGAGCTCCTGGTCGCGCCGCTCCACGATGGCCCGGCGGCAGAGCGCGATGGCCTGCTCCCGGTCGTCGGGATGGATGAGGCTCAGCCAGAACTGCGGCTCGGACGTCCAGCGCTCGACCGGGTAGCCGAGCAGCTTCTCCGCCCGCTGGCTGACGAACGTGAACCGGGCCGTGTTGGGGTCCGCCTCCCACAGGATGGCGTCGAGCCCATGCACGAGATCATGGAAGCGACGCTTCGCTCTCTCCGCCTCGGCGCGCGCCGTGCGCTCGCGCAAGAGCATCTTGTCACGCTGCCGGTCGAGCGTGGCCAGCGCCTCGGTTCGCCGGCGCTCTTCCTCCGCGGCGCGCGCGTCCGCGATGGTGAGCGCGAGGTGCTCGGCGAGCAGGCCGAGAAAAGCCCGGTAATCGTCGTCGAGGGCCCGATGGGGGCTGATGCCGAGCACCAGGAATCCGTACACGTCCCCCGGCCCCACCCGCGTCACCGGCAGCACCAGGCCGGACTGCGGAACGTCGCCCCAGAGGCTCATCGGCAGCGCGTCGAAGCGCGCGCCGAGGTCGTTCATCTGCGCAGCGCGACCCGTGCGCGCCGCCTGCGCGAGCGGCCAGGTGGTGGTGTTGCCCTCCGTCTCCGCCAGCTCCACGGTCAGCGGTAGCATGTCGGGCGAGACGCCTGTCGCGCCCGCGAGATGCGCGCGCTTGCCGTCCGCCGCGAGCAGATAGAGCAGCGCGAACGGAATGTCACCCGGGTTTGCCGCGAGGGTGCGGACGGCGCTCTCGCACGCCTGCTCGGTCGTGCGTGCCTCCGCCGCGCGCAGCGCGAGGTCGCGCAGCGTGCGCAGCCGACGCTCGCCGAGCACGCGTTGCGTGGTCTCGGCAGCGGTGGTGAAGACGCCATGCACACGGCCCGCCTCGTCCCGGATGGGGCTGAACGACAGAGTGAAGTAGCACTCCTCCCGATACCCATGCCGGTCGAGCGGAAGGAGAAGGTCGTCGGAGAAGGTCGCCTTGCCCCGCCAGAGCGCGCCCTCGAGCATCGGTCCGATGACGTTCCAGATGTCGAGCCAGCACTCGCGTCCGGGTCGCCCCAGGGCCCCCGGATGCTTGCGGCTGCCGAGCATCGGACGGTACGCGTCGTTGTAGAGCGTGACCAGCTCCGGCCCCCACCAGATCATCATCGGGAGCGGGGAATCGAGGCAGACGCTGAGCGCGCTGCGCAGGGTCAGAGGCCAGCGTTCGACGGGCCCGAGCGGTGTCGCCGACCAGTCGATGGCGCGCATGAGCGCTCCCGTCTCGCCAGCGAACAGCGGGTCGGCCGCAAGCCCCCGCGACGTTCCGCCGTGGGAGCTTCGCTCGTCCCCCGGGCCGCTCCCGGGCGGACCCAGCATTCGTTCCGGCATCGGTCGCGAAACGTGCTCTCCGCGCGCCCGTCAAGACGAGCCGGCGGTCGTCCCGCGCGCTTCTTCCGGCCCCGTATGCGCGCAGGCGCGCGCCTCATCCAGAGCGTTCTGAAGGGCGATCTCGAGGGCGCCCTCCTCGTTGTCGCTCGCGGGCTGACTCCGGGGGCGAAAGTCGATCAGCACGCCCCTCGTCCGGCCCGACCGCTGCTTCCACGCTCGCACGCCGCGTCGGATGCACTCCGCGTCCAAATCGAGCGCATCACAGATGCGCTCGAAGGAGAAGATCCAGGACCGATCGGTGCTCTCGATCCACTCTCCCGCTTCGCGCTCGGCCCGCCATCCGCCCCGGGCGCGTGCGACCTGCGACATGCAATACGTCAGGACCGCATCATCGAGGATCGCGGCCATGAGCCGGTGCTCGCCCCGCTCTTCGCCCCGGCGCGGCCCGGCGAAGAACTGCTCCGGAACCATGATGTCCGGCTCGAGAATCGTACTCAGTTGCTCGTCGTCCTTCATCGGGACTCCCCTGCCCCCTCCCTCGCAACCGGCTTCGCGGGCGAGAGCAGGTTCCATGCCAGCTGAGAATTCACCGATGTCTGCGGCACGCACAGCGCTCACTGAAAAAAAGGGAGGGTCGGATTGTAGCTTCTACAGCTCGAGGGCGGAGCGGCACCCTGCCTAGTTTTCCTCGCCGACCCGGCGCCGCAGGACGCGCCACTGGCATCCCCATTGCACTGGACGCAACGCCGTAGGGAGTCCGCTCCGCAGCGGAAGCGCCGCGGAGGGAGGCAATGAACTCTGTGCTAGACGGCGGCTACATCGCCACACAGGACTTCGTGACCTTCGAGGACGTGGAGGCCATGGCCAGCAACGGGCTGGGACTCCTCTGTCGCGTGAGCGGCAAGGAGATCTGGGTCCCGTACGCCAACATGCCGAGTCGCGAGCGTACGGTGCGCAGACCAGGCGACTGCGGTCGCCTGATCGTTCCGCACTGGCTGGCGGTCAACTTGGAACTCCTCGAGCGCGCGGCCTGATCGCTCTGGGTGTGACAATCGACGCTGCGCCGCGGACCACTCACGGGCCCGGGCCTCCCGGGTGCCCCGGGTAGAGGCTCGCCGCGATCTTCGCCGGGGCCTGGCGGCCCGCTTCGAGGATCTGCTCGCCGCTCGTGTCCGCGTACAGCTGGAGCAGCCGGGCCACGAGCCCCGTCCATCCGGTCTGGTGGCTCGCCCCGATGCCGGCGCCGTTGTCCCCGTGGAAGTACTCGTAAAACAGGAGGTGGTCGCGGAAGTGGGGGTCGGTCTGAAGTTCTTCGGCGCCGCCGAACACCGGCCGGCGGCCGCGCTCGTCCCGCACGAAGAGGCTCGCCCGACGCCGCGCGATCTCGGCGCTCACCTCGAACAGGTTCATCGCTCGGCCCGAGCCGGTCGGGCAGTCCACGGTGAATCCGGCGCCGTAGTGAGGTTGGTGACCACGTGACGCGTGCAGAGGATGCCGTCGTAGAGGACGTCCGCGAAGAGCGCGGCCACGCCGTCGAGGTCGCCGGCGTCGAGCCGCTCCGCGTAGGCCACGATGAGGGGGTGATCGCCTCGACGTCCGACGGCACGCGGCGATCGTGCGTCACGCCGCGGGTCGGCCGCAAGCGGCGCGCCTCTTCCCGCCCGGCATGCGGCTCCGCCATCATCCCGCCGGTGCGGATCAGCGTGGCGCTCCCCAACTACGCCCCGCTCCGCGCGCGCGTCCGCCGCCGGGGCGCGTCCAGGTTGCGCCCGGAGACCGCGGAGCACGTTGCATCGGCGGCTCGCACCCGAGTAAGACGGTCGTCATGGAGAACGGCGCGCAAACCAGCTACCACGTCTGCCCCCTGTGCGAGGCCACCTGCGGGCTCGAGATCCGCACCCGCGGGCGCGAGGTGACCGGCATCCGCGGCGACGGGGCGGACGTCTTCAGCCAGGGCTTTATCTGCCCCAAGGGCTACGCGCTCAAGGAGCTCGACGCCGACCCGGACCGCCTGCGCGTCCCGCTCGTGCGCCGGGGCGGCGTGCTCGCGCCCGCGACATGGGACGAGGCCTTCGCCGAGATCGACCGGCGTCTCGGGCCGATCCTCCGCGAGCACGGACGCGACGCGGTGGCCGTGTACCTCGGCAACCCGAGCGCGCACAGCATGGCGATCGGCCTCTACGCCCAGGTGCTGCTGCGCGCGCTCGGCACGCGGAACGTGTTCTCGGCGAGCACCGTCGACCAGATGCCGAAGCAGGTCGCGGCGGGGCTCATGTTCGGCACGGTGCTGAGCATCCCCGTGCCGGACCTCGACCGCACCGACTACCTCCTCATCCTGGGCGCCAATCCCTTCGTGTCGAACGGCAGCCTGATGACGGTGCCCGACGTTCCCGGCCGCCTGCGTGCGATCCGCCGGCGCGGCGGCAAGGTCGTGGTCATCGACCCGCGCCGTACGCGCACCGCGGCCGAGGCGAGCGCGCACCACTTCATCCGCCCGGGTACCGACGCGTGCCTGCTCTTCGGCATCGTGCACACCCTCTTCGCCGAGGGGCTGGTGCGGCTGGGGCCGCTCGCGCCGCACGTCGCCGGCGTCGAGCAGGTCGAGGCGCTCGCTCGCCCGTTCACTCCCGAGGCCGTCGCTCCGTGCTGTGGGATCGACGCAGAGGTCATCCGTCGCCTCGCGCGCGAGCTCGCCGGCGCGAGCCGCGCGGCCGTCTACGCGCGTATCGGCACCTGCACGCAGGAGTTCGGCACGCTCGCGAGCTGGCTCGTCGACGTCGTCAACGTCCTCACCGGGCAGCTCGACCAGGTCGGGGGCGCCATGTTCACGAAGGCCGCGAGCGGGAGCGCCAACACGCGCGGCACGCCCGGGCGGGGCAAGGGGGTCCGCTTCGGGCGGCGGACGAGCCGCGTGCGCCAGGCGCCCGAGGTCTACGGGGAGCTTCCCGCCGCCTGCCTCGCCGAGGAGATCGAGACGCCGGGCGAGGGGCAGGTCCGTGCGCTCATCACGATCGCCGGCAACCCGGCGCTGAGCACGCCGAACGGCGCCCGCCTCGAGCGCGCGCTCGCCGCCCTCGACTTGATGGTGAGCCTCGACATCTACGTGAACGAGACGACGCGCCACGCCGACGTCATCCTGCCCGGCCTCTCGCCGCTCGAGCAGTCGCACTACGACCTGGCGCTCCGCCAGCTCGCCATCCGCAACGTGGCGACCTACTCGCTGCCCGTGTTCGACCCGCCGGCGGGACAGCTCCCCGAGTGGGAGACGCTGCTCCGTCTCGCCGCCCTCGTGGCCGGCCAGGGGCCGGCGCCGGACACCGCGGCGCTCGACGACTTCGTCGCGCGCCAGCGCGTCGAGCACGAGGTGGCCTCGCCGGCGTCGCCGATCCACGGGCGCGACGCGGCGGAGATCATGGCGGCGCTCGCCCCGCGCCGCGGCCCGGAGCGCCTGCTCGACCTGATGCTGCGCACGGGCCCGTACGGCGACGCCTTCGGCGCCAACCCCGATGGGCTCGGCCTCGCGACGCTGGAAGCGAAGCCGCACGGCATCGACCTGGGGCCGCTCGCGCCGCGCATCCCGGAGGTCCTGCGCACCCCGTCGGGCAAGATCGAGCTCGCGCCCGAGCCGCTGGTCGCCGACGTCGCGCGCCTGCGGGCGGCGCTCGAGCGACCCGGGAGCCCCATGGTCCTGATCGGGCGCCGCGATCTGCGCTCGAACAACTCGTGGATGCACAACCTCGGCGTGCTCGTGAAGGGCAACCCGCGCTGCACGATGCACGTCCACCGCGCGGACGCCCAGCGCCTCGGGCTCGCCGACGGCGGCCGGGCGCGGCTCGTCTCGCGCACGGGCGCGATCGAGGTGCCGGTCGAGGTGACCGACGCCATCATGCCGGGCGTGGTGAGCATTCCGCACGGCTGGGGACACGACGAGCCCGATGTCCGCCTCCGCATCGCGGTCGCGCACGCCGGGGTGAACAGCAACCGGCTGGCCGACGAGCTCGCGCTCGATCCGCTCTCGGGCAACGCGGTGCTGAACGGCATCCCGGTCACGGTCGAGCGCGCGAGCTGAGTCGCTACACGAAGATCGCCTGGAGTTCAGCGCCCGAAGACGGATGTGTCGATGAACCTTGCCGGCCGCTCTTACGGGAGGGGGCCGAATGCGATCACGTTATTCGCTTCGTTGGACTCGGGGACCGTTTCGCCCGCATCGACCATGGCGAGGACGAACATGCCCGCGGCACTGCCGCCCGGCACAGCGTCACGGAGACGTACGCGTTGCGCGTGGCCCGGTGCCATCGCTCGCACTGCTACCTGCCTTACGAGCGTGGTCGGCGTCGCCCCGTCGCTCGAGAGGACGAACCTCAGAACTGACGGTGCGGCGCGGCTCACGCCGGTGTTCCTCACCGTAAAGCGCCCCTTGAGCCGGCATGGAGGGCCCCCAGAGGGGCCTCGACAGACCTGCTTGAGCGCGATCCAGGAGCCCGTGAGGTCGGCACCACTCAGGCCGAAGATCGCCGTGCACTGCCTGTCCATATCAAGCCTCACCGTCCCGTCCGCCGAGCAGCCGTTCCAGCCCCCGAAGATCGAACCGGGCGCGGGAGTGGCGGTCAGCACGACCGTCGTTCCGCGGTCGTAGGCCGCTGAACAGGTGGCACCGCAGTCGATGCCGGGCGGGTTACTCGTGACGGTGCCCGAGCCGGCCCCGAACTTCGAGACGCTCAGCGTGGCAAGGAGAGACGGGAGAGACGTGAAATTGGCAGTACAGGTCTTCTCCATGTCGAGCGTCACGCTCCCGTCAGCGCAATCCGGGTCTCCGCTCCAGCTGACGAATCTCGCACCGGGCGCCGGCGTGGCGGTAAGCGTGACGACCGTGCCGCGGGGAAAGCTCCGCGTGCAGGTCTCGCCGCACTCGATCCCGGCGGGATCGCTGGTGACAGTGCCCGAGCCCGCTCGCGTCACAGTGAGCGAAACCAAGACGTCGAACGTCGCCGTGCAGGCCTTGTCGGCGTTCAGGGTGACAGTGCCGTCCGCGCAGTCGGGATCCCCGCTCCAGCCCGCGAATACGGAGCCGGGAGCTGGTATCGCCGTCAAGTTGACGACGGCACCGAACGGAAACCGGGCCGAACAGCTCTCGCTGCAGTCGAGTCCGGCGGGATCGCTGGTGACGGTGCCGCTTCCCGTGCCGGCCTTCGTTAGCCCAACGGTGGCGAAATCGCCGTCGTAACGCGCCAAGGCGAAATCCCCATCCGCGGCGCCCGCTACGAGGAGGCGCCCGTCGTCTGGCTGGAGAATCAGAGCGAAGGCCTCGGCATCAGTGCCGGCCTCCGTGACGGCGCGGCCCCCGGCGCCGAAAATAGGGTCGAGAGTCCCGTCCGACGCGTAGCGGGCCAGGGAGAAGCTCGGGTGGCTGGCGACGCTGCGCCGGCCGGCGGCGACGAGTTTCCCGTCCGGCTGGACGACGAGGGCCGAGGCCGCGGCGTCGTCACCGGCGAAGTCGGTGATCACCCTGCCGCAGGTGCCGAAGGTGGTATCCAAGCTACCGTCCGCGTTGTAGCGGGCGAGCGCGAAGTCGCCAGTCGAGACTCCCGCCGCAACGAGCTTGCCGTCGAGTTGCAGGGCCAGGGCGAAGGCGACATCGGTACCATGGAAATCGGCGATGGGAAGCGCGCAGTTGCTGGGGTCGGAGCCGACGAAGGCGGGGCCGAAGTCGGTGACGACCTGGCCCGCGGCGCCGAAGGTGGCGTCCAGCGTACCATCCGTGTTGTAGCGGGCGAGAGCGAAATCGAGGCTGCCCGCAGCGGTGGACGCTCCCGTTGCGACCAGCCGCCCGTCGGGCTGGACGACGAGCGCGAAGGCCTCGTCCTGCCCGCCGAGATCAGTCACAACCCGCCCCCCGCTGCCGAAGGTGGCATCCAGCGTTCCATCGCTGTCGTACCGCGCGAGGGCGAAGTCCATGGTCCCGCCTCCGGTCGAGACTCCCGCCACCACGATCTTCCCGTCGGGCTGAACGGCGAGCGCGAAGGCGGTGTCGTCTCCGTCGAAGTCCGTAACGACCCGGCCGGCGCTCCCGAACGTGAGATCCACGCTTCCATCGGCGTTGTAGCGGGCGAGGGCGAAGTCGGCGCCGCAGACGCCGTTAGGGGGGTCGCAGTCGGCGTCCAGTTGGCAGCGTTCCCCGTCGTGCGATCCTCCGACGCAAGCCCGCCGTTCGCCTGCGGCCACGAGCTTGCCGTCACTCTGGAGAGCGAGCGCCCAGGCGACGTCGTCGGTCGATACACACGTTCCGCCGAGGCAGTCTTCGTGGCTCTGGCACGGCCGGGCGTTCCGAGGTCCACCCGCGCAGCGATTCCCTCCGAAGTCCGTCAGCACCCGGCCTCCTGTGCCGAACGCCGGATCCAGTTCGCCCTCTGCGTCATAGCGGCAGAGCGCGAAGTCGGCGCTGCCCGCCGCATTCGACCGCCCGGCCGCGACGAGCTTCCCGTCGGCCTGCCGCACGAGTGCCAAGGCCGCATCTTCCCCGGCAAAGTCGGTGGTCACGATGCCGCTCGTGCCGAAGCTCGTATCGAGGCCACCAGGGAACGCGCGCCCGGGGGCGGGCTGCAGCACGGCGCCTAGCAGCAAAAGCCCCGCAAGCGGTGCCCGAGATGACAGCCGCGCGGCATCGCCGCGCCGCCGGCGCCCCCGCGGGTGTCGCCCCGAACCGGTGACGGAGAGCCTGATGACGAGCGTCGAACACCCCATGACCACCTCCACCCTACCGCAGGTTGCTAGCGCGCTTATGCCCTCCCGGTTCCGGGCATGTCCGGCTTGTCGGCAGATACGGTTCGCTGCTTTAGAGGCGGAGCGCAGCGCCTCGCCCCCCGCATGGTAGATGCCGGGTCAGATTCTTGAACGCCGCCGCCGCGCCGGGGCGAGGGGGAAGGAGGTCGGGACCGCAGCCTCGCGGTCAGGGCAGGCGCTCGATCCGGTAGCGGAGGGAGAACGCGCCCCCCGTCGTCGTGCAGGTCTCGGGCGACGGGCAATCCTCGTTCACGACGCAGGCGAGCCCGGTCGTCATCGAGCACTGGCCGCCCTCGCCGCCGCTGCTGACCGTCTCGTAGTCCATCGACCCGGAGCCGCCGGCCCCGAAGTCCGGCCCGGCGTAGGTGAGATCGAGCGTCCCGGGGGGGTGCGCCGTCGCGTTGAGGCACGCGAGGCCCTTCGTGAAGCCGAGCTGCACGAGGTCGGTCGCGAGCGACTTCCCGTACAGGGTGTCCACGCATTCGTGCGCCGCGCCCGCGGCCTCGAGGTGCACCGCGCCCGTCGCCGGCAGGTACTGGTCGTAGACCAGCGCCTGGGGGATGACGTCACTCGTGTTCACGGTGTCGAGGCCGGTGAGCTCCTGCCACTCGCCGTTGACCGCGGCCTGCATCACCCAGCTCTTCACCGGGCCGACGCCGAGGCAGGAGTCGCCACTCGGGCAGTCTCCGGCCGTGTTGCACGGGCTGTCGTTGCTGGCGCACGTCTTGGGCGCCACGGGGGTCGCGAGCTGGAGTGCGTTGTTCACCACGAGCCCGCTGACGGTTACCCGGACGTGCGTGAGTGGCGTCGGGTCGTTCCGCCACCCGGCGACGATCGTGCCGGCATACCCGGTGGGCAGCATGTGGTGGACGCGCCGGGTCATCCGAACGATGATCTGCAAGCGCGGCTGCGGATCCCTGAGCCGCCGGTGGACGCGGACGCGGGCCGCGGTGCCACCGGGCGCCGGGAGCGGGATGATCCTCCACCTGGGCCTACCGCCGACTGGCCGGGGCGGCATCGGCAGGTCGAACGCGAAATCCTGGGCGTTGATCGGCGCGACGGGCCGCGCGAGGGGGAAGCACTCGATACCCAGCAGATTGAGCGGGTCGGCCCGGTGCGTGAGCACGCACGCGTCGCCGGCCCCGCCCGCATACGGGCTCACGTAGACGTCCGCCTTCGTGGCCGGAACGGGGGTCGCGCCCCGGCGCGACGACACGATGGCCCCGCGGCCGCTGCGAATGGCCGCCGTCGCCTGCGGCGGGTGGAGCTCCGCGCTGTACCCGAAGTGCGTGCCGAGGCAGGTCTCCATGCCGCCGCAGGAGGAGCACGTGGGCGAGGTGCAATCGCTGTCGAGCACGCACTGCACGCTGGTGGTGACCGAGCAGTTGCCGGGCTGCGCATCCGGGTGCCCGCAGTCGAAGATCCAACGACCCATGCCGACGATCCGATCCCCCGTCCCCGCCCAGGCCCACGCAGGATACGTGCCCGCCTCCCACTCGAAGTGGAGCTCGCCGTCGACGTTGCCGGTGGCGAGCCGGTCCGCGTCGGCGGCGTCGAGGACCACGAAGTGGTTCACGTCGGCGCGGACGTGAGTTGCGGGAAAGTCGCCGCTGGTGTCGCCGTGCATTCCCTGGACGGTTCCGTGCACGGTGATCGGCGTCGACGCGACGGTCATGCCGTTCATCAACGGCGCCCATTCCGGGTCGACCAGCACCAGCATGTCGAGCACGGCCGGGTGGATGCCCGTCGGATAGCATCCCCCGCCCAGCTGGGCGGTCGCGAGGTCGCTGTTGACCGGCGCGGCGAGCGCCGCTCCCGCGCGCAAAGCGAGCGCCAGCAGACCCAGCTTCACGACCCCGAGCACGCGTTCCGCCATGGCTTCCCCCCGGCACGACATGCGTAGCGGATCGGCGCTCCGAGGGTCAACTGAAAACGGGGTGTCCCGCGCGCCCCTTTTGCTTGCGTGCCGAGCCGGCGCGGCGGTACAGTCCCGCGCCGAGGAGGGCCGCGTGATGATTCGGATGCCCGTCGCTGTTGCCGCTGCGGCCCTGGCGAGCCTCCTGGCGTTTTCGCCGCGCGCTCGGGGCGAGACGTCGATCGCGGCCATCGTCGACCATCCCGACGAGTACGCCAACACCCAGGTCACGGTCGTCGGGACCGTCGCCGCGCCGAGCCTCGGCTACCTCGGCGAGAGCTTCTACACGCTCTTCGGCGACGAGCGGCGCATCAGCGTGGTCAGCCATTCCGCGGCACCGGCGGTCGGGGACCGACTCGCGGTGACCGCCAAGGTGGGCCGCCGTCCTCCCGACGACGAGTTCGATTTCCCACCCGTCCTGATCGAGAACGCCCGCCGGCCGGCGCCATAGGGGAGCTGCGCGCCAGTATTCTGGAGCCGGTTGGTCCCGCGCCGCGCGTGGGGCTAGGGCGCGCCACATCGTGCGCACTCGGTCGCGGCGGCGAGGAAGAGCCCGTTCTGCTCCGTCCCGAGCTCGGCGAACGTGCTGCGCGCGCGCCGGTGCGCGTCGGACGCAAAGCCGAAACCGTCCTCGGCGCCGGAGAAAGTGCCGTGCGCGCGGGCGTGCCGGAAGAACTGCCCGGCGAACGCCGGTGACCCGGCTAGGCGCCGGCGACCGCCGCGGCCCGTCCACGTCATCTGGAAGCTGACCGTCGCCGGCGTCTTGCCCGCCGGCGCCGCACGGTCGTCCACGACCGCCACGTCGCGCGCGTCCACCGTGACGACGTTGCCGCGCGGGGCGACGGTGAGCGCGTCGCCGGGAAGGCGGACGGTCCACACCAGGCCCGCGGGCGTGGTCCCGCCGTTGAAGTCGTGCACGGGCGAGCCCGAACCGGGCGCGAAGAGCTCGATTCAGACGAAGGCGAACGCCCCTCGCCGCTGGATCCCGTCGGCGGAGACGTAGTCCCCCTGGAAGAGCCGGATGTCGTTCATCATCAGCCACTGGCGGCCGGTGGCGTCCCGCACCCGGCCCCGCAGGTACGCGAGCGCGACCAGGCCCCGGAAGTTCCCGATCGTGCTCGGGTCGCGGCCGAGCGTGCGCGGTCCCGGTGAGAGGATGCGGCCCCCACCGAGGACCGGAATGGGATCGCTCGCATCGGCCGTGTCGGCGCGTGCCGGGGACGCGGGGATCACGCCCGCAACGAGCGCGGCGACGAGCAGAAGCGGGCGAACGGCTCTCGGCTGCAGCATCTCTCTCTCTCCTTTCCTCGAGCCCCCGAGCGGCGGCTACCTCGCCGCGCGGTCGTCCCACCGCAGCTGGTCCGCCTGCCGCCCCGCGATGTGGTGGCGCACGCGCGGTCCGTTCCCGCCGCGGTCGAAGCGGGCGGCGGCCTCGAACAGAGCGCGGTCGTCGGCGGTGACACGCTCGTGCTGGCGGAGGTGCTCGATCCAGGACTCGACGACGAACACCTCGAGCCACCGGTTCGGGTCCTCGGTGTCGCGGTAGACGCTCCAGCGGATGGCGCCGTCGCGGCGGCGGACCGGCTCCAGCCGCCGCACGGTGCGCAGGAACTCCTCGGCTTGGTCGGGGTCCACGTCGTACTCGAGCGTGACGAGCACGGGGCCCTCGTCGCCGTCGAGCTGGGAGGCGGTCTCCGGCAGCGACCAGCGCGGGTCGGGGCGGAGGTCGAGGTTCGAAAGGCCATGCAACGCGAAGCGGCGCGAGGCGACGGCGCCGACGAGGAGCAGCGCCGCGCCCGCGACCAGGGCCGTGGGGATGTCCGAATGCGTCGCGACC
>WNGD01002893.1_pt1 | contig 17761 bp, 19 predicted proteins | sample 5400671 | NCBI WGS metagenome assembly WNGD01 (sample SAMN13153369, study PRJNA577476) | soil metagenome | isolation source: 40 cm soil or saprolite under grassland replicate 2 | place: USA:California | collected 2016-06-15
TGACCTGGGAGTGGAAAGTCACGCCGGGCGCGAACAGCGGCGTCAAGTACAACGTCTCCGAGGAGATGTCGATCGCGCAGAACGGCACGATGACCCCCACGGCCGTCGCCCGCGGCGCGATCGCGCCTAATCACTCGGCCCTGGGCTTCGAGTACCAGATGCTCGACGACGACCGGCACGAGGACGGCAAGCTGCCTACGCACCGCTCCGGCGCGCTGTACGATCTGATCGCGCCGAGCGCCACGAAACGGCTGCGTCCGGTGGGGGAATGGAACCGCTCGACCATCATTTTCCGCGGCAACCACGGGGAGCACTGGCTGAACGGCCAGAAGATCGTCGAGTTCGACCTAGGTACGGCGCACATGGATTCCCTCCTCGCCAAGAGCAAGTACCGCTCAATTCCCGGCTTCGGAGACCGGCGCCGCGGACACATCGTCTTGCAGGATCACGGCGATGAAGTCTATTTTCGCAGTATCAAGGTGAGGCCGCTATGAAACGCCGGCACTTCGTGAAAACCGTTTCGGCGACGGGCCTCGGCCTCGCGGCCGCGCGCGCGCCCTTGCTCGCGCTCGGCGGCTCGCCGGGCGAAAGGGTCGTCGTCGCCGTCATGGGCCTGAACGGCCGGGGGACGGTCCTGGCGCGGGTGTTCGCCAAGACGCCGAACGCGGAAGTCGCTTGCGTGTGCGACGTCGACGCGCAAGTGCTCGCCAAGGGCGTGACCGCCGTGACCCAGGCGCAGGGCAAGGCGCCGAAGGGGATCGGCGACTTCCGCCGCGCGCTCGACGACAAAGGCGTGGACGCCCTCGTGATCGCCGCCCCCGACCACTGGCACGCGCCCGCCACGATTCTGGCGCTCTCCGCCGGCAAGCACGCCTACGTGGAGAAGCCCTGCGGGCACAACCCGCGCGAGGGCGAGCTGCTCGTCGAGGCGCAGCGCAAGGCCAAGCGCGTGGTGCAGATGGGCACGCAGCGCCGCTCCTCGCCGCGGGCCATCGAGGCGGTCCAGGCGATCCGCGAAGGCGTCGTCGGGCGTCCCTACCTCGCCCGCGCGTGGTACGCGAACCGGCGCCAGTCGATCGGGCGCGGCAAGGCGGCTCCCGTTCCGGCGTGGCTCGACTACGACCTGTGGCAGGGGCCGGCTCCCCGTACGCCGTACCGCGACAACGTCATCCACTACAACTGGCACTGGTTCCGCCGCTGGGGCACGGGCGAGATCTGCAACAACGGCACGCACGAAGTCGACGTCGCGCGCTGGGCGCTGGGCGTCGACTACCCCGTGCGCGTCACGTCGGCGGGCGGGCGCTATCACTTCGACGACGATTGGGAGTTCACCGATACGCAGGAGGCGGGCTTCGAGTTCGAGGGACAGCGCGCCATCGTGTGGCAGGGCCTGAGCTGCAACCCGTACCCGACCCAGAACCGGTCGCGCGGCACGATCGTGTACGGGACGGCGGGGACGGTAGTGCTCGATCAGGACGGCTACACTGTCTACGACCTCGAGAACAAAGTGGTGAAGGAGTCGATCGCGCAGGCCAGTGCGGATCCGCTGGCGCCGAGCGGCGACGATCAACTCACCGCCCTGCACATCGCGAATTTCGTCGAGGCGGTCCGCACCGGCGCGCCGGTCACCCAGCCAATCGCGGAGGGGGCGAAGAGCGTCCTGCTCTGCCACCTCGGCAACATCGCGCAGTGGACCGGACGGGCGCTCCGCATCGATCCGCAGTCCGGGCACGTGCAGGGCGACGAGCAGGCGATGGGGTACTGGCAGCGGGACTACGCTCCAGGCTGGACGCCGGTCGTCTAGGAGACGCGCCCTCATCCTCGCCGAGGATCGTTACTTCGATCCCGATCCCTCGGTTCGGCGAGTCGCGCGCGTGTTGTACGACGAAACGCGCGGCCTGCCCCTCATCTCACCGCACGGGCACGTCGATCCGCGCATTCTCGCGGAGAACGCCCCCTTCCCCGAGCCGACGTCGCTGATCGTCCAGCCCGACCATTACATCCTGCGCCTGGTGTACGCGAACGGCGTGCCCCTCGAGTCGCTGGGCGTGCCGCGCAAGGACGGTACGCCTGTGGAGGCGGATCCGCGCCGCGTGTGGCGGCTGTTCGCCGAGCACTACCACCTGTTCCGCGGCACGCCGACCGGTGCGTGGCTCGACCACGAGCTGCACGAGGTGTTCGGCGTGCGCGAGCGGCTCAGCGCCGAGACGGCGGCGCGCACTTACGACGCGATCCTCGAGAGACTGCAGTCGCCCGAGTTCCGGCCGCGGGCCCTGTTCGAGCGGTTCAACATCGAGGTGCTCGCCACGACCGATGCGGCGAGCGACATGCTCGAGCACCATCGCGCGATTCGCGCATCGGGCTGGAAGGGGCGCGTCATCCCCACGTTTCGCCCCGACGTCCTGTTCCGGATCGCGGCGCCCGGCTGGCCGAAGGCGCTGGAGGCGCTGGGCCGGGCCGGCGGCGAGCCGGTCCGCGACTACGTCGGATTCGTGCGGGCGCTCGCGGGCCGCCGCGCCTACTTCAAGAGCCTGGGCGCCACGGCTACGGACCACGCCGTGCTCGAGCCGTTCACCGGCGCCCTCGACGGACAGGAAGCCGAGCGCCTCTTTCACCAGGCGTGCCAGGGCGACGTCACGCCCGACGACGAGCGCCGCTTCACGGCGCATCTCCTCATGGAGATGGCGCGGCTGTCGCTCGCGGACGAGCTCACGATGCAGATCCACGCAGGTGCGCTCCGCGACCACAACCGGCTGGTGTTCGAGCGATTCGGCCCCGACCGGGGCGGCGACATCCCGGTCGCCACCGAGTTCACGCGCAACCTGCGCCCGCTCCTCAACACCTACGGCAACGATCCGCGATTCACCCTCGTCGTGTTCACCCTCGATGAGTCCACGTACAGCCGGGAGTTGGCCCCCCTCGCCGGGCACTATCCGGCGATGCGGCTCGGGCCGCCATGGTGGTTCTTCGATTCGCTGGAAGGGATGCGGCGGTTTCGGGAATGGACGACGGAGACGGCGGGGATTCACAAAACCGCGGGGTTCAACGATGACACGCGCGCCTTCTGCTCGATCCCCGCGCGGCACGATCTGGCGCGCCGCATCGATGCCAACTTCCTGGCCGGGCTCGTGGCCCGCCACGTGATCGACGAGAGCGAGGCGCGCCCCATGGCGCGCGCGCTCGCCTACGATCTAGCCAAGCAGACCTACCACCTATGAGCCGCCGTTGAGCCGGGCTCCAGCGCCGAGGTGGAGCCCCCAGTTACCGTGGTAGAAGGTGAAGGGACTGTCCGACGACGGGTGGAACATGATGTCGAGGTCGGTCCCGATGCGCAGCCACACGCGGTTGTTGAGCTGATAGCGCACACCGATGAGCCCCGAGAAACCTCCGTCAGTCGCGTCGAGTGAGCCACGGTATGCATTGTGGACATATCCGGCGCCCAGCAGGCCCTCGACGCGACCGTGTCGTCCAACGCCCACGACGAGACGGGCATGCAGCGGCGTGTAGGTGGCGGAGCCGGCGCTCCGATCGCTGGAGGTGCGCGACATATCGAGCTCGAACGCGAGCCGGGGTCGCACGTACACGGCCAGGCGCCCGCCAGCGCCCACGGTATTGCTCATCCCCAGGTCGTTGTCGAAATCCGTAAACCGCGCGAGCGCACCGATCTCGACAGCGCCGGGTCGCTGGGCCGACGCGGGCGCCGCGGGCGCCGCGAGCAGGAGCGCCACCGCCGGTAACGCCATGCACCGAGCCATGCCGGCCGTCATGGTGATCACTTCCCTCGTCCGCGTTTGGTGGTAATGAGGATCACGCCATTCGCGCCGCGCGATCCGTACATGCTCGTGTCCGCCGCGTCCTTCAGCACTTCGATCCGCGCAACGTCGCCGGGCGAGAGATCCGCCAGCATGCTGCTCATGGATTCGTTCGGAATGGGGATACCGTCGATCACGACGAGAGGATTGTCGTCCGTTGGATTCCCGCGGATGCTGCGTTGTCCACGGATCCGGAGCCGATAGTTCCCGTCCGCCAACCGGGTCACTTCGAGACCCGGCACGCCGCGCAGCATCTCTTCAACCCGCGTGACCCGCGCATCGGTTTTGCTAGGGATGATCGTCGATACACCTGACGCGTTCGGCGCAGTCCGCGCACCTCCGCACGCGATCGCGCACGCGACGAACAGGCTGATCACGAAACGTTTCATGGTGCCTTGGCACGAATTTGACGCGCGCCTGAGCGACGTCAAGTTGGTACCTGTCGCGCACGCGCGACACGTCTCCGCGCCGTCTACCTGTTGACCACGACGGCCGACGCATTCTTTCCGCGCTTCGGGTTCGAGAAAATTCCCCGCGAATCGATCGATCCGGCACTGCAAGCATCGGAAGAGCTGCGCGGCGCCTGCCCGGCAAGCGCCGTTGCAATGCGAACCACCCTTAGTACTTCATTCCCGCCTTCTCCGCAAAACTCTTCACCGCCTCCTGCTCTTCCGCACTCAACTTCTCAGGCAGCGTGACGTGCGCCTCCACGTACATGTCGCCGCGCCGCCCGTTCCTTTCGATGCCGTGCCCCGGGATGCGGAATTTCTGGCCATGCTGCGTTCCCGCCGGAATCCGTAGCACCACGCGCTTGTCATCGAGGGTCTTCACCTTGATGCGCGAGCCCAGCAGGGCTTGCGCGAGATTGATCGGCACGACGCCGATGAGATCGAGCCCTTCGCGCCGGAAGAAGCGGTCGGGAGCCACATGGATCTGCACGATCAAGTCGCCGCGGCCCTTGGGCCCCTGATTCTTGAGGCGCAGGCGCGCCCCTTCCTCGACGGCGGGGGGAATTTCGACGTGGACGCGCTTCTCGATGCGCAGTTCGCCGCTCCCCTGACACGTCGGGCAGCGCTGCGATGGAACGGTGCCCTTCCCCCGGCATACCGGACACGGACGATTGACGGCAAAGCCGCCCTGCCCGAACGAGACCGTGCCGCGGCCCTTGCACTCGGGGCAGGTGTTGACCGTCGCGCCTTTCGCGGCGCCGCTGCCGCCGCACGTCGGGCACACCTCCGGCATCACGAGCGTGATCGGTACGGTCCCGCCCATCGCGGCGACCCGGAACGGAATCGTGACTTCGGTCTCGGTTTCCTCCGGCTCGGCTTCGCGACCTCCCGCGCCGCGGCGCCCGAAGATCGACGAGAAGATGTCGCCCAGACCGCCGAGATCCGACATGTCGAAGTCGCCGCTGTCTTCAGGAGCACTGCGGCCGCGCCGGGACCCGCCGGCGGGACCCGCGAACGCGCCATACCGGCGCAGCTGGTCGTACTTCTTGCGCTTCTCGGCGTCGCTCAGCACGTCGTGCGCTTCGTTGATCTCCTTGAAGCGCTCGGCGGCCTGCGGATTGTTGGGATTGCGGTCGGGATGGTGCTGCTTCGCCAACCGCCGGAAGGCCTTCTTGATTTCGTCGGTCGTGGCGGTCTCGGCGACTCCCAGCACCTGATAGTAGTCGCGCTGTGCCGCCATTACGTGCCCTGCCAGGTGAGCACGACGACGCGGGCCGGGCGCAGCAACGTTTCGCGCATCTTGTAACCGGGTTGCACCACCTGGCCTACGGTGTGGTCTTGCTCCGGTTTCTCGGCAGGTTGGGTCGTCACGGCTTCGTGCACCTGCGGATCGAACGGCACGCCCGCCTGGTCGATGCGGGTCACGCCGGCGTTCTCGAGCTCCTTCCACACTTTGCGTTCCACCAGGTCCACACCGTCGTGCAGCGTCTTGGCGTCGATAGCCGCGGGATCGATATGCGCAAAGCGCGACAAATCGTCGAGCGCGTCAGCGAGTCGCGCTACCAACTCCGCCTGTGCCCGCGCCCACGTCTCCGCGCGCTCCTTGATCGTGCGCTTGCGAAAGTTGTCGTACTCGGCGGCGAGCCGCAGATGTCTGTCCTTCCAGACGTCCAGCTCGGACGGTTCGGTCGCCGGCGCAACAGGCGCAGCAGGAGCCTCCACCGCTTCCCCCGTATCGGGGTCGAGCGAGGGAACGGGCGGTTGGTGGGGGCGCGGATGTTTGTTGGTCATAAGGGAACTTTCGGTCTGGCAACAAGATACCCGGAGGCAGTTTGTCTGGAAAGCGCCCCCGGTGCCGCACCTATTCCCTGCCGGCATCGCGATCCGAGCGACGATATGTCGCAATGAAATGCGTCACGTCCGCCATCACGCGTGGCACAGCGAGCAGCTCATGCGGGAGCTCTGCGTACCAGTTGAGCCGCGCACGCGGCGCGAGATCGTCGGCGAAGCGCCGAGCGACCGCGGCGTCGATCACCCGATCCTCGCCGGCAAGCAGGAGCAGCAACGGACGCTCGATGCGCTGAGCGTCCGCCAGGACTGCGTGCTGCGCCCACTGCAGCTCGGCCCGCGCGCCGGCCGTCATGTAGCGGCTTCCGGTTCCCGTCGGCAGCGTCGGCCACAGATCGGCGAGCCTCGCGGCAACGCGTTTCCACGCGGCGGGCCGCCGGCGCCACGCGAGCCAGGGGCTCGAGATGACGGCGGCCGCGGGAGGCTCGCCCGGCTGAGTTTCGAGGTAGCGCAGCACGACCAAGCCGCCGAAACCATGGCCGACCAGGACCTGGGGGACCTCGTGTCGCAGGCGGACGGCACGACGAAACGCCTGTAAGTCGCCAAGCAACTGGCTGAAGCGGGAGAGGTGACCGCGGCGGCCACCGGAGCGGCCATGCCCGCGCTGATCGAGGAAGTAGGCGGCGTAGCCGGCATCGCGGAGCCGCATCCCCGTTGCGGCCGATGGCTCCCCCGGTTTCGCCGGTTCGGGATCCCAGTCATGCAGAAACAGGACGGCGACCCCGGGATGCGTGGCCTCGTAGGCGTCGTAGACGAGGGGCGTGCCGTCGGGGGCATTGACGCGGTTCACGGCGCGGCCGCGATCAGACGGCGCAGCAAGTCGAGGGCGGCTTGCGACGCCCGCGCGCGGATCTCGCCACGCTCACCGGGGAAGATGCGCCGCAACGCGCGGACGTCCGCTCCGTACCGCGCGGCCAACCACACGGTCCCCACCGGCTTCTCTGCTGTCCCGCCCGTCGGCCCCGCGATCCCCGTGACCGCCAGTGCCGCATCGACGGCGAACTGTCGCTGCACGCCCTCGGCCATCGCACGAACGACTTGCTCCGACACGGCACCGTGCTTGTCGAGCAGCTCAGGGCGAACATCCAGGGTCCCGCTCTTCAACACGTTGTCGTAGGCGACGACCCCTCCGATGAAGACATCGGACGCGCCGGGAACGGCCGTGATCCGACCGCTCAACAGGCCGCCCGTGCATGATTCGGCGACGACTAGGCGCGCCTTTCGCGCGCGAAGCTGCTCCAGAACAACCGCAGCGAGGTCGGTCCCATCTTCGCCGTAGCCGTCCTCGCCGGCTCGTTCGCGCAACTGCGCCGTCGCCGCCGCGAGACGGCGCTCCGCGTCGTCGGCGCGCAGTCCCCACGCCGTGACACGCAGTTCCACGCCATCAGTCGATGGCAAATAGGCGAGCGTCAACGGCGCGATGTCGTCCTCGATCGCGCCCACGCGCTCGGCGAGCGCCGACTCGGCGACGCCGGTGGTGCGCACGGTGCGCGATCGCACCACCAACCCCGAGCTGCGCTCGGCGAGCCGGGGCAGCACCTCCTCGGCCAGCAGCCCGCGCATTTCCGACGGCACGCCGGGCAGCATCACGACCACCCGGCCGCGGTCTTCCAGCCACAACCCCGGAGCCGTGCCCCGAGGGTTCGCCAGGACGGTGGCGCCGTCGGGGACTTCGGCCTGCGTGCGATTCACCGCGGGCATGGCGCGGCCCAGCCGCCGGAAGCGCTCCTCGAGCGCGCGCAGCACTGCGGCGTCCAGCCGCAGTGGCTTATTGAAGAGCGCCGCAACTTCCTTCTTGGTCATGTCGTCGCGGGTCGGGCCGAGGCCGCCGGTCGTGATGACGAAGCCGGTGCGGTCCAGCGCCTCGGCCACCGCGGCGCGAATCGCGTCGGGCCGGTCGGCGACGGAGGTGTGCCGGACGACTTCCACGCCCGCGCCCGCCAGGGCCCGTCCCAGCTCCGCGGCATTCGTGTCGATGATCTGGCCCAGCAGGAGCTCGCTGCCGATGGTGACGACCTCGAGCTTCACTTGCCGACTTTGAGGAGTGTCCGGTAGCGGTAGAGGTAGACGAGGAGGGAATACACGGTGAGCACGATGGCGCCCGCGAGCGTCACCGCCACGAACCAGCCGTGGAACTGGTCCCAGAAATTGCGGAAGTCCCCGGCCAGATGCATTTCGGCGATCGCATCCTTCCAGGCGAACCAGGCGATGGTCGCGCCGATGAAGATGTTCTGGACGACGGCCTTCAGCTTCCCCGCACCCATCGCGGGAATCACGATTCCGCGGCGCTTGGCGAAGAAGCGGAACGCGGTGATGAGCACCTCCCGCCCGACCAGGAGGAGCGCGACCCAGACCGGGAAGCTCCCCCACCATTTGATGCGATAGTCCACGAGAATCGTCGGGTGGCGCGTCATCCAGAAGATCGGGATCAGGGTCGCGAACAGCAGCAGCTTGTCGGCGATCGGATCGAGCAGCATGCCGAGCTCGCTGATCGAGCCGTAGCGCCGCGCCAGATAGCCATCGACCAGATCCGAGAACGCGGCGATCAGGAAGACCACGAACGCGATGACTTTGGGCCAGTATCCGGAAATGAACGGCAGCAACGCGATCACCGGCGTAAGGCTAATGCGCGCCAGCGTGATGATGTTGGGCAGGGTCCACCGCATCGCGACGACTCTCAGCTCAGCGTTTTGAGCACCAGCTTGCTCACGGCTTTCAGCGTGTCGAACACGCCGTCCCCGCGGACCGCCACAGCCTCGTGATAGGCCGCGTGGCCGACCCACTCGCCCCCGACTTTCTCGGCGAGGCTTTCGCCCGGATGCGCCGGGTCGGGCGTCTGTTTCTGGCGCGCGGCGTCCTCGATGGGCCACCCCGGATTGAGCGACGCCTGCAGGTCCTTGATCGGTGCCGCGTTGGGCAGGTCGCGCTTGTTGTACTGAATCACGAACGGAATCCTCGTCAGATCGTAGCCGTACTCCGCCATGTTGTCGTACAGGTTCTGCATCGACTCGACGTTCGCCTCCATGCGCTCGATCTGGCTGTCGGCGACGAACACGATGCCGTCCACACCCTTGAGGATGAGCTTGCGGCTGGCGTTGTAGTAGACCTGCCCGGGGACGGTGTACAAGTGGAACCGCGTCTTGAAGCCGCGAATCGTCCCGAGATCGACGGGTAGAAAATCGAAGAACAGCGTGCGCTCGGTTTCGGTGGCGAGCGAGATCATCTTGCCGCGCGTGTTGGGCGAGACCTTGCCGTAGATGTGCTCCAGGTTGGTCGTCTTCCCACCGAGGCCCGGCCCGTAGTAGACGAGTTTGCAGTTGATCTCGCGGGACGCGTAGTTGATCATTGACATGGGCGCGTCCCTTTAACCGAAGAGTTTGTCAATTTCGTCTTCCGCCCCTTCGAGCAGGCCTTTTTGCTGGGCCTGGCCCGTCCCGACACGATTGAACATCTCCTCGAAGACCTTATTGAGATCGCCGACGACGGTTTTGGCTTTGAGCTTCACCAACCCCAACGTCGCGCGCTGATCGAACAGCACGACGAGAATCACGCGCTTCGCCACGTCCGCGAGGTACATCGACTCGCGCTCACCCTGATGTACCAGCGACGCGAACTCCGCTTCGCCGATCATCTTCGCGAGCTGATCGTTGGCGCTGAAATCGGCGGCGGTCAGTGAGGCAAAAGCGGTCGGATCGAACTGCGGCGTTTCCCCGACGGTGGCGACGAGCTGGCCGTTGCGGTCGACGAGCAGCGCACAGCGGGCGTTCGAGTCACGCAGGAACGCCTGCAGGTGCTTCTGGATTTGCTTGAAATCGTTCTCGTTGAAAGACCAGCTTGCAGCCCCGGCCATGCGCCTCCTAGAGGTGGGTCAGGGAGTCAGTCAGTCTCGGACATCTCGCGCCGGGCCGCAAGCGCCTGGGCAATGGTCACCGCGTCCGCATACTCGAGGTCGCCGCCCACGGGCAAGCCGCGCGCGATCCGCGTGACCCGTACGCCGCTGGGCTTCAGCACCTGCTGGAGATATGTCGCCGTGGCCTCTCCCTCCATCGACGGGTTGGTCGCCACAATGACTTCCCGAACCTCCGAGCCGTTCGCCAGCCGCGCGAGCAGCCGGTCCACATGCAAGTCATCCGGCCCTATGCCGTCCAGGGGAGATATCCGGCCGCCCAGCACATGATAGCGGCCCCGATAGCGGCCGGCGCGCTCGATGGCACCGACGTCACCCGACTCTTCAACCACGCACAGCAGCGCCGCGTCGCGCCGCGGGTCGCGGCAGATGGGGCACGGATCCTCGTCCGAGAGATTGCCGCAGGCCCCACACGCCATGACCGTGCCACGGACGCGCCGGATCGCTTCCGCCAACCGCTCCGCGGTCTCCGCGGGCTGCTTCAGCAAGTGGAACGTGAGCCGTTGGGCGGTCTTACGCCCGATCCCGGGGAGCTTGGCCAGCTCCGCCACAAGGTCCTCGATGGCGGACACGGATAGGCCGGGGGCGGGGGGCCTAGAGCGGCAACTGAAATGGGAACGGCAGACCCGACGCCAGCTTCCGCACCTCGGCCTGATACAGCTCGGCCGCGCGCTTCTGCGCCTCCGCCACCGCGGCAAGCACGAGATCCTCGAGCATCTCGACGTCGCCCTGACTGACCGCCTGGGGATCGATCTTGATGCCGCGAATGTGCCCCCGCCCGTCGACCGTGGCCTGGACCATGCCCCCACCGGCCGACACGGTCAGTGTCTGCTGCGCTAACTGCGTCTGGATCTCGGTAAGCCGCCCCTGCATCTGTTGGGAGAGCTGGAGCAGGCTAGATAAATCCGCCATACGTCGAAAGTTACCCCTCGTGAGACTGTTGGCAAGCTATTCGAGCAACTCCAAATCTAATGCGTCCACAGCCGCGCTTAGGGTGGGATCCTTGGCGCGCAGACTCTTGAGCCGCTCCGCGTTGGCTCCCTGCTCCGTGATGCGCTCGGGAGGGGCGGCGGGGGGTGGGGCACTGCCTGCGACGACCTTCACGCGCGGTGCCTCACTCACATACCGCCCCAGACTCTGCGCGATCGCATCGCGCTGCCGCTCGAGTCCCTCGGCATGGATTGCGTGGCCGGGACGGAGGGTCACGACGCGGCCATCGACGCCCACGACGTCCGCTTCCGCCAGCAGGCTGCCGAGCATCGGCGACTTCGCGCGGGCGTCGCTGATCACGTGTGCCCAAATGGACCGAACGTTGTCGAGGGTGGGTTCCAGCTTCTGACCGGGGACGGGGGAAGAGGGAGGGGGGACGGGTACTGCTGGCGCAGGAACTGATGCGGGCCCGGTCGTACCCGTCCCCCGTCCCACGTCCCCCTTTCCTAGCGCTTCGATCACTTCGGAAAGCTCGACGGTTCGGTCGAGCATCGCCCACCGCAGCAACAAGACTTCGACGAGCAGCCGCGTGTTGGCACTGCGGCTCAGACGCTCTTCGGACTCGCTCAGAATCGTGAGCAAGCGGACGATGTCGCCGGGGGGGAGCTGCGGCGCGTACTCGCGCACGACGGCCAACAGGCCTTCCGTCATCCCTTCCGGCTGGCCGCCGACGCCGACGAGGAGCAAGGCGCGCAATGTCTCGGCGGCGCCGTTGACGAACTCGCCGAGGTCCGCGCCACCCTCGAGCAGCCGCTCGACGAGTGGGAAGACCCCGGCAGGATCCCGTCCCACGATGGTCCGGAGCATCTCGCCGTAGAGCTCGTCGGGGATCAGTCCCAGGACCTCGCGCACCCGATCGGCGGTGACCGGCCCTTCACCAAACGAGAGCACCTGGTCGAGGAGCGAGAGCGCGTCGCGCATCCCGCCGTTGGCGCTCTTCGCGATGAGATGCAGGGCGTCGTCCTCGACCGACAGCTGTTCAGCCTTGGCGACCTCCTTGAGGCGGGCGACGATCGCGTGCGGGCCGATGCGCCGGAAGTCGAAGCGCTGCAGCCGCGACAGGATCGGCGCGGCGGTGTTGGCGATCTTTTGCGGCTCGGTCGTGGCGAAGACGAACACGACCCGGGCGGGTGGCTCCTCGAGAATTTTCAGCAGCGCGTTCCACGCCTCGCGGGTGAGCATGTGGGCTTCGTCGACGATATAGACCTTGGATCCCGCCTCGGTGCTCGCGGCGTACATGGCCCGCTCGCGCAGGTCGCGCGCGTCGTCGACGCCCCGGTTGGAGGCCGCGTCGAGCTCGACCACGTCCAGATTGGCGGCTCCGGTCCAGATGCGCCGGCACGGATCGCATTCGCCGCACGGCTCCCCTTCCCCCGCCGACCTACGGCGCTCGCAATTCAGGGCCATCGCGAGGATGCGGGCCGCGGTCGTCTTGCCGACGCCGCGCGGTCCTGCGAACAGGTAGCCGTGCGCGACCCGCCCCTGGGAAACGGCACCGCGCAGCGCGGCCGCCACGTGATCCTGGACGATGAGATCGCTGAACTGTTTCGGGCGGTACTTGCGAGCTAACGCGATCATTTGAGCAATCTAGCAGGAATTGCGGATTGCGGATTGCGGATTTTGCAGGGAGTGAAATGCCCCAGGCACCCCGCAACGAATCCCGACATCGTTTAGCGCTGCTCCCTGCGGGGGCCTGACGCGGTTCACGAGCGGAAAGCCTGCGGACCTGGGGCGCCCGAAACTTACCCAGACCAATCCGCAATCCGCAATCCGAAATCCGCAATTGTGCTTACGGACAATCGGTCTTTCCAGGAGCAGCACGGGGGGGGACGGTGACCGTGAGGTACTGGCGCATCCCGTTCGCGATCACGGCGAGGCTCGTCGTCCCGGGCTGATCGGGCTTCAGCACCACGACCCCAGAGACGCTGTCCTGCGCCACGCGGACCACCCGGAAGATGCGCGCGTCGGCGACGGCGGCGCGCAGTGCCAGCAGCGCTGTCGCATTGGCAAAGCCGTCCTGCGCGGACACGCGCAACGTGACACTCGAGTCGGGGCGGATCGCGAATCGGGTGGCGACGTTGGCCTGGCCACACAGCACGACGAGCTGCGCCGCCGCTCCCGCCGCCACGTTGAAGGCGACTTGTTTCTCGATCACGCCGATCGAGGCGATGACGGTCGCCAGGCCGGCACGCTCGCCTAACGTCACGCCGACGCGAGCCTGTCCTGCCGCATCGGTCAGGGCGGCAGCCGGCTCGATGCGCGCATTGATCCCCGTGAACGCCACGGCCTGACGCGACAGCGGTGTGCCCGCCGAGTCGCGCGCTTCAAACACGAGCGCGCGGGGCAGCTGGGCACCCGCAGAGCCGCGCTGGCCGCCACCTGACAGAAAGCCCGAACGCGTGGCGGAGGCGATGGAGGAGGGTGGGGGGGGGCGTGGAGGTGCTGGAGGTTGGCGAGGTGCCGGCCGCGTCGCCGCACGGCGTGCGCAATCATCGACTGCCGCCAGCAGCGCCGCATCCGCACCCAGCAGCCTGAAATCGTGGCGATCGCGGTCGGTGGGGTCGAACGTCAGGCAGTTCCGTCGAACGAGCTGTCTCAGCTCCGCGGGCGCCATCACCGAGCCGGAAAGCAGGCGCACCAGATCACTCTTGCGGAGCGGCGCGGGCGCCGACCCGCCCGCCTGCATCGCGAGCAGCAAGACGACCAAGGTGCTCACGGCCGCGGGCACCCCGAGTTGTCGAAGCGTCGCGAAACCGCGTCCACCGCCGCGTACAGCGCCTGATCCTGCACCGCCCGCCGCTGATCGAACGACGCCACGCGCGCCCGTCGCTCCGTGCTATACGTGATCCACAGGTTTTCGACCGACACGAGGCCGGTGGCGAGTCCGGCACAGTCCACCTGACCACTCGCGAAGAGGCGCGCCCGATCCTGGAAATTGCGCACCGCCCGTGTCAACGAGTCGCTCAGGCGGTCGAACCGCGCGAACGGTGAGACGACCGGCTGTGGGGCCGGAGGCGGCGCCGGGCGCGGCTGAGGTGGCGGCGCCGGCGGCGGCGCGGCGATAGGGGATGTGGCGGCAGGGGGTGCGCTCGCGGTTGTACGAGACGGACGACGCGGACCCGGCGCCGGCGGCGCCGCGGTCTTCTTGGTCACGCGCGACACCAACTGCTTCGCCTTGTCGAGCAACCCCGCCCACGGCGGCGGCACGCGGGGATTGCGGAGCGCGAAGTACCAATACGCGCCCGCTCCCACGCCCGCCAATAGCAGCAGCATCGCGAACCGCCGGAGCCAGGGCCCGCGGCGTTTGCGGCGGCGCACCTTGGTCGTGGGCTTTTTCTTGTCCTCATCCTGCTCGAGCAGCCGGAACGTGTGCGTCGGCGTGCGCCGCGGCGCCGGCGCGGTCAGCGGCGGCGGCGGCACCGACGCCACCGATTCCGGTGTCACCGTCCAGGGAATGTCATCAATTGGCTTCCGCGCCGGAGGCGCCGGCGCTGGTGGAGGCTCGTCGGGCACGAATACCGGCGCCGCCGGCCGCGTCTTCGCGGCGCTCTTACGCGGGGGAGGTGGCGCCGGTGGCGGCGGCGGCTCCGGCCGGGGAGGCGCCGCCGGCTCATCGTCCGCACTGGTGCGGATGACGGGAATGTCGTCCGCACTCGAGCGCATGATGCGAAATCCCTTTTCGGGGGCCGGCGCCGGCGCGGTCTCCTGCGTCTCCTCGACTTCGGCTTCCTCTTCTTCCGGCTCCTCCGCCTTTGGTGGCGGCGCTGGTTCCGGCTTTGGAGCGGGTGCCGGCTTTGGCGGTTTGGGCCCGGTCAATGTCGGCCCGTATGCCTTGTAGTTCCGCCACGTAATAAAGGAACGCTTCTTCCCGTCCGGCTTGATCGAGTCGGGCTGGAGCAGCTCGTAAAATGGCAGCGCGGTCTTGTGCCAGTCGGCACTCTGCGTCGTGCGAAAGAACCGTCCCGTGACGCCGCCGGCCTCCGCTGCCACGAGAATCGCCACGTGCCACGGATCGGTGAAGAACTTCTCGTGCGTCTCGACGTCGTGCGTGGTGAGGAAGCCGCCCTGCCCCGGGTGGCTGTGGTACCAGCCGAGCAACGAGGCGGAGGCTTTCGCGAGCTGCTCCTGCATACGATCCCACAACCGGGACACGACGACTTCCGTTTTATCGCCGTAGATCGCCTGGCTCAGCTTCAGCGTCTTGTCGATCACGGTGTACAGCACGCCCGCTTCCGGATCGCGGTACAGGTCACCGATGAGAAAGCCGAAGATCGCCTGCGTCGGCGAGCTCTTGAGATGCTCCTGGAGGGCGATGACGGCTTCCTGCTGGAAAAAAATGGGATAGGGCGAGCGGCTCGACGGGCGCCCCGGGGCGGTCGTGCCCGGCGCGGCGGGCGGGTTCCACAAGATCGCCCGTTCCATCGGCATCGCCTGCGAGCGGGGCTCCGGGCGCGCGCTCACGCCAGCGTCTCCACGATGATTCGCGCCGCGCGTTCCACGTCCTCACGGCCGACGTCGAGATGCGTGACCGCGCGCAACCGCCGCGGCCCCCACGGCGCGAGGCGCACACCGGCCGTCGCCAGGCGCGTCGCAACCGTTTCTGGCGTATCGCGCTCGCGCAGCAGGTCGACCATCACGATGTTCGTCTCGGGGACGGTCGGTCGGACGGCCGGACTGCCGGAAAGCAATTCCGCAAAACGGCGGGCGTTCGCGTGGTCCTCGCCGATCCGCGACACGTTTTGATCGAGCGCGAACAATCCCGCGGCCGCAAGAATGCCCGATTGGCGCATCCCGCCGCCGAGGCGCTTGCGAATCTCCCACGCCCGCGCCCGCATCGACTGCTTGAATCCGAGACACGATCCGACGGGACAGCCGAGCCCCTTCGAGATGCTCACCATCACGGTGTCGGCGCCCTGCGTCAGGCGCGCGGGCGGCACGCCCATGGCCACCGCGGCGTTCCACAGGCGCGCGCCGTCCAAGTGGACCGCCATGCGCGACTCGCGCGCGACGCGAACCAGGGCATCGACCGCCGCCGCGTTCAGCACGCGGCCGCCTGCGGTATTGTGCGTGTTCTCGATCGCCAGTGCGGTGGCGCGCGGCACGTGCCGTGACGGCGCGCGTATCACGCCGCGCACCAGCTCGGGGGTCAGGAGGCCATCGGGTGTCGTGATCGGGCGGATCTGGACGCCCGACAGCGCGGCGACGCCGGCGATCTCAGAGTGCACGAGATGCGCGTTCGCCTCGAGCAGCAGCTCGGTGCCCGGTTCGGTGACCAGGGCGATGCCGGTCTGATTGGCCTGCGTGCCGGAAGGAAAGAACAGTGCGTCTTCGGTGCCGAGCAGCGCGGCGATGCGCTCCTCGAGGCGACGCGTGGTGGGGTCACCGTCGAGGACGTCGTCGCCGACTTCGGCGTCGGCCATGGCGCGCCGCATCCCGGCCGACGGTTTGGTGACGGTGTCGGAGCGCAGGTCGATGACGTTCATCCGAGACGCACGCGTTGCAGGCGCCGCATGCGCATCAGATCGTACGTCTCCGCCACCTCGCCGCCCAGCAGGAACATGTAGGCCGTGTAGTAGATCCAGAGAATGAACAGCAGGAAGCCGATCAAGTTGGCGTCCGACGCCAGGCGGTCGAACGTCACGAACCGCGCCACGTACAGCGCATAGAGGCGCTTCGCGATCTCGAAGGCCACGGCGCAAAACAGCGACGCGACCACGCTCGTGCGCCAGTAGATGCGGCGGCTCGGCAGGAACTTGAAGATCACGAAGAACAGCAGCGTGCTGAGCACGAGCGACAGCAGTTGGGAGAAGAAGCCCGGAGTCGAGGACGCGAACGCGTTGGCCAGGAACAGCGTCCCCGCGACGAAGACCATGGCGAGATCGATGAGCTTGGCGATGGGCCAGGGCCGGTTCTCCTCCGTGTCGAACACCTCGTTCAGCGCCGCCCGCAGTCCCCCGAACATACGAGTCGAGAACCAGAGGAACAGGGGCGCCGCCAGGACGGTGATGTGCCCGCGGCGCGCCACCAGGTCGGCCAGCCCGCGCTCGATGAACCCGAACGTGCCGGTCTCTCCCCCGCTCGACTCGGGGAGAAACCGCTCCAGCAGCTCGTGGACATTCAGCTGGTGGATGGCGAGCTGGTATTGCACGAGATAGCCGACGACCGCGAGGACGAGCCCGACGAACGGAATGGCGGTGAGCAGGATGTCGAAGGAGAGGGCGCCGGCGAGAAAGGGGATGTTGTCTTCGTACGCGGCCTCGAGCGTCCGCCGCACGACGCCGGTGACCGTGCGATGCCAGCCGCCCTCGCCATTCACGCGAGGGGCTCGTCCTCCTCCTCAGACGCGGGGGGGGGGGGCACGGGAGGCCGTGATGCCCGGGCGCGGCGGCGGCGGGCCGCCTCGAGCCGCCGGCGCAGCTGCTCGCGCGTCGTGATCTCCGGCTCTTCTTCCTCCTCCGACTCGTCGGCCTCTTCCTCCGCTTCCTCCAACAGCCCGCGGACCTCGTCGACTTTCTCTTCGGCCAGCTCTTTGAGATTGCGCAGTCCCTTCGTCACCTTGCGGCGCGTGTTTTCACCCCCTGCGGTGGGCGCGAACACGAATCCCGCCACCGCGCCGAGCACGATCCCGAACAGGAACGCGCCGAATCCTCCACTGCGCTCGCTCATTCGCCCGCCTCCGCGTCATCCGGTGCCGATACCAGCGCCGCTCGCGGGGCAGCGTGGGACACGAGTTTCGGTTTGACGTAGCGGTCGGT
>WNGD01019931.1_pt1 | contig 17759 bp, 15 predicted proteins | sample 5400671 | NCBI WGS metagenome assembly WNGD01 (sample SAMN13153369, study PRJNA577476) | soil metagenome | isolation source: 40 cm soil or saprolite under grassland replicate 2 | place: USA:California | collected 2016-06-15
AGAGCTATGAGGTCACCGCTTGGCGGGCTGCTCAGGAAGACTGTTTCGCGCGCATCTCGGCCTTGTGCGCACGCTTCTTCGCCTGGTAGTCCTCGAGTGCCTGCGGCGAGTCGACGTCGCCGAGCGTCGGATGGCTCGGGGCGATCTCCTGCGCCGCCGCGACATCGAACCGTTTTGCCAGCACCGCGCTGAGCGATTTGATCTTCATCTCGCCGAAGCCGGGGAGAGAGGAGATCCGCCGCCGCAGGTCGGCGCCGTCGGCTGCGTCCGTCCACACCCGCTCGGCCCGTCCGCCGTACTCGTCGTCAACGACTGCTGCGAGCTCCTGCACCCGCCGAGCCATCGTGCCGGGAAAACGGTGTACGGCCGGCTTCTGCCGGAAGACCTGTTCGAGCTGTCCGGGATCGGCCGTCGCGATCGCGCGCGCGTCGAGCGTGCCGAGCCGCTGCTTGATCTTCAGCGGGCCCGTGAACGCCGTCTGCACCGGCACCTGCTGGTCGAGCGCGAAGCCGATCAACAACGCGAGCGGCTCCTGCGCGAGCAGCGCATTCGCCTCCTCGTCGCCGGTGAAATGCAGCGGATGCGTGTTCGCCCGCGGGATCGTCGCCAGCACCGACGCGTCCGCGACGTGGAGATTCTCGAAGCCGTGCACGCGGCCGTCTTCGTCGACGACCGAGCCGGTCGCGCAGGTGCCGACAGGGTGGAAGTAGATGCCGAGCGTCGAGTCGATCCGCTCCTCGTCCGGCAACTCGACGGGACGGCCGAGACGCCGCAGCGTCTCCGTCGCCGCGAGCCGGTGCGCCAGCGCCAGGCCCGCGAGCAGCGCCTGCCGGTCTCGAGGATCGGAGAGCAGACGGTGATCGATCTCGGGCGAGACAGCCGGGTCTCTCGAACGCAGGCGCACGCGACCGCGCGAATCCGGCTGCAGCAACGCGACCGTCAGGTGTGCGCTTTCCCCGTTGCGGCCCGCGATCGGCAACACGTGGAGGTCGTCCGTCTTGGCGAGCCCATTCGAGAACGGCACCGGGGCCCGCGCGCGGGTCCGTTCGCGCAGCTCGTCGCTCGGCTCGAAGACGAGCTTGGCCGAGACGTGGTCCTGCAGGTTCGAGCCGACGTGGTCGAGTGGGACGACGACGTCGATCCCGAGCGCGTCGAGCTCCGCCTCCGGGCCGACGCCGCTACGCAGGAGGATCGCAGGCGAGCCGCACGCACCGGCCGAGAGCACGACCTGGTCGGCATGCACGGGCTCACCGTCGACGACCGCCCCGACCGCGCGGTCGCGCTCGAACAGCACGCGGTCGACGAGCGCGTCGCCGCGCACCGTGAGATTCGGCCGCCGCCGCGCCGGATCGACGTAGGCGAACGCGGCGTTCCAGCGCACGCCGTTGCGGATGTTGTACGGGCCGGCGGCTACGTCGAGACCGTGGGCCGAGCACGCGTCGGCGACGCCCGCGAACCACGGGGTGTACTCGTCCTCACGGAAGAAGAACGGCTCCGGTGCAATCGTCTCCAGCGCACGCCGCAGATACGGCTCGAGCCCGGGATCCGCGTCGGGCGGCCACACCAGCAGGCACGCGTTGTGCGCCGAGCAGCCGCCGAGCACCTTCGCGCGCAGCGGTGAGTGCGGGCTCTCGTCCGGATCCCACTGATGCCCCTCGGGAATGCCGCCCGGGTCGAGCAGCTCATCAGGCCAGCCGCCGGCGTCGTGCGGCCCGTAGTCGGCGCCCGCCTCGACGAGGCAGACGGTGCGGTTCTCGTCCTCGCTGAGCCGCGCCGCCAGCACGCAACCCGCCGACCCGCCCCCAAGTACCAGCACGTCGTAGTGCACAGGCGTAGCCAATCACCCGCCCGGGTAGGAGGGAGTCATGGTTCACCCGGTCGAGAAGCTCAAGGAGCTCGAGGCCGAGGCCGAGCGGGGCCGCAGTCCCCGTACGCCGCTGCTCGCCCTGACCGGCGTCACCGTGCTGATCAGCGTCATCTTCGCGATCCTCGTCACGGTCGCGCTTGTCCTCTACTTCGCCTACGGCGGGAAGTAAGTCCTACTCGGATGCGTACGCAAAGCGGCTGGCGAAGGCGCAGTTTCCGCTGAGCTGCCAGTCGAACGGGTCCTCGTGGACGGCGAGCTCGTCGGACACCAGTTCCTGCCCAGGCTCGTCGTAGCCGGGAATGCCGCAGCGAACGACGGCGTCATCCGGAAACGCCTGCGTCGCCCGCAACCGGATCGCATCTCCGACGAGCAGCCGGTACCCGTTGCCGTCCGGTACGAGCTCGATCGTGCTCGGCCGCACGCTGACGAGCTCGCGCCTCTTGCGCACCCAGGGGAGGACGCCGACGTGCGGTCCGCCGAAGCGTCCGAGGAAAACGCCGGTGAGCGCGGCGCGCTGGCCTTCGTCGCCGGTGGCATCGACGTGTAGCGCGATCGTCCACGGCGAGCCCGGTTCGTCGTCGTCGTAGCGAAGGAGCAGCGCGACCGCGAGCCCGCTCACGTCGAGCTCCCCGACACGGCCGTCTTCGACCCGCCACGCCATCGTCCCGAAGCAGACGCCGTACGTCGACCGCCCGCCGACGACGCCGTTCGTCATCCGGCAGGGACAGATCGGGTCGCAGTTGCAGGACTCGAAGTAGGAGCCGCTGACCGAGTACGTCACGGGCGTGATCTTGACGAGTACCCTGGCTCTGTGAGCCCGCTGGACGTCTTCTCGCCCGAGACGCGGGCCTGGTTCGGGAATGCGTTCGACGCGCCGACCCCGGCGCAGCAGCTCGGCTGGCCTGCGATCGCGAGCGGCAAGCACACCCTGATCCAGGCGCCGACCGGCTCGGGCAAGACGCTCGCCGCCTTTCTCTATGGGATCGACAAGCTCCAGCCGGAGCCCGGCCAGGGGCTGCGGCTGCTGTACGTCTCGCCGCTGAAGGCGCTCAACTACGACATCGAGCGCAACCTGCGCGGGCCACTGGCGGGACTGAAGTCCGAGCTGCGCGTCGCCGTCCGCACGGGGGACACGCCGCAGAAGGAGCGCGCGGAGATGTTGCGGCACCCGCCGGACATCCTCATCACCACGCCGGAGTCGCTCTACCTGCTGCTCACCTCGCGTGCGCGCGAGAACCTGAAGGGCGTCCGGACGTTGATCCTCGACGAGGTGCACGCCGTCGCCGGCACGAAGCGCGGCGCGCACCTGGCGCTCTCGGTCGAGCGGCTCGAGCGGCTCGTCGACGAGCCCTTCCAACGGATCGGGCTGTCGGCGACCCAGCGACCACTGGAGGAGATCGGCCGCTTCGTCTCCGGCGCGCGCGAGATCGAGCTCGTCGACGCCGGCATCGCCAAGGAGCTCGACCTACAGGTGGTCGTGCCGATCGAAGACATGCGCGAGCCAGGCATGTCCGAGGGACAGTCCCCGGGACATGACCTGCCCGGCACGGGCAGCGAAGGCTCGCAGCAGTCGATCTGGCCCTCGATCTATCCGGAGCTGCTGCGTCTCGTGCAGGAGCACCGCTCGACGATCCTGTTCGTCAACAACCGCCGCCTCGCTGAGCGGCTCGCACTCCGCCTCAACGAGCTGGCGGAGAAAGAAATTGCGCGCGCGCACCACGGCTCGCTCGCGCGGGAGCAGCGCGTCGAGATCGAGGAGCTGCTCAAGGCCGGCGAGATCCCTTGCCTCGTCGCGACGTCGTCGCTCGAGCTCGGCATCGACATGGGCGCGGTCGACCTCGTCCTGCAGGTCGAGTCGCCGAAGTCCGTCGCACGCGGGTTGCAGCGCATCGGCCGCGCCGGACACGAGCTCGGCGCCGTCTCGAAGGGACGCATCTTCCCGAAGTTCCGCGCCGACCTGCTCGAGTCGGCCGTCGTCGCGAAGCGGATGCTGGAGGGGGCGATCGAGGAGACCGTGATCCCGCGCAACCCGCTCGACGTGCTGGCGCAGCAGATCGTCGCGATCGCCGCCGAGGAGGAGATCTCCGTCGACGACCTGCACGAACTCGTGCGCGGCGCCTATCCGTTCGCCGACCTCTCCCGCACGCAGCTCGAGAACGTGCTCGACATGCTCGCCGGCCGGTATCCGTCGGACGAGTTCGCCGAGCTGCGGCCGCGCATCGTTTGGGATCGAACCGCGGGCGTGATCCGCGGCCGCGAAGGTGTTCGGCGGCTCGCCGTTACGAACGCCGGCACGATTCCCGACCGCGGCCTCTTCGGCGTCCACCTCGTCGACGGCGGGGGGCGCGTCGGCGAGCTCGACGAGGAGATGGTCTACGAGGCGCGCGCCGGCCAGACCTTCCTGCTCGGCGCCTCGACCTGGCGGATCGAGGAGATCACCCGCGACCGCGTGCTCGTCTCGCCGGCGCCGGGTGTCCCCGGCGCGGTGCCGTTCTGGAAGGGCGAGGGTGTCGGCCGACCGTACGAGCTCGGCGAGGCGATCGGCCGCGCCTCGCGGGAGTTAGTGGCTCAGAGCCACAAAGTCGCGGTGAAGCGGCTGACCGAGGAGCACCGCCTCGACGAGCGCGCCGCGAACAACCTGCTCACGTTCCTGCACGAGCAGGCGGCTGCGACCGGCGCCGTTCCGTCCGACCGCACCGTTGTCGTCGAGCGCTTCCGCGACGAGATCGGCGACTGGCGGCTCTGCATCCTGACGCCGTTCGGCGCCCGCATCCACGCGCCGTGGGCGCTCGCGCTCAGCGCACGCCTGCGCGACTCGCTCGGCCTCGAGGTGCAGTCGATCTGGTCGGACGACGGCATCGCGCTGCATCTCCCCGACGCAGACTCGCCGCCGCCGACCGACGACATCGTCATCTCGCCGGACGAGATCGAAGAGCTCGTCGTGCAGGAGGTCGGCCAGAGTGCGCTCTTCGGGGCGCGCTTCCGCGAGAACGCCGCGCGCGCGCTGCTGATCCCGCGCCGCCGCCCCGACCAGCGCACGCCGCTCTGGCAGCAGCGGCTCAAGGCACAAGGGCTGCTGCAGGTCGCGCGGCGGTACGGCTCCTTCCCGGTCATCCTCGAGACGTACCGCGAGTGCCTGCAGGACGTCTTCGACCTGCCGGCGCTCAAGCGACTGCTCACCGGGTTGCGCACGCGCGCGATCGACCTCGTCGACGTCGAGACCGCCACCGCGTCGCCGTACGCGGCCTCACTGCTCTTCGACTACATCGCGACGTACATGTACGAGGACGACACGCCTCCCGCGGAACGCCGTGCGCAGGCGCTGTCGCTCGACCGCGACCTCCTGCGCGAGCTGCTCGGGCAGGAAGAGCTCCGCGACCTGCTCGACGCCGGCGCCGTCGAGCAGGTCGAGGCGCAACTGCGCGGCGCGCCGCGCAACGCCGACCAGCTGCACGACCAGTTGCGCCTGCGCGGCGACCAGCGCGAAAGCGAGTACGACGAGGGCTTCGCGCAGACGTTGCTGCGCGAACGGCGGGCGCTGCTCGTGCGCTTCGCCGGCGAGCAGCGGCTGATCGCCGCCGAGGACGCCGGCCGCTACCGCGACGCGCTCGGCGTGATGCCCCCGGGCGGACTGCCCGAGGTGTTCCTGGAAGGCGGCGACGAGTCGCTCGAGCAGCTCGTGCTGCGCTTCGGCCGCGGCCGCGGGCCGTTCACGACCGCCGAGGCGAACGAGCGCTTCGGTCGCGACGTCGAGCCGCTCCTGCATCAGCTCGAACGGCGGGAGCAGCTCGTCCGCGGCGAGCTGCGGCCGGGCGGGAGGGAGCGCGAATGGTGCGACCCCGACGTCCTGCGCCGGCTCAGGCGTGCCTCGCTCGCCGCGCTACGCAAAGAGGTCGAGCCGACGGAGCAGGCCGCCCTCGGTCGCTTCCTGCCGAACTGGCACGGCATCGACCGCCGCGCGACGCTGCGCGAGGCGCTCGTGCCGCTGCAGGGACTGTCGCTGCCGGTCTCGCTCTGGGAGGCCGAGGTGCTGCCGCGGCGCGTGCCGGGCTTCAACCCGGGACAGCTCGACCAGCTGTGCGCGTCGGGCGAGGTGGTCTGGGTCGGCGCGGGACTCGACCGCGTCGCCGTCTACTTCCGCGAAGACGCGCCGGCGCTCGGCCGGCCCGGGGCCGCACCTCGCCCCGAGGGCGCGGCGCACGACGCGATCCGCGCAGCGCTCGCTCGCAGCGCCGAGTTCTGGTTCGATCTCGTCGCCGCGACCGAGCTCGAGTCGGAGGTCGCGCTCCCCGCCCTCTGGGATCTCCGCGCTCCCCGCCCTCTGGGATCTCGTCTGGGCCGGCGAGGTCACGAACGACGCGTGGACGCCGCTTCGCGCCGGCCGCCGTTACCAGTCGCCCAAGCCGCAGCGCGGCCGGCCACGCCGCTTCTCGCGCCAGCGCTCCGCCGGCATCACCGCGACGCAGGGACGCTGGTCGCCGACCGAACGCCTCTTCCCCGGTCGGCCCGATCCGCGCGCGCTCGCCGAGCTGCTGCTCGAACGACAGGGAATCGTGATGCGCGACGGCGTGCGCGGCGAAGGCATCCCGGGCGGCTACGGCGCCGTGTACGGACAGCTGCGCGCGCTCGAGACACTCGGCGTCTGCCGCCGCGGCTACTTCGTCGACGGCCTCGGCGGTGCGCAGTTCGCCCTCCCGGGCGCGGTCGAGCGGCTCCGGGAGCTGCGGCCACAGGAGAACGAAGAGCCGGAGCCGCTCGTGCTCGCCGCCGCCGACCCGGCGCAGCCGTACGGCGCCGCGCTGCCGTGGCCGAAGCGCGCGGACGGGCGCGCGGCGCGCGTCGCGGGTGCGCAGGTCGTGCTACTCGCCGGCGAGGCGGCACTGTTCGTCGAGCGCGGCGGACGCTCGCTCGTGCCGTTGCGCGGTCCTGAGGAGCACTGGCTGCGCACCGCACTCGCAGCGCTCGTCGCACAGGTCAAGCAAGGCGGCGGGAAGAGACGCCTTGCGGTCGAACGCTTCGACAGCGAGCCCGTCGCCGAGACGGAGATCTTCCCGCTGCTGCTCGAGGCCGGCTTCCTCGCCGGCCCGCGCCGTGCCGTGCTCCGGCCCTAGCTGACCGTCACCCAGACGCGGCCGTCGCCGACGGCGATGCCGGATGGATGGCCGCCCACGCGAATCGTCTTGACGATGTCGCCGCTGCGCGGGTCGATGCGGATGACCGTGCCGGCGTCGTAGCTTGCGACCCAGAGCGCTCCGGCTCCATACGCGACGTCCAGCGTGGGCGGATACCCGACGGCCTTTGCGATGCTCGTCGTCTGGATCACCCGGGCGGCGACCGGGTCGACGCGCCACACGGCGGCGTTCGGCCCGTACGGCGCGGACGCCGCCACCCACACCGACCCGCCGCCGATGGCGAGTGCGGAGGGAATGACGCCGAGCCCCGCCTCGCCGGTCTGCCGGAGCGCCGATGCAGAAAACCGAGTGACCGTCTCCGCGCTGCTCACGATCCAGAGGGAGCTGCCGCTGACGGCAATGTCGTTGATGCCGCCGCCGTAGTTCAAGCGGCCGGCGGCGTCGCGCGTCGACGGATTGATCCTGACGATGTCATTCCCCGACCCGACCCAGATGTCGTGCGCGCCGGCAGCGATTGCGTACGCGCTCGCGGTCGCGTCGTTTGGCAAGCCGATCGTTCCGAGCACGCCTCCGGAGCGAGGGTCGATCCGCACGACCGTGTCGTCGCTGCCGGTGGCAACCCAGAGCTCGCCGAACGCCTCGACCAGAGCCGTCGCCGCCTTACCGAGCCCGATCGTCTGCACGACGCGCAACGTCTTCGGATCGATTTCGGAGACGGTGCCCCCGCCTGCGTTCGCCGCCCACACGGCGTGTGCGCCAACCGTGACGCCACGCGGTGTGCCGCCGATCGGGATCACACCGACGACACGGTTGCTCTGCGCGTCGACGACCGCGAGCGAGTTCTGCGTCGCGAGCAGCGGTGCGCCGGTCCCGCTGACTGCGTAGACGATGCCCACGACGGCCGCCGCGAGCACCAGCAACCCAGCGGCGAAAACCGCCCGGCGCGGGCGCCGCCCCGGGGTCTGACCCCGAACGGGGTCAGACCCCAGCCGTTGGATGGCGAGCTCCGGGTCCTGGTTGAGGATCTTGCGCTCGAGCTCCTGCAGCTGCGGGCCCGGTTCGAGGCCCAGCTCTTCGCTTAGCGTCCGGCGCGCGCGGCGGTAGGCCTCGAGCGCGTCGCCTTGGCGTCCGGCGCCGTAGAGCGCGCGCATCAACAGGCCGTGCAGCCGCTCACGCAGCGGATGCTCCGCGACGAGCTGCTCGAGCTCCGGCACGAGCTTCGCGTGCCGACCCCCCGCCAGATCGGCGTCGATCCGATCCTCGAGCACGGCGAGCCGCTGCTCCTCCAGCCGCCGGCGCGCGTCGTCGGCGAAGCGCTCCTCACGGAGATCGACGAGCGGCGCGCCGCGCCAGAGGGCGAGGGCCGCGGCGGGACTGCCCTCCCTTGCCAGCCGCTCGAAGCGGTGGAGGTCGAGCTCCTCGGGTTGGAGGTGGAAGACGTAGCCGGGCGGACGCGTCTCGAGCCGGCCGTTGCCGAGGGCTTTGCGCAGCTGAGAGACCGCGTTCTGGAGGATCTTCGGGGCGGTGGCCGGCGGGCGGCCGTCCCAGAGCTCGTCGATCAGGCGCTCGCTCGGCAGCAGCTCGTTCGCGTGCAGGAGCATGAAAGTGAGGAGCGCCTGCTCCTTGCCCCGGTGCAGCGTGACCGGCCCATGCTCGCCGACGACCTCGAGCGGACCGAGGATGCGGAATTCCATCGGCGCCCTCCGGATTTGACGGTAGCACCATGGGTTGCGAGCGCCTAATTACCGGCGAATTACCGCTCGAGTGGGCGCGCGCTGGCGGGATTCTGGGCTGCGCGTGACCGCCGTCGCGTCTCCTTGGCAACAGAGCGGCGTGGGGCCGTTCGAAGCGCAAGGAGGGCAAGATGTTCGCGAAGCTCATCACAACCGCAGCAGTGGTCATGGTCGTCGCCGTCGGGAGCGCGAATGCGGGCAGCACGCCGCAGGGCCTCAAGGCCGATGGTCTCCGCCTGCAGGCGATGGCGGACCGCTATCAGCAGATGCGGGGAACGACCCCTGAGGGAATCAGGGCGGACGGTCTCCGCCTCCAGGCGATCGCCCGTGCGTACCAGAGCCGGCCGGCCGCGAGCTACTACACGCCGCAGGCGCTCAACGCGATGGGCCAGCGGTGGACCGCACTCGCACAGACCTACCGGCAGCCGTCGAGCGTGTCGCAACCCAGCAGCTTCCGCTGGGGCGACGCGGGCATCGGGGCTGCGGGCGGCCTCGGGCTCGTCGCCTGCACGGCGCTGCTGATCGTCTTCGCACGGCGCCTCCGCCGCGCGAAGCTCGCGCTCTAGGCGCGAGTCTCCTCGAGAGCGTGGAGCGGCCTTCGGGCCGCTCCACGCGTTTGGACTCGTGGGCCCGGGATCGGGGGACGCGGCTCGGGTCTACCCCCTAGGCGAGTCGGCCGAGGACGAGGCCGAACAGTGCGTGGCGGTAGAGGCCTTGCGCGAAAGCGCGCGGGCTGGTGGCGAGCTCCCGGTCGAACAGAGCCACCAGCGGCCAGAGCACCGTGTGCTCTACGAGCGCCGACCCGAGCGCCAAGCGACGCTGCTCGATGGGTATGCGTCGGCGAACGACGTCGAACGCAAGCCCGAACAGCGCGCCGTTGAGCGCATGCACCGGCAGACCGCCGACCAGGCGGACGTCGGAGTGGTCACACCGGAACACGCGCCGGTCGAGCGGCTCCTGCAGTCCCCACACCGTCGCCGCGACTGCTCCGGCTGCTGCCGCACGTAGACGAGGCGACATACCCTTCCAGCATGCCCGAAGGCGACGCGATCCACCGTGCCGCGCACCGGTTGCAGGTGCTCGTCGGACAGGAGCTGGAGGTCGAGGCGCCGCATCCGCGCGCGGCCGTGAAGCAGCTCGCACCGCGTCTCGACGGCAAGCGGCTGGAGAGCGTCGAGGCGATCGGCAAGAACCTGCTGTTCCGGTTCGAAGGCGGGCTCGTCCTGCGCAGCCACCTGCGGATGAGCGGACGCTGGCGCGTGCTCGGCCGCGACGCGCCGGTCTTCGGCAGGCCGTGGCTCGTGCTGCGGGGCGACGAGCATGCGGGCGTGCTCTGGGGCGGCCCGGTGCTCGAGCTGGACCGCGGCGTCGCGTTGCGACTCGGGCCGGACATACTCGCCGACCCTCCAGACTACGACGCGATGCTCGCGCGCATCCGCCGCGAGCGCCAGGACCGTGCGCTCGGGGACGTGCTGCTCGACCAGCGGCTCGTGGCGGGCATCGGCAACGTCTGGAAGGTCGAGTCGCTCTGGGCGGAACGGGTCTCACCCTGGCGTCGTCTCGCGGACGTCTCCGACGACGAGCTCCGTCACGTCCTGCGGGCGGCGCACGGCCTGATGCACGACCGCCTCGAAGGAGTGCCAGACAGGGGACAGGTCTACCGTCGCAAGGGGCATGCCTGTCCGCGCTGCGGTACCCCGATCAAGTCGTGGCCGCAGGGCGACGACGCCCGCATGGCCTACTGGTGCCCGCACTGTCAGAGAGGAGAGGACCCGACGACGGCGTAAGCGCAGTCGTGGCCGTGCGCGCTCCGCACCTGTTCACCGCGCTGAGGGCTTTCTGCCTCGGCACGTTCCGCGCGTTGCTCGCGGAGATCGAGCGGGGCGCCGAGCTGCCGTTCGCCTTCGAAGAGCACACGTCCTACGCGAAGCCGCACGATCTACGCGCAGGCCCATGCGGGTCCTCGCGCGCGTGAAGATGAAGCGCTCTTCGGCAGCGTCCTGCTGCCGCTCCTGATGGACACGGCCGAACTGTGCGGCGGCTTCGACTGGGACGACGACGCCTTCGTGCGCGCGTACACGGAGCTCGAGAGCTCGCTGTTCGGAGACCGCCACCAGTTCGGCGCCGTCGCGCCGTTGATCGGCATCAGCACGGGCGGGACGACGGTCGAGCTCGGCGGCGGCCTGCGGCTGCGACTGGCTGCCCCGGGCGAGCTGGCGAAGCTGTGGCCCGAGGCCAACGGCTTGTTGCCCGCGGACTTCGGCCGCGAGCCCGACCGCCTCAGCGTCCTGGAGCTCGAGCGTGCCCTCGACCCAGGCGCCGCCGAGCCGCCGGATGCGCCCGGTGAGTTCGCCGACGCCGTCACGGCCATCCGGCTCGCGACGGCGGCACCGATCGCCGCGGGGCCCGTCCTGTTCGAACGCCTCGACTGGCGGCCGTACGGCATCCGTCCGGTGCTGCCGATCGCCGCGACGCAGCCGGCGGGTGAGCCGACGCGCCTTGACTCCTTCCGCGCGACGCTCGCCGCCGATCTGCTCGCCGAGCTCGGCACAGCCGACGACGATGCGGAGCTCGGCGAGGCGATCGACCGCTGGGAGCTGTCGCTCTTCCAGGACGGCCCCTTTCAAGCGGAGCAACTCAGGGAGTCGTTGGCCGCGCTGCTCGGCGGCAACGACGGGCTCTGGGCGGCCGCGGTCCGCGGCGCGCTGCTGCTCGGGGACACGCCGCGCGCGCGGGCCGAGCTGCAGGATCGCCTGTCCGGCGATCCGGATCCCGACGTCGTCCGCCGCGCGCTCGTCGCCGCCGTGCTCCACGGCGACCGCTCGCGGCTGGTCGCATCGCTCGACGAGTCGATCCTCGGCCTGCGGCCGGCACCAACGCGGCACACATCGGTCACAGACACGCGCGCCGCCGCAGGCTAGCGTCGTCGACATGGACGAGGCCCGCGCAGTGCTGACCCGGCTCGACCGGATCGAGGCGCTCGAGCGCGAGGGCGCACCCCCCGGCGTCCTGCTGGAAGAGCTGCGCGGGCTCGTCCAGGAGGCGGAGGACTGGGCCCGCGTGGAAGGAGGTGAGCGCGCGAAGGAAGCAATCGAGCGCTGCGGCGCGGCGCTGGCCGCTCCGGTGCGATAGGCGTTTGGATTCCCTCGTTTCGCGGCACGGTGTCTCCGTCGCCCAAAACGAAGGAGGGGGAATGACCAGAGCCTTTGCGGCCCTCGTGGGTGCGTGTCTCGTCGCGCTCGTCGTCGGGAGCACGTCAGCGGCGAAGACGCCGTCGGTGGGATTCGGGACGCCGATCTACGTCGACCGCGACCTCGCCGGCGGCGAGCCGACCGTGATGGCCGACCCGTTGCACGGGACGCTCGTCTATACGTCGCACGAGGGCACGACGCACCTCTACCGTGACGGCCTGATCTCGTCGCCGTGGGGCGACTTCAGCTTCGTCTCGAACTACTGCAACCAGGTCAACGTCTGGACGTCGTCGGACGCCGGCGTCAACTGGTCCCGCGACCGCTACCTCGGCAGCCCCTGCCCGACGAGCCCAGCGATCAACACCGGCTTCAGCGACCCGGACCTGACGATGGACGCCGGCGGGCGGATGTACAACACCGGCATCGACCTCGTCAACGACGCCGTCTTCTCGTCAGTCGACGGCGGCAAGACCTGGAACCAGGGCACGGCGGACTGTCACGACGGTGACCGGCCCTGGCTCGCTGGCGGACGCGCCAACGAGGTGTTCATGGGCACCGACCCGGCCGAGGACGAGCTCAACCACCGCATCTTCGTCTCGACGGACGGCGGCCAGACGTGCAGCGTCGAAGGCATTCCCGACTTCGGCACTGATCCCGCCACCGGCGAGAACTACACCGGCTTCGGGAAGCTGTACTTCGACCACGCGAAGCGACGTCTCGCCGAGCCGACCGTCTACACGGACGCGAATGGAAGCAACGACGGCATCGGTGTGAGCACGTGGACGCGCGGCGCCGCGGCCTTCACGCCGCACTTCATCACGCACACGACGCTGGTCGGGTTCTTCCCGGTGCTGGCGATCGACGCGAACGACGCCCTCTACACCGCGTGGACGCCGAACGTGAGGCAGCCCGGCACCGCCGGCGGCTGCGACGGCGCGCAGACCCCGGCGCCGAACTCGGTGCAGCTCTCGTACTCGACCGACTTCGGCCAGACCTGGTCGAAGCCGCTGACGATCTACCGCCCGGCGAACGCGCTCGCGTTCTGGCCGTGGATTACCGCCGGCGACGCAGGCAAGGTCTCCGTGGTCTGGTACCAGACGGAGCCGGGCGAGCTGTCCGATCTCGACTGTCAGTTCGCGCACGTCCACGTTTACGAGGCGAACGTCTTCAACGCGGCCTCGTCGAAGCCCACGGTCACTGCGGGCGACGCCGCCGGCCGCGCGGTGCACTACGGCACCGTCTGCCAGGGCGGCACCGGTTGCGTGGTCACCGGCAAGGACCGGCGGCTCGGCGACTACTTCGTCAACGCGCTCGACGCGCGCGGCTGCGTGATGATCTCGACGGGCGACACGATGCTCACCGATCCGCTCACGGGTGCGCCGTACCCGACGAGCCGGCCGCTGTTCATCCACCAGAATGCCGGGCCCGCGCTGCGGGGGAAGGGGGTCTGCTCGTAGCCGAGGAGATTTAGAGTCGCCCCGTGGGCATCGCGCACTGGGACGAGGTCGAGAAGCGGCGGAACGAGCGCCGCCAGATGGCCGCCACGTGGTCCAACCTCGGCTCCGCGGCCGGCAGCTACCGCTGCGGTGTTACTCGGATCGAGCTCGCGCCCGGTGAGATGCCGACGCCTGCGCACGTGCACGGTGAGGCGGAGGAGACCTTCTACGTGCTCGCCGGTTCGGGGCTTACATGGCTGGACGAGCAGGCGTACGAGATCCGCGCCGGCGACTGCGTCGTCTACAAGAACTTCCACGAGGCGCACACGATCCGCGGCGGTGACGAGGGGCTCGACGTGCTCGCGTTCGGTGCGCGGGAGTACTTCACGAGCAGCGAGTTGCCGCGCGGTGGCTCGATGTGGTCGATCACCGGCTGGATCGAGGTGCACGACGGCCACCCGTGGGATCGCGAGCCCGAGCTCGTATGGCCGGAGCCGGAAACCGAACGGCCGGCGACGATCGTGAACGTGACAGACGTCGAGCCCGATGTAGTGGGCGGCCGCCGCCGCCGCTACCTCGGCGCCGCGGCCGGCTCGCGTTGGACCGGGCTGACACACATCGAGTGCGAGGCCGGCACGCTGTCCGGGCCACCGCACGTGCACTCGGCCGAGGAGGAGCTCTTCGTCGTGCTCGACGGCGAGGGAACGCTCGAGCTGTGGCGGTCCTGGCGTGGGGGACGCGGGAACCAAACGACGTCTGCTGGTACCCGCGCTCGAAGAAGATGTTCTGGCGGGGCGTCGGCGTGATCGGCCGCATCGAGGAGCTCGACTACTGGGAGGGCGAGGAGCTTGACTGAAACAGGCCTGTAAATTTTTCGAGGTTTCAAGCAGGTATCCGGTTTCTCGCGTACCGTAGGTGTCGACCGCTCGAAAGATCTTCCGGCGCGGTCTTGGGCTTCATTGCTCGGTGATTCCGAGGAGTGACGCCTCGCCCGGCGAAAGCAGCCGGGCCCGCTCGATCGCAAGGCTCAGTCCACCAAAAAGGCGTAGGTGTGTCACTCGTTCGGATCTCCAGGCTCCTCGAAGACTTCCCGATATCGAGTCGCATGGGGAGAGCTCGTCGCCTCGCAGGCTCACGCCGCGTCCGCCTCGCCGTCAACACGGTCTTCGTGTCCGGCGCACTCGTTGCCGCGGCCCTGACCGTGCTGCACTTCATCCATTCGGGCTGGCCGCTTGCGAGCGCCGACCCACTGCTGGTCGTCGCGGCCGGCGTCCTGTTCCTCTTCGCCTACGCCTTCAAGGCGTGGGGCTGGCAGCGGCTCTTCGCTGAAGGCGAGCGCCCGCGGGCGCTCACTCTCGCCGCCGCCGGCGGTGCCGCCTCGGTCGGCGGCGTCGCGCTGCCGGGCCGCTTCGACGAGGCGATCCGCATCGCCGTCGTGCGCCGGCTGCCGGGCAAGAAGACCGCCGGGCTCGGCGCGATCTGCCTGACCCTGATCATCGTCGGCCTGCTCGACAGCGCCGCACTGACGCCGATGGCGTCGATCGCGGCCGCCGCGTCGCGCTCCGGCGGAGTCCAGGCGGGCTTCGCGCTCGTCGCCGCCGCAGGGGTCGCGGCCGCGGCACTCGTCCTCTGCCTGCCGCGGATCGCGCGGTTGCGGTTCGTCGGGCGCTGGAAGGTGGGCCGCTGGTTGCAGGAGCACACCGCCTGCCCGCGCTCCGCCTCCCAGGCCTGGTTCCTGATCTCCGTTTCGTGGGCGCTGCGCGGACTGGCCGTCTTCGTCCTGCTCAACGCGCTGGCGATCGGCGGCTCGTTCTCGTTGGCACTTGCGTTCCTGTGTGCCTCCGCCGCCTCGGCCGCGCTACCGATTGCACCAGCGGGCGCGGCGACCCAGGCCGGTGCGGGCGCCGCGATCCTGATCGTCGGGGGCATCCCTAAGGGACAGGCGCTGGCATTCGCCGTCGCCGCCCAGGGGCTCGTCATCTTTGTTGGTGCCGTGCTCGTCGCCGCGGCCGGGCTGTGGGCGCTGATCGCCCGGTTCCGTGCCGCGCGGCCGATTCTTACGTAGTTCTTACATCCGCAGCCGCCGTCTCTTAGGTACCTGTGCTTCGATGAGCCGCGCCGCAATGAAGTCCGCCCTCGCCGTCCTCGTGCTCGTGCTCTCCCTCGCCGTCGCGGCCGGGGCGAACGCCGCGATCGTCACGTCGACGGACGCGCAGGGCAGACGGATCACATTCGACGTCCGCGCCGCGAGTGTGGACACGGATTGGTACGCGGCCGTCCTGCGCGCGACCGCGCACGGGAACGAGATCAGCAACGTGACGATCCGGATCGTGCCCGACCAGTCGATCGACACGACGTGCGGCAACGAGGCCGCCGCGTGTTACACGCGCGCGAGCGGTAAGCCGACGATCATCGTTCCCGCGGGCAAGAACACGTTCATCGAGGGGACGCTGATCCACGAGTACGGCCATCACCTCGATGCGTCGACGGCGGTGCCGGGCGTACCGGAGTTGAACGGCACGCCGGCGTGGTGGGCGGCGCGCGGGATGGCCTCGATGTTCGCTAGCCACGAGGTTGCGTTCGACTACGCGCTCGGGTGGTCGCACAGCATCGCCGAGATCTTCGCGGAGGACTACGCGTACATCCACGTCGGCCCGTCGTACCACTACGCGATCACGTGGCTCAGCCCGCCCGACGCGAGCCTGAAGGCGACGATGTTCGCCGAGCTCGGCACGCCCACGTCGCCGCTCCCGGCAGCACCGAACGCACCACTCGTCATCGACCGGGTCGGGACGCTCGCCCCACGCGGCCAGAGGACGATCCCGTTCGGTCTGCTCGGTCCCGGCCGTCGCGTCACGTTCACCGCGACGATCTCGCGCCCTAAGCGCAAGGGCGTCCGCGCCCGTACCCAGATCGTCTGCAACAACACCGTCGTCGCGGCGCAGACCTTCGCCCGCGGCCGGGCGAAGGGCACGCTCGACATCCCGAACCTCGGCCCCGCCGACTGCGACGCCCGCGTCGTCAGCACGGTGCCGGTCAAGCTCAAGTACACGCTCAAGCTGCAGCTCGCCGTCGAGGGCGAAGCCGGCAGCTGACACACTCTGGGCCCGTAGCAGGCACCCACCCGCGCAGAAATCCTCGTTAGCGTTTAGGTAGGGGATCTCGAACATCCCCCCACCGGGGTGCCCGGATCGCGGCGGTCAGGTCCGGAGGGGCGCCGTCCGCCCGCCGCATGATCATGCGGGATATCGGAAGGAACCGGCTATCCTGGGACGAAAGAGCGCCGCATGGGGCTCTCACGCCTACTTCCGCGTCCCAACACACGCGCATCGTCCGATAAGAAGGGATCACCTTTGGGCCGGGTCATCGCGTTCGCCAACCAAAAGGGCGGCGTGGCGAAAACGACGACCACGCTGAACCTCGGAGTCGCCCTGAAGGAGAAGGGCCACTCGGTGCTGGTCGTGGACCTCGACCCGCAGGGGAACCTGACGATGAGCCAGGGCTGGAACCCCGACGAGATCGAGCGCTCGATGTTCGACGTGCTCGTCCACAGGCTCCCGATCGAGGAGATCATCCGCGAGGCCGAGGTCGACGTCGCCGTCTCGTCGATCGACCTCGCCGGCGCGGAACTGGCGCTCTCCTCGATGATCGGCCGCGAGCGCGCGCTCGAGAAGGCGCTCGTCTCGGTCAAGCCGAAGTACGAGTACATCCTGATCGACACGCCCCCGTCGCTCGGGCTCCTGACGATCAACGCGCTCGTGGCGTCGAACGGCGTCATCGTCCCCGTGCAGTGCGAGTACCTTTCGCTGCGCGGGCTCGTCCAGCTCGAGAACACGCTCTCGATGATCCGCGAGAACCTCAACCCGGACGTCGAGATCGAGGGGATCCTGCCGACCATGTTCGACAAGCGCCTCTTGCACTCGAAGGAAGCGGTCGACATCCTGAAGGAGAACTTCGGCGATCTCGTCTTCGACACGAAGATCCGCAAGACCGTGCGCTACGCCGAGGCGCCCGTGAAGGGACAGTCGGTGCTCAGCTACGACCCGAAGGGCGACGCGGCCGACCTCTACCGTGACCTCGCGAAGGAGGTGCTCAATGGCGCGAAAACGCGCGAGCATGCGTGAGGGCCCGCTCGCCGAGCTCTTCAAGGCAACCGAGGCAGCGCAGCGCCAGCAGGAGCGGGAGGCGGTTGGCGCGCCCGCGCCGCCCGCCGAAGAGCCGCACGAGTCGACGGTCGAGCACGTCCCGACCTGGGAGGACGAGGTCGAGACGCCGGCGCCGCCACGCCCCGATCCGCAGCCCGAGCCGGCCCCGGAGCCCGAGCCGATCCCGGACCCGCTGCCGAAAGCCGCGCCGATGCCGCCTCCCCCGACCGTCCCCGAGCCGCCCGTCACGCGCTA
>WNGD01002896.1_pt1 | contig 17757 bp, 6 predicted proteins | sample 5400671 | NCBI WGS metagenome assembly WNGD01 (sample SAMN13153369, study PRJNA577476) | soil metagenome | isolation source: 40 cm soil or saprolite under grassland replicate 2 | place: USA:California | collected 2016-06-15
AGTGGTGCACGCCAGCACAACCTGAAGAACCTCCACCTGGAGATTCCCCGCGAGAAGTTGGTCGTCATTACCGGCTTGAGCGGCTCGGGCAAATCCTCACTTGCCTTCGATACGCTTTACGCAGAAGGGCAACGCCGTTACGTCGAAAGTCTTTCCGCTTACGCGAGGCAATTCCTCGATCAGATGGAAAAGCCCGACGTCGATTTCATCGAGGGTCTTTCTCCTGCCATCGCCATCGAGCAGCGCAGCGCCGGGGCGAATCCAAGGTCGACAATCGCGACTACGACTGAAGTTTACGATTACTTGCGAGTGCTTTTTTCGGCAGTCGGTCAACCGCACGATCCAGAAACGGGGCGACCTCTTAACCGGCAGACGCCTCAACAGATTGTCGATCAAATTCTCGCTAACGAGCCGCAGACTAAAATCATTGTACTCGCCCCGCTGATCGAAAACCAACCGGGGCAATTCCGGGATGTTATCGAAAAGATCAGGCGCGAGGGATTCGTTCGCGTGCGGATTGATGGCCAAATCATCGAGCTGAATAGCCCGCAGCAGCCGATCCGGTTAAGGAAAAGCGAGCGACACACGATTGAGACGGTGGTCGACCGGCTGGTTGTGCGCGACGGAATCCGCGCTCGACTCACCGATTCAATCGAGACTGCGCTCAAATGGGGCGGGAACCGTGTCGTGGTGTTGCGCGAAAGTTCAAAAACATCCAACGCTCAACGCCCAACGCTCAACGCTCAATCCGAAGCGATTTGGGAAGAAGTCCGTTACTCGACCAACTACGGAGACGCGGAAACTGGATTCACGCTCAGCGAGCTCACTCCAAGACATTTTTCGTTTAATAGTCATCTGGGTGCCTGTCCGGCCTGCCACGGTCTGGGCACACAACAAATTGTTGATCCTGACTTGATGATCTCGGATCCGAGCAAAACGATTGCCGAAGGGGCCATCACACCGTGGCGACGCGGAACGAAGCGAATGCAGGCGTATTATCGCCATCTGCAACTAGCGCTCGTGAAACATTTCCACGTCAATGAAGACATACCGTTTGCCGAGTTGCCGGATGAATTTAAAAATGCGCTTTATTTCGGCACGAATGGCGAACCGGTGAGGATGAACCTGGGTGTTAACGGCCAGAAGAAAGTCGCGAAGCCGTTTGAAGGCCTGGTTCCGCAAATGCAACGACTTTATGAGGAGACCCAAAGCGAGTTCACGCGTAACCGCATTCGCGCATTCATGACACGCGAGCCGTGCAAAGTGTGCGGCGGCGCAAGACTTAAACCGGAGATTCTCGCGGTTACGATCAAAGATCGAAATCACCGCAAATTGAACATCCATCAGTTCAGTGAACAAACGATTGAAGCAGCCGCGCGCTTTATGGAGGCTCTCGACTTTACCGCGCAACAACAGGCGATTGTGACTGACGTCGTGCGCGAAATTCGATCGCGCCTGGAATTTCTCCTCGAGGTCGGGCTCGGTTACCTCACGCTCAACCGCGAGAGTGGCACGCTTTCCGGTGGTGAAGCGCAACGAATCCGACTGGCGACGCAGATCGGCTCCGGTTTGGCGGGTGTTCTTTACATTTTGGACGAGCCGAGCATCGGTTTACACCACCGCGACAACGCGCGATTGCTCGGAACACTGCGGCGACTGCGCGATCTCGGCAATTCGGTCATCGTAGTTGAACACGACGAAGAAACGATTCGGGCCGCCGATCACATTGTCGATCTCGGCCCAGGCGCAGGCCCGCGCGGCGGTGAAATTGTTGCTCAAGGCAGCATCGAGGATGTTCTTCGCGCCAAAAATTCTTTGACAGCAGATTATCTCACTGGACGCGCGCGCATTGCGATTCCGAAACAGCGCGTGTTCCCACACGCAATTAAACATCAAACTTCAAACATCGAACATCTCGACGGGTGGCTAACAGTAGTGGGCGCGAGTGAAAACAACCTTAAGCAAATCGATGTTGCTTTCCCTCTTGGCTGTCTCACCTGTGTGACTGGTGTCTCCGGCAGCGGCAAATCCACCTTGGTGGACGACATTTTGCGGCGCGCTTTGTTTCGACATTTTTACAATTCGAAAGAGAAACCTGGAGCTTATAGGGCGATTCGTGGAGTGGAACAGATTGATAAAGCCATCGTCATCGACCAAAGCGCGATTGGCCGGACGCCCCGCTCCAATCCAGTCACCTACACCGGGGCGTTTGCGCCGATCCGCGAATTGTTCAGTCAGTTGCCCGCTGCGCGCGTGCGCGGTTATGACGCGGGACGGTTCAGCTTCAATGTCAAAGGCGGCCGCTGCGAAAATTGCGAAGGCGGGGGATTGATTAAAATCGAAATGCACTTTTTGCCGGACGTTTACGTGGAATGCGAAGTGTGCCACGGAAAACGCTATAACCGCGAAACCCTCGAGATCACTTACAAAGGGAAGAATATTGCCGACGTTCTCGATCTGACGGTGGATGAAGCGGCGCGGTTTTTCCGCAACGTGCCGAGCGTTTCCGACAAGTTAAATTCGCTGCTAGACGTGGGTCTCGGTTATCTGCGACTCGGTCAGGCTGGAACGACCCTTTCTGGCGGAGAAGCGCAGCGCGTCAAACTGGCGACGGAGCTTGGGAAAAAAGCGACTGGCCGCACGGTTTATATTCTGGATGAGCCAACAACGGGATTGCACTTCGCTGATATCGAGAAATTGTTGCAAGTGCTGATGAAACTGCGCAACGCGGGAAACACGCTGGTTGTGATCGAACACAATCTCGAGATGATTAAGTGCGCAGATTGGATCGTTGATCTTGGTCCTGAGGGTGGCGAACAGGGAGGCCAGATAATCGGCGCGGGTCCGCCGGAGGCAATTGTCCATCTTCCGAATAGTTTCACAGGCAAATATCTGCGACCGCTTTTGGAGAAGGTATGAGTCGCATAGGACACATAGGTCTCATCGGACTGTCGATTTTCCTTTTGCAACCAATGCGCGCTGACAGCTCGGCGGAGCTTGCCGAAGCGAGCGCGCCGCTTGCGGAGGGTGTGCCGGAGGTTGCAGTAGCACGCCTGCGAGCGTTGCTAAGCAAAAATCTACCCGATCCAGAGTGGCTGGTAGTCACCCAAAAGCTTGCCGAAGCACAGGTGGCCGCAGGGCAGCCAGGGGAAGCTCTGGTGCTACTGGGGGATTCGCGGCTGAAGGACCTTCCACGGGCAAAGTTTTGGCGCGCTCAAGCGTTGGCCAGCCTACATCGATGGCTCGACGCACTGCCGATCTACGAAGAAGTGGCGACGGACGAGCATTCACCTTTTTACGGAGTAGCCACCTTTGGAGCGGCGGAAATGCTACGCGCGTTAGGAAGACATGACGAAGCGCAGGAAAAGCTCAGCGTTCTGCTCCACGACAAAGAATGGGCGACCCGAGCGCAGCTCCGATCGGTCGAATTGTACATTGAAAAGGCCGACGCGCCGAACGCACGGCGTGTTCTGGAGGGAATACAGCCAAGATCGGTTGCGGAAAAACGAGAGCGTCGGCTTTTAAGCGGACGTTTGCAGCTGATTTTGCAACGTCCGGAGAGAGCAATCGGCACATTTCAAGGGCTGCTGAAAAGGCCGGAGGGTACCCCTCATGCCACGCTAATCGCAGCAATCTTCGGCATAGCCGATGCGCACCTGCGACTAAAAACGCCCGAAGCCGCGGATGATGCCATCGAGCAGTTTATCGATCATCATCCAGAAGATCCGGATTTGCGTGTTCTCTTTGCAAAATTAGACGAGATCTACCGCGCTGAGCACAAACCATCCCGCAGTGAACTGGAAAAATGGGTCCGCAATCCGGAACAGCCCAGGCGAACATTTGCACGATGGTATCTTGCCCGGCTCGAGATTCGGGCCGGTCACCGGGAGCGAGCCCGGGAATTATTTAGCGATCTGCGCCGCACTGCTGTAAGATCGCCGGCGATAGTGCCTGCTCTCTTCGAGTTTGCGCAACTTGAAGTGGAGGATCGACATTTCGATGAGGCGATTGCGATTTTGAGTGATGCGCGCCTCCTGCATCCGGAACCGTCTTTGCTCGATCGAATCAATTTGCTCGTTGCGCAAACGCAGTATCTGGCCAAGCGATTTGAGGTGGCGACTGCGGCCTTTGAACAAATCGCGCATTCCACGTCACCATGGACGAAGGTTGCATTGTTCAACGCGTCGGTCGGCTGGCTGCAACTCGGCGATCACGCCCGTTTTTTGACTGACTACAACGAACTTGAAAAGCAGGGCGACGACGAAGAATCGCGCGCCAGCTTGCGATTACAGGAGGGCTTGATGCAAGCTGCCAAAGGCGACAAGAAAGCGGTAGAATCGCTGCAGCGATTTGTTCGCGATTTTCCTACGAATCCTCGCGTCTCGGAGGCTTGGGTCGGCTTAGCCGAGCTGGCCTTCCATTCCTCGCCGCCGCGCCTCGATGAAGCACGCCAAAATCTGGCTCGCGCAGCCGGTTCCAAGCCAACGGCGGCGGCATCGGAGCGGGCGGATTATCTCAGGATCTGGATTGAGGACTCAGCCAATGTGAACGAAACGAACGTCATCGAGCTCGCGAAACGTTTCCTTGAGCAACACAACGCCTCGGCATTCGTTCCGGAGGTTCGAATGAAATTAGCGGAGATTTACTACCGGCAGAAGGATTTCGCCAACGCGCAGACGCAGTTTGAAATTTTCGCGCAGCAGAATCCGAATAATCCACTTGTCGAAAAAACTCTCTTTTTTGCAGCCGAATCAGCGATGTCGAGCATGGCTGAGCATTCGCTCGATCGGGCGATTGTCCTGTTTGATCAGGTTGTGGGATTGAATGGCGCACTGCGATGGGCCGCGCGCAACGAACAAGCGGTTATCGAGCGCAAACTGGGAAAGCCGAAGGATGCTCTCGTCTTATACGATGAAGTGTTGAAGAGCGAGGCTGGACCATCCGAAAAACGCGAGGCGCTTTGCGGCACCGGCGATATTTTTTTTGAGATGGGCGCAAGCGATTCGAATAATTATCAGCGCGCCATCGAAATCTATGACCAACTATCCTCTGACAAGAACGAGCCGGTTCACTGGCGAAACCAGGCGCTTTTCAAAAAAGCTCTATGCTTGGAAAAAAAGAACGACCGCGCTGGCGCTCTCGCGACATTCTACAAAATCATCGAGGACGAGGCGCGCCCAGATCGGCGGCGCGAACTCTTCTGGTACTACAAAGCCGGATTTAACGCGGCGCAACTATTGGAGGACGATTCAAAATGGGAATCTGCTGCTGCTATTTACGAAAAACTGACCGGGGCTGGCGGCAGCCGGAGCGATGAAGCGAAGGCGCGGCTCAACCGCCTGCGATTGGAACATTTTCTTTGGGCGGATTGACGCCGGCTTTCGGTCTCGACCCGTCGGTGGTGTTCGTGGCCGAAAATGTCGTTTCTTTGTCCTAAAAGTCGCTCCGAATAAGCTTGCATAAATTTGGAACGGAATCACAATCAAGGCATGAAAACAGGAAGCAGGTTCAGTCGCGTGTGCGGCTGGCCGGTTCGATGTGCAAGTGCCGCGCTCGCGCTCGCATTTTGCGCATCGGCATTTGCAGATCCGAGCAAAAACGTGGTCCTGCCGGCGACACAACAGCCGGCCCAAAGGACCGTGAAGAAGATGTGCTACGTGGTGACGGGAAGCTCCGCCATCCCGCAGCCTTGCGATCGGCTCGCTGCGATTCCGACCACAGCCAACCCGATGATGATTCTCGGGCACGCGACGACCAAATAAGGTTCTGGCAAAACTGAGTTTGCCGAAAGGACGTGCTGCCCGGCGCGGCAGTGCTGCTAAGTGCTTTCTGTTTTCGCTTTCCAACGCATAAGTCGCCGGAGCCGTGCGCCGACTTTTTCGATTGGATGATCTTCTGCTTCACGCAGCAAGTTCACGTAACGCGCCCGGTCGGTTTTCATTTCCTGAATAAAGTCGCGCGCGAATTTTCCTGACCGGATGTCCCGCAGCGCCGACCTCATCTGTTTTTGAACCGTTTGATTGATAATTTTTGGGCCTACGGTCAACTCGCCCCACTTGGCGGTATCGGAAATCAATCTGCGCATTCCGGCAATTCCTGCTTCGTGGATGAGATCGACGATGAACTTGAGTTCGTGAAGGCATTCGAAATAAGCCAGCTCGGCCGGATAGCCAGCACGGACAAGCGTTTCAAAGCCAGCGCGAATGAGTGCGGTCGTGCCGCCGCAGAGCACCGCTTGCTCGCCAAACAGATCGGTTTCCGTTTCTTCACGAAAAGTGGTCTCGAGCACGCCGGCCCGCGTGCAGCCGATGCCTTTTGCCCAGGCAAGAGTCATGCGTTTTGCCTGCCGGCTCGGATTCTGGTGAATCGCGATCAGTCCCGGCGCACCGCGTCCCCTTATGAATTCCCTGCGCACCATCGCTCCCAGACCTTTGGGAGCGACCATCACCACATCGACATCCTTACGCGGGACAATCGTCCGGTAGTAGATCGCGAAGCCATGCGCGAAGAGCAGAGTTTGGCCAGGAAGCAAATGTGGAGCGATCTGTTCTTCGTACACCGCGGGCATTTTGGTATCCGGGAGTGCTAGAAAAATAATGTCCGCGCCCCGCGCCGCTTCCGCTGTGCCGAGCACTTCGAGACCGCTCCGCCTGGCGCGCACTCGGGACTTGCTGCCGGGATAGAGCCCGACGATTACCTTAATCCCGCTGTCCCTTAGATTGAGAGCGTGAGCGCGGCCTTGCGCGCCGAAGCCGATCACTGCGCATGTTTTGCCCTTCAACCAGCGAAGATCCGCGTCTTTGTCGGTGTAAATGCGAGCGGCCAAATTTAGCTGCGTGGCTTACCCAAAACTGAATCTGCTACGGCGAGCAACGATTTGTCGTCGTTATCTGTAAGTCCGCCGAGGAAGCGACGAATTCGGCGAAACGATTGGCGCAAGAACAGATCTGCGGCGGAGTGATCGGGTGGCGCGGAATCGCCATTGCGACGCGCGAGCTGAATCTCGGAGTCTTGATGGCTGAGCACACAGGTCGATGCAAAGAGATCCATAGCTGCGCCGGCAATCCGCTCCTGAACTAGCTGCATGTCGAGGATTGGTTCGCGATAAGTGATCAACGCACGATTAACGGCAAAGTTAAAACGCCAAATCAAGCGACCGAGTTGCCGCGCCTGCGCGCGAAGCTGTTCGCTTCGAACGGGCACATCGGGCACGCGAATGGCCGCGCCGAGCCGGTTCATCCCCGCAGTCCACGCTTTGCTTACCCGATCGCGCGATGGTTTGATCATGGTGTCGTAAATTTCCTTGAACTCCATGCCCGGACCGCGCATGCCCACCAGCGCAATAAACGACGTCAGCACTTCATTGCTGCCTTCACCGATTTGGTTAATGCGTGCATCGCGCAGCATTCTCTCCAGAGGAAGATCGACAAAGTAAGCCGAGCCGCCATAAATCTGAAAAGCATCGTTGATCACTTCCCAAAGCCGCTCGGTCGTGAAGACTTTCAGCATGGCGGTTTCGATCATGTAATCTTCCAGTCCGCGGTCGATGAGCGACGCGGTGATGGTGGTCATTGCCTCCATCGCGTAAGCGTCTGCCGCCATGCGCGCGATTTTCTTTTTGACGAGATCAAATTCACCAAGCGTTTTGTTGAATTGTTTGCGGGTGTTTGCGTGTTCGATAGCCAGGCGCAAACACGTTTTCGCCGCGCCGGTGCAACAGGCGCCGAAAGTGGTTCGGCCAAAATCGAGCACGGTAAGCGCTACTTTGAGGCCTTTACCCATCGGGCCGAGAATATTTTCCCTTGGCACTTTGACATTGCGCAGGGCGAATCGTCCCGTGGCCGTGCCACGGATTCCCATTTTCGGCATGCGCGCCTCGAGCATCGTGAAGCCCGGCATGTCAGGCGTGACGAGGAACGCCGTGATCGCCGTCTTGTCCGACCCGGGCACCGGAGTGCGCGCCATGACTGTGAGCACGTGCGCGATTGCCGCATTGGTGATGTAACGTTTTTCCCCGTTCAAAATGAAGTGCGCGCCGTCGTCAGTTGGACGAGCCTGCATTTGCACGTTTGCTGCATCGGAACCGGCTTCCTGCTCGGTCAGCGCGAATGCGCCAAGTTGCTCGCCAGTTACTAATTTCGGAAGCCATCTCTGTTTTTGCTCGTGTGTTCCGAAGAGCAGCAGCGCGCGAATGCCGATCGAGTGATGCGCGTTTACGAAAACCGATGTGGATGCGCAGCGACGTCCGATTTCCTCCAGCAGTTTACAGTTAGCCATCTGTGTGAAACCCCGTCCGCCGTATTCCACTGGCGCAGTCGCACCGAGCACGCCGGTGCGCCCAAGACCGTCGATGACGCTGCGCGGAATCTCTGCTTGTCGATCTATCTCCGCAGGATCGAGATCTTCATCGAGAAACTGCCGGAGTTCCCCCAGCGACTTGTCCAACTCCGTCTGTTGCGCTGCCGGCATGCGCGGATAAGGCATCACCCAATCGGCCACGAAACGACCCTGGAAAAGACCCTTGGCAAAACCAAGCGCCTGCGGCCCCGCGAAAAGCAGTTCTTCGGCCTGTTGGATTTCCTTTTGCCGTTGCGCGTCGAGTTTGTTCATTAAATCTGTCTCCAGGAAAAAGCGGGGCCACGCATTGTAGCCGTGCGCACGCGCGTGTCCAATCAGGCGCAGTTCAATTCCGATTATTCAACCGGTATCGCTGTCTTAGCGTCTCTCACGCTGGTACGGGCTGATCAACAACGGAGACAAAATATCCCAAGTGTCGTCATAGCTGACAATCATATTCGCCGGCTAATTTATGCTCGGCGTTTTGGGCGGCAGCCACCCAATTCAGCTGCATCCCTGGCTGGTTCCGCATTCGGTGCAAACGCCGCATGCGCCCGCGCGAATCACTTTGTCGCTGCCGCACACCGAACACGTAATCTCCATAAAGATGCTGCCAAGTGCGACCATTACCCGGTCCGCATGGCCACTGCCATTTCCGGACCGCCCTGCAGTAGCGGGATCGTTGGTGATCACGTCAATCAATTCTTTCTCGCCGGTGCGCGCCAAATCAGTCACCGGCCGGTTCACAGCTCTCTTCTCGATCTCAACAATTTCCTTGAGCGGCAAGTCCGGCTGCGCTCGGTTCGGCGCGGTCGCCTCCCTGTAGCCTTTGATGAATTGGCACCCCAACCAGCGAAAAACGTAATCAGTAATGCTGGTGGCATGACGAATGTCCGTGTTTTTCGTGAAGCCGCTCGGCTCAAATCTTTGATAGGCGAACTTTTTCACCAGACTCTCCAGCGGCACGCCGTACTGGAGCGCAATCGACGTGAGTGTGCCGACGGTATCCATTAACCCGCCGATCGTGCTTCCTTCCTTCGACATCGTGATGAAAAGCTCCCCGGGCTGGCCATCTTCGTACAAACCGACCGTGATGTAACCTTCGTGACCGGCGATCTCGAACCGGTGCGTCAGCGATGAGCGCGTGTCGGGCATGCGATGCCGGACCGGTTGGTCCAGACGGCTACGCAGCATCGTGAGTTCTTTCTCCAATTCGAGAATACGTTTTTGAAGTCCCTCACGCTCAGCGGCAACATTCAGTAGGCCGGCATCACCGATGCCGGTGACAGCGGCGCCCATGTCTTTTGTCTTGCGCGTGTTCAGAGGCGCAGATCGTTTCGAGCCATCGCGATAAATCGCGATCGATTTCAATCCCAGTCGCCACCCTTCCACGTAGGTGTTCATGATGTCGTCCACCGTGGCCGCTTCTGGCATATTGACGGTTTTAGAAATCGCGCCGCTCAGGAATGGCTGTGCAGCGGCCATCATCCGCAAATGCGCCATGTAATTGAGACTGCGTTCGCCTTTGAACGGTTTGAACGCGCAATCAAAGATCGACAAGTGCTCCGGCTTTAGTCCCGACGAAATCGTCGATCCATCGGCGTCGGTGATATCCTCGATTGTGTCGAACGCGTCGATGTGAGCTATGATGCGCTCGATCTCCTCGAAATTGTAACCCAGTTTTTCGAGCGCAGGTTTAACTGTCTGATTGACAATCTTGAGCATTCCGCCGCCCGCGAGCAGCTTGTATTTTACGAGCGCAATGTCTGGTTCGATTCCGGTGGTGTCGCAATCCATCAGGAAACTGATTGTGCCCGTCGGCGCAAGCACGGTGACCTGCGCGTTACGATAACCGTAGCGCTTTCCGAGTTCCGCTGCTCTGTCCCAAACTTTCGCGGCTTCTTCTTTCAAATGCGCGAACTCTTTAGCGTCGGAGATTTCGCGCACAGCGCAGCGATGCAGCTCGATCACTTCCAGCATCGATGCGACGTTGTCTTTGGCGGCCGGCTTCGCCACGCCGCTGGCGCGCGCATCGCGATAGCCTGGGAACGGCCCTATCACCCGCGCCAGTCGCGCGCTTTGTTCGTAGGCTTCGCCGGTCATGATGGCGGTAATCGCGCCGCAGAGCGCCCGGCCTTCCACGCTGTCGTAACCATACCCGTAACTCATGATCAGCGAGCCGAGATTCGCGTAACCAAGTCCAAGCGTCCGGAAAATGTGCGAGTTCTCGGCGATTTCTTTGATGGGATAACTCGCGTTATCGACAATGATTTCCTGCGCGGTGATGAATACGCGCACCGCCGCTTTGAATCGCTCGACATCAAAATCGCCGGCCGCGGTCTTGAACTTCATCAAATTAAGAGAGGCGAGATTGCATGCGGTGTTATCGAGGAAGAGGTACTCCGAGCACGGATTGGTTGAATTTTGGCGATCCGTGCCTTTGCAGGTGTGCCACTTGTGGATTGTGGAATCGAATTGCATCCCAGGATCGCCGCAGATGTGGGTTCCTTCGGCGATTTTGCGCAACAGCGTGCGCGCCTCCTTGCATTCGCACGGCTTGCCGTCGGTCACGCGTCGCGTCCACCATTCACGGCCTTCCAGCGCTGCTTCCATGAATTCGTCGCTTACCCGCACGCTCACGTTTTCGTTTTGATACATGACCGAGCCGTACGCGTCGCCGTTGTAGCTGCCGTCATAGCCTTGCTCGATCAGTGCCCATGCTTTTTTCTCTTCCTTCTGTTTGGCGTCAATGAACTCTTCGATGTCGGGATGCCAATCTTTGAGCGTGTTCATCTTCGCAGCGCGGCGCGTTTTGCCGCCGCTCTTCACCACGTTCGCAACCTGATCGTAAACTTTCAGGAACGAGAGCGGTCCGCTTGGTTTGCCGCCGCCGCTCAATTTTTCTCTCGTCGATCTTAGCGAAGTAAGATCCGTGCCCGTGCCGCTGCCGTACTTGAAGAGCATCGCTTCGCTTGTCGCCAGTCGCATGATGTCTTCCATCGTGTCGCCCACGCTTTGGATGAAGCAGGCGCTTCCCTGTGGATATTCGTACTGCGATGCGGCCCGTTCCGCCTTGCCAGTCTCGCGATTGTAAAAATAATTGCCGGCTCCCGCATCTTTGCCCACACCGTATTGATGATACAATCCAACGTTGAACCAGACCGGCGAATTAAACGCACCGTGCTGGTTCGCACAAAGCCAGGTCAGTTCATCATAAAAAATTTGCGCAGCTTCTGCATCTACGAAGTAACCATCCGCGATTCCCCAATCGGTAATCGTGCGCGTAACCCGATGAATCAATTGCCGCACCGAAGTTTCTCTTCCGCCTTTCTGGGGATCGGTGCCGTTGGCGATGTCGCCATAGAAATATTTCGAGACCGCTATCTTAGTTGCGAGCGCGCTCCAACTTTTCGGGACTTCGATGTCCTCTTGCCTGAAGATAATCTTGCCGCTGTCGTCAGTTATCTCCGCTGTGCGCCGTTCCCATTCGATCTGATCGAATGGCGCGACGGCGGCCTCGCTGAAGACGCGCTCAAAATGCAGACCTCTATTTTTCTTTTTTTCGACCCTGTTTTTTCGGCGGTCAGCCGGTTTAGGCGATCCAAGTGAAGCAGGCGGAATTCCGGGTTTTAATTGAATCATGGCGGTAGAGCGGTTGAGGTTGTGAATCAGATGGGAATAATCGTGAACAGCGAGGCCAACAACCTGTGAACTCCAGTCAACAACAAGTAATAGCGTGGCTGCCCAGCGGACATACAATATGCAGTACCTAAATCATCATAGGCAAGTCTAAAATTGTAACATTTTTCAGAAGTTTTTCTCCCTGGGGGAACCTGGGATTGGAGACCGTGTCACGCAACTCCGCGATCCGGGACTATGGCGGAAGGGGTGGGATTCGAACCCACGGTGGGTTTCCCCACGCTCGATTTCGAGTCGAGTGCCTTAAACCGGACTCAGCCACCCTTCCCCCTCATTGAAAAACCATCTCACAAATCCCGGTTGTGAACGGGCCTTGGAATTGTAGGGAAAGCTGACAGCTTCCCCGGCAGCTGTCTAGCGATCATAGCGAGCCGCGCAGCGCAACCTTTACCTATTCTGGTTGGCCCAAGAATCGTCGGATATTTTTGAATCCAAATGCGACTCGGCCTCCATCTCATTTTCATGAGAAATCATTATGAAAATGCGATTACTATCTTGCGTTGGGTCATTCGTGTTTGGATGGGCGAAATCGCGCAGACTCCCACCCCCCGCGTCTACTGACGAGGAATCTTCTCCAATGGCGACGGTAAGGATGAAATCAGAGTTGCATCCGAACTGTTCAACGCCAGCTTGCTGACTTCATCACCGTAATTCTTATGCGCACTTTGTTCCGACTTTTCTTTCCGTTGTATTTAATCGCGTCCGGTTTGCTGCTGGCCAGTACCGCTCCCGCGCAGAAATTGTTCGCCGCCGCGAATCCGTCCTTTGGCGGACCGGACACGACGCGTCTCCTCCGTTTCCCAACGACAAACGGAACGCAGATCGTCTTTTGCTACGCGGGCGAACTCTACACGGTCGGCAAAGAAGGCGGCATTGCGCGTCGCCTGACGAGCGGCCCCGGTTACAGCTCGTTCCCGCGTTTCTCGCCGGACGGCTCGCGGCTCGCTTTCACGTCGCAATACGACGGCAACACGGAAGTTTATGTGATGCCGGCCGGGGGCGGCGCGCCCAAGCGGCTGACCATGACCGCTACCTTGGGCCGCGACGATATCTCCGATCGGATGGGACCCAACAATATCGTGATGACCTGGCAAAACACGAAGCCGCTGATCGTTTTCCGCACCCGGATGAAATCGTTCGATGACTTCATCGGCCAGCTTTACACGGTCGGCCTGGACGCCGAGCTTCCGCAGCAGGTGCCGGTGCCGCGTGGCGGATTCGTTTCGTTCTCGCCCGATGATTCGAAGATGGCGTACAACCGCGTCTTCCGGGAGTTCCGCACCTGGAAACATTATCGCGGCGGAATGGCGGACGACGTCTGGATTCACGATTTCAAGACCGGTAAGACGGAAAATCTGACCAACGATCCCGCACAGGATATTTGCCCAATGTGGGGACCGGACAACCGCATCTATTTTCTCTCCGACCGCGATGGCCGGATGAATCTTTTTTCGACGGACCTTGCGAGCAAGGAAACGAAACAGCTCACCATGTTTAAGGATTTCGACATCAAGTTTCCATCGATCGGCAAGGACTCGGTCGTCTTCGAGCGAGCGGGGTACATCTGGCGTTACGATCTGGCCACCGGACAGGCGGCACCGGTGCCGATCGAGATTAAGGAAGATTTCGCGTCCGGGCGGTCCGCATTGGTCGATGCATCGAAACACATCGAGTCGGTCACTCCCGCGCCAGACGGTCAACGCGTCATTGTTGTCGCGCGCGGAGATATTTACTCCGTGCCGGGAAAGGACGGCACACCGCGTAATCTGACAAGAACTTCAAACGCCCACGAGCGCGATGCGGTTTGGTCGCCGGACGGCAAATGGATTGCTTACAATTCGGACGTTACCGGCGAGAACGAGCTGTATATTCGTTTGCAGGATGGCAAAGGCGAGCCGCAACAACTGACCAAGGGCGCCGACACCTACTATTATCAAGCCATCTGGTCGCCCGACAGCAAAAAGCTGCTCTGCGCGGATCGCTTGCAGAGGTTGCGCTACGTCGATGTGGCGAGCAAAGCGATTACGGAGGTCGATCAAGATAAATACGGCGAGATTCGTGGCTACGATTGGTCGCCCGACAGTCAATGGATCACCTGGTCGCGGCCGGAGGAGAACGGCGGCGAAAAGGTTTATCTCTTTTCCACTGCGGACAAAAAGCCGGTGACGGTGACCGATGACTGGTATTCGGCCAGTAATCCCACCTTCAGCGACGACGGAAAATATCTTCTGTTAACGTCGAGTCGCGACTTCAAACCGATCTTCGGCCGAACGGATTTTACCAATGTGTATCGCGACACGGACCGCGTTTACTTCGTCACGCTTTCTAAAGAGACCGAATCACCGCTCGCGCCGCGTAGCGACGAAGTCGGCAAAGCCAGGAAGAAAAAAGAGAAGGACAAGGACGCGGACGAGAAAAAGCCCGAGGATAAAAAAGGCGAGTCAAAAGACGCGAAGGAGAAGAAGCCGGTTCCTGTCAAGATTGACACCGATGGCATTCACGACCGCCTGGTGGCTCTTGAAATCCAGCCGGCCGATTACAGCAATCTTCGATTGGTGGACGATCGGGTCTTTTATCTCCGCCGCACGGTCGCCGACGAGAAAGACGAGGAGGAGGCATTCGGCGAGCCCGATAAGCGAAAATACCACCTTTGCGCTTATAGCCTGGAAGATCGCAAAGAGACCGTGCTTGGCGATGTCAATAAGTATGAGATCACGCGCGACGGCAAGAAGATGCTGGTCAAGATCGACAAGGATTACGCCGTCATCGATCTGCCCAAAGACAAGATCGAGACAAAAGACGAGAAGACCGGCAAGGATTACAAGCTCAAGCTCGAAGGACTGGACATGCGGCTCGATCGCCACGCCGAGTGGAACCAGATCTACTTCGAGTGCTGGCGGCAAATGCGCGATTTCTTTTACGCGCCGAACATGAACGGCGTTGATTGGAAAGCCATGCGCGACAAATACGCCGCGCTGGTTCCGTTCGTAAATCACCGAAACGATCTCACGTATTTGGTTGGTGAACTCATCGGTGAATTGAACAACGGCCATACCTACGTCGCCGGTGGCGAGCGGCCCGAAACGCCCCGCGTCAAGCTGGGCTTGCTCGGCGCCGAGTTTTCACGCGACCCCGCTACGCGCGCATATCGGATCGACCGGATTCTGCCCGGCGAAAATTGGAACAAGCAGACTCGCTCGCCGCTCAGGGAAATCGGCTTGAATGTGAAAGAAGGCGATTATCTGCTGGCGATCAACGGCACGCCGGTTTCAACTCTATCGAATCTCTACGACGCGCTCATCGGCACGGCCGACAAACAAGTCATTCTGCGAGTCAATTCCAAACCGAGCGACGATGGCGCGCGCGACATTACAGTCGTGCCCACGGCCAGTGAGACGCCGCTCTATTACCGCGCCTGGGTGCAAAAGAACATCGACGAAGTCGCCAAAAAAACCGGCGGCGAGGTCGGCTACGTTCACATTCCCGATATGGGACAGCCAGGCCTGAACCAATTCACCAAGCTCTACTTCCCGCAGATTCGCAAAAAAGCGCTAATTGTCGATGTGCGTGGCAATGGCGGCGGGTTTGTCTCGCCGCTTGTGATCGAGCGGCTCCAGCGCGCCTTGGTCATGATCGACATGTTCCGAAATGGCGTGGCCGGGACCGATCCGCCACAAACTTTCACCGGCCCAATGGTGGCGCTGATCGACGAGTTCTCCGCGTCCGACGGCGACATCTTTCCGTTCCGCTTCAAAGCGCTTGGCCTGGGCAAATTAATCGGCAAACGGACCTGGGGCGGCGTCGTCGGCATTCGCGATCCGCTGCCACTCACCGATGGCGGCAACCTTTTCAAGCCGGAGTTCGCGCCTTATTCGAAAGAAGGCAAAGGCTGGATCATTGAAGGGCACGGCGTCGATCCAGACATCGTCGTGGATAACGATCCGGCGAAAGAATTTCACGGTGAAGATCAGCAGCTCGACCGGGCGATCCAGGAAATCCAGGAGGCGTTGAAGATCAAACGATACGATCTGCCTCCGATCCCACCCTACCCGGACCGGAATCCGGTGAAGGGCAACTAAACTGCGCCGTCGCTCTCATTCGAGAGACTCGCCTCTGGCGTCGGACAAGATCGACGATGCAGCGCTGGATTTAAGAACACGCGACCCAGCGTCGAGAAGCGAAATTAAAAAAGGAGGGTGCGTTGCATCTCAAGGAGCAAATGTGGTGGTCAATCACACGGGTGGAAGTGAAATGGAAAAAGTGATGCACAGTTTTCCGCACGATATGCAGTGGTTATTTTCCGCGTTTGCTTCGGCAGCTTAAAGCGGCGCGACCAGCCGCATGCATGGAACGAGCTTTTCTAAATCGAGCGGAGGCCGGCCGGCTACTTGCGGAGAAGCTCGAGAAATACGCCGGTCGGGATGATGTAATTGTTCTCGGCCTGCCGCGCGGCGGCGTGCCGGTCGCCTACGAAGTGGCCAAACGCCTAGGCGTGCCGCTCGATGTTTTCATTGTGCGTAAGCTCGGTGTGCCGGGTTTTGAAGAGCTGGCCGCGGGCGCGATCGCTTCCGGCGGTGTGCGCGTTTTGAACCAAGATGTCATGCGCGCATTGCCCAACGCAGACGAGACCATTGAAGCGATCACGACAAGGGAAACAGCCGAGCTGGAGCGACGCGAACAAAGCTATCGCGACGGGCGACCCGCGCCGGAATTGCGCAATCGCGTCGTCATTCTGGTTGACGACGGCCTGGCGACCGGCGCAACCATGCGCGCTGCGGTCAAGGCATTGCGTCAGCGCGGTGTTGCGAAAATTGTTGTGGCAGTGCCAGTTGGTCCCCCGGACACTTGCCGCGAATTCGAAGACGAAGCTGACGAGACGGTTTGCGCAAGCACGCCGGAATTCTTTCAGGCAGTCGGCCAGTATTACGAAGATTTTTCCCAAACCAGCGATGAGGAAGTGCGCGAGCTGCTCGCGCGTGCCGCACAAGAACGACCCGCCTTGGGCGGACAGGAACAAATCAATGACTGAGCCTGAATTCGTTCGCGAAATTGCACAGCCGCTCTCGGGCAGCGCAAATGATTATGACGCGCTGCTGGAGCTGATCGGCGACGCGCGATTTGTTTTGCTCGGCGAAGCGTCTCACGGGACACACGAGTTTTATTTCGAGCGTGCGGCAATCACGAAAAGGCTGATCGCGGAAAAAGGCGTCACGGTGATTGCCATAGAAGCCGATTGGCCGGACGCATATCGCGTCAATCGCTATGCGCGCGGTGCAAACCAGGATAGGAATGCAAAGGAAGCGCTGCTGGGATTTCGCCGGTTCCCCACCTGGATGTGGCGTAACACCGTGGTATTGGAATTTGTGGAGTGGCTGCGCGGCTTTAATAAACTCGCCACAGGAGAAGTCAGTCTGACTGGCGGACATGTCGATCCGAAGAAGGCGCCGGCCGGATTTTTCGGGATGGATTTGTATAGCCTGCATTCCTCGATCGACGCAGTCCTCAATTACCTGGAGAAAGTCGACCCGGACGCGGCGAGACGCGCCCGCCTGCGTTATTCGTGCTTCGATCATTTCAGTCGCGAGCCGCAGGAGTATGGTTACGCCGCGACCGTCGGCGCCGCGGAATCGTGCGAAGACGCAGTTGTCGACCAGCTCGTCGAGTTGCGACGCAAAGCGAGAGAGTTCCTTAGCCGCGACGGGAAAGTTGCCGCCGATGAAC
>WNGD01003000.1_pt1 | contig 17749 bp, 18 predicted proteins | sample 5400671 | NCBI WGS metagenome assembly WNGD01 (sample SAMN13153369, study PRJNA577476) | soil metagenome | isolation source: 40 cm soil or saprolite under grassland replicate 2 | place: USA:California | collected 2016-06-15
GGTAACAAAGACGCGGATGCCCGCGACAAGCGCGGGCATGACGGACGAGCGGGTGACTCAACCTGATTGGGACACGATCTAGATCCGCCAGACGACGGTGCGCACGCAAGCTGGTCAGAGTTACGTCTTACTCTTTGTCGCTCAGGCGGTCGAGACGCTTCTGCATCTCCTCCATCTGGCGTTTGAGGTCAGTGATCTCTTCGCTGCTGCTGCCCGCCTGCGCATTGCCCTTGTCGGCTTCGGCGGAAGACTGTCCCTCGCGCCGCGCGAACGGCGTGAACATGGCAAAGGCGCGTTCGAACATTTCCATGTTCCGCCGCACCTGGTCCTCGAGCGCGCCGAACGGACTTCCCCCGAAGGCCCGCGCCATCTGTTGGCGAAATTTTTCCTGCTCGCGCGTAAGCGAATCGATGGAGACTTCGAGATAGCGCGGGACCAGCATCTGCATACTGTCGCCGTAGAAGCGGATGAGCTGGCGCAGAAAGGCGATCGGCATCAGGCTCTGCCCCTCCTTGTTCTCCTGCTCGAAAATGATCTGTGCCAAGACTTGGCGGGTGATGTCCTCGCCGGTCTTGGCGTCGTGGACGACCATTGGTGCGCTCAGTTTCCCGCCTCCGCGTTGGGCAGCATAGCCTGTTTTTTTTGAGCCCGGCCACCGTTTTATCTGCCGCGCCTCGGCGGCGGGAACGCGCCGGCCGCGTCACCTTGGGCGAATTGGATGCAGAACAGCCCGGCAATCCTTCCAATTGACAGGTCAGTACCCACATTCCAAGGATGCGGCCACGGGCGGCGGGATCACCGGCGCCTCTTGCGGGCTTGCCTGTAACCGATCGTCAGCCGATAGGCGAGTCTCCGCCGCCGTCCAGCCGGATACCGAAGGGAGTTATGACATGAAAGACGATATCGTCATCGTCGCCGCGGCCCGCACGCCGGTCGGCGCCTTCAACGGGGCATTTGCGACGCTGCCGGCCCACGAATTGGGGAAGGTCGCGATCCAGGAGACGCTCAAGCGCGCCGGCGTCGAGGGCGCGCAGGTCTCCGAAGTCATCCTGGGGCAAATTCTCACCGCCGGCCAAGGCCAGAACCCGGCCCGCCAGGCCTCGATCGCCGCCGGCATCCCGGTCGAGAGTCCCGCCTGGGGCGTCAACCAGCTCTGCGGTTCCGGCCTGCGCGCGGTCGCCCTCGGTTACCAGGCCATTCTCAACGGCGATTCCGAGATCGTGGTGGCGGGGGGTCAGGAGTCCATGAGCCAGGCCCCACACTGCGCCCATCTGCGCGGCGGCGTGAAAATGGGCAACTTCGAGATGGTCGACACCATGATCAAGGACGGCCTGTGGGACGCCTTCAACGGCTACCACATGGGCAACACCGCCGAGAACGTCGCGCGGCAGTGGCAGATTACTCGCGCACAGCAGGACGAGTTCGCAGTGGCGTCGCAGAACAAGGCGGAGGCTGCGCAGAAAGCAGGACGCTTCAAGGACGAGATCGTGCCGGTAACCGTGAAAACACGCAAAGGCGATGTCGTGGTGGATACCGATGAACATCCCAAGCACGGAACCACGCTCGAGACGATCGCCAAGCTGCGTCCGGCCTTCGCCAAGGACGGCTCGGTCACCGCTGCCAATGCGTCCGGAATCAACGACGGCGCGGCGGCGGTGGTGTTGATGAAGGCGAGCGAAGCGGCCAAGCGCGGCAAGACGCCGCTCGCGCGCATCGTATCCTGGGCCCATGCTGGGGTTGATCCCTCGATCATGGGCACCGGGCCGATTCCGGCATCGCGTGCGGCGCTCAAGAGGGCCGGTTGGAACGTCGGCGATCTCGACGTGATCGAAGCAAACGAGGCATTTGCCGCGCAGGCTTGCGCCGTCAACAAGGACCTCGGCTGGGACACCTCGAAGGTCAACGTCAACGGCGGGGCGATCGCGCTGGGCCATCCCATCGGCGCCTCGGGTGGGCGCGTGCTGGTCACGCTGCTCTACGAAATGCAGAAGCGCAACGCCAAGAAGGGCCTCGCCACGCTTTGCATCGGTGGCGGCATGGGCATTGCGATGTGCATCGAAAGGTGAGACGACCTCAAAGAGCCGGACGACGGCACAGGCGACGAGCATCGCGTTCGCCGCCTGTCGCCCGACCATAACTAAACGGCTCGTCCTAGGGAGGAGTGGACATGGCACGCGTCGCGGTGGTGACGGGCGGAACGCGCGGAATCGGTGAGGCGATATCGAAGGCTCTCAAGGCGGCCGGCTACACGGTCGCCGCGAATTACGGCGGCAACGACGCGGCAGCGCAAAAATTCAAAGCCGCGACCGACATTCCGGTCTACAAGTGGGACGTCTCCTCCTACGAGTCCTGCGCCGCCGGCCTCAAGCAAGTCGAAGCGGACCTCGGTCCGGTCGAGGTGCTGGTCAACAATGCCGGCATCACCCGCGACACCATGTTTCATCGCATGACACCGGAGCAATGGGGCGCGGTGATCAACACCAATTTGAGTTCGCTGTTCAACATGTGCCGGCCGGTGATCGAAGGGATGCGCAGCCGCAAATTCGGCCGCATCATCAATATCTCGTCGATCAACGGCCAGAAGGGACAAGTCGGTCAGGCGAACTATTCCGCAGCCAAGGCCGGGGAGTTGGGCTTTACCAAAGCGCTGGCGCAGGAAAGCGCCAGGAGCGGCATTACCGTCAACGCCGTCTGTCCCGGCTATATCGCGACCGAAATGGTCAAGGCGGTGCCGCAGGACGTGCTGGAGAAGAACATCCTGCCGCATATCCCGATCGGCCGACTGGGAGAACCGGAGGAGATCGCGCGCTGTGTCGTCTTCCTCGCCTCCGACGATGCCGGCTTCATTACCGGCGCGACCTTGACGGCAAACGGCGGGCAGTACCTCGCTTGAACGCACGGCCGGGACTGGACCTCAGGTCGCGCCCGCGGGTGCCCAGCCCTTCGGAGCGAGCTCGAAGGTACTGAACTCGAATCCCGGCGCCACGGTGCAGCCGACCAGCGTCCACTCGCCCAGGCTCTGCGCCGCCTGCCACGCGTGAGCCGGCACGATCGCCTGCGGCCGCTCCCCGGCCGCAAGATCGGCTCCCAACGTGATGCGCTCGATCGGACCCTCGGCGGCGGCCGCGATCTCGAGCTTGAGCGGCGCGCCGGCATGGTAATGCCAGACCTCGACCGCATCGACCCTGTGCCAATGCGAGCGCTCGCCGCGCGCCAGCAGGAAATAGATCGCCGTCGATGCCGGGCGCGCGCCGTCCACCGTGCGGCGGTCGCGGAACGTCTGGCGATAATGTCCGCCTTCGGGATGCGGCTTGAGGTCGAGCAGGCGCATGACCTCGGCGGCGGAGAGCATTATGACCTCTTCGTGAAACGGTGCGAGATTGTGTTTCGGAGAGGACAATCTTACCCTGCTGGCGTGTTCCGTGCGAGGTGCCATCGTTTGCTCCGGCCGCACCTCGAGCAAGGGGAGGCAACCAATGACGACGCATTCTGGCCGCTTTCAAATCGTGGCGTTTGCGGTGGCGTTCCTGCTATTGGCGGCGGCGGAACGCGACGCACAGGCGCAAAACGAATGGGTCAATGCGCTGCGCCAAGGCGGATACGTGATCGTGTTCCGTCACGGCGCGACGCATCAGGACCAGGCCGACACCGATCCGCTCAATCCCAAGAACGTGGCGCAGCAGCGCCAGCTCAACGACACCGGCAAAGCGAAAGCCAAGGAAATCGGCGAGGCGTTCCGCAAGCTCAGGATTCCTGTCGGGCAGGTGCAGAGCAGCGCATTCAATCGCGCGGTCGAGACCGGAACGCTGATGAATCTGGGCGAGGTAACGGCCTCGTCCGACTTTAGCGAAGGGGGATTGGTCGTCACTCCGATCGAGAACAATCGGCGCGCCCAAGCGCTGCGCAAGGTCGCGGCAACCGTGCCGCCCGCCGGCACCAACATCGTCGTCGTCACCCACAAGCCGAATATCCTCGATGCTTTCGGCAAGGAGTGGTTCGATGTGCGCGAAGGCGAGGCCTCCGTGTTCCAGCCCGGCGGCGGCGGCTACAAATTGATCGTCCGCGTGCAGGTCGACGAGTGGAGCAAGCTGGCGCAAGCAGCACCGAATTGAGGTTGCCCTCTCGTGCGCTAGAAATGCGCTGCAGGCTCGCTGCCGCGCGCTCGGCGGGCTAGGACCTGTTCTTCCGCTCGCGGATTTCGGCGAACACTTTCCAAGCCGGGCTGCCCGCAAGTCCGACCGACTTCGCCACTTCCGGCACGTCCGCGCGCAGGAACGGGTTCGCCGCCTTTTCCGAGCCCATGGTCGACGGAATGGTCGGCTGGTGCGCGGCGAGAAGTTTTTCGACCTCTTTCTCACGTGCGGTAAGCGCTGCGTTGGCGGGCTCGATGGTCTTGGCGAAGCGGACGTTGGCTTTCGTATATTCGTGGCCGCAGTAGATGCGCGTCTCGTCGGGCAAGCCGCGCAGCTTGAGAAGCGACTGCCACATCATTTCCGGCGTGCCCTCGATGACGCGACCGCAGCCGATCGAGAACAATGTGTCACCGACGAAAGCAAGCTTGTCGGCCGGGAAGACATAGCTGATGTGGCCCGCGGTGTGCCCCGGCGTCTCGAGCACGCGGCCTTGCAGCGAGCCGACCCCAACCTCGTCGTTCTCGCGCACGGCCACATCGACCAGCGGAATGCGCGCGGCTTCGCCGTGAGGGGCAACCACTCGGCAAGCGTGGCGCTGCTTGAGTTCAGCGATGCCGCCGGTGTGATCCGCGTGATGATGGGTGACGAGAATGTCGGTCAGCCGCCATCCGGTTGTCTTCAGCGCGGCCTCGATCGGTGCCGCCTCCGGCGCATCGATCGCCGCGGTCGCGCCAGTTTCGGGATCATGCAGGAGCACGCCGTAATTGTCCTGGAGACACAAAAACAAGCGGGTTTGCGCGGGCATATCGCTCTCCGACTGCATCAGCCCAGTTGGCCTATTAGGCACCCCGAACCGTAGCCCTGCAAGGCTGGAGGGGAGGCTCGGGCGCCCAAAACGACGGAAAATTCATGCTACCTTTATTGCATGTCCATTGATGTCGTCGATCTGCGCAATTTCTATGCCCAGCGCCTCGGAATCGTGGCGCGTCGTTTCGTCGGACGCGGTATTCGCCAGCGCTTTGCCGATACGCGCGGTATGAGCGTGCTGGGGATCGGCTATGCGACGCCCTATCTCGGTCTGTTTCGCGAGGAAGCGGAACGCTGCCTCGCGTTCATGCCGGCCGTGCAGGGCGTGGTCAAATGGCCGACCGATCGGCCCGGTCTTGTCGCTCTCGTCGATGAGCTGGAGATGCCCCTTACCGATTCCGCGGTCGATCGGGTGCTGCTCGTGCACGCACTCGAAATGGCACGCGACCCGATCGCTTTGCTGCGCGAGGTCTGGCGCGTGTTGGCCGCGGGCGGACGCCTGTTGATCGTGGTGCCGAACCGGCGCGGAGTATGGGCGCGCCTCGATACGACGCCATTCGGCCATGGCCGGCCCTACTCGCGCTCGCAGATCACGCAGCTGCTGCGCGAGGCCTGGTTCACGCCCACGGGTTGGGCGGACGCCCTGCATGTTCCGCCGGTCGCGCGCGGCTGGTTCCTGCGCTCGGCCGTGGCCTGGGAGCGCGCAGGCTCGTCCGTCGCTGCGCCGTTCGCGGGCGTACACATCGTCGAGGCGACGAAGCAGGTCTATCGTGCCATTCCGGCGCGCCGCGAGCGCGCACGCCTGGTCCCCGCGCTCGAGCCGGCACTCGTGCCTTCGCCCGGTCGATAGCGGTCTGCCGGTCTCGCGCCGGCAATTCATTACATGACGAGAAAATGCCGCACAGATCGACGCGGGAGTTTCATCATCACTCGCCTTGCGCGGAAGGTTCGTTCCCGCCCTCGCCGCCACCCTGCATGTCCGGACGGGGTCCGCGGTGACGGCGGCGACGGCGGTGCAGCGGGAAGCGGTCGGGCTGATTATCGTGGCCGTTTTGGCCCTGCTGACCTTGCTGGGGCTGCTGCTGCCCGCCGGTGATGAAGGAAGGCAACCGGTCCACGTCACCGTCGGCGGGCGTCTGGCCCTGCGGTGGGCGCGGCTGGTTTGGATGGCGCTGTTGATGCTGCGGGAAAGGCTGCGCATCGCGAGGAATATAGGGTTGCGGCTCGCGAGTCCCGTAAGGCGAATCGGAGGCACCGCTCATTGAGGGTTGCCCATCGTCCTCGCTCTCTTCGAAGTTAGCCTCGCGCGCCCCCGGCTGTTCGTTCTCCGGACGCGAGAAGTGCGGGTTGTTCTGCCGGAATTGCTCCTGCGCCGCCGCGATCACGCGATAATAATGCTCGGCGTGCTGATAGTAATTCTCCGCGGAGATCGGGTCCCCCGAGGTCAGCGCGTCCCGTGCAAGTTGAACGTATTTTTCTGCAATGTGAGATGGGTTTCCGCGAATCTTTACATCCGGACCGTTCGATTCGAATACGCGCACCATCGGATTGTGACTCTTGCGGTGATTGTTGCGTCCGCGCATGCGTTTGTTTTGACCGTTTCTCATGACTCGCCTGTTGCCAACCCCTTCATTGTGGCGGCTTCCTGCCGCCGTGGCTTCACCAAATCCTCGCTACTCCCTCGCGCGAGTACGCAAAACGACCGCGTCCTCGCCCGTTCAAGCAGGAGGCAAATGCGGCGTACCGCCGCAATCTCATGTTCCGTGTCGCGAAGCAGCAACCCCTTGTCCGCGGCATACCGCGGCGTTGCCCAGCTCTTCCTTACAAGCATGTCCGCGTCGCTCGCGGATCAGCGCCGAACCGATAAAACATCTAATCCCGATTGGGCGAACCACCTGCCGGGTCATCCGGCGCCCTTCGTTCGCTTCGTCCGCACCGTCGGCTCTCCGCAGTCCTGCTCCGGGGCTCGCTATCGGCGCTCAACTATCTCGGGTCGATTCCGTGGGCGAAACCTAGTCGGTCTTGGCCCACAATCCAAGTGCTTTTTTTCGTACCGGGAATGTGGACCCCTCATGCGGCCCCCGCATGACCACGGCCCGGGTGATGCCTGAAAGATCGTGTCGCGCCGCGGCCGGCTCAAGCCCGGCAGCGGCGAAGATCGATGTCACGGCGCCGAGTTGACCCTGTCCGAGTTCGACGACCAGGATGCCGCCGGGCGCGAGTAGGCGCCGGACATCGGATGCAATTGCGCGATAGCCATCAAGCCCGTCGGGCCCGCCGTCGAGCGCGCGTTGCGGATCGAAGTCGCGTACTTCCGCCTGCAGTCCCCCAATGTCGCCACGCGCAACGTATGGGGGATTGGAAACGAGGATGTCGGCCGGGCCCCTGAGCGCCGTTCCATAGTCGCAGGCCACAAACGACGCACGGGCGGACAGGCCGAGCGCGGCCGCGTTGTCGCGGGCGCAACGCAGCGCCGCGAAGCTGACGTCGGTGCCGATGCCGTAAGCACCCGGCAGCTCGGAGAGCAGAGCCAGCAGTAGCGCGCCCGAGCCAGTCCCGAGATCGACGATGCGCAGCGCGCGCGATTTGCGATTGTCGCAATGAAGCGCAGCCAGCGCCGCTTCGACCACGGTCTCGGTTTCCGGGCGAGGCAGCAGGGTCTCGGCATTGATCTTGATCGGCAGTCCCCAGAATTCCTTGCGGCCGAGAATGCGCGCGACCGGTTCGCGGGCAAGCCGCCGCGCCGAAAGTTCGGCGATGATGCCTGCCTCCTCGGCGGTGAGCACGCGGCCCGACTGGGCGGAAAGCGCCGTGTGATCGAGGCCGAGCACGTGGCCGACGATGATGCGCGCATCGAGTTCGGGCGCGTCGAGACCATGCTGGCGAAACTCGCGCGCCAGCTGCCGCCGCGCGGCGGCGATCGAGTCGCCCGCGGATGCGTCGGCTGCCGTGTCGGCGAGTGGCAGGCCGGCACTTGTCATGACGTGCCCTCCGCCGCCAGCAATTCCGCCTGGTGCTCGGTCACCAAGGCGTCGATGATCTCGCCGAGCGCCTCGCCTTCGATCACCTGCGGCAGCTTGTAAAGCGTGAGATTGATCCGGTGATCGCTCACGCGCCCTTGCGGAAAGTTATAGGTGCGGATGCGCTCGGAGCGGTCGCCGGAACCGACCTGGCCGCGACGCTCGGCGGCGCGGGCGGCATCCCGCTTCTGCCGCTCGAAGTCGTAAAGGCGGGCGCGCAGCACCGCCATCGCCTTGGCGCGATTTCTGTGCTGCGAACGGTCTTCCTGCATCATGACCACGATGCCGGAGGGGATGTGGGTGACACGCACGGCCGATTCGGTCTTGTTGACGTGCTGGCCGCCGGCCCCGCCCGAGCGCAAGGTATCTATTTTCAGGTCGTCGTCGTCGATGTTGATGTCGACGTCGGCCGCCTCGGGCAGCACGGCGACGGTGGCGGTCGATGTATGGATGCGGCCTGCGGCTTCGGTGTCGGGCACGCGCTGAACGCGATGGACGCCTGACTCGAACTTGAGCTTGGCGAACGCACCGCGGCCTCGGATTTCCGCCACGATCTCCTTGAAGCCTCCCATGGTGCCTTCGCTCGCAGAGATCGCCTCCACCTTCCAGCCCTGGTTCGCGGCGTAGCGCTCGTACATCCGGAACAGATTGCCGGCGAAGAGCGCGGCCTCGTCGCCGCCGGTGCCGGCGCGGATTTCCAGGATCACGTTGCGCTCGTCCATCGCATCTTTGGGGACCAGCGCGAGCTTGATCTCGCGCTCGAGCGCCGCTCGTTTTTCTTCGAGTTGCGGCTTCTCGGCGGCCGCCATGTTGCGCATTTCGGCGTCGGTGGTGGCGTCCGCGATGAGCGCATCGAGGCCCGCGATCTCGGCGACCACGCCGCGATAGTTGTTCACCGTCTCGACGATGGGAGCCAGCTCGGCGAATTCGCGCGAGAGCTTGATGTAGGTCTCAGGCGCCACCGGACTCGCAAGCTCGTGTTCGATCGCCTTGTGGCGGGCGACAAGTGCGTCGAGTTTTTGCTCAGGAAGCATGGCTGAGAAAAATCAGGAGAAGGCCGACAGCACGGTTCGAGTGCGGCGCCGGCGGCGCCGGGTCGGCTCCAGTCGCCATATAGTGCGCCAGCATCAAATCTGGAGTCCCTGTTCGGAGGCAAAAGCTTTGAGCCGCTCGCGGATCTGCAAGCTGCCGGCCGGACTCTCGATCAACGGCTCGATTAGCGCTGCCGTCTTGCGGGCGTCAAGCTCGAGCAGCATGGCTTTGACCGGACCGACTGCGGAGGGTGAGAGCGAGAACGAGCGGTAGCCGATGGCGACCAGAGCGAGCGCCCCGAGCGGTTTCGAGGCGAGTTCCCCGCACAGCGTCACCGGCTTGGCGTACGCGCGGCCCTTGTCCACGATGCTCTTGAGCGCGCGCAAGACCGGCGCCGAGATCGCGTCGAACCGATCGGCCACGCGCGAATTGCCGCGGTCCGCGGCATAGAAAAACTGTACGAGATCGTTGGAACCAACCGAGAGGAAGTCGACACGATCGAGCAACTCGTCGAGCTGGTAGAGCAGGGAAGGGACCTCGAGCATGGTGCCGACCTCGACCCGCTCCGGCAGCTTGTGGCTGTGCCGGCGCAGGTGGGTGAGTTCACGCTCGACCAGCGACTTGGCCTCGTCGAATTCCTCCACGGTGGCGATCATCGGGAACATGATTTTCAGATCACGTCCGGCGGCCGCCCGCAGCAGCGCGCGGATCTGGCTGCGCAGCAGTCCCGGCCGGTCCAGCCCCAGCCTTATGGCACGCCACCCGAGCGCCGGGTTCTCCTCTTCCACGTTGCGCATGTAGGGAAGTACCTTGTCGCCCCCGATATCCAGCGTGCGAAACGTCACCGGCTTGTCGCCGGCGGCGTCGAGCACGGCGCGATAAAGCGAGAATTGCTCGGCCGTACGGGGCAAGCTCGCCGCCACCATGAACTGCAACTCGGTGCGGAACAGCCCGATGCCGACGGCTCCGGTCTCATCGATGTGCGGCAGGTCGACGGCGAGACCCGCATTGATCATCAGCTCGATCTTCTCGCCGTCCCTGGTGACGCAGGGCTTGTCGCGCAGGGCGAGGTATTGCAATTGCCGGCGGGCGCGCAAGCGCACTCGTTCGACATAGGCGGCCTCCATGTCGGGCGAGGGCCGCGCATGCACATCGCCGCTCGAGCCGTCGACGATGATGGCGTCGCCGGGGTCGACGACGCCGGTGGCATTGGCGATCTCGCCCACCGCCGCGATGCCGAGGGCGCGGGCGACGATCGCCACGTGCGAGTTGGGGCCGCCTTCCTCGAGGACGAGGCCGCGCAGGCGCTTGCGATCGTATTCGAGCAGCGCCGCCGGCCCCATGGAGCGGGCGACCAGGACGGCGTTTTCGGGCAGTCGGTCGCGCGCCGGCGCGTAGTCCTTGCCGAGCAACTGGTGCATCAGGCGGTTGGCGAGCTCGTCGAGATCATGCAGCCGCTCGCGCAGATACGGGTCGGTCGCGCGCAGCATGCGCGCGCGCGTGTCCGACTGCACGCGCTCGACCGCGGCTTCGGCGGTAAGGCCCGTGGCCACCGCTTCTTCCAGGCGGTGCACCCAGCCGCGGTCATACGCGAACATCCGATAGGCCTCGAGCACGTCGCGGTGCTCGCCGCCCTCGACCACTTCGCCGCGCTCGAGCAAGACGTCGAGATCCGACCGCATGGTCTCGACCGCGGCTTCCAGCCGTTTCAACTCTTTCGGCACGTCGTCGGCGATGAAATTGGTGATCACGACGCGCGGCTCGTGCAGCACCACATGACCGAGCGCCATGCCTTCGTTGAGCGCAGTGCCAACGAGGTGCAGCGGCCGCCGGGCAGCGGGCTCGGCGCCGGGCTTGGCGATGGCCGAGAGTTCGCCCGAGGCGATCATCTCCGCGAGCACCATCGCGGTCGTCTGCAGCGCCTCCTCCTCCTCCTCGGTATAGGTGCGCCGCGCCCGGTTCTGCACGACGAGCACGCCCAGCGTGTTGCCCGCGCGCAGGACCGGCACGCCGAGGAACGAGTGGTAAATCTCCTCGCCCGTCTCCGCGCGATAGGAGAAGGCAGGATGGTTTTGCGCCTCCGACAGGTTGATGGGGTTCGCTTCGCTGGCGACCAAACCGACGAGGCCCTCGTCGGCGCGCAGCACGGTCTGGTGCACCGCCGCTTTGTTGAGGCCCTCGGTGGCGTAGAGCTCGAGCGTGCCGTCCACGCGCAGCACGTAGACGGAGCAGACCTCCGCGACCATATTGGCGGCGATCAGCACCACGATCTTGTCCAGGCGCTCCTGCGCGCTGACCGGCTCCGCCATGACCTCGCGAAGCCGGCGCAACAGCACGCGCGGACCGCCGAGCGCGCCACGCATGACGTGATCCCTCGGACGGCGCATGCGGCCGGGGCCATATGCCCCCGGTGCCACACAATCAGGCTTAAGAGTGCCCGTGGCCCGCGGCCCACGGCAGCCTCTCGCTCATCGCCTATAGCGAATGCGGCATGCAAACCGCAAGCCAGTGCATGGGCGGCTGCCCCCGGCGAGCGGCGGCGACGGCGGGTCGCCAACGCTACCAGGCATAACTCGCGGAAATCCGGCCGCAGGCGGTGCGAAATTGGTCGCTGTCGACGAGCGCGGCGTAGACCTCGCGCAGCAAAGGAGCGGCGGGGAGCCGCAAGTCTTTGCTCGACAACGTCGGGTCGGGTCCGAACAGCCGTTCGATGGCGTCGGCGATTGCGTCGGTGTCGGCCGGTTCTTCGAGCGCGGCGCAAGCAATGTCCGCGGTGACGAGTTCAAGGAGAACGTCGTGCCCAAGCAGCGGCAGGCGCGTCATGTCGTTGCCGGCCAACAGCTTAGCCAATCGATGGTCGGGATGGGCCGCATCGGCGAGCGCCGGTTGGACATTGCGGAACTGAAACGCCTCCGCGAACGAGGTCGGTGCCGTCTCGAAACAGCGCGCGAGTTCGCTCGCCTCCTCGGCGAGGTAATAACGGTTGAGGCTGTCGAACCAGACGTAGCGATAGCCGTGTTTTGCGAGAAACGGCTCCCATGCCGGCCAAGCGGGCGCCAACGTATAGGGTGCAAGCGCTTCGGCCACCACCACCTTCGGCCGAAAGCTCTGCCAATCGCCGCTGAGCAGCACCTCGTGCTCGGCGCCTTCCACGTCCACTTTGAGGAATTCGAACGTGGGCGGCGCATGCCGCCGGCAGAGCTCATTCAGCGTCGTGACCGGCATGGCGAGGGCCTGAGAGGATTTCCCGAATTGCGTTTGTGCCGCGCGGGCATGGCTTTCGATCATGGTCGAAAGGCCGTGGAAATCATTCACGAGATAAAAGGTGGCTTCGCCGATGCTCGCGCCGAGGAGAGCCTCGACGTGCCGATCGCGCGGCCGTACTGCTCTGCTCAGAGCCGCGAGGGACGGGTTGGGCTCAACCGTGACCCCGCGCCAACCCTTGAGATAGAACGCGAACGACGTGTTGTCGTAAACCGGATGTCCGGACCCGATGTCGATATAGAACCCCTCGCTGCGGCTACCGAAGCAGCGCATGAGGTAGAGGTCCTCGAAGCGCTGCGCGTACGAGATGGTCTGTTTGGGCATAAGTCAGCTCGGCGAGGGGCGGCATCTCGCGCAGGCGCGGCGCCGCATCCGGGGACTGAGCCGCTCATTTATCCAGATCATAGAGACTGTGCAGCGTGCGCACCGCGAGCTCGGTGTAATTGGCGTCGATCAGCAGCGAAAACTTGATCTCGGAGGTGGTGATGGCGCGGATGTTGATGCCCTTTTCCGCCAGCGCCTTGAACGCCTTGGCCGCGACGCCGGCGTGGCTGCGCATGCCAATGCCGATCACCGATATTTTCGCAACGTCGTTTGCGCCATCGAGGCGCTCGTAACCGACCTCGCGTTTGGCCTTGATGAGCGTTTCGGTGGCACGCTGATAATCGGAGGCGGGGACGGTAAAGGTCAGGTCGGTGGTCGCGCCGTCCCCAGAGACGTTCTGCACGATCATGTCGACGTTGATATTGGCCTCGGCGAGCGGGCCGAAGATCGCGGCCGCGACGCCGGGCTTGTCCTGAACGCGCCGAATCGAGATCTGCGCCTCGTCCTTCGAAAAGGCGATACCGGTGACGACCTGTTGTTCCACGATCTCCTCCTCGCCGCAAATGAGCGTTCCGGGCGGCGTGTCGTGCGGGTCGATGTCCTCGGGCTTTTCGAAGCTCGAACGCACGAAGATGCGCACGTTATGCACCATTCCAAGCTCGACCGAGCGCACCTGCAAGACCTTGGCGCCGAGCGAGGCCAGCTCCAACATCTCCTCGTAGGCGATCCGTTCCAGCCGTTGCGCGTGCGGCACGACGCGAGGATCACTGGTGTAGACGCCATCGACGTCGGTGTAGATGTCGCACCGCTCCGCCGCAATGGCTGCCGCGATCGCGACCGCGGAGGTATCTGATCCCCCGCGTCCCAGCGTAGTGATGCGGCCCGTCTCCTTGTGTACGCCCTGGAAACCGGCGAGCACGGCCACCTCGCGGCGCTCCTTGAAGCGTTTGACAAGTTCGGCGCCATTGACGTCGAGGATGCGCGCCGCGGCATGAGCATTGGAGGTCAGGATCGGCAGCTGCCAGCCCTGCCACGAGCGAGCATTGACCCCCATTCCCTCCAGCATGATGGCCAACAGGCCGGCGGTCACCTGCTCGCCCGAGGACACCACGGCATCGTATTCGCGCGCGTCATGCAAGGCCGCGGCCTCGCGGCACCAGCCCACCAGCCGATCGGTGGTCCCGGCCATGGCCGAGACCACGACCGCCACCTCGTGGCCGGCGCCGACCTCGCGCTTGACGTGCTGCGCGACATTGCGGATGTGCTCGATATCGGCAACCGAGGTGCCGCCAAATTTCATAACCAGGCGGGCCATGATGGGCTCGCGGGATCTCCGGCGTGAGTCGAGGCGCGCTCCGCCTTGCGGCAAGCCCTCGCGCGAAAAGGCGCGTATACATACCGGGGGAGGCCGCATGGCCGCAACCGCGGCTTTGGAGAAGATCGATGGCGAGCAGGCCCAAGCCCGAACCCGGTTCAACCGTCGACGCGGCGGAGGTCGCGCAATTTTCGGCGTACGCCGCCGAATGGTGGGATCCGCGTGGCAAGATGGCCATGCTGCACAGGTTCAACCCGGTGCGGCTCGCTTTCATCAAGCAGGTGGCGGGTCGGCATTTCGGCCGTGAGGAGCGGCGGCTCGACGCGCTCGCCGGCCTTCGGATGCTCGACATCGGTTGTGGCGGCGGCATTCTGAGCGAGCCGTTGGCGCGCCTCGGCGCCGAGGTCGTGGGTGCCGACCCCTCGCAGACGAATATCGAGGCGGCGAAGCTGCATGCGAGCGAAGCGGGCGTCGTGGTGGACTACCGCGCGACCACCGCCGAAGCGCTGGCCGACGAAGGCGAGCGTTTCGACGTCGTGCTTGCCATGGAAGTCGTCGAGCACGTCGCGGATCTTGGTCTCTTCATCAGCCGTTGCGCGGAGATGGTCAGGCCCGGCGGGCTCATGATCACGGCGACGCTCAATCGCACCCTCAAGAGTTTCGCTTTGGCGATCGTCGGCGCCGAATATGTGCTGCGCTGGTTGCCGCGCGGCACTCACCAATGGGAAAAGTTCGTGACGCCGAACGAGCTCGAGGCGGCGCTCGAGCGCCATGGGCTGCGCGTCATCGACGAGACCGGAGTGATCTACAATCTCTTGGCCGACCGCTGGCAGCTCTCGACCGACATGGACGTGAACTACATGGTGGTCGCAGAACGCGCCCCCTCCTAGGATTGTCCGACGAAACGTCCGATGCTCGATCCCTCGTGGCTTTGGGCTGTCTTCACCGTTATCGCTGCGGCCGCGCAAACCGTACGTAACGCCACGCAGCGCGAGCTCACCGCCAAGCTCGGCACTGTGGGCGCGACCCACGTGCGCTTTCTATTTGGCTTTCCGTTCGCGCTTGTCTTCCTCGCCGCCGTGATGATCGCGCTGGGGCCAGAGCTGCCGCGGCCGCCGGCGGTCTTTTGGCCCTGGGTGGTGCTGGGAGCTCTGACGCAGATCGGCGCTACCGCGCTGATGCTTGCCGCCATGAACGACCGCTCCTTTGTGGTGATCTATGCCTATATCAAGACGGAGCCGGTGCAGGTCGCGCTGTTCGGCCTCATTTTTCTCGGCGACGCGGTGACGCCCGCGATGGCGGCGGCGATCGTCACTGCCACCGTCGGGGTCGTCATCATGGCGGTCAAGCCGGGAACGCCATCGAGCTTGACAGCGACGCTGCTCGGACTTGCCGCCGGGGCCATGTTCGCGCTTTCCGCGGTCGGCTATCGCGGCGCAATCCTGCGCCTCGGTGGGCCGAGCTATGTCATGGACGCGACGCTCACGCTGGTGGCCGGCCTCATGCTGCAATCAATATTGCTGTCGCTTTACCTGCGAATCCGCGATCCGCAGGTGCTCGCCGGCATTGTGCGCGCCTGGCGGCCGTCGCTGCTCGCAGGGTTCATGGGCGCGCTCGCCTCGCAATTCTGGTTCCTCGCTTTCGCGCTCGCCACCGCCGCCAGCGTGCGCACGCTGGCGCTGGTCGAAGTGCTGTTCGCGCAGGCGATTTCACGCTTCGTGTTCAAACAGGCGATGACTTCCCGCGAAGCCCTCGGCATTGTGCTCATCGTGATCGGGGTAGCGCTTTTGTTGTGGGCGCATTGACGATCCGCAGCAGGCGGTGCCATGCGATGATGCGCGCGACTCGACGCCGGAACGCAGGACTGTCGCCGGCGCCAGTGACCGCGGAGAACCTAGTTGCGCTCGTCGGGCAGCACGGGCAGCGGGTGGAACTCGATCCCTTCCTCGTGCAGCTCTTTGGCCTGGTCGGGAGTGGCCTCGCCGTAGATCGAGCGGTGCTCGATCTCGCCGTAATGCATCTTGCGCGCCTCTTCGGGAAATTTCTGGCCGACATAGTCGGCGTTTTTTGTCAGGTGGTCGCGCAATTCCTTCAGCTTCTTGCGAAACTCGCGCTCCGGCGGCGACATCATCGCGACCGGGGACGGCGTCTCCGCTGGTGGCGGGGGAGAAGCCGGCGGCTTCGGCGGCCGCGCCTCGCCACGCTTCCTCGCTCCCACCACTCCTGGTGCCATGATCGTCTTTTCCACCTTGGAGGAGTTGCAGACCGGACAAGTGATCAGGTCTGCCTTGATCTGCTTGTCGTAGGCGGCCGAGCTCTGGAACCAGCTTTCGAATGTGTGCCCTTTGTCGCACGTCAGCGCGTAACGGATCATGGGAGGCCTCGCACTGCGTGCAGATGAGCGGGCTCCGCCATCGGTTCGATGATCTCGAATCGGCGGCCATGCTGGAGCGAGGGGATTTTCGTGCGCGCGGCCGTCACGTCGGCGGGATCGATCACCGCCACGATCACGCCCGGGTCCGTGCCGCCCTCGGCCAGGACCCGACCCCAGGGGTCGACGACGAGCGAATGCCCGAAGGTTTCGCGCCCGTTCTCGTGCTTGCCGCCTTGCGCGGCCGCGAGCACGAAGGCGCCGTTCTCGATTGCCCGCGCGCGGCACAGCACATGCCAATGCGCTTCGCCGGTTTGTCTCGTGAACGCCGAGGGGATGGCGAGAAACGAACATCCGGCCTCCGCAAGCGCGCGGTAGAGGGCAGGGAAGCGAAGATCATAGCAGACCGTGAGACCGAGCCGTCCCCACGGCAGGTCGGCGGCGACGCCGATTTCGCCCGGACGGTAGCTATACGACTCGCGATAACTTTCGCCCGCACCGAGCTCGACGTCGAACATGTGGATCTTGTCATAGCGGGCGATGATGTCGCCGTTGCGGTCGATCAGAAAGGAGCGGTTCGCCGCCCTTTCGGACGACAGCTTGATCGCCAGTGAGCCGACGTGAAGGAAAATGCCGAGCTTGCGGGCAAGCTCGCGCAACGCGGCGAGCGTGGCATCGCTCTCCTCCGACGCGATCGCCGCGAACAGCCGCTCACGCTTAATCTCCAAAATATTGGTCATCTCGGGCGTGAGAACGTAGTCCGCGCCGGCGCTCTTGGCCTCCTCGATCAGCCGCACCGCGGCATCGAGATTGGCGTGCGGCGACAGGCCCGAGCGCATCTGGACGAGACCCGCGGTGAAGGTCGCAGCCTTGCTCATACCTAAGGCCTGTTGCCGGCGCTCGCGCGCGCTGCGTCCCGGCCGAGCAGCAGATCGAGCTTGCCCGCCCGGTCGAGCGCGGAGAGTTCATCATAGCCGCCCACATGGGTCGAGCCGATGAAAATCTGGGGCACGGTCATCCGCCCATTTGCGCGCGCCACCATCTCGCTTCGCCGCTTCGCATCGCCGCTCACATCGATCTCCATGAACTGGACGCCCTTGCGCGACAATAACCGTTTGGCGGCGTGGCAATAGGGGCAGTAGGAGGTGGTATAGATCTCGATCATGAATGTTTAGTCTTACCGATCGCTTTATATGGGAGCGCGGCTCCCCGCGACAACCCGGGCAAATACCAGCACATCGACGGAGGCGGCGCCCGCCCGCAACAATGCCCGCGCGCAGGCATCGACGGTCGCGCCCGAGGTGAGCACGTCATCGACCAGCAGGAGCTGGCGCCCCGCCACCGCGGCCTTGCCGGAAGCCGGCACGCGAAAGGCGCCCTGCACGTTTTGCGCGCGCCCTGCTTTGTCGAGCCCGACTTGCTGGGGCGTCGGCTTGACGCGCTTGAGCGCCCCGTGCGTGACGATCCGGCCGCTGGCGTTTGC
>WNGD01003439.1_pt1 | contig 17745 bp, 18 predicted proteins | sample 5400671 | NCBI WGS metagenome assembly WNGD01 (sample SAMN13153369, study PRJNA577476) | soil metagenome | isolation source: 40 cm soil or saprolite under grassland replicate 2 | place: USA:California | collected 2016-06-15
ACCTTCAGCTCTGAACAAGAAGAAAACGCAAAAGGAAAAGGAACGTCGAAAAAGACAAAAACGCCGTACACGGGAACATGCCCGCGCCCACGGTTAAAAAACCTATACTTGTAAGGGCGGAGGAGGCAGGGTCGCAAGCAGTTGCCGGGCAACCGCCAGGTCACAGCGTATGTGATAGGTGTTGTACCGGGAGCGATCTCCCGGTTTCTGGGTGAAGCACTCCTTCTCACTGGCATCGCTGGTATCGATTAACAGAAAGGGATGCGCAGGCCCTGGTCCCATCTTCGGCGACACCCGGTCTGGATTTCGATTGATGAGCGCTCCACCATAGACGAACTCCGAGATGGGCGCGGAGATGGCACTATCCATGCGCGATTGCTGCCGGAGGAACACGCAGTAGTCATCTCCCCGCTCAGCTTTTTTGAGTGTAATCCCCAAGTAGGTGAAGAGGTCCATCGCCAACCACTTGCGGGCATAGGGAGCCTTCTCCGGATGATACAACTTGCTAATGGGTGCTAACTGGGTGGGATCACCCACGACCACCACTTGTCGTGCAGCGCACGATGCCGCTACCAACACCAGAGCCAGCGATGCCATGGAGGCTTCATCAATGATCACCACGTCAAAGGTCCGGTGCAGCAGCGCAGGAGTGACGGTAAGCATGGTGAGTGTGGTAGCAACGACCTGGGCCTCGGCAAGAATGCGCTGCTTCGTCGTACTCATCTGGGCCTTGATCTCTTCGAGCCGAGCTGCACACCTGCCGAGTTCGCGCTGCTGTTCCTTCATCTCCTCCTCCGCCTCTCCCTCTTGCCTGTCGATCTCCTCCAGTTGCGCAAGGTAGGGCGCGCATGCCTGCTGGAGTGCCTTGATCTGATCGGTAAAGTATGTGTTGGGTTCCTGGAAGCGCTTGAATTCGGCAGCCGCTTTCTCGACAGCTACCTGGAACAGGGTCTGCCCCAGCGCATTTTCATGCATGGAGCGGTCAATATTCGCGATCTCCTGCTCAGCCTTGCCTACCCTGGCGAACAACTCCGCAATTTCACCAGGCTTGGTATGAAGAGCATAGTCGCGATACGAGGAAAAGTAGCGCCTGATTCTCCCCATCTCCTGGACTTTTGCCAGTTCCTCTGCAGCCGCCTGCCACACACTCTTCCTGCATTCCTTCTCCGCCTCCCACCCTGCGCGAAGGGCTCTGAGATGCCGTTCTTCTGCGACGAGCCGGGCTAGCTCTGCCTGCACTGCATTGAGTTTGGCCGTCTCTTCTTTGATCCCACGTGCGATATTCGCTTTGCTCCGCTCCTCATCGGCTTCGAGCTTCTCCAACTCCTTCTTCAGAGGGGCAAGTCGCTGTTCTATCGAGTGGCACTGGGACTGCCAGGTTTTCCTGTTTCGCTCCAGGGCGTGCTTGAGCTGTTCGATGCTCGCAGGCAATGTTAGTTGTTGCTGTTGCAGATCTTCTCGCTCGGTCGCAAGTGATTCATTCTCCTGGTCGGCAATCAGTGCAACCGTAATATCCCGGTACGCTGCTATCAGGAGATCAGGATGCTTGGGATCCCCAAAGCGCACCACCTTATGCGCGGCCAGGAGATGACTGTTGCCTGTCTCGTGATAGAACTCCTTCAAGCGTATTACGGCGTTATCGACGGCGATGTTCGTGTGCGAGAGAATCAAGACGGATGCGTGCTTCCGGGTCGCCTGGAACAGGGCCAGAGGAGCCAACGTGCTCGTCTAGCCGGTTCCAGGGGGACCTACCAGCCTGGTCATAATCTTTTTGAGGATCTTTTCCCTTCCCTGAACACTCGGCAGGAAACCAAAGGTCTTTGCGGCAAGGAGAAGTTCTCCCTGGTCCATGCTTTCCAGGTCTTTTATGCTCTCGCGCAATCGTTGGAGGTGACTACTTACGGGGGGGTGGTCAAGAAGAGTATGACAAGGTGAAGCCAGACCCTTCTGAGAAGAGTTCTGACTCCCGAGAGGATCATGTTGCACAGAGGCACGGCCCTCAGCCAGAGTGAAAGGAAACAGCACCCTCGCTCCCCTTGAAGAGAGCTGTCAAAGTGGGAAGGATGGCCAGTTTTTGCTTTCGCAGCGTTTGGGGAAGGCGCGAGCAGTTGGGCAAATCGTCTTGCTCCCTGCACGGAGCGAAATCCCCCGGAAACTTTATCTTTGATTTTGGCCGCCTTGATTGCCCGCTCGGAACTATTATTATCCGCTGGCACATCCGGGTAAGCCATGAAGGTAAAGATCCAGTCTTTATGCTTGATCAGACGCTTTTGCAACCTGCGCTCCTCCGGCTGGGTCAAAGGCAGACGGTTCAAGGCATCTAACGCATCCTGGTAATACTGGATGATGGCTTCTCGCTGCTTGGGAGAAACTCCTGCCTCCCAAATCGTTTCTCGGGCTCGTTGACTTTTGCGTAATAATCGCTGAACTCGGTAGGCCCAGACGGATCGCTCCTTCTCAATGGCGTACTGCAAATTGCGCAACAGATGCGCATGACAGAGCTGATGCGCACCGGCAGGCGTCTTGTTTTGGGCGCTCCAGCCATCATGGCAGATCACGCCTTGGTAGCTTTCGCTAAAATGCTCTTTGACCACGCCATAGCCGCGCCGATGGTCAATCACAAAGGAGGAAGCCAGAGGCGATTGCCACACCCATTCCCAGTACGTTTTGCCTGCTACCCGCGTGCCGGTTTCATCTGATCCAATCCAGGGGGCCTCCAGGACGTGTTGTTTGATCGTCTGGATAATCCCTTTGGCCTGTCGCTGCATGTGCGCCAGTTTGTTGGCAATGGTCCCCTCCGAGATGGCAAACCCAAGCAAGTCATGGGTGATCTGGCTGAGCCGCTGATAGGGAAGGGCATGTTCGACATTGAAATAGGTGATCAAGGACCCCATCTGTGGTCCGATATTGACGTATCCTTCGATGGGCAAGGGGGGATAATTGCACTCTCCGCAAGCACAGACCTTGATCACTTGTCGGTACTCAGTTGTCAATGGAGGGATGGCAGGGATATCGACTTGTTGGGCGATTTGACCAATGGTTCCTTCTCTCTCAGAGAGAGAAGCCCCACAGGACCTACAGTGGGAGGCTTGCACCATGACGATGCTGTCTGGGTGAGCATTGCGTTCTCGATGCTGACCCGTATGTCCTTTTTGGCCCCCTGGTTTCTTGCCACTCTTTTCCCGTTGACACGCGCGTTCGCCGAATCAGGTCCTTTGATGACGGAAGCGAACTATTCGTGCTATCTTTGGGGACTGGGTGCTTTAACGCCTCAACCTCTTTTTTCAGGTCCGCTATGGTTTGATTCTGATCCATGATGATCTGGATCAGTTCTTCTTGTGTATACTCTACGTACTGGGCTGTCTCTTCCATACCTAAGAGCTTATCATATCTCCCTCACTTTCTCAACCCCCTGAGCAGTCACCGTTGGAGCAACCAGGTGGCTTCTTCATAGAGGGTGATATGCTTCATGGCGCGAACCGGCAGCAGGTCTTCCGTCGCGATGATGATGCTCATGCCACTGACCCCGACGATCCTGCCCGAGAGAGGGTGTGGATCTTGCGGGTCAACCTCGATTTTGACGCGGGTGTTATCCTCCGGCTCCCACCGAGTTTTGAGCGTGAACTCGTAGTGGTTACTGCCACCACTGGAAGAAAGAAGCTGTCCATTAAAAGCGCCATAGTGCTCCTCGGTGGACTCTGCGTCCGCAATTGCCTCATCAAGTGACGTGATAATCGTTTCGAGTAGATCCAGCAGATCCTGGTGATACATTACTTCTCCTTTCGTTTGAACATGTTCTTCCTGGGCCTTCTGCCCTTACAGCACTAGCAAGGGATTGTTTCATGGCTGATAGCCGCATGAGCCTGCCTGGAAGGAAGCATGAAAAATACCCGAATGCGAGCTGAACACACCGGAGTCCCCTCCAGTGTGCTACCCGCATCCGGGTGTCAGACACAATGTGGAAAAAGGGGAAAGTTGTCAGACAGGGGCGTTTTGGTGTCTGACAAGGACATTTCACTGCAAACTTACACGCGACGCCATGTAAGCTTGCACTGTACTCCTTTCAACCAATCAGCAAATGATCGGCTGGAAGAAACATTTGTTCATCAGCGGATATAGTGCCTCAGCACGACGTCGAGGCGATTATGGCCCAGTGCATCTGAGACTTTCATCGCCGCCAGTTCATCATAGTCGCTCGGTTTAAGCCGTCCTGTTGATGGAGGCAGTTCCTGGCCAGTCGCATGGTAGAGGTAGAGTGCCTGGGCGTACTCACGCCGGAGGGCATGAATGTCCAGGCGCACGGGGAGACGAGCAAAAACCTTCTCTTCAAGGTCGCGCCCTTCTATGACCGAGAGCACATCCTGCTCTCGACCGGGCAGCACTGGGACATTGCGGGGGCGCCCGCCTTTGCCTCGTTTGACATAGATCTCCATATGCCCATCTGGATACATCTTGATATCTTTGATGCACAGGTCACGAGCTTCTGAGCGACGGAGTCCACAGGCCTGCAGAAATTTGATCTCCCGCTGCCAGTTAAGTGGTTGAAACTCTCTATCTTGTGCGGCAGAGCCACGCGAGCGACGAATCTGCTCACGCCTGCGTGCAGGAAGAGTGATGGTGGATGCTAGATCGCGATCGCTGAAAAACATCCGTAGGGCCGCTCGTTCTGCTTGCACTGTGTAGGCACTGCGGCCAACGTCCACATGCTCGGTGAGGTACTGCGCCGCCAAGTCATCGGCACATACATCGAGTTGTTCTAAGTGGTGGATATGATGGGTATCTCTAGACCAGTTCACGAACTTGAGAATGTGTTGCTGGTAGACACCGCGTGTGGTGAGCGAGTGAATCTTGCCTGTAGAGAACGACCAGACATGTTCCCCGGAGGCGCGTAATGCTTTTTTAGCTTCATAGCGACTCTCCTTGAGTGCCATCAGGCCGTTCAGCCTCTCAATTGTTGCGTAGATGATCCCTTTGCGTTTCGGCATTTCCCTGTCTTACACTAACAACGTGCCGGGTTAAGAAATGCAGAGCTTCCGCTACTTCAGGATGCACCAGGCACTCCGAGACACTGATTTCATCCTATCCACTGGTTATACTTCGCTAGAAGCGCAAGTATAACCGTGGATCATCTTCGTTGGCTATATGCAAACCACTCAACGCGGCCACATCACCAGGAGAGATGGAGGCTCATCTCCTACAAGAAACATTCTCCAAGGACACACTACCAGGAAAACCTATGCAATGCTTTCCAACCTGGCTCGCCGACTCTCACGTCGAGCCAGAACGCACGACAGGGAAGCACAACGGGGACACACTACAGGAATAGCGGTTGCGCTCCACTTCGACACACTGAGAGCAAGCCCCGCGACATGAACTCCGCGAAACACAGACAAGTCCAGCCAGCTTGTTCAAGATGCATCAGGCGGGAGAAACCTTCTCGTTCTGATTGTCGGCAATCAAGGTGAGAAGCCTCGTCGTTTCAAGCCCGGCGAGTAACTCAGCGACAGACAGCTTGAGGTGACCAACCTAGTCCTTTGCAGGGGCAACCCGCTGCCACAGCAGACCAGACTGTTGTTCCTTCAAGGTGGAACATACCTTCAAACAATACTTTGAGTATACCTGATTCCCTGGGGTGCTTGTCAAGGTGAGGGCAGTTCCCGCCTTGGTTCATGGCAATTTGTCGAGTAGCATGCTGGTACATGGAAGTCTTTTGTTGTTCACGGAAATTGGGAAAATTCGTCAAAATTGGTAGTGTTGTAGTTCATATTGATCTGTTTACACGCTCCATTGGCGGGTGGGAATCGGCAGGCTATATGACCAAGGCCTTGCCCAAAGCCACTTTGCTCAAAGCCTTGTAGAGAGCATAGCGGTCGGTTTCTCGAGCAGGTCTACATGCACAAATGGGTCCACTCAGCTTTGGACTATCTGCCTCCACTGAGTTTGAAGCACGTTGGTCCTCGCAGGAGGCTGGCAAACAGGAAGCGCATCTGATATGATAAGGCTAATCTATCTCACCTCGCCCTGAGAAGTTGAAATGAGAGGCCCAAAAAGTGCCCAGCTCTAAGGGGTCACTACAGAGTAGCGTGAATCTACTCTGAAACAGAGATTATACCTCGCTGAAAGGGGTAGTGCCTATGTCACAGCAGCCGCAGGATAGACGGATCCTCTCTCCCGGCATTGTTTCCGACCCTCAAATCAATGGGGGGAAGGCGATTGTGGAGGGAACGCGGATTCCCGTGAAAATGATCCTTGTCGATCTGTCTCAAGGGATGTCGGTACAGGAGATCTGTGAGGAATATGACCTGACAGAGGAGCAGGTCAAGAATGCCCTCAACTATGCAGCAGCCTTAGTGCCGTAGTGAGGAGAAAGGACATTGATGCCGTCTCCCCCCTGGGCATTTCTCCTTGATGAGAATATGCCTAAACGTGCGGCGACAGCATTGCGAAGGGCCGGTTATTCAACTGCTCGTGTTGTAGAGGTGGGATTGCGAGCGCAGAAGGATCCCGTCATCTTTGCCTATGCTCGTGGGCGTGGGCTTATCATCGTCACACGAGATGCTGATTTCCTTGCATCCCAATATCAGCCACCTCATGCGGGTATCATTCTCCTCTCTCTCCCTGGAGTTCCGGGACGCGCTGTGGTTGATCCTCTCATGGCAGCTCTCAATTTGCTTCAAGGACAAGATCTCACAAACAAGGTCTATCTCGTCGACCCGAACGGGCTTCACGTAATCTGAGCCTAGCCAAAGGCAAAGCTGGCAGACGTTACTATTTGAGCATTTGCCCATAGTGATACTCTAGATAAGAAGCTGCAGGCTATTCGGCATCCTGTGGCAGAGTTAGAGCCCAACAGCGTGAATCACCAAAGTGAAGGTCAAATACTCGGATCTTTTAAAACCCTCTCTAGATTGAAAGACATAATCTGAGGGCGAGGCCCCGGCAGGTCGAAACGCCTGCCGGGCAAGCCATACGGCTGGGTGCAAGGCGATAGAGCGCGTTTTCTGCTGCTTGCCTAACACCGTGATTTGTCCGCCGGTGCTTGTCTCGTGCACATCACACCACTGGAGATTACAGAGATCAGCGCAGCGGATGCCACTCCCATAAAGCAAGAGGAGCATCACGTGATTGCGAACATTCCCTGATTTCTCAGTCACATAGAGCATGCGCTGTACCTGGGCCTGGCTGAGGATACGTTGTGCAAGAGTAGCTTTACCTTAAGCTGGAGCGCTGTGCCCAGGTTGAAGCGGATCCGCCCGGTATTCTTGGCAAAGGTAAGCAGTGATTTGATGGTGGACAGCATCCAGGCCCTGGTCGTGACTGCCAAGCCCTTTTCGTCGCGCAGCCAGTCGGCATAGTCCTGCAGGTCGGTTAAGGTGACTTGGTCGAGCGGCTTGCGCACCTGCTCATAAAAGAGGGTGATATCTTGCAAGTACGCTCGTTGGGTGTGAGCGCTGCATTTGGAGCGCAACCACTACGCACGATCGTGCTATCCTGGTCTGGTGAAGCAATCGGGATGAGGGCCTGGGTGTTATCCATATGGGCTACTCCTGCGCTGACATCAGGGGTGCATATGCGCCCCAATTCGCTTTCCAGGGGGAGCGGTTGCGTTCATTCCATTGTTCGAAAGCCTTGGCCTTATGGCGCTCAAACTCCTCTCGGGTACACTGATTCACTTCAAGGAAGTGCTGTATCACGCGCTCATAATCAAGTTTCCCCTCCTGCGCCAGTATCCCAGCTAGGCCGATATGCTTGACATGATGACACCAATCGCATAGGGCAATGAAGCCGACAAGCGTCTGTACATGCTCCTCATCGTCATAGTGCCATCTCTCGTGACAATTCAGCCTGCCCTGCGCTCCACAGATGCCGCACACGTGGCCGTATTGCGCATAGACCTCTTTGCGTAGTTTGTCCCAGGCAGTCTGCCCCATCGCCTTACGGGGGTTCAGGTACCAGAGTGATTGGGGGACCAGTTCAATCTGCAGTTTCAACTCAGCCATGCTCATCCCTCCCGTTTCAAAATTCACTGAACGATAAGTACCGTTCTCTTTCACTCACTCATTCTAACTCTTCCATCCCGAACCGGCAACGTTCTGATGCATCATGCTCAAGGCACCCTTTCGGCATCTGCTTTGAGATCGCGGAGCAATCGATTGAATCCCTTCTGCTATTCGTTGTGGTCTTTCCAGCGAGTAAAGTCTCCAACGTGTCTATGCTGGCTACATGCGCCATGTCATACACAATGAGTCGTCGACGCAATCAGCTGATGCGTTTAATAAACGAATCCATTAACGAATTACATTTGTTCAATCTCGGCTAACGGATTCACCGAACTCTTCTAGCTAAGCGCTTGCTAACGATATCGAAGCTACCGAGAACTGTTCTGTTTCCGATAAACTGTCAATGGGGCAAATTCATCACATTGAAGCGAGGCAGGAAAGTGAAACAAAAGCAGTTTCTAGGAATTGATGAGTAGGAGACCTCCCTTCAGCATCTACCTTTCAACCATCACTATCAACAAGATTCAGTGAGCCGTTGACAGCAAAACTGACAGCAATGCCGGCGATGTAGAACGGTTGTCTGCGAACAAATACGAACAAGAAAAATTCTTTAAGCGAGTGTAGAAGCGCAACGAAGGCCATCAATCAAGCAGGGAAGGGGAGTGAAAAACGGCCAAAAAGCCCTTCCGGGGAGTTCAACTCTCCCTCATCTCCACCACTATAGGCCCTCAATTAGCCTCCCAAGGCGATTGAGGGATTTTCTTTGTCCATTATTGTCCAGTAAAATCCACTGTTGTCAAGCGGTTTTGCTCCCCGTTTTGCTCCCTGTTTTTCTTCGTTCTTACGGCTCTCTCACCCATCTCTCACGCTTCTCACGGTCGAGCAGCATTTTTCTTGACAAGCACCTAGGAAATCACTAGCATTCCAAGGAAGTTTATCAGGGTCTCACGCCAGTAATTGGCCTACGCATCTAGTTTAGGAAGGCCTTCGACTTAAAGAAGACCTACAGAAAATTAAAAATCTGTTCTAAACAGAGTTATTGACCCTGGGAGTACGATGTGTCTGGAAAGATGAATCTGAGACTTGCAATTTCAGAGAAGAAATCGCAGACCCTGGATTGTGCGTGAATAGACCCCTCTCCGACCCCTACACCTATTTCATACACCTCTTCTCCAATCAAGTAAGCAGGAGTTGAGCCACAGTACTACAAACGCGCCGGGCAATCGCCTGCCCATGGCCTAAGGTGGGTTGCCCATGGGTATAGACAGCGATGATATAGGTTTCTTGTCCATTCATCACAATGCCAGATGAATTCATCGCCCAGAGGTTGTCAGGACCTGGCAACCACCCATCTTTCATGGCGACTGTTGCTCCTCCCGGAGCGGTGTCTCCTACACCTACCTGTTGATCGGATTCGATATGTTCCATCCAGTAGAAAGCCAGTTGGCGATGGTGAGCCGTCAGAATCGTGCCTTCATAAAGATCGGTCAGCAGCTTCACCATTGCCTGTGGTGTGACTACACTGTAGCCCCAGGCATCAGGATCGGGTTGCAGGTCGGGAACATGGATACTTTGAAGGTAGCGTGCGACTCCTTGCGCACCACCAATTTCGCTATAGTAGAGGGTCGAGGCTGAATCATTATTCGAGTTTTCAATCATGGTGGTCAGTAGTACCATCTCACGAGCTGTCGGCTCACGATCCTCTCGCTCGATCATGTCGAAAAAGGTCAGCATAATCGGCACTTTCATCGAGCTGCCCATAATGAACCGGGCCGTGGCATTATAGGTGTAGTACCGCTGGTGCGTCACGTCGTAGACCACAGCGTTCACATTGGGGTCCAGGCTGGCAAGATAGGTTGCGAGGTCGGATGAAAGAGCGTCTATTGAAGCTCGTCCAGGTATGTTGCCAGGGGAGCTAAAGGTCGCGGCAGCCGCTGAAACCCAGCCAGATGCCAGCTGTTTGGGAACACTCCATTGGACATGATACCAGAGCATTTCCCTCTTCCAGGTCGTCTCACCAAGCAAGGTGAGCGGGAAATGCTCTTCCATATGTGCTACAGCAAGGCCCGTTCCTGCTGTATCGAGCAGTGCCGTATCACTCTGCGTCCAGATCGTTTGCTGCGCCTGGACCGATACAGCAGGCGGCCCAACGGTGCGCAGGTAGGCGACACCGGTCTCAAGCCGCTCAATGAGGGGCTGCCCTGCTGCATCCACACTGTCCTGGTCAAGCATCACCGCGTCGCGCCAGAACCCCTGTACCAGCATGCGGTGAACATGACCATCTTTCGGAAGAGAAAAGGCAAGCGCCTCGGTCAGTGGAGAGCCGAAATCCATCTGCCACCCATCCGGTGAGATATCTGTGCGCGTGATATAGTTCCAGAGCGATCGGGGAATCACATGACCGACCGCTTTTCCAGCACGCGTCCCTCCTTTGATGAAGGCGCCCTGGCTTGGAGCTGGAGCAGGCAGCAACAATGCAGGAGCAGTAGCCTTGCGAAGGTCAGCATACGTGAAAGAACTGCCATCGCCACCCACCGGAACCTGGCTCCCAACGGTCAGCAGTGTTTGCAGCAACGGCAGGCGAACTGTACCCGTGGCGGCATCCTTGACTCCGAACGCCAGAAGTGAAGCCAGAGGATCGCCGACTCCTTTGAGGTGTTCCGACTGAGGAGAGAGCAAGAGCAATGCACCAAACTGAAAGAACTGCACCCACCCCTGATGAGTGGAGAAGGCGACGGTCACGGCCTTGCCCAGATTGGAAGCAGCCTGGTGGCTGGAAGAGTAATCTGCAAAGAGCGGAGAGAGAGCAATATCTTGTGTGCTGATACCAGACGATGAGAAGTCAAAGGTCGGTGCGGTTGTTTTGCTATCGTTATTCCACCGGGCCGCGCCATTGAGAACAAGAGTCTGACTCGCGGCAGATGGAGCCGACAGATGAGGGAGTCGGCTGACAAAGGGAAAGCTTGCGTACACCAGAGCCGAAATCATGCTCATCGCCAAAAAGAGCAGCGCGAGGTTTTTGCGAAGAAAAAGGAACCTGGGTCGTGTGATTGCCGGGGGATGGCTTGTTTCTGCTGATTCCTGCATCCTGTAGACACTCCTTTATCTCTAGTTGCCACGTTGATGAACCTTCATTCCAATGTAGCAAAAAGCCTATGGAAAATAAGTGAAGATTCGGTTGCTATTGGGTTAAGAAGGTATATTTTTGCGAATGATGGGGACATCCGATGAATAATTGGGGTTCAGGCCAACCACTGATGTACGCACCAAAAACGGGAAATGCGAACTTGACCGTTCCTGTTTTTGATGCGCAGGGTCTTCGAGTGGCGCAAGACCCTGTTTATAACGCACGCTTCGCGAATTGAAAGTCCCCTCCCCGACGCTTCAGAAATCTCCACCCACTCCGCGATATGGCTTGACGCCTTTTTGCCGAAACGAACGACCGACACTGCCGACGCTCCCCGCCTCCTTCGGTCTTCTCGTTTCGTCTGCAAAGTCTACCATATCGCTACGGGGTCGAATTTCTTCCGCTTCCCCGCCAGGACGTGCCTCACTCACTCCCTCTCCAACCTCTGCTCTGTTTGGCCCTTCAACCACCCCACCCAACACAGCGCACTTATTGCGAGAAACGATGACCGAGCGCAAAACAGGACAAACGACCTATCTTGATATGACGATCTACAATGCCCTGCATAAACGTAGAAATCCGCCACAGAGACGAGAACTGCGTACAATTTGCCCTTGAGAAGAGAAAGCAAACGAACAACTATCCCAATAGTAGCACTAAAGGCATGGAGGGAGAAGTCCTATAGAGTTGACTTTCTCAGGAATGAACCCTTAAAATATCCTTATCTTATGTGGAAGGGGTATTTAATATGGTTTGGGATAGCATTATCGCCTGGATTATGTCTCATTTGCCTCAAATATTAAGCCAAATAGTGACGGAAGCTTCGGGAGTTAAAACAGTTGCTGAGACTATTGATAGCGTCAGAAAGTTGATGGTCTCCCTGTTAAAGGTTGATGGGAAGGGGAAGAGGTGCATGGCTTTTTATCTGTTCCATCAGCAGTGGCGCGACTTCTTCTTCCGTCTTAGCTATAGCACGTCCCACCCTCAAATGGGTATCCATGTCAATGGCGATTCCACGCCAAAAAGTTCCTCGTTCTTCTTCTTCTGGCTTCCCCCTTTTTCTCCCTTGTGTCCGACGTACGTCCACAGGGCATCCATCTGTACTCGGCTGAGTTTATAAGGTCCCAGCAGGTGCTCCTCAACTTGCTCTACGTGCGTTGCTGCTCTTTCTAACCAATGACAGACTGTCTCTTCTTTCACTCCTTTGACCCGATGAATCGCTGCCAAACTATTGCGATCTCCAAGCATCTCCATACATTCTCTGATCTCCTCTTCGGAATGACGAAGCCGGTAAAACATCGTTCCCTTGGTTTCTGTAAAGGTCTTCTTGCACGTTTTACACTGATAGCGCTGCACTCCTTTTTCTGTTTTACCAGTTTTGCGGATGTTTCCTTTTTCTCCTTGCCCAAAGTCTGGGCACTTTTCGTTCCAGCAAAACGATCCTGATGAGGCTACTTTCATCTCTTCCATTGCTCGCTTCCCCTTTCTGTCAAGACCTTTCTCTCTGATTCTCTCTCGACAGTCAAGAGGGAGACCATCCAAAGCTGTAAGTCTTCCCAATAGCCGTTATCGAGGTAGATGTCCGCCATCATACTGGCTATCTCTTGCATATCTGTATCCGTCAGGGTTTGGATGTGTGCATCGCTCACGCCTGCTTCATGCAAGTCAGCCCGGCTGATGCTGACAAGAGGAAACTCCTTGTCCCAGTCAATCATGATGCTTCTCCCTCTTTGGATACGTTGTCGTTTTGTAACCGGCGGGTCACATCATAGAGAGCACTCTCAAGCTGTGAGATGACTTTATAGACATCTATCTCTAGCCATGTCTGGCCGTTCTTCGGGAGAGTGGCCTTCACTAATTCCTCAGAGCGGGCGTAGAGGTCGCTCTTCTTGTTTAGCTCTTTTGTCGAGCCATTCTTATACAGAAGAAACACTCCTGTGACCTTTTCGCTGTAGTGGTGGTACGACAGCACAATCACCGACGCAGTATGCAGATCCCCGTACAGGGTTGCGTAGTACGGGGAGAAGTCTGTCGACTTGCCCCGTGCTGTCACCTTTTCCGGTGGCGTAAATCCATAGTACGCCAGTGTTGCCGTCAGGTTTCGTTGCAGCTCCTGAGTGCTATCTTCCGTACTGGTATACACATACCCTTGCGTATCAAGGAAGGTGTAGGTACGGGTGGTGTCTTTTTCCACACGAGATTGTCCTGCATAGACGAGGTGCGGATGTTTCTTGAGCAAATGGGTCAGGCAAATGCTCCGTCCGACACAGGGATTCTCTGGTGTGTAGGGGTGGATCTCGTGGGAGTCAAACGTACAATGTTTGTTGGCTTGAACAAGCGCAACAATCTGTGCGTATGTTTCTTCATCAACAGAAAACTCGTTCCATGTGTTGTTGAGGTAGACATGATTCATGGGATACTCCTTTCGTAGAGAGTGCCAAACGCAAGCCGCAGAGTCGTTGCGATCGGCAAATCATCGCGGTAGCGTGATTGCTGCTGTGTAGTGTCACTTACTGCTCCTGCGGTGGGCAATAATGTTCTTCAACCCATGTTCCTTGTTGCCCCTGCTGCATCCGGCGTGCCAGAAGCAACAGAACGGTCTCTTCGTCAAGGGTGACAGGCCCCCTGCTGATGCGCACACTGAAACAGCAAGCGCGGGCCACCTTTCTCAAAGAGACGCAGAACACAGCGGCACGGGAGGTTCCTCTGGAACTGATACAACACATCGCCACAGGCGGCTTCCCCGTCCTCGTCGACCTCTGGTCACCCCAGTGGCCGTGTGGTCACATGGTGACCGTGTACGGTGGGGAACGAGGCAGCGTCTACTACGCTGACCCCGGCGATGGCAGCTACATGGAAGCCCAGATAGAGACGTTCCGCAAGGTGTGGGTGCGGGACTTCGCCATCCTCTACCCGCGCCAGGTGCCGTTTCCCAGGGACCTCTGGCAGACGCTGCAGCGCTACCCGACCGTCTCTGAGGGTTATCCCCTCACCGCTTTGAGACCATGAGGATGTGCTGACAAGTGGGAACTGAGCCCAAACATTGGTTCCAACTGTATCGATGTCCTCATTGTGGAGCACAGTCCACAGCCACTCAGTAAGACTGGACCCCCTTCCGATCGTCTGGACCATTCTTCCGGTGTAGCAAGACCCCACTCCTTCGCACTTTCTGCAACCGAGCCAGCACGAGCATTGCTTCACGAAACAGCTTCCTGAGGTAGAACTGTTGGCAGATACGGGGCTTGATGTGGAGGCATTTCCCGTCATGGCGATACTTATGACGGTTTCATGGCGTGCCCTTGTCATACTAGCATCAGAAAGGTGGGCACTCTGTTGTCCATTCATGACGCGCCCTTGTCATACTAGCCCAGAGCGGCCTGTGTATAGCCGGTCGTCGAGGGGCGATGATGCGCCCAACACATGCGTGGGGTCTCCAATGCTGGTACCACTGCTGGAAGAGATATCGCCTATGAGCAGGCAGCCCATCGTCTACAGTGCGAAGGGCGTTGACGGCAGGAGCGAAGGGACGACCAGCATGCAGGCGGAGAGAGAACAGGACGAGCAAAAGGTCGACACAGAGGAGAAAAGAGATATGTCGAATGTGCTATCGAAGCGGAGAGAGCGTAGCTGGATTGCAGCCCTGCGATCCATCCTGCTCAAGTGCCAGGCGTACGCTGGATGGTGGAGGCGCAGGGTTGACCAGGATCAGAGCCAGCTCGTCGCGGAGGTTGCCAATGACCTCTGCACAACGATGGAGATCTGGGTTGTCGAAGACGGGCTTCAGACTAAGGCGCACATCGCCTGGTGGAACCGCCTGGTAGAGACCTATCGAGGCTATCTGCTCTGCTCCGATACCCCTGGGCATACGTTCTTGATAGATATGCGAACCCATACATATGTCAGAGGATCAGCAGCGCATCTGGTGCAAATCGACGGAGTTGACCAGGCCAAACGCTTCGTAGACGAACTCTGCTGTCGTCTACAGGTGGACCGGGAGTCGCCCTAAGGCTCGAACGCCTCACCTCATCCCGATAGGAGAAATTCAGCATGATCAATACAAGCATGGCCTCAGGAAATATTTCCCTATGGCAGCACTGTGATCTCGTATAGAGGTACTTCCCATTCATGACGATGCTTGTGGCGCTTTCATGACGCACCCTCATCATACTAGCACAAGAGAGGACGGGACGTAGTCGGTCGTAGAAAGGAACGATGAGGTACCGAAGACATGAGGAGGATCTCGTGGAGCGCATCGGAGCAGGCGGGGATGCACGGAGACGAGCAAGCAAGCTAGAGCTTGCTACCTCCCAACGCCCGTTTGATCGCTGGTTGCGCGTGCAACTCCCAGTCTAGCTTGGATGGCTCAGGCAGGATGTACTGCCTGAGCGGCAAGGTGAGCTGCTCTTCGACTAGTACGGGGACAGCACCTACGACTCACAGGTACTAGGATGGAGCGACAGCATGGTCGCCCAACCGCAAGTGGGAGAGCTCCGTGTGTATGTGGTCACGGGACGCGACCCGATGGCTGAGTGGGGCTGCGGACCTACATCGTCTGGATGCAAGCCAGCAGCTATGTCGAGGACGTCAATAACGTCTGTTTCTGACAAGAAGACATAATAACATCCTTACCTAAGGATGAACAGATAACGTGCAAGAAATAATGTATAAAGAGCGAAAAATGGAAATCGTGCAGAAAGAGAAGAGCAGATGGTATGCAGCATCGTGGGGTAGCCACCTCCACCCACCTTTTCCGCAATCACGACACAGTTTCCTTGAAATAGAAAGGAAACGCTCCCTCACCTACCCTGTGAGAGCAGGACGCGGTGAGCGAGCGTTTAAAGCGATGTCAAACGTAGACTATGACAACATCATCCATGCACCAGGCAGAGCAGCTTCTCTGGCAGAACCAGGCCAGCATGAGCAGAGGATACTTATCACACATCGTGCTTCGGTGCTTCCAGGCCGCCTGCGGCAGCTCGGATACCGCCAACGCAGGTTGCTGGCCAGGTTGAGCAGATTTCTGGTGATAGGAGGGACAGGCGTGCTGGTGAACAGCTTAGCGCTGCTCCTCCTCTTCCAGTGGGTGCATCTGCCCCTGGTGGTCGCCTCAGTCCTGTCGGCCGAGCTGGCGATCGTCAACAACTTCTGCTGGAATGACCGCTGGACGTTCAGGCGCACACAGCTCTCCTTGAGCCGCTTCGCCCGGTTCAACCTCGTGTCGCTGGGGGGCCTGGTCATCACCACGTGCACTCTATGGGTCCTGATCCACTACCTGGGTCTCTACTACCTGACAGCGAATTTGCTGGGCATCAGTTTGGCAACCGCCTGGAACTTCGCGGCGAGTTCGTTGTGGATCTGGGGAGGTGCATGATGAACGTGGCCCTTCTCGCTGTCGGCCATGTGCTGGAGTCATTCCTGCTCACTTGTACGGTGGCGCTATCCCTCATCCTGACGATCCAGTCGGTCTATACCCTCTATATCATGTTGTATACGTGGGATCGGCCAGAGGCTTTCCGGAGGGCGAAGGCCCCCTCACGCTTTCTGCCACCCCAGAAGTCCTTCACGGTGATGTTGCCTGCCCGCCACGAAGAGGACGTCATTCAGACGACCATCGAGCGGGTGGTGCGTGCCAACTACCCCTTATCCCTGCTGGAAGTGGTGGTGATCTGCTCGGTCGACGACACCGGAACGATCGCCAAGGCCCAGCAGAAGATAGCGCAGTTGCGCCGCATGGGGGTGACGAATGTGAACGTGATCGCTTTCAAGAATAAGCCCATCAATAAGCCGCACGGGCTCAATGTGGGCTTACGCCACACCCACAACGAGGTGGTTACCATCTTCGATGCGGAGGATGACATCCACCCGGACATCTTCAATGTGGTCAACACCGTGCTGCTCAACGATCCGGTCGCTGTCGTCCAGTGCGGGGTGCAGCTCATGAACTACGAGTCTAAGTGGTACTCGGCCCTCAACGTGCTGGAATACTTCTTCTGGTTCAAGAGTCGCCTGCACTACCATGCGCGCCTGGGTATGACCCCCCTGGGAGGCAACACGGTGTTCTTCACCCGTCAGGTGCTCCAGCGCGTGGGTGGCTGGGATGAGCGGGACCTGACGGAGGACGCCGATATTGGCATCCGTATCAGTCTCCTGGGCGAGCGGATGCGCGTCATCTACGACGACCGCTACGTCACGCGCGAGGAGACGCCCCCCTCTCTGGGCCAGTTCATCAAGCAGCGCACGCGCTGGAGCCAGGGGTTCCTGCAGACGCTGCTCAAAGGTGAGTGGAAGCGGCTCCCCAGGCTGGGGCAGCGGCTGCTGGCGCTCTACACGCTGGGATTTCCCGCTATCCAGGCCGTGCTGGGGCTCTACATCCTGGCCTCGGTGCTCATGATGTTCATCTTGAAAGTACCGGTGCTTATGGCCATCATCCTGGATCTACCGTTCTACCTGCTGGCGGCCCACTTCATCCTGAACATCATCGGGCTCTACGAGTTCACCGACGCCCATGGGCTCAAGCCGACCTGGAAGACGCTGCTCGTGATGGCCCTGGGCTACCTGCCCTATCAGTGGGTGCTGGCCTATGCTTCCCTGCGTGCGACTGCACGGCAGGTGCGCGGT
>WNGD01006780.1_pt1 | contig 17737 bp, 16 predicted proteins | sample 5400671 | NCBI WGS metagenome assembly WNGD01 (sample SAMN13153369, study PRJNA577476) | soil metagenome | isolation source: 40 cm soil or saprolite under grassland replicate 2 | place: USA:California | collected 2016-06-15
GAAACCATTGTGATCGATGGCCATGGCATGCTGCCCGTTGTGCAGGTGCCGGTGACCACATGGAGCCTCGAGCTGACGTCCCCGTCTGACCTGCGCCCGGCCGAGCTGCCGCCAGAGTCCGTCGAGATCCGCCGCGCGATGCACGCGTCGCCGGAGCTCGGTCGGTTCCTCTACACCGCGACGGGCGGCAACTGGTACTGGACCATTCGCCTCGCGTGGACCTATGACAAATGGCTGGAGAGACTGAGCCACCTGCGAGTCGAGACATGGGTGATGTACCTCGAGGGCACGCCGGCCGCCTACTTCGAGCTAGACGGGTCAGTCGAAAACGAGGTCGAGATCGCGTACCTCGGAGTGCTACCCGCGTTTCTCGATCGTCGGCTCGGCGGCCCGCTCCTGACCGCCGCCATCCGGCGCGGTTGGGCGATGGGTGCAGGACGTGTCTGGGTGCATACATGCACGCTGGACTCGCCGCACGCGCTGGCGCACTACCAGGCCCGGGGCATGCGCGTCTTCAAGGAGCACACCGGGCCGGTCGAGCTTCCCGAGACGACACCCGGCCCCTGGCCAGGCGCTGGAGTCCGCGGTCCGCATATCTCGATCACACCGACCACCACGATTCAGGCCACAACCAACAGGGAGGACGCGATGTCAAAAGTCGAGGAGCGGCTCGCCAAGCTCGGCCACAAGGTGCCAGACCCGGGGACGCCGATGTTCAACTACGTCGGCGCGGTCAAGACTGGAAACCTTGTCTTCGTCGCCGGTCACGGTCCGCGGCACGAGGACGGCGAATACCTCTACAAGGGCAAGGTCGGACATGACGTCGACGTCGACACCGCCCGGAAGGCCGCCGAGCTCGTGATCCTCAACTGCCTCGGCAGTCTCAAGCAGGAGATCGGTGACCTGGATCGCGTGACCCGCATCGTCAAGCTCCTGGGCATGGTCAACTGCGGGCCGGATTTCATCGACATGTCGAAGGTCATCAATGCGGCCTCCGACCTTCTGGTCGCTGGGTATGGGGACGCAGGTAAGCACGCGCGCTCGGCAGTCGGCATGAGCTCCCTGCCGATGGGAATCTCAGTCGAGATCGAGATGATCGTGGAGGTCAGCGGCTAGTCGGGCAGCTCGGCGATCGCCTCGATCTCGATCAGCAGCTCATCGCGAACCAAACGGCTCACCTCGACCAGCGTGCTGGCGGGCCGATGCTCGCCGAAGAACTCCTGGCGCACTGGGTTGATGAGCGGTCGCTGCGAGATGTCACGCATGAAGATCGTCACCTTCGCGACGTCGGACGGCGCGGCTCCGGCCGCGTCGAGGATGCGCCGCAGGTTGCGGAAGATCTGCCGTGTCTGCTCGACCACGTCGCCCTTGCCGACGACGTCGCCGCGCTCGTCCGTCGCCACGAGCCCCGACACGTAAAGGGTCTTGCCCGCGACTACCGCATCGGAAAAATGGCTGATCGGCTCCATGAGGCCCGCCACCCTGAGCGTCCGCACAATGCGGAAGGTTAACTTGTGAATCCGTGAGAGATGAGCGTGCCTGAACCAGTCGGCGCGCCCGCAGCGCACTCGCGTCGCCTGCACGGAAAGGTCGCGGTGGTGACCGGATCGAGCGGGGGAATCGGGCATGCGATCGCATACGAGCTCGCCCGTGAAGGCGCATCCGTCGTGATCAATTCGCGCGACGCGGAGCGGGCGGGAGGCGCCGCGGCGGCTATGGAACAGGAGGGCCTCCGGGCGACAGCTTTTGCCGCCGACATCCGAGACCCGGTCCAGGCGCGGGCGCTTGCGTCAGCCGCGGTCGACCGCTTCGGCCGCCTCGATGTCTGGGTCAACAACGCGGGGGTCAATGTCATCAAGCCGGCGCTCGAACTGGAGCCACACGAGTGGGCCCAGGTCATCGACACCAATCTGAGCGGCTGCTTTTATGGAGCCCAGGCCGCCGCGCGCCACATGGTTCCGCAAAAAAGCGGTGTGATCATCCAGATCGGCTCGATCATCGGCGAGGTGGGCTTGCCTCGCCGCGTCCCCTACACGGCCGCCAAGCACGGACTGATCGGCCTGACCAAGGTGCTCGGAACGGAGTGGGCGAAGGACAACGTGCGCGTGGTCTGCCTCGACCCGGGCTACATCAGCGCGGGACTCGGCGTCAAGAGCCAGACGCGCGGGGGCGCGTTCACGGCTGCTGACATCGAGCGCCGGACGCCGATGGGGCGTTTCGGCGAGGCGGCTGAAGTCGCTCGGGTCGCTGTCTTCCTTGCGTCCGACGACGCCAGCTACATCACCGGCAGCCACATCACCGTCGACGGAGGATGGGTCGCGTACGGCGGCTGGTAGCCCGCTGGCGGGCCCATCCGCAGGAGGAGAAGAAGCTCGATGCCGGACTTCACGCAATCCCCCAAAGGCCTGGAGCCGCCGACCGTGGTGGACCACGTGCTGCTGCCGGTCGCCGACCTCGAGGACGGCGCCAGGAGCCTGTACGAAGGTTTCGGCCTGAAAGGAATCTCCGGCGGCCGGCACACCGGAGTCGGGACAGCCAACGTCATCGTGCCGCTCGGTCTGCAGTACCTCGAGCTGATCGCGATCGTCGACCAGGATGAGGCCGCTTCGAGCCGGCTGGGCGGGCGCGTCGCGCGGGCTCTGAATGGTCGTAAGAAGTTCGTCGCCTGGGCGCTGCGGACCCAGGACCTCGACGCACTGCGGGACAGGCTTCAGGGCGCTGGCTGGGAACTTCCCGCGCTCACCGAAGGCTCGCGGAAGCGCCCCGACGGCCAGGTTCTGAGCTGGCGGACCCAGGACATCGACTCGAGCCCCGAGCCCAGCGCGATCCCTTTTGTGATCGAGTGGCGCATCCCCGACGGGCTCCACCCCGGCGAGGCAGAATCCTCGCATCGCGCCGGAACCGCGGCGCTGCGGCGCGTCGTCGTTGGCGCGCGCGCGCCGCGCGTGGTCCGTGACAAGCTCCAGATCCTGCTAGGCGATTCGGATCTCTACGAGGTTCGCGAGGCAGGATTCGACGGCGTCCAGCAGGTCGTGCTGGAAACCGGTGGCGGGGAGCTCGTTGTCGAGTGAGCGGCCGGCTCGAGGGTAAGGTCGCAGTGATCACCGGCTCGAGCCGCGGCATCGGCCTCGCCGTGGCCAGTGCCTTTCTCGTCGAGGGGGCGAAGGTCGTCGTCAACTCGAGTGAAGGTGGGGTCGCGGACAGGGTCGCGAGAGAGCTGGGCGGCGAGAGCGTCGGGGTCGGCGCGGATGTCACCACCGAGGCGGGCGCGTCCGCGCTCGTCGAGGGGGCGCTGAATGCCTTCGGCAAATTGGACGTGTTCGTCAACAACGCCGGCACCGTGCATGCGGGCCCCACGCTCGACCTGAGCCTCGTCGATTGGGAACGCGTCATCAAGCTGAACATGACGGCGGTCTTTCTGTGCTCGCGCGCGGCTGCGCGGGCGATGCTCGGCGCCGGCGGCGGAGTGATCCTCAACACCGCATCGGTGCAGGCTTTCGCACCGTTCCCGCGCAGGCTGGCCTACGGATCGAGCAAGGCCGCGGTCGTGATGATGACGCGCATCATGGCCGCCGAATGGGCGCCCGCGGTCCGCGTAAACGCGGTCGCACCAGGCTATGTCCGCACCGAGATGACGGCGCGGCTCGAGGCTGAGGGCCGGATCGATTTCAAGGCCATCGCGGGCCGGACGCCGCAGGGCAAGATGGCCGACCCCGTCGAGATCGCCGGCGCTTACGTCTACCTCGCGAGCCAGGACGCTTCCTTCGTCACGGGCGAGACGCTCGTCGTCGACGGCGGCTGGCTGGCATTCGGGGCTTTCCCCGGAGTCTGAGCCGGCTCAGGGTCGCGACGTCAGCGTCATCCCTTCCGCCGGGATCTCGGTTTTCTTGCCGTCGATCAGGTCAGCGACGATCCGGCTCGAGCCGCAGGCCATCGTGAAGCCCATGTGCCCGTGGCCGCTGTTGATGTAGAGGTTCTCGGGCCCTGCCTGGCCGAGGATCGGTGGGCCGTCCGGCGTCATCGGCCGGTTGCACGCGCGGTACTCCCCCCGGTCATATTCGGCCGCGTCCGGCAGGAGATCGGTGGCGAGCTTGCGGATCAACCTCAGGTCGTGCTCCGTGTAGGTGGTCTCATAGCCGGTGAACTCCGCGCTCGACGTCATGCGCAGGCGGTTTCCGATGCGGCACCAGGCCACAAGCAGCTCCTCGTCGACGGCGCCTACGCGCATCTCGCGGCCACCGTTCCGCCTGATGGGAAAGGTCGCGCTATAGCCTTTGGCCGGCGCGATCGGAAGTCCGACGCCGACCGAGCGCGCGATTCTCGGGCTCTGGACTCCCGCGCTCAGCACGAACACGTCGGCGCCCAGCGAGTCGCCTCCATCGAGGAGCGCAGCTCGCACCTTGCCGCCGCTCGCTGCCAGCTTCACGACGCCCATGCCGAACATGAACTTCGAGCCCATCCGCTCGCAGACCGCCTGCAGCTTGCGCGTGAACATGACACTGTCGCCGCTCGAGTCGGTGACGCCGTAGATAGCGCCCGAGAGCTTGTGCTTGACCGGGGCGAGAAAGGGCTCGGCCTCGACCACTCCGTCGGCGTCGAGCACGTCTTGCTTCTGACCGTGCTCCTGCACGAGCTTCATCTTCTTGATGCCCGCCTCGAAACGCTTCGGATCGCGATAGAGATAGAGGATCCCTTCATGGATATCGTCGTAGTCGATCCGCTCGTCGGACGAGATCTCGTCCAGCATTCGCTGGCTGTACTGGGCGAGCCGAAGCTTGACGAGCGTGTTCTTGACCGCGCGTTCCGCGTTGCACTCACGCAGGAACCGCAGCCCCCACAACGCCATACCCGGCGCCTTGAAAGGATTCACGCGCAGCGCCGTGTCCTCAACCGTCAGCGAACGCAGCAGCTCCTTCGGAGCGGCAGGCGACGCCCAGGCGAAAGAATGGCCGGGCGCGATCAGGCCGGCGTTGCCCGCGCTCGCGAGCGTCGCCGCCGCCTCCTCCTTTTCGACGACGGTCACCTGGTGGCCCGCTTTGGCGAGGTAGTACGCGCTGGTGACTCCCACGACGCCCGCGCCGATGATCACGACCCTCAAGACTTGCGCCCGCTCAAAATCTCTCCACCGTCATCGCGTCCATACGCTCCCAGTCGATCTCCACGCCAAGACCCGGCTTCGACGGCACCCGAACCGTTCCGTCGGGTTGCAGCTCGACCTGATCCAGCATTCCGGCTCCGTAGCCGCCCATCGGCATCGGGTACTCGAAGTATCGGCAGTTCGAGACGGCTCCCATGACCTGGAGATTCGCGGCCTGGGCCAGCGTGTAGCCGAAGCTGTGGATCTCGCACCTGACGCCCAGCGCCTCCGCCAGCGCAGCGGTCTTCTTGGTCGCCGTGATCCCTCCACTGATCACGGCGTCGATGCGCACCATGTCCCAAGCGCCACACGTCAGATAGTTCGCCGCCTCCTGGAACGTCCGCGTGTGGACCTCGCCTGACGTGACGGCGATGTCCAGTGCGTCCGCCAGCGTCTTGTAGGCCTGGATGTGCTGGTCGCGAAGCGGCATTTCGAACCACTCATAACCGAGCTCGTCCAGCCGGCGGCCGACGCGAATCGCGTCGACCAGGCTGTACGAGCCGACTGCATCGACCATCAGCGCAACGCCGGGTCCTACCTGTGAGCGGACAGCCGTGCAGAGCTCGATGTCGCGGTCGGGGTCACCCCAGACATGAAGCTTGATCGCCCTGAAACCGTGCTCCAACCACGCGTCCACTTCCCGCTGGAAATCGGCAAGCGTCGCGTAGGTAAGTGAGCTTGCGTACGCGGGCAGCTCGTCGCGCTGCGCCCCTAGCAGCTTGTAGACGGGAAGCCCGATGTCCCGGCCGGCGAGATCCCACAGCGCGCAGTCGACGAGGGCGAGCGAGTGCGGCGGGACCATCAGGATGCTCACCTCGTTGAGCCGCTGCCAGATCCTCTCCCGGTACAGCGGGTCCTCGCCGATCAGGAGCGGCTTCAGCTCGGCCAGGGCCGCCGCCACCGCGTGTGCACCCAGGTAGGTGCTGCTCCCGGCCACACCCTCGACGCCGTCGTCCGTGCGCACACGCACGATGACGTTCGCCAGGTTCATGATCAGCCGTTCGGCGAACAGCATGGTGACCCCCGCGTCCACCACCTGCACCGACACGTCGGTGATCTTCATGGCGTGCCGAACATACCATTCCGCTTTTCGTGCGCTACGCCGCCGATCAGCTGGTGCTGAAGTGAATCTTTCGCGGCCGGAGCCGGATCAGCTCCCCGTCGCCAGGGTGGCCGCCCTTGCGCCAGGCCTCGAGGTATTCGCGACCGCGCTCGGGTCCGAGATAGCGGAGGGCGATGGCGCCGACAAACTCGATCCGGTCTGATTCGGGCAGCCGCTCGACGGTTGCGTCTCCGACCACGCTGACGATCCAGTAGGGCCTTTCGGCCGTCGATACGCTCAGGGCGGCGCGGCCGTCCCGGGACAACGCGCGTCCTTTATATGTGGCGAGTGGCGTCGCGATCAGCACCTCGCCGTCCCGGTGCTCGAACCAGACCGGCAGCACATGCGGGTACCCGTCCAGGCCGTGGAAGCCCAATTGCCCGATGATCGGGCGCCCGAGGATGTCGGCGGCGCGCGGATCCAGGCCGCAATTCTAGCCGCGGCCGTTCGTGCCGCCGATCAGGCGAGAATCCTAACCTTGGGATTGCTCGCGCACGGTGCGCCGTGCGACACGATGCAACTCGAGGGAGGATGCCATGGCTGAACATGCGCGGGTGAAGCTTCTGACCGAGAGCGATCTTGCCTTCTCGGAGCTGGTCCCCGGCCTCGAGTTGGCACGCGCGATCACGCACGCAGGTACGACTCAGCTCGGCGGCGGCTACATGCGTTTTTCGAGCGACGCCGAATTTGCGGACTGGACGCTGAGGTACGACGAGGTCCTGTTCGTCCAGGCGGGCGAGCTCGAAATCGTCAGCGATTCGAGCAGCGTCAGGGCCCATGCCGGCGAGGCGATCCTCATTCCAAACGGCGCGAAGGTGACCTACAGGGGACGGGCGGGCACGGTCGGATTTTTCGTCCTGTGGCCCTTCGACTGGGATCAGAAGCCGGCCGCTCGCTAGGTCCGAACCGGCTCGAGCGTCGCCTCCGACGCATCCTCGCCGAGGCGAACGGCCAGCCGGTCGAGGTTTTCCATCGACAGCTCGTTGGCGGCGCCGCGTGGCGTGATATGCCTCGCGTCGGCCAGCTCGAGCATGCGCCTGACTGTCTCGCGCATCACCTTCGAGACGTGCGCGAAGGATTGCTCGGCGTTCGCCTCGATCACCCCGAGCAGGGTCCACCACCACCATGCGTTCGCGCCGCCGTTGGCGACGTAGTCGGGGATCACGACGGTCCCGCGCTCGTGGAGAAGGCGCTGCGCGTCGTCTGTGGTCGGGATGTTGGCGGCCTCGACGACCATGCGCGCCTTGATCGCGGTCGAGTTTTCGGCCGTGATGGCGTCCGCGACCGCGGCGGGCACGACGATGTCGGCGTCGATCTCGAGCCAACGTTCCCTGGTCAGCTCCCCGTCGCCCCGTCGCAATGCCGACCGGTCGATCTCGCCCAGCGCGTTGCGTGACCTCAGCAGGAGCTCGACGTTGAGGCCGTCGGGGTTCGTCACCGCGCCGTTGACGTCGACGACGCCGACGACCCTGGCCCCGAGCCTGGCCAGGTACCTGGCGCTCGAGCCGCCCATCGAGCCGAAGCCCTGCACGACGGCACGCAGCTTCGAGATGTCCCATCGTTTGTGCTCGGCGGTCGCGGCGGCGGCTTCGGCCACGCCGTATCCGCCGATGCAGTCGGCGAGTCCGATGCCCTCGACGTTGATGGCCAGGCCCTCGGCGACGCGCCGGCCCGCGGCCTTTGGGTCGCCGGAACGGTCGAGCATCGCCTGCACCGTCATGCCGACGCCCTGCTCGGCGAATACCTCGTTCAGCAGCTCCTGGCTGATCCCGAGGTCCTCGGCAGTGCCCCAACCGCTGCGATAGAGGGGCCGCATGGCACGGACGTACCGCGACAGCACGCCGCGGGCCTCCGGGTCGTGCGGGTCGATGTCGACGCCGCCCTTGGCGCCGCCACCCGGTAGGTTGAAGGCGCCGTTCTTGTAGGACATGGTCCGGGCCAGGCGCTCGACCTCTTGCATCGTGACCCCTGAGCGCATCCGTGTGCCTCCGCCGGCGAGCCCGTTGACCATGCGGTCGATCACCGCGTAGCCCTTACGGCCGGTGACGGGATCTGTCCAGATCACGCGCAGCCTCGGTTCCGAATCAGAGCTCATGTCACCCCTCCACTCGGCGCCACCTTGTGGCCAGCCCTAAAGTCTAGCCCGCTGCTACCTTGACACTCCGATACGGGGTACCGATACTGGGCCCAGTTCCAGGGAGTAGTGGCTAGCCGCCGGCGCACTCTCGCCCCGGCGCGTCGGGAAGATGGCGGTGGGCGACAACTAAGGGATAGGGAGGCACAATGTTCAAACGGCGATTCGTGGCGGCCAGCCTGGCAGCCTGCGGCGCGCTGTTGATCGCTGCATGTGGCAGCGGCAGCAATAACGCCGGTGAAACTGGTCCGATCAAGGTCGGAATCACGGGTCCTTTCACCGGTGCTTACGCCGACCCCGGCATCGCGATCCGGAATGCCGGTGAGCTCGCGATCGCGGACATCAACGCGGCAGGCGGCATCAACGGCCGCAAGCTCGAGGCGGCCAACGCCGACGACGCATGCGACGCACAGCAGGGCGTCCAGGCCGCCCAGAAGCTGCTCACTCAGAAGATCATCGCGATCGTCGGCGGCTACTGCTCCGGCGCATCCATCCCGGAGAGCGACACTCTTCATCGCAACGGCGACTTGCCGTTCATCACGGCGGCGTCGAGCAACCCGAAATTCACTGACCAGGGCTACGACAACGTGTTCCGCATGGTCAGCCGCGACGACGCCGAAGCGCCGGCGGATGTCAGCTTTATGCAGCAGTGGCTCAAGGCCAGCAAGATCGCGATCATGCATGACAACACCACCTACGCCAAGGGCGTGGCGGACTCCGCCAAGCAGTCCGCGCAGTCAGCCGGGTTGACCGTCACCTACTTCGACGCGATCACGCCCGGTCAGAAGGACTACACGGCGGCCCTGGTCAAGGTCGGCACGACCCATCCCGACGTCCTGTTCTACACCGGCTACTACGCGGAGTTCGGACTTCTCGCCAAGGAGTACGTGGCACTGTCTCCGACCTACAAGCTGAACGGTGACTCTGCCTGCGCCGACCCGAGCGTGATCAAGGTCGCCGGCTCGGCCGTCACCAATCCTGGCATCACCATCAACACACTGCCCACCACGCAGTTCATCCACAACGCCAAGAACGACAAGTTCACAGCCGCGTACAAATCGAAATATGGCCACGAGCCAGGGGACTACTCGTCGTACGAGTACGACGGAATGATGGTGCTCGCGGAGGCTTTGAAGGCCAACGGGGGCAAGACCGAGGCCAAGAGTCTTAACGCCGCCATCCACGCCGTCTCCATCGCCGAAGGAATCACCGGCAACATCGCTTTCGACGGCAAGGGCGACCGCCCGGCGCCTCAGTTCCTGGGCGTGCACGCGGTGGGTAACCCGCCGCAGTTCCAGCCGATCGCGATCCGCAAGGGCGGCACATGGGTGGCGTCCTCGTAGACAGCCAGACCTGAATCAAGAGGTGGGGCCGCACGGCGCGCCCCACCTTTTTTCTTTGGGTTCAGGCGCCGGCGACGGTCTCGAATCCGCCCAGGTATGCCTTCTGGACCCTTTCGTCCTTGGCGAGCACGGCCGCAGTGCCCTCGAGGACGATTCGCCCGACCTCGATGACGTACGCGTGGTCGGCGATGGCCAGCGCCTGGCGCGCGTTCTGCTCGACCAGGAGTACGGCGGCACCTCGATTGGCAATCTCGCGCACCGTCCTGAGGACGCTTTTCGCCAGCATCGGCGCCAGCCCCAGCGATGGTTCGTCGAGCATCAGCACTTTCGGGTCGGACATCATCGCCCTGCCGATGGCAAGCATCTGCTGCTCGCCTCCCGACAGGGTTCCCGCAAGCTGGCCGCGCCTCTCGGCGAGCCTCGGAAACAGGTCGTACACCGCAGCGTTCCTCTCCTTTATGAGCTGATGCTGGGAGCGGATGAGGTAGCCGCCCAGGGTGAGGTTCTCTGCGACCGTGAGGATGTTGAAGATTCGCCTGCCTTCCGGGACGTGGCTGATCCCCATGCCCACGATGACGTGCGCCTCGACGCCGACCAGGTTCTTGCCCGCACACGTGATCGATCCGCTGCGCGGGCGGAGCAGGCCGGAGATCGTGCGCAGTGTCGTCGTCTTGCCGGCCCCATTGCCGCCGAGGATGGCGACGATCTGTCCTGGCTCGGCCTGCATGGAGATGCCTTTGAGCGCTTCGATGTTGCCGTAGTAGACGTGCATGTCGCGGACCTCGAGCAGAGCCATGGCCCCTCAGGCTTCCTGCGCGGCCAGCGTGCCCATGTCGTCGTCCTCGCGTCCCAGGTAGGCCTCGATGACAGCCGGGTCGTTCTGAATCTCGACGGGCTTGCCCAGCGCAATGAGGATTCCGTGATCGAGCACCGCGATGCGGTCCGAGACTCGCATCACCAGCGACATGTCGTGTTCGATCAGGACGATCGTGATGCCGAGGTCGCGAATCTTGCGGATGATGGCCACCAGCTCCAGCTTTTCCGTCGGGTTCATGCCCGCGGCCGGCTCGTCAAACAGCACGAGATGCGGATGGGCGGCCAGCGCGCGCGCGATCTCAACGCGTCGCTGATCGGCGTAGGAAAGCTCGGTCGCCAGCCGGCCGGCCTCCGATTCGAGCCCGACGAACTCAGCCAGCGTCGTGACTCCTGCAGCGTCCGGAGCTCGTCCTTTCGCTCGCCCGGAGTGTGCAGCATCGCCTGCCAGGTCATCGTCCGGTGACGCGGGTAAAGCCCGACCATCACGTTCTCGAACACCGCCATGTTCTTGAACAGCCGAATCCCCTGGAACGTGCGACCGATGCCGCGCCCCACGATGACGTGGGGACGCAGCCCCACGACCGGCCGGCCGTCGAACAGGACCTGGCCCCGCTTCGGTCGCTGGACACCTGTGATGCAGTTGAAGAGGGTGGTCTTGCCGCCGCCGTTGGGACCGATGATGCTGAAGATCTCTCCGCGCCGCACGCTGAAGGAAACGTTGTCGATCGCGCGCAAGCCGCCGAACTGCTGGACCACTCCCTCCACCTGGAGAAGCGTCTCGCCGACGCTGGGCACCTTATGGCCGGAAGCCGCGTGCCGGCGGTCTCGTGCCTCCATCTGGATCTGGTGCTCGCGAAGGATCCTGGCGGCGACGTCCTCAGCCTCCTCCTCTTGAAGGCCGTAGAACGGTTTCGGCTTGCGCCGGATGCGCGGCCACAACCCCTGGGGCCGCAGCAGCATCATCCCGACAAGCAGAATCGCGAAAACGAGCAGCCGCGTGTCGGCCGCCTCGCGCAGCACCTCCGGCAGGCCGACGACGACCAGCGCGCCCAGAAGCACACCGGGAAGGCTGCCGGTGCCGCCGAGGACAATCACGATCAGGATCAGGACCGAAAGCTGAAAGGTGAAGCTCGTCGGGTCGATGGCTCCGATGCGCGTCGCGAAGAACGCTCCCGCGAGGCCACCCCACATGCCGCCCATCACGTACGCGAAGAGCTTCAGGCGCAGCGACGGAACGCCGACGGATTCGGCGGCAAACTCGTCCTCCCGGATCGCCACCCATCCCCGGCCTAGCCTGGAGTGGTCGAGGTGCTCGGCGAAGATCATCGCGATGGCAAGCAGGAAAAGGCCGACGAAGAAGAAGTCGCCCTGCGTGTTGAGCTCATATCCGAAAAAGTTGGGCCATGGGATGCCGAGAACCCCGTTGGGCCCGCCCGCGAATTCCCAGTTGTTGAACGTGATCCGCGTCATCTCGCCGAAGCCGAGGGTCACGATGGCGAGGTAGTCGCTGCGCAGCCGCAGGGTCGGATAGCCGAGGATCGCGCCGGCTGTGCCGGTGAAGAGCACCGCGAACGGCAGCGTGGTGAAGAAGTTCCAATGGGCCTGAGTCATGAGCAGAGCGCTCGTGTAGGCGCCGATCGCGAAAAAGGCGGCGTAGCCGAGATCGAGCAGGCCGGCGTATCCGACGACGATGTTCAGGCCGAGTCCGAGCATTGCGTAGGTCGCCACGGAGACCGCTACTGAGGTCACGTAATCGTCGCCCCAGGAGATCACCGCGGCGCCGATCGCCGCCAGGACGACGACGACCCGCGACCAGTACGGGGTCCGGCCGAGGCGGTCGCGCATATTCGTGTAGGCGCGCCCCACCGGACGGTCGGCGAGCAGCCCGATCACATCCGCTCCGCCACTCGTTCACCGAACAGGCCGGTGGGCTTGACGATCAGCACTGTGATCAGGACGCCGAATACGACCACGTCTTCCCAGGTGCCCGACAGATATCCCGTGGTGTAGGCCTCCAGCAAGCCGATCAACATGCCCCCCGCCATCGCCCCGGGGATGTTCCCGATCCCACCGAGCACCGCGGCCGTGAAGGCCCGAAGCCCAAGCAGGAAGCCCATGGTGAAGTGGATCTGGACGTAGTAGATGCCGAGCATCACGCCTGACGCGGCGGCGAGCATCGCGCCGAGGACGAATGCGATGCGGATGACCGCGTCGACATTGATGCCCATGAGCCTGGCGGCGTCGTGATCGACAGCCAGTGCTCTCATGGCCGTGCCGATCGTCGTGCCCTGGATGAACGCGACCAGGCCGCCCATGAGAAGAAGGCTCGCCACCACCAGCGCGATCTGAACGTAGGTCACATGAACCGGACCCACGAAGAAACCGCTCGAAGGAAGCAGGTTCGGCGGGTACGCCTCGATCGCGGCACCCCAGATGAGCTGGGCTGAGTTTTGGAGCAGGAGAGACATGCCCAGCGCGGTGATCAGGATCGCCAGGAGCGATCGCCGAAGCAGTGGCTTGTAGGCGAATTGAAGGATGCCGAGGTTCACCACCGCGGTGCCGATCATCGGGACGACGAAGGCGACGACAAGCGCCAGGTAGATGGGAAGGTGCTCCAACCCGAGGGCCACCAGCAGTGTCCAGCCGATGAACGCGCCCACCATGGATAAATCTCCCTGGGCGAAGTTGATGAGCCGGATGATCCCGTACACGATGGTGTAGCCGAGGGCTACGAGTGCATAAAACGAACCCACCGTGAGACCGATGACCGTGTACTGGAGAAAGTCCCCGATGCCCAGCACCTCCTGGATGGACAGGTCCGACGGCTGCGTGTTTCCCCTCGGCCTTGGTACAGCCTCGGTTCTCGGTATCGTACAGGTGCCTCTGCGACTGATTCGAACCGGTCTAACGACCGCGCAAATCGCACAATGGAGGAAGCGCAATTGGAGCGGCTCGACGTCGCGGTGCTGGGAGGAGGAGTCGCCGGCCTGACCGCGGCATACCTTCTGCGCGACCAGGACCTCGAGGTGTTCGACTCCGCGGACCACATCGGTGGCAGGACAAGGTCCCTCCAGCAGGGTGACGGCATCTGGCTGAACACGGGCGCCCAATACGTGTCCACGGACCGGGTCAAAGTGGTTGAGCTGGCGGACAGGGTTGGCGCGCGCCTCTTGCGCGACGACAACCTCGAAGAGTACTGGCGCGGCCTCTATCCGCGCGATCCGGATTCCCGGTCGGAGATCGAGAGCTGCATCGAACGAATCACGGCCGAGCAGATGGATCGGCGGCCCCCAACCCTCCCCGAGCTGGACGATCTGGCGTTCGACCAGTGGCTCGGAGACGTCTCGCCCGACACGCATCGCTTCTTCGACCGCTGGTGCCAGGTCATGAACTCGGGTTCGTCCGTCGAGGTCTCGCTCTACGGCGCCCTGTGGCTGTGGGGAGACCAGCGCAGCACACCGTGGAGTGACCAGCCGGTGCCTCGGCACGATCGGGGTGATTGCGTGTTCGACGGCGGCACGAACGAGTTCACCAAGGCGCTTGGCCGTGGGATCGGTGGACGCGTCTCCCTGAGGTCGCGGGTCGTGTCGGTCCGTCCCATGGACGGTGGCTACACCATCGAGGTCGAGGAAGAGGCGGGGATGCGGCGGGTCTGGGCGCGCCGGGTGGTCTCAGCCCTGCCCGCCCCCGTGGCCGCCGACGTCATCGCTGAGCTTCCGGGATGGAAGAGCGCGGCCCTGCGGGCGGTGCGCTACGGCCGTTTCATGACGACGAACATCGTCGTGAGTCCCAAGGATGCGCTGCCAAACCGGTATCCACTCACCGCCGCGCGAGCCGACGTGGCGTACAACCTCGATGCGTTCATCATCAAAACGCCGGGAAACTTCGATGAGCGCGGCGGTTGCTTTCACAACATCGTCGGGGACCCGACCTCGCGCGTGGTCTGGAACGACCCTGACCACACGATCAAGACGGGCACGCTTCGCGAGCTGTTCCGCCAGCGCCCGGAGTATCGCGATCGGGTCGTCAGGGTTGAGGTTCAACGCTGGCCCCACGGCATGCCCCTGTACAGCGTCGGCCGGATGAAAACCTTCGACCAGCTGGCCGAGCCCGTGGGTGGAATCCATTTCTGCGGCGACTACAGCTGGGCTTCCAACATGGAGGGCGCAGCCCTCAGCGGGGAGCGCGCCGCGCACCAGGCGCAGCGGGCGCAAGCCTGAGCAAGAATAGGCCCGTGCAGGATCGCCGCTCGGTGCTGCTCCCCGACGGCACCATCGCCGCCGGAGCGAAGACGCGCATGGAGGAGGAGTTCCTGCTCGAAGCCCTGCGCTGGATGATGAAATCTCGTCTCTACGACCAGCGCGTGATCGCGCTGCAGCGCCAGGGTCAGTTCGGGGTGTTCTCGCCAGGCACGGGTCAGGAGGCTTCGATCATCGGCTCGGCGATGGCCGTCGATCCGAGCCGGGACTGGATGGTGCCGCAGTACCGGGAACTCATGGCGACTGTCCACCACGGCCTGCCGCTCGAGGTCATCACGGCCCAGTACCTGGGCAAGATCGCCCCGGCGCGCATCCCCGACGGGGTCAAGGTACTGCCGACGCAGGTCTCGATCGCGGCGCAGCTTCCGCAGGCGACCGGCCTGGCATGGGGACTCCGCCTTCGGGGCGAAGACTCGGTGGTGATCGCTTATATCGGCGACGGCGGCTCTTCGGAAGGTGATTTTCATGAAGCCCTCAACCTCGCCGGCGTCGTTGCGGCGCCGATCGTCTTCTTTCTCCAGAACAACCAGTGGGCGATCTCGACCTCGCGGCGCGTGCAGTCGGCGACCAAAAGCTTTGCGTTGCGTGCCGCCGGGTACGGCTTCGAAGGCGTGGAGGTTGACGGCAACGACGTGATCGCGGTCTACGATGCCGCCTGCGACGCAGTCGAGCGCGCCAGAAGCGGCGGAGGTCCAAGCCTCATCGAAGCGGTCACATACCGCATGAGCTTCCACAACACCACCGACAACCCCGCGCGCTACCAGGACCCGAAGGAGTTCGAGGAGGCGCGCACGCGCGACCCCATCGAACGCGTCCAGAAGTACCTCGCCGGATTGGGGCCGCGGCGCCTCGGCCCGAGGACGTGTTCGCCAACGTGTATCAGGATCCGCCGCCGCGGGTGCTCCGGCAGCGGGCCGACCTCGTCGACGGCAGCGGAGGCTGACATGCCGCAGCGAAACATCGTCGAAGCGATCAACAACGCCCTCGCCGACGAAATGGAGAGCGACCCACGGGTCATGCTCCTCGGCCTCGATGTGGGCAAGCTGGGTGGTGTCTTCCGAACCACGAGCGGACTCTTGGAACGCTTCGGGACGGACCGGGTCGTCGACACGCCGCTCGCGGAGGCCAGCATCATCGGCGCCTCGCTGGGCCTGGCCTTGGCCGGCATGGTGCCGGTCGCCGAGATCCAGTTTCTTGGCTTCACCGCCCAGGGTTTCCACCAGCTGGGACCGCAGCTGGGCAAGTACCGTCAGCGGTCGCGTGGACGGTATCACTGCCAGGTCACCGTGCGGGCGCCGTTCGGGGGCGGCATCCGCAGCCCCGAGTTCCACTCCGACGCCATCGAAGCGCAGTTCGTCCAGTCACCGGGAATCAAGATCGTGATGCCGTCCAATTCCTATGACGCCAAGGGCCTGCTCATCGAAGCGATTCGCGACCCCGACCCGGTGCTTTACTGCGAGCCGGATCGCCTTTATCGAGCCGGCCGGTCCGAGGTTCCAGATGGCCCCTACACCGTGCCGTTTGGCAAGGCGGCTGTGGTGCGCGAGGGGCAGGACGTCACCCTCGTGGCCTGGAGCGCCGCCGTGGAGCTGTGCCTGCGCGCGGCCGAAGCGCTGGCAGCCGAGGGCGTATCGGCCGCGGTGCTCGACCTCCGCACCCTGGTTCCGCTCGACGTGGAGACCCTCTGCGCGCAGGTGGTGAAGACAGGACGCTGCGTGGTCGTCCACGAGGCGCCACTGTCCGCCGGGTTCGGGGCCGAGATCTCCGCGACGCTGATGGAGGAGGTCTTCTACGACCTGGACGCGCCCGTGGCGCGAGTCGCCGCCTTCGACGTTCCGTTTCCGGCCGCCTCGCTGGAGGACTACTACCTGCCGTCTATGGACCGCGTGCTCGCCGCGGTTCGCCGCACGATGCAGAGCTGACGTTCAGAGCTCGACCGCGGAGCCCGCTCCCCTGGCCACGGCCTCGCGGTAGACGAGACCGGCGGCGGCGAGGTCCTCGACGGCGTGGCCCATCGATTTGTAGACGGTGATGTCTTCCCGTGAGCGGCGGCCGGGCCGGGTGCCGAGCAGCACCTCGCCCAGCTCGGTCGCTCGGTCCGGATCCATCCCCGCAAGCTCCATGCACCCCGCGGGTGGCGGAAGAAACGCCGCCGCGCGCGACTCCACGTAGAGGTCGGCCGCCTCGGCCAGCTCGCGATCGAGCTCGCCCGAGGGTGGCGCAAACCCGACCGAAGTGACATGCGCGCCAGGAGAGACCCACTCGCGCCGGATCACGGGCTCGCCCGAATGCGTGCACAGAGCGATGACGTCGGCGCCGCGCACCGCTGCTTCGAACCCCCCGGCCACGCGGGCCCTCGCATCGAGCGCCGCCAGCCTCCGCGCGCTGTCGCGCGTCCGGGACGCGACCCTGATCTCCTCGAATTCGCGCACCCGCGGCATGATCTCGAGGTGGGCGTGTCCCTGCACACCCGCTCCGACTATGGCCAGCACCCGCGCGTCCTTGCGGGCCAGATGCCGGGCGGAAAGCGCGGCCGCACCAGCGGTGCGAATGGCGGTGATCCGGGTGCCGTCCATCACGGCGACCGGCGAGCCGGTCGCCGCATCGAACAGCGCGATCAGGGCCTGGTGTGAAGGAACACCCCGCGCGTGGTTGTGGGGAAAAACTGAAACGAGCTTCACGCCGATGCCCAAACCCGGCCCGTACCCGGGCATCGTCGCGAGAACCCCCTCGTTCTCGGCGTTGACCGCGATTCGCGGGGGTACCTCGACACGCCCGGCGCTCAGAGCCCGAAATCCGTCCTCGAGCGCGTCGAGAAGCCGATCGAGGTCGAGGAGAGCCGTGACCTCGACCTGGCTGAGCATCAGCACTTTCATGTGCGGTCCTCCGGTCGCGTTGACTGCGGTGTTCGGATCGTAGTCGACAGCCGTTGGCCTCGACCTACAT
>WNGD01003233.1_pt1 | contig 17728 bp, 20 predicted proteins | sample 5400671 | NCBI WGS metagenome assembly WNGD01 (sample SAMN13153369, study PRJNA577476) | soil metagenome | isolation source: 40 cm soil or saprolite under grassland replicate 2 | place: USA:California | collected 2016-06-15
CTGAGAATACCGTTATTAAGGGGTATCGCCTTGACCTGGGGCAAGGCTTCGTGATTTGAAGGTCCATATCTCGTTGGCCTCTGTTTTTTTCCGTCACGAGGACTGCCCACCCTTGTCCAGCATCATACGGCTTAGTGTCGTCTGGCAAGTATCGCTGATCGGTTTCTTGCACGCGCATAGCGCGGATCATCGTTCTCGGGGCTTCTCCCCGAAGAGGGAAGTCTGGTCGCACTGCGACCAAAGGAGGCTGAGATGACATCAATGAACACCCTGGTGACGATTGAGGCGAAGCCGGAGCCGACCACCATCGACCTCGCTCGCACGGCCGTCGTGGTGGTCGATATGCAGAACGACTTCGGGGCCGAGGGCGGCATGTTCCACCGCGCCGGGGTAGACATTGCCTCGATCCGCCAGGCCATCGTCCCGACGGCGCGCGTGCTGGCCGCCGCACGCACGTCGGGGGTGAAGATCGTCTACCTCAAGATGGAATACCGCCCTGACCTCTCCGATGTTGGTCCCGTCGACTCGCCAAACTGGATCAACCTTACACGGGTTGGCGTTGGCGAAAGGGTCACCACGCCCGATGGCACCGAGGGCCGCATCCTGATTCGGGAGACCTGGAACACCCAGATGGTGTGCGAGCTCGTGCCGGAGCCAGGAGATATTGTCGTCTCCAAGCAGCGCTACAGCGGGTTCTATGGCACGGACCTAGAGCTGATCCTGCGCGGTCTGGGAATACAGTACCTGGTCTTCACTGGCTGCACCACCAGCGTCTGCGTCGAATCGACGATGCGGGACGCCATGTTCCGAGATTTCACCTGCCTGCTGCTGGCCGATTGCACGGCCGAGCCGCTCGGCCAGGGACTGTCGCGAAGCAACCACGACGCCTCACTCTTGGTCCTGCAGAGGGTGTTCGGATGGGTCTCCGACTCTGCCCACTTCATCGCAGCCCTGGACGCCCAGCCTGTGGTGAGCCAGAGCTTCTTCCAGGAGCCAGAAGCCGACGTGACGCTCCCAGGGCGAGACGGATGAGGGAGAAGCATCCGCCGGACCTGTGCCGAACCGAGCTTGTGCAAGACGGATGTTGAGCGGGTGCGCTACAACGGCGCCAACGACCATAGGCGGGCCCTATTCATTGCGTCCCCTAACCTATCTCTTTTTTCCTGTTTTCGCCAGGAAATCTGGCAGAAAAGGGCGCGGCCACATCGTTTTCAGAGTGGCTGGAGATGAGCAACGTGTTTGACACATGGAGCAGCGAGTCGCGAACAAAAAAACGTGAAGGCCGGAGAGAAGCTGGATGAGTGGCAAGATCATGCTCTCTCATTGGATGGCACGAGACCAATTCTCGAAAGGAGCAACGATGGAAACACCAAACGAGCCGATTGTGTTAGGACCCGGGGAAGGCAGAACCTTCCCCTTTGGACGCCGGACCATGATCTCCAAGGTAGACGAAGAGGACACGGAGGACGTGGCCATCTTTGAAACGATGCCTGAGCCAGGAGTGCCTGCTGCACAGCCCCACCGTCACTGGGAGGCAGTCGAAGCGTTTTACGTCCTAGATGGGGAGATGGAGTTTCTGGTGGAGAAGCGCATCGTGCGCGGCCCGGTGGGCACCTTTGTCTTCATTCCCCGTGGGGTGGTCCACGGCTTCCGCAATCCTGGACCGGGACCCGCGAAGATGCTGGTGCTGGTCTGGCCAGCACATGGTCTGCGCATCGTGAAGGACATGGGCGCACTGCTGGTGGCTGGTGGTCCCCCCGATCCCGAGCAGACCCGAGCCATCTTTGCAGCAAACCAGTCTGAAGAGGTCCATGATGGCTTGGAGCAGTGGAAGTAAGAGGAACGCGCCTAAAAACTCGTTACCCTCTTCTCTTCTGCGGAGACGCACGTGGCCAACCAAGAGACCATGCTGGCTGGAGGGATCATCCTGAGGTGCAGCAGAGAAGGAGAAAGACGAATGTATTATCGTGTCCCGTTGTATCAGAGCAGGATTCAGGAGTACTCAGCGCAAGAGAGACGATGTTTAGCAATTCTATCGAAGCACCCGGATTCGCAGCCATATCGACGAGGAGACTGCCATGATGGATGGACAAGACAACCGCCTCCTGCTCGAGCGCTATCTGGCCGGGCTACTCGATCCTGAGCAGGAGTATGCCCTGCGTCATGAGGACGTCGTGATCGACATGCCCCAGTCAGGTGAGCGATCCGTGGCCGTGACCACATGAAGGCGATGCAGGAGGCCTATCCTGGACCGCCAACGATCACCATGCGTCGTGTGGTGGGTAGTGGAGATGTCTGGGTAGTCGAGGGACGCTCCGACTATGGTGGGCGCATCTACCATGTCGCCAATATTCTCGAGTTCCGTGAGGGAAAAATTATGCGGGAAACGCGCTACTATGCCGATCCTTTCGAGGCTCCGGCTTGGAGGGCACAATGGGTTGAGCCGATTGAATCGGAGGAGTAGCTGTATGTCAACGCTCTCACCGACCTCCAACACTGCACCTGGGCTGACGCAACCCCCCAGACCAGATGCACGCCTGCACGGAGCCTGGCTCATCGTTGCCCGCTGGGCTTGGACGGTGGCCGCGCTTTTGCTGGCCGGGAACTTTGTGTTCAGCATTCCTCCTTATTACGCGGCGTTGCGGACTGTTTGTCGTGTTTCTACAGCCGCCGTAGACCAGTGTGCGACCTGGCAGCTCGCGCCCGACAACATGCCTACGCTGGCTCGCCTGCATATTTCGCTGGATGCTTATGCGGCCTATACCGTCTCGATCGATGTGGTGGCGTCGCTGCTCTTCTGGGCGGTTGGAATTTTGATCTTCTGGCGGAAATCTAGGGAGTGGCTGGGCCTGAGCGTTTCGCTGGTGCTCATCCTTCTTGGGTCCTCGGGCGTGGCGGATTCGCTGCAAGGAACCTTTCTGACAGCGGACTCGCCGCTTCTTCTTGTTGTACTTGTTCTGCTTTTTAATTTTATTCAATGGCCGGCATTCGGTCTCTTTCTGGTGACATTCCCTACAGGGCGTTTCACGCCCCGCTGGTCCTGGCTGATCGTGCTTCTCTGGATGGTGCAACTGGGCTATTTCTGGCTGACCACATTTGTTCCTGCTTTTGCAGCCGGACTCCCGCTTGTTTTGCTCATCACGTGGGGAAGTACGCTAGGTGTCCAGTTTTATCGTTATCTCCGCAGATATACTGCGGCTCAGCGCCAGCAGGTCAAATGGTTCCTCTTTGTCGTTGTTGTCGCCCTTCTGCTTGATATTGCAAATAGTGTTCTCAGTGGGCTGGTCGCGCCGTTCAATGTGCCTGACTCCTGGTTTAAGCTCCTGGATGGAACAGTGACCACTCTCTTGTTTATGACGATTCCCATCGTCATAGGGATTGCGATCTTTCGCTATCGCCTGTGGGACATCGATCTCATCATCAATCGCTCCCTGGTCTATGGCACGCTCACGGTCATCCTGGCGGCGGTCTACCTGGGTCTGGTCATTGGGCTGCAAGCGCTGCTGCGTGGTCTAATCAGCCAGGACAACAGCGTGGCCATCGTCCTCTCCACCCTGGTCATCGCGGCTCTCTTCCAGCCGCTACGCCAGCGCATCCAGCGGGTCATTGATCGCCGCTTCTATCGCCGCAAGTATAATGCGGCCAGGACCCTGGCCGCCTTCAGCGTCACCTTGCGCCAGGAGGTGGACTTGGAGCAGCTGCGCGAGCAGTTGGTGGCAGTCGTTCAGGAGACGATGCAGCCATCCCACGTTTCGCTGTGGTTGCGCCTTCCTGAACCATCCAGGAAAGGGAAAGGAGAACCATGAAGGGAACCCATACCCTCCCGCCTGGGAAATACCCCGGGTGGAGTAAGTACGCTGAGCACCCCAATTGACAGACATTTCTTGAGGAGAGTGCGAAAGTGGTTGAAGTCCTCCTGTAAGAACTTATTCTCTAGGCCGCAATTCAGTGCTTGCTTATCTGCTTAAAGCGGCGCGTATTTTCGGTAATCGCCACCTCAGTTGGAAGTCGCTCCATGCTGGATGCGCCGAAGAAGCCGACAACCCCATTGGTACGCGCTAACACGTAGGCGGCGTCCTCAGGTTCCGCAATTGGGCCACCATGACATAAAACCAAAATATCGGGATTGACCTTCTTGGCAGCATCATGCATTGCCTGGACACGCTCCACCGACTCGTCTAGCGTGAGAGCGGTGTATGCTCCTATCGATCCCTTGGTGGTCAAACCCATATGTGGAACGAGAATATCAGCTCCGGCTTGCGCCATAGCACGCGCCTCATCCGGGTTAAACACATAGGGAGCCGTCAGCATGTCCAGTTCGTGTGCCCGGCCGATCATCTCGACCTCTAATCCGAAGCCCATGCCCGTCTCCTCCAGGTTTTGCCGGAAGGCGCCATCAAAGAGACCAACGGTAGGGAAGTTCTGCACACCTACGAAGCCCATCTCCTTGAGCTGCTTCAAAAAGTACGGCATGACTCTGAATGGATCAGTGCCACAAACTCCCGCCAGCACTGGCGTGTGCTTCACTATCGGCAATACCTCGCTCGCCATGTCGACGACAATGGCGTTGGCATCACCATAGGGTAGAAGACCAGCCAGTGATCCTCGACCTGCCATGCGGTAGCGACCGGAGTTGTAGATGATGATGAGGTCTACACCTCCCGCTTCCACACACTTTGCCGAGAGGCCTGTGCCTGCACCAGCTCCGATAATCACACCGCCATTTTTAACTGTGTTTCGTAGTCGCTCAAGTGCTTCTGCTCTATTCACTGGTTTCCTCCTGCTGGTGTGGTATGCGGCACCTGGACACGTATATATTCGTCCAGGCGGCTCGCCATTGCCTGGGCGAAGCGAAGGTCATTGATGTCCATATCGAGTTCGTGTACTTCAACGTTACTTCGCAACTCTGTCTTGAGGCTGTCGATCAATACCCGGTCTGCATCGGGATCGTAGAAAGCTCCGCCCTGCGTGGCAATCATAGAGACGCCGCGTAGAGGAATGAATAACGCCACTTGCCCCCTGGCCTTGTTCAGTTTGCGGGCTATGATACGGCCAAGTTCAGCGCATTCTTCTGGCGTCGTGCGCATGAGTGTGACAGTCGGGTTGTGCTTGTAGAGCTTGCGGTTGCGGAACTTTTCTGGAACGGTATCCATCGGGCCGAAATTGACCATATCCAGTGCGCCCAGCGAGACAACCTGGGGAAGGCCATGATTACCGGCAGCTTCAAGCCGACCTGGTCCTGCACTCAGCACACCACCAACCAGCTCATCAGCAAGTTCGGTAGTTGTGATATCAAGCACGCCTGCTATAAAGCCACCATTCACCAGGGCCTCCATCGACCTCCCACCCGTGCCCGTGGCATGGAAGACGAGCACTTCGTAGCCACGCTCTTCCAGATACTTGCGAGCCTCTGCAACACATGGTGTAGTGACGCCAAACATGGTCGCACCCACCAGCGGTTTTACACCAGCAGAGGGTTGGAACCCTGCATATGCCTGCGCCATACCCGCTGTGGCAGCAGCGGCGTTGGTCAAAATACGTTCAGAAATACGGTTGATGCCTGCTATGTCAACAACCGAATACATCATCGTCACGTCTACCGAGCCTACATAGGGACGGGTATCACCAGAGGCGACAGTGGATACCATTAGCTTGGGTACGCCGACTGGCAATGCACGCATCGCCTGTGTCACTAGAGAAGAGCCACCTGACCCACCCAGGCCTAATATCCCATGCAACCGTTCCTGGGTGAATAAATCCAAAACGATAGAGGCAGCACCTCGCGCCATCGTTTCAACGGCAACACCGCGATCATCTGCTGCTGCTAACTGCACCACATCCGCTCTGACCGCTTTTGCGACCTCTTCTCGCGTCACATCGGGCTGTGTCAAGGGTGTACCCTTGATGCCTGCGTCAATGAGGATCACCTCACAGCCCGAAGCCTGCAGCCACTCGCGCAGATACTCATATTCTACCCCCTTGGTGTCAAGGGTTCCGAGTAATACAACTGTTGCCATAGTTCTCCTTCTCCTTTCGTCCTGCCTGAGCGAAGCTAGACGCGCCAGGGTCGTTGGCAGGACGGATAAGTGCCGATCATTCAGAACTACTCAGCTTCAGGTTACACCGAGATAGCGGCGCTGTGCATCTTCATCGGCAAGCAGGGCAGATGCGGTGGTCTCCAAAGCGATGCGTCCTTTAACCATAATCAGCATATGGTCGGCGAGTGCAGTTGCGACGCTCAGCTTTTGTTCGACCACCAGCATACCGATGCCTTCAGCAGAGAGCCGTTTGAGCGCCTCCAATAGATGATCGACGATGACTGGAGAAAGACCCTCCGATGGTTCATCCATGATAAGTAAGCGAGGGTTTGTCAAGAGCGCTCGCCCAATGGCTAGCATTTGCTGTTCGCCGCCGGAGAGTGCTCCTGTGCCGATCTTGCGCCGTTCCGCTAAAGGCGGAAATAACTCATAAACACGCTCTATGGTCCAACGCTGCTTTGACTCTCCATTACGTCCTCTCGCCGCCAATAGCATGTGTTCATGGACTGAGAGGGAGGGGAAGATGCGGCGTCCCTGTGGTACATAGCCAATGCCCAGAGATGCAATCTGATATGGTTTGCGACCAATGAGTTTCGTTCTATCGAAAGAGATGTCGCCTTTTGCTACCGGAACCAGCCCCATGAGCGCCTGGCAGAGCGTTGTCTTGCCCATACCATTGCGACCAATAACGGCTACTGGCTCTGTCCCCACCGCCAAATCGACACCCTGCAGAATGTGGGCCTGATCGTAGTAAACGTTGAGGTCTTTTACCTCGAGCAAATTGCTAGGCATGGCGCTCCCCCAGGTACAATTCATGGACCATGCGGCTGGTGCGTATTTCATCAGGCGTCCCGTTCACAATAACCCGCCCGTTGTGCATAACGGTAACAAGTTGTGCAATCTGTAAAGCCACATCCATGTCGTGTTCGATGAGCAGGAGGGTAATAGCAGGATCAAGAGCCAGCAGCAACTCGGTCAGTCGCACTCGTTCCCCCTGTGATAATCCGGCAGCTGGCTCATCAAGCATGATCAAGCGTGGGTCTCCGGCAAGTGCCATGCCCACTGCCAACTGGCGCTGCTCGCCATGGGAAAGGATGCCCACCTTCCTATCCAGCACCGCTTCCAGTCCCACACGTGTTGCCAGCCGTTTGGCTTTGGCAACGTGCGGATCGTTGTGGCCGGGACGGAGCATACTCATCCGTCTCGACACAATGCCACGTACAGCAAGATAGAGGTTATCAAGGACGCTCAAGCCCGTGAACAGGTGCGCAGTCTGGTAGGTACGAGTCAAACCATGCCTAGCGCGGTAATGTGGGCTAAGATGAGTTACGTCCTTGCCTAACAGCAGTACCTTACCTGAACTCGGTCTGATTTCACCTGCAATAAGATTGAAGAGGGTGGATTTTCCCGCACCGTTTGGTCCGAGAACCACGCGGCGCTCGCCATACGCGATGTCAAGGGTGACATCGCGTACAGCCTGGACTCCACCGAAGTGCCGGTTGACACTCTGTAAGCTGAGAGCTGGGGCCGATAGCGGAGCTTCCGCAAGGGATGCATCTACATGCTTATTTGTCATGGGCAACTCGGATTATCGCGATTAAACTCTCCTAGCTGGAGAAACTGGTCCTCAGGAACACCAAGCGTCTGGTTGACGTTCGGGACGACCTGAACGAGCTTGTTGAACAGAGTTCCATTCGGCTGCTTATTTACCACCGTCACGAAGTTATTCGCAATTGCCTGGCGGTTGTGGTCTAACTTGACCGGACCAGTGGGTGTATCGAACTGCAAGGTGTTGAGCACCTCCTTGAGCCTGGCCTCGCCGTTTGAAAGGTCGCCATTGACTTGTTTCAGCGCTAGCAACGCCGCCTTCGCGTTCACATAGTAGGTGTAAGCAAAGAGCGATGGAGACGGGAAGCCATCAGGGAACATTGCCTTGTAGGCATGCACGAATTGCTGCCAGGCCGAGTCGGGATTGTTGTCAGCGATTGGACTAGCAGATGCCACACCCAGGACGCGCTGATAGAGTGGACCTTTCGTACTGAGCACTGTCTGATCAACGGTGACCGTTCCGCCGATGAGCTTGGCCTTCCCTCCAAACTGCACATACTGCTTCAGAAAGTTGATACTATCAGACCCCCCGAGAGCAACATAAATCGCATCAATATTGGTCGGTATGGCTGAGACGACAGAACTGTAATCGGTGGTGCCTATGGGAACCCAGAACTTCTTTACAACGTGCCCGCCAGCCTTGCAGAATTCAAGCATGAAACCCGCGACCTGGCTATAAGGAAACGAGTAGTCCTCCGCTAAGATGGCAACACGCTTGTACCCTTGGGCATTGTACACATAGGTGCCCAGCCCGGCCATCCACTGCACACCATCGGTGGCAAAGCGATAAAAGTTTGGGGCCGGGTTGCGCAGTGTGGTGTCCTGTGCCGCCGAGGAGCCATTTAAAAATACCTTGCCTGGCTGAGTCTTGGCATAATCGCGCACCGCCAGTCCTTCATCACCTGAAAGTGGCCCGATCATTAGATCAACATTGTCCTGTTGGACGAGCTTACGGGCCGCGTTTCGGGCCACAGCAGGTGTAGCGTCAGAACTCTCCGTCACCAACGTTATCGACTTGTTGCCGATCTTTCCGCCGAATTCAGCAATCGCTAGTTTTACACCGCGTAGAGCATCCTGACCGTCCACTGCAAACGGCCCGGCCAGGGTAGCGAGCGCACCTATGCGTATTTCGTTCGAGGAACTGGCGGGGGTTCCGCTGCTGAGTCCGCCTCCTGAAGGAGTGGATGTTCCGCCACAGGCTGTCAAGAGGGCAAGCAGCCCTATAAGGAGCATAAGCTTGTGGAGCCATCGTCTCCGCACTACAATACGTATTCTCGATTTCATGGTTGTTTCTCCTCCTCTTCGGGTTTGACCGAGACTATCATAAACTGTTCGTCCTCAGCCACGCTGTCTGAGGCTACAGTCCTGGAATTACCAGGAGCAGGTACTGGCTTATGAGAAGAGAGGGGAATTGGGACCCTCCCGCGCCAGACAGTGGTTCGTGTGATAAGCTGCACTGTCTTCCTTGATAAACCAACAAGTCCATCGGGGAAGAAGAGCGCAACAGCCAAAAGGGCCAGGCCAATGAGAGTGTTGAAGCGGTCGGTAAAGGAACTGGCATAGGTGGTCACCACAACAAAGAATGTGGCCCCGATAAAAGCGCCTTCGAAGTAGGAGAGGCCGCCGAGCACAGCAATTACCAGGATGTTAATCGTGCGGGTAAGGTCAATAGAGCCTGGTGAAATTGCACCATCGTACCAGGTGCCCAGGATCCCGGCGATGCCTGCAATCAAGCCCGCGAGTGTGAAGGCTGCAACTCGGTGGGCATAGACGTAGAAACCAAGAGATTGCATACGCTGCGCATTATCGCGAATGCCCTGGAGGGCAAGACCAAAGGGCGAACGTACCAGGTAACGTAAGCCCAGGTAGACCAGCGCCGCGATGAGGAGCGTCATATAGTAGAACGTAGTGGGATCGGTCAAGACGAGCGACCCCACTGTTGGTGCCTGGACGCCATTGATGCCGGTATGACCATTAGTGAAGATGCGATCCTGATCCGCATAGTAGAAGACCAGCATGGCCTCCGCCAGGGTAATCATAATGAAATAAATGCCCTGTGAGCGAACTGAAATCAGTGCAAAGATGGCTGCAAGCAGCGTTGAGAAGAGCAAGCCTGCAATGACTCCAACAAACCAGGGCAGGTTGTATGTGACAGTGAGAATAGCCAGAAGATAACCCGAAGCTCCGTACAAGGTCATCTGGGCAAGCGATACCATGCCACCATAGCCAGCCAGGAAAATCAGGCTGAGAGCAACAATTCCCAGGAATAACGACTGGATGCCGATCTGCACTACCAGGAATTGCGAGGCAAATAAGGGAAACGTCAGCAGAAACAGGACAATTGCAATCAAACAGGCGATGCGGGCTACACGTAGGATCGTCATACACGCCTCCCCAGCAGCCCTTGAGGACGCACTGCCAGCACCACTATCATCAGGGCGAACGTGATGAGGATCGAGTAGGTAGGTATATAAGCCAATCCGTACTGTGACACAAGCCCCACCAGCAGGGCGCCAAGGGCTGCTCCACCAACACTGCCCATACCACCGATGATTACAACGATAAGCGAGTAGAGAAGGTAGAGGCCATCATCCCCAGGTCGCACGGAGAGATTTGAACCACCGATTACACCTGCCAGTCCGGCTAGCAGGGCACCCAGCCCAAAGACGATGGCAAATACCATCTGTACATTGATCCCCATTGCCGAGACCATGTCCCGGTCATCGATTCCCGCCCGAATAATCATGCCCAGGCGCGTACGCCTGAGCAGGAACCATAGCCCTATTCCAATTACCAGTGCTATGCCCAGGATGAACACGCGATAAGCCGGGTAAGTGAGATTTGCTATACCAAGATTGACAGGACCATTGATAATATCGGGCAACGTATATTCGTAGTTCTGGCCACCATATTGGGCAAGGAGCAGGTCGGCTACAACGATCGAGACGCCAATAGTCACCAGAGCCTCGCGTAAGTCCTGCCCCTGGATACGACGTAGCAATGCCTGCTGCAAAATAACACCCACCACGGCAACGCCAAGCGGGGCAAGAATCACTGCCAGCACCCAGTTCCCTGTAGCATTACCGATTGACCAGCCAATATATCCCCCTAAAAGGTAGAGTGAACCATGAGCAAGATTGACGACACGCATCAGGCCAAATACCAGGGTAAAGCCCGAGGCAACTAAAAAGTAAAGCCCGCCCAGAGTCAAACCGTTCAAGGTAACGGTAATGAATTCACTCAATGTTCAAGACCTCCTTATCTACCTGAAGAGGGGTCCGATTCCAATGGATAGTGCTACAACACCAGTCTTTTTTGCTCTCCCCGGTACTGGACAGTGCAAGAGCCATCATCAAAGCCCAGATCTACTGATTCGAGGTACGCTGGCTCACCAGGATCATACCCCAGCAGATAGCGGCGCAGGAAGGCTCGCATCGTCGGTGAGTGTGTCACACAAATATAGCGTCGTGGCTGTATTCGCGGTAAATCCAGCAGGCTTAGCGCAAACGTCAGCAACCGCCGCGCTACCGTGTCTGCGTCCTCCCCTGGTGGATTAGGGTGGTTGACCCAGTAGCCGATACGGTCGGGATCCCCCCAAAAGCCTCGCAGAAAAGGCAGTTGCGCTAGCTCCTGTGGGCCGAGACTGGATGACTGAAGTTGTTCTGCCAGCGCTTCAGCAGTGCTTACCAGTTCTATGCGAACTCCAGCGACATAGATATCCGGGTTTCGTATCGCCCAGTGCTCCACAGGGGGTGACAGGTAGACTTCCGGTTGCTCTGGGTAGTCAAATACCTCCACCATGCTGCTATACAGTATGAGAGCGGTCTCACGGGTACGAAGCGTAGGGGCATGTAATACAGAGATCACTTCACCAGGGGTATATTTCCTGCTGAGTTGCCGCCCAACATCCTCGACTTGTTGTCGCCCCTCGTCGGTAACAGGCATGTCACCCCGATGTGAGGTTACTTTAGCGTGTCGCACCCAGTGAACCCTTAGTGGAGCGCCTGTTCTCATAGTTCCTCATTCCTCGACCAGTGCAAAAGCGCGGGCTGAAGCACTATCAATGCCTGCGAAATGGTAGAATGGCGCAAAAAACTGGCAGCGCGGCGGCAATTGAGCCAGGTTGACGATTCCTTCTACCAGCGGAATGTTCGCACCGAGTATTGCACGGTGAACAACGAACTGGTCGGCGGTCCATCCTGGTTCCCTGGCTGCCGGTTCCTCGAAGAAGTCGCAGCCGATGCACTTCGGTTGCTTCTCCACAAGCCAACGAGCCGCGGCTTCCGTTAGACCTGGTGATTGCGGGAAGTAGTTAGGTGTGCCAATAGCTCGTTGTGCCCAGTCAGTGCGAAGCAGGAGAATATCTCCCGCCTTTATAGTTTCATGACGAGCCGCAAGCCGCTCCTGCGCCCTTTCCAGGTTTGTGACATCGATCAACGCTCTCTCTGTAATGGGAGTAAGGTCCAGAATGACAGCAGTCCCAATCACTCGTTCAAGACCGACCTGATCGATGGACTCGCCCTGCTCAAAACAATGCAGAGACGATTCAACATGGCACCCTGTATGCAGGCTCATGGACACTTGTCCCGATTGCCAGTAGGCCGAGCCTGCCCGTTTCGTATGCACCTCAAACTGTACGCCGATATTGGTTGAGGGTGGCCCTTTAAATCCCTGGAACACCGATGGGCTGAGATCCACAATTCTTGGCATGATTGTTCACCTCTTCTTCTGTTGACCAGGTTCAACACGGGCGTGATAATGCTTTTTAACTTTTTAATCAGATATCGGAACATCCACCAAGGGCCGATAAATCGGCGGTGGGCGCGATCAATCGGCCCCTACAGACGCCTGGATTATTTTGTTCATCTGCATAATCAGCCCCTACACATTCAGCGTCTCATAAAAAGCTCGTTCGCGGCTCTCCAGGTTGGGAATTGCCTCTCCTCTGACATATTGCTCGAAGTGTGGCGTTGCCATGTGGGCTTCGTACCCCGCTGCGTCTACATACTGTTCATACAGGAAAAAGAGATGCGGATCCGTCGGTGAACGATGCGCCTGGTAGAACAGGCATCCAGGCTCCTGGCGCGACAAAGGGGTAATCTTCTCAATTACCCGTAAGATGGTGTCTGCCTGGCCTTCTTTTGCTCTCCAAATTGCAGCAACTACATACGCCATTGTTATACTCCTCTCTTTCCGACACGGTTACGTAATATGCCGATGCCTTCGATTTCCATCTCTATGAGGTCACCCTCTTGTAGCCAGCGATCGAGCTCTATGCCAGAACCTCCAGCGGCAGTGCCAGAGCCGAAAACCTCTGCAGGATAAAGTGTCTGGGCTTGTGATGCATAGTGAATCATGTCTGCGAAGGTGTGATGCATATGTGCCGAATTGTCCTCACCCCGTACCTCACCGTTGATGCGCACTGTCATGCGCAGATTGCCAGGATGTATCTCGTCAGCGGTGACAATGCATGGCCCAAGCACATTGGAACCATCCCAGTCCTTTGCCTTGGCGGGTCCCATGCCGATGGGCAACTCGCGCGCTTGCACATCTCGTGCCGACATATCGTTCCAGATAGTGTAGCCGAAAACGTAGCTGAGAGCGTCTTCTTTCGCTATGTTCTTGCCTCGTCGACCGATGATGGCGGCAAGCTCAAGTTCATAATCGAGTTTGCTGGTGTACGAGGGCCAGGGAATCTCTTCCTCCGGACCAATAACGGTATTCGGCATGCCCTTATAGTAGGCTGGCACATCAAACCACTCTGAGGGTATGGGACGTCCCAGGCGGCTCAGCGCATTGTGCAGGTGTCCCTCGAACGAGAGAAAGTCCCGCAGTGAGCGCGGGCGCAGCGGTGCAAGCAAACGCGCATGTCCGACAAGGGCCTTTTTACCCACCGGAGCACCAGCCTCGATGAAGGCAATCATGTCATCATCAAAACCCAGGTCTACAACGTTTCCGTTTTCAAGAGCACCTACACGAGGACCACTCCCTGCATCGTAAGTGACTAGCTTCATACGTCTTCTTCCTCCTATTTACGGACATCCCTTGCAGCCGCCCTTTCACGTCTATCGAACGAGCGATGGATCGCCGGAATATGCTGCGGCTGCCCTCTTTACAGCATTGATGATCTTTACATAGCACCCACAACGGCACAGGTTTCCACCCAGTGCCACCTTGATCTCCTCGTCCGAGGGATGTGGATTCTCCTCTAGCAGCGTCTTGACAGTCAAGATCATCCCTGGCGTGCAGTAACCACATTGGAAAGCATGTTCCTCTTCAAATGCCCGCTGTACCGGGTGATCGCTCCCCAATCCCTCGACGGTGGTGATCTCGCAGCCGTCTGCGAGGGGTGCCAGATAGATACATGTCGAAACCGGCTCACCATCGATAAGGGCGGTACAGGCTCCACATACTCCAACGCCGCATGTTGTCCTGACACTTCTTAAATCAAGGTCACGACGCAACACCTCAAGCAGCATTTCATCCGGGTCCACTTCAACCTCAACACGCGCTCCATTGACCTTGTAGTGAATGTTCATCGGCGATCCCCTTTCATCTTTTATGCGGGTTCGATGCTGTACCGTCATGCGCAGCATGCTGCGTTTGCTTGTGGTCAATCGCGTTCAGAACTGCCTCCGCCGACATTGGAAGCTCTGTGACATGTATCCCTAGTGAGTAGAGTGCGTTCCCAATTGCTGCTGGCACAGGGGGAAGCGCCGTCTCCCCCAGGCCGTGGATTTCAGCTCCTTCTCGTTCGAGAAGGTCATGGGTGATATCAGGTATGTCACCTGCAGCAGGGATGTTATAGTCAGACAGGTTCGCGTTTGTCACCTGCCCATCTGCGAAGGTAATGCCTTCGAACAGGGCAGTACCAATACCCATAATCATTGACCCCTCATTTTGCAGTTCGGCCCCTGGACGGTTGACGACGCGACCGGCATAAATCGAGGTGTGCAGCTTGCCGATCTGGAACTTTCCCGTCTCCTCATCGACCTGTACCTTCACGGCAGCAGCACCCTGGTGCCAGTGCGTTGAGGCAATACCTTGACCTGTATCTGGATCAAGCCCCCCTTTGTTCACGCACTCACCATAGCCAATTTCGCCCCTCTTCTTGAGGTCGCGCACCGCCTCTACCAGAGCGCGCCCCATCATGTAGGTCGAGCGGCTTGAAGTAGTGCGTGTATCGTAGGGGACAATATCCGTGTCTGGTATAGGGAAATGTACGCGGTTTGGTTCGACATTGAGGAGTTCCGCTGCCATCAAGCGCATAGAGCGCCATGCACCTTGCCCCATCTCAGCAGTGGCGCAGTGAACATCGTATGTACCATCATCGTTAGCTACAACGACAATGGAGGCGCGGCTGGGTGTCTGCATGCCTTTCATGAGTACACACAGCCCCTTTCCGGCTTGATGGTCTGCCCAACCGATTTTATCCGCAACTGCCGTGAGACACTCGATAAAGTGTACATCGTGCATCACTTCACCGGTACAGAAGCGGTCACCATCAAGGAGGACATTTTTGAGCCTGAGTTCTAGTGGATCCACGTTAAGCTGCTGTGCTAAGAGGTCCATGGTACGTTCTGAAGCCCAGACCGCCTGCATTGCTCCATAACCGCGAAATGCGCCATTGGGCGGCAGGTTCGTATATATACAATGGGAATCAACCCATACATGCGGGATACGATATGGCCCAACGGCAGCATATCCCATCTTCTGTGCCACACCTGGTCCACAGTCGGCATAGGCTCCCGTATCCACCCAGCACTCGACTTGTTTTGCAACAAGGATGCCGTCGGCGCGAGCGCCAAGTCTGATACGGAGAATCGCAGGGTGACGATTGAGTGTAAGCCACTCCTCGTTTCGATCCAGCACGATCTTGACTGGACAGCCTGCCTTACGGGCGAGGCACGCGACAATTGCCTCGTAGCGCACAAACGTCTTGGCGCCGAACGCTCCACCCATCGGCGGACAAATGATGCGAATGCGATCTTCCGGTATTCCGAAGATACCAGCAAGATCCATGCGCAGGTTGAAGGGGGTCTGTGTGCCAGTCCAGATTTCGAGCCGATCTCCCCTCCAAAGCGCGACAGAGGCATGAGGTTCCATGTGGGCATGCTGTGCGCCTGCTGTGCGGTACATCTCCTCGACGATCACCTCTGCTTTGTCAAAGCCCTCCTGTATATTGCCGTGCCAGATGCGAAAACGGTGACAAATATTGGTACCTTGCTGTGGACGCATACCAAAATATGCTGCATCGTTGTCGGAGATCGGATGATGCTCGTGGACAAGTGGCGCACCCTCAGAAGCCGCCTCCACTGCGTCGTATACGCTGGGAAGCGTTTCATACTCTACATCGATCAGGCTGAGCGCCTCCTCTGCTTCAAGCCGTGTCGGTGCGGCAACGGCTACAACCGGGTCACCGGCGAAACGAACGCGATCTACAGCAAGAACGCTCTGATCCTTAATCTGGCAGCCATAGCTGCCAAGCCCCCGCACATCTTCTGGGGTGAGCGCGACAATATGATCTGGTACAGCTGAAGTATCCACGTGCAGAACACGCGCATGCGGATAGGGAGAGCGGAGTACACGCGCATGGAGCATTCCCTCGAATTCCACATCCTGTGCGTAACGGATAGCTCCGGTCACTCGTGGATCACTCATGGTCAATCCTCCCCCTCTATATGCAGACCGCCAATGCTGCTCTCGCGGCTAGCTCCGCTCAAGCTGCCTGAGAGCAAGTCCTCCAGAGCACGCCGAACTTCCACGGCAATCACGCGACGACGGTACTCTGCAGAACCACGCGCGTCAGATATGGGATGGATAGACTCTGCGTAGCGATGACCGATCTCAGTCGCTAATTCACGGCTGAGCTGGTGGCCATAAGCGAGGGAACAGATATCGGGGAAATACTGAGGTCGCTCAGCTACTGCGCCAACCACTACGCGAAGTTTCCCATTAGTCTGTGCAGCCGCAACAGCGACACAGGGACGATCCTCACTTGAACGTGAGCGGAACTTACGGGCGTGCAATTGCTCTGGCGTCGAGAGCATGTAGCAGCGCGGGCGGATCAGATGCGTAATCGGCGTCAGCAAGCACACCGCCTACCGTAGCTTGATTACGAACGCGAGGACTGGCAACGAGCGAGAAGGTGTATGCAAGAATGGGCCAATGCTGGCGGATGACGGCGGAGCGTTCCACCGCCCTGTGTGTTGTCATGGCACCAATCCGTAGAGGTGACCCTCCTGTGGTTGTGCGGTCGAACTGGTTTCCAGTAATGAAAACCAGTTCACGAACATTGCGAAGGACAAGGAGTACACTGGGGATCATAATTTTCTGGCTCATCAGGATGCCGATGAAGGTACCGCCAGCAACAACGGTTGCTTCGTCACCGTACCTGGCGCGAAGTTCCAATGCTTCTTCGAGCGTTGTTGGTGCTAGCCATTCCGGAATGTTCCTTACCATAGAGCACTCCTCCTAGTGTACTTCCACTGAGTTTTGTATCAGTTGTATCACTCGTATCACTTGTATCGGTTGTATCACTGGGTGAGCTCGTGCCTAATCAGGGGAGAGTATCAGAGGACGTCTCCCCTTCCCGAAAGGGTCTCTTGATTATGCACTACTGATCACAATGTCGTTACTGGTCGAGACTGCAACAGGTAGATCTTTCCTTCCGCGATTGCCCATTCGATGTCCTGTGGTGCGCCAAAGTGCGTCGCCAGCTTTGAGCCGAGCGCTACAAGCTGGCGCATTTCTTCTGGTTCAAGCACACGTCTATTGACGATATGCTCACGTTTTATGTTTGCACTATGATCGACGACATAATGATCAGGAGTGACTGTACCCGATACTACTTGCTCGCCAAGTCCGAAAACCGCCTCGATAATCATGCGGTCACGGCGGCGGCTCACGGGATCAGCAGTGAAGATGACACCCGATTTGAGCGGATCAAGCATCTTCTGCACGACCACAGCCATATTCAGGTCTGTGAGAGAACCTTTGCGGAAGCGGTAAAAGAGGGCACGTTCGCTAAAGAATGAGGCCCAGCAATCGACAACGCGGGCACACACCTCGTCATCACCGGA
>WNGD01003287.1_pt1 | contig 17726 bp, 19 predicted proteins | sample 5400671 | NCBI WGS metagenome assembly WNGD01 (sample SAMN13153369, study PRJNA577476) | soil metagenome | isolation source: 40 cm soil or saprolite under grassland replicate 2 | place: USA:California | collected 2016-06-15
TGCCGCGCGCAGGACGCATTCGCGGACGCGTCCGCGCGCGTAGCGACAGTCGGGGGCTGGTCGGGAACGGCCGGCGCCGGCATCCGGGCAACCGCGAGCACCGCAAATGTGCCGCCGAGGATCGCGACAACGCCGGCGGTCATGAGGCGCGGATGCATTGCCCGCAACGGGCGCACAATGGACGGCAGATCGAGCGAACGAAGTCGAGCACGCCAAGCCTGGAAATCGACCCGCACACGCCTTGTCCGCGGCAAATCCATCCGCAGGCTGCGCGGCTCGAAAGGCCGTATCCGCAGTGGCCGAAAATCCAACAGACGAATGGCGGAAGGCACGTTTCAGCCTCCTTCGCAACTCCTTCCAGATACAGGCGGATGAGAACGCAACGGGCAGCCGAATGGTTCCGGCTGCATCCCTGGTCGTCGCTGCCGCCCTGCCATGAGGTTCTGCACCCAACCACGCTGCGCGCGGGGCGGTTCTGCCGCCTGGTTCGTCTTCGAGGGACAGCGGGCTTAACGTGAAGGCGGCGATTGGTTCGATTGGCGCCTCGGCGTCCGAGCGCCGGGGTCGCCGGGTGCGGAGCCTGCATCGAGCGAACCGTCGTGGGGACCCGCTCTCCGAATCGAAGAGCGGGGATCGCTCCGCCCGGTCCGGGCTACGCCCCGGCTTTTTCCGCGGCGGACTCCAGGATCGAGGGATCGTCGTTGTCGGGCGAGTTCACGCGGGTCGAGATCGGCCACATCTTCATGTCGGCCGACGGATAGGACCGCAGCAGCTCGGCCGGGTCACCATCACGTTCGCCGGCGTCGTGATGATGCAGAAGGTGCGGACCCATTGCCCCGTCACCGGTGACTTCCAGTTCTCCCATAGCCCGCCGATGCCGAACGGCGATCCGTCCCGCATGGCGACCGCATAGGGCCGCCGGCTCCTGCCGCCCTCCTTCGAGTGCCATTCGAAGAACCCGTCGACCGGGACGATGCAGCGTCGCCGGCCGTAGGCGTCCCGGAACGTCGGCAGCCTCGCCACCGTCTCCGCCTTGGCATTGATCGGCTTGCGGCCGCCGGCCTCGTCCCCGCAGCCGTGCGGGATCAGGCCCCAGCGCAGCAGGTCGAGCGAGCGCTGTCGGGTCTCATGATTTTCCCGGATCACCAGCAATTCCTGGCTGGGTGCCCCGTTATAGCGGGGTTTCAGCCTGGAAACGCGGGAATCCGGGGTGTTCAGCCCCTCGACGATCGCAAGGCGCAGGGGCTCGCTCGACTGGATGATCCGGCCGCACATGGGCCAAATCTATGCGCGGCTGCATGAGGATCAACATGGAAGCCCTATATGCCAGGCAAGACGCCGCGCGCAGCACCTTCGAAAGCAGGGTCTGCCGCTCTCACCTTGCCTGCCCCAACGTCTCCGATGCCCCGCGAAAAAAATTCTTGACCAGTTCCGGAACCGGGGGACCGCCGCGGGATTGATCTTTTGCCGGGCGCCCTCAGCCCCCCTTCCCCAGCGTCCGGCTTTCGACACTGAGGCCCCGCCGCTCATCGCCGCGGGGCCTTTTTTGTGCGTCTTGCGGGATTGCATCGACGAATCGGGGCAACTGCCTCAAATCGGCCGGAAATCAGACCAATGACAGTCGCAAGGGGAGTATTCGCGCCAGGCAGAGGAGGCCATGGAACGCACCGAATTCCTGCGAAAACAGGCAGATCGGTTTTTGCGGCTCGCACAGGAGTGCACCGACCCCGAGATCTGCCGCCAGCTCATGAGCATGGCGAACGAATACCGCGACATGCTGGAAGCGCCGGACCCTGATCCGCGAACCGGTCTCGGCAAGGCAAGCTGATCGACAGGCCGCCCGCTGGGCGGCCTTGCCATCTCGGCGCCCCGCAGTCCTTCAATGCGAGCCCTCGCCTCCAGGTCAGGGTGCCCCAATGTCGGGCTCCCGTTGCCGAGCTCAGGAGCCATTGATGAACTTTCGCGCATGGTGGCGCCGCCGTCCGCCCCGACCGGTGTCGCACGGGGGCGAGCCCAAAGGCGATACCGGCGAGCTCGCGCGCCTCGAATTGCTGGCCGAGCAAGCCTATGCGGCGATGTACGATGTGCCGCCGCTGCGCAGCGTCAAGGACGATTACGATAATGCGCGCCTGAATTTTCAGCGGGCGATCGACGCGGCGAGGCGCCTCGGACTCTCGAGCGAAGTCGCGCGCCTGACGCGGCGGCGCGATCACGTTTGCGCCGTCTACGACAGCCAGTTCCGCGGCTTTTGAATATGACGCGGGCTGGAGTGCAGCTTGGCCGGCAGAAAAACGTCGCCGCCGCTGCCGCCGCTCAATGCCGCGCCAGCCAATCGCGGGCGGCGCGCTGTGCCACCGCGATCTCCGCTTCCGACATCTCCGCCGCAATCTCGCGCCGATAGCCGATTGCTCCGCTCTTGCCGCGCATCGCGGCCAGGTTGAACCACTTGTGTGCGGAAACGAGATCGGCGGGCACCGAGCGTCCGGTCGAATATTTTATTCCCAACTCGAACAGGACGTCGCCGGAGGCATACGCCGGTCCGAGCGACGCAGCTTCGACTTCGGCAAGTTCATAGCGAGCCATGCTGGCCTCCCCTGCTCGTGCGGCCCTTTTTGCGCCGTCACGGGTCCCAAGCTCGAGCTCAATTTCCCCGCTCGAGCGCGCCGATCATTGCTCGCGAATTTCAAGGACGGCTTAAAGGGCGCGATGAATGAAGTCTGAACGGGCGGGAACGCGACCGAACGCGCAAGCCGGCATTAACCGGCAGAACCGCGAAAATACGCGGATTCTCAGGCGGAAATTACCAGGTGGAAACCGTGACGATTGGCGTTGCGATAACCACGGTTCGAACCGCGCGCAGCCTTGAATGTTTGTGATCTCGCGCACGGCGATCGCGAGCGCCACGCTCTCGCAAGTCGCGGTCCGCGCTCCGCCGGCAACTCGACGCTCACCGCGCTCGTTGATTGAACAACAGGTTCCAGACCTTCGGGTCTTTCATGTCGACCTTCTTGGCGTCGTCGACGGCGAGCGCGAGACCCCTCTGGACCGCCGGTCGCGCCTGCAGCGTTTCGAGCCAGCGCTTCACATGAGGGAACTGACCGGGATCCTGGCCCTGGCGCTCCCATCGCGTAGTCCAGCCGACGGCGGCCATATCGGCGATCGTATATTCCGCGCCGGCCAGATAGGGATGCGCCGCAAGCCGCTTGTTCATCACCCCGTAGAGTCGATTGCACTCGTTGGTATAGCGATCGACGGCATACGGAATTTTCTCGGGTGCATAGATGCGGAAATGATGGGCCTGCCCAGCCATCGGGCCGAGGTTGCCCACTTGCCAAAACAGCCATTCGTCGACCGCTACGCGAGCCCGCTCGTCGGCGGGATAGAACTTCCCGGTCTTGCGGCCGAGGTATTGCAAAATGGCGCCGGACTCGAACACCGAAATCGGCTTTCCGCCGGGACCGTCCGGATCGACGATCGCCGGCATGCGGTTGTTCGGCGAGATTGCCAGAAATTCCGGCTTGAACTGGTCGCCCTGGCCGATGTTGACCGGGTGCACGACGTACGGCAGTCCGCACTCCTCGAGCATGATCGAGATTTTCCAGCCGTTCGGCGTCGGCCAATAGTAGAGCGCGATCGGCCTCAACTGAGCTTGTGCCATGCATCACCCCGTGAGCGAACCGCCGAAACGTTGCGGCCAAAGCTTCAGGTAGGCTGCCTTCGACCTTGCCGCAATAGAAGCGGCGATCGACGCCATGCGGTTGCCGCGCACGGTTCGGCTGCAGATCGTCTATCGGATTTGCGGCCGATCGCGCGGCTCGAACCCGGATCCCAGGCTCCAAGCTCGGCAATTTCCGGCACGATGCGGATCGCCCGCAATGCCTAGGGGCGTTCGCGAACTCGGGGTCGGTCGAGAAAGAATGCGACGAGCGGCGCCGTCACCGCGCGGGCCCATCCGGCGAACGCAAAAAGGATCGACGATGTCCGGTATGGCGCGCAACGACCCAACGGCAGGTCGGGCTTAATTGACTGCCTATATGAAAACCGCCTTCGGCGGGAGCCGAGGGCGCCGGCTGTCGCCGACGCCCTCCGTCGTCGACTTTGTCGGCGGGTCCCGCAGCAGCGTTGCGCATGCTGGCATGGGAGCCCGCCGACAGATGCGACGCCACGCGAGGCAACTTGCCGATCGCGTGGACGCGGCGGAGGCTACTTCTTCCTGCGCGTGGTTTTGCGCTTGGTCTTCTTCGCAGTCTTCTTCGCCGCGGACTTCGTCTTCGATTTGGCTCTCTTCGCCATAACTGCCCTCCTAGCCATAAGAGATGGCGATTTCGGAACAGTGCAGTCGCGAATCGACATGCACTGCACTCCGATTACTACAGCACAATGAGAAAAACAGCGACTCCGCTTAACAAATTGTGGACGGCGGAAGCCGCCGCCGCCATCGCCGTGCGGGCGTCTCCGCGCTCGCCACGTGCGACGATGCTTCCTGCCGATGTGCGCGCAGCGCGCGCGCGGAAATTTCACCGACCCACGAAAAACCCTGTGGCACAATGGTTTCCGGCATGCGCACGGGTTCGCGTCGCGTGTGTCCGAACCGCTGCGCGTCGATCCGCAACGACCCCGCGATGACCTGCAGGCGCCGCGGTCGGACGATTCTTCGCCCCCAAAAAAATTTCGCTCCGGGCGGCCTGCGAGCCGCGCCCGCCGGAAAATTCCGATCGAGCGCGCCGAATCGCGCCACTGATTCGCCGCGCACGAACCGGAGCGCAACCCATCGAGCGCCGGCGCTCGCGGCGCGACGCGACGCCATCGTCGGCGCGCGGACTTGCGCACCACGCCGTGGACGCGCCGACCAATCGCGCTCAGATGCCGAGCTTGCGCTTGAGCAGCGCGTTGACGGCATGGGGATCGGCTTTTCCCGCCGATGCTCGCATCACCTGGCCGACGAACCACCCGATCAGCGTCGGCTTGGCCTTCGCCTGGACGACCTTGTCGGGGTTCGCGGCGATGATCTCGTCGATGATCTTTTCGATCGCGCTCACATCCGTGACCTGCTTCAGGCCACGCGTTTCGACGATATCCCGCGGATCGCCGCCCTCGCTCCAGACGATCTCGAACAGGTCCTTGGCAAGTTTTCCGGAGATCACCCGCTCCGCGATCAGGTCGAGAATGCCGCCGAGCTGGTCGGCCGAGATCGGAGATTGCTCGATCCCCTTGCCTTCCTTGTTGAGGCGCCCGAACAGCTCGTTGATCACCCAGTTCGCGGCGCTCTTGGCATCCCGGTCCCTGGCAACGGCTTCGTAGAAATCCGCCGTCGCCCGCTCGCCGACCAGGACTCCGGCGTCGTAGGCGGAGAGTCCATAGTCACGGGTGAAGCGCGCCTTCTTCGCGTCCGGAAGCTCCGGCAGGTCGCCGGCGAGCGCCTCGACGTACTCCGCGGTGAGCTCGAGCGGCAGCAGGTCGGGATCCGGGAAATAGCGGTAATCGTGCGCTTCCTCCTTGTTGCGCATCGAACGGGTCTCGCCTTTGCCGGGGTCGAACAGCCGCGTCTCCTGCTCGATGCTGCCGCCATCCTCGAGGATTGCGATCTGCCGGCGCGCTTCATATTCGATCGCCTGGCCGACGAAACGGATCGAATTGACGTTCTTGATTTCGCAGCGCGTGCCGAGCGGCTCGCCCGGACGCCGCACCGACACGTTCACGTCGGCGCGCAGGCTGCCCTTCTCCATGTCGCCGTCGCAGGTTCCCAGATAGCGCAGGATCGTGCGCAGCTTGGCGAGATAGGCCCGCGCTTCCTCGGCCGAGCGCAGGTCCGGCTTGGAGACGATCTCCATGAGCCCGACGCCGCAGCGGTTGAGATCGACCAGCGACATGGAGGCATGCTGCTCGTGCAGCGACTTGCCGGCATCCTGCTCGAGATGCAGCCGCTCGATGCCGACGGTAACGGCTTCGCCGTCGGGCATGTCGACGACCACCTCACCCTCGCCCACGAGCGGGGACTTGTATTGGCTGATCTGATAGCCCTGCGGCAGATCGGGATAAAAATAGTTCTTACGGTCGAATACCGACTTGAGGTTGATCTGCGCTTTCAGCCCGAGCCCGGTACGGATCGCCTGCCGAACGCATTCCTCGTTGATGACCGGAAGCATGCCGGGCATCGCCGCATCGACGAGAGACACCTGGGAATTCGGGGGACTGCCGAATGCGGTCGAAGCTCCGGAGAACAGCTTGGCGTTCGAGGTGACCTGCGCGTGCACCTCCATGCCGACGACGACTTGCCAATCGCCGGTCATGCCCTTGAGCAGCTTGGTCGGTTTTTCCGCAACGCTCATTCGGCGCCTCGTCCCGTCCTCGTCGATGTTGTCGCCGGCAACAATGCCGCCGCGATCGCCCCCCACTCCACCTCGAGCGGATCGGACGCCTCGGGACGCCCCGCCGTTCGGTACCAATAGCCCGCGTTGCCGAGATCGCCCTCGACCCGATGCAGATAGGCGTGGACCCACGCGCCCTCGCGGCTCGGGTCGTCCTGCACCAGCACGTGGGCGCGGTTCCAATCGCCCTTCGCGGCCCACCACAAGGCCTGGAGCGCCGGCGAAAGCTCGCTGGGCGGCGCGGCCTCACCGGTCGTGCGCTTGAAGGAATCGGGGGTCATCGATCGCGCGCTACTCAACAGATCAACGCTTGGATATGCCCCTGCTCGGCATAATCCAAGAGCAATCGATCGCGTGTCATGAGCCTATACCCGAACTCGCGCACCGTCGCCGCAATGATGCGATCTGCAGGATCCCGCGGCGGCGTTCCCGGAAGAAACGACGAGGTGATCAACAGATCCGTCGACATCTCGGCAAGCCGTAAGCTCGGAGCATCGAGCAGGCGCCGGAACCAAAGCTGCGGCTTGATCAGGCAGGCGAGCCGCCCGCGGGAGATCAACATTCCGACCTCCCACGCAGAGATGGGCGAAACATAGACCGGCCGTCCCGTGCGGTATGAGCTGTTCAAAGCCTCCGCTGCCGGTTCGGAAATCAAGGCGTCCTCCGCGATCCAGATCAGTGCGCAGGTGTCGAGAAGCAGCGGTGCATTCGCTTCAGACATCCTTGCCCCATTCCGGGTCCGCCGGCTGCGTCAGGTCCGTCCCCGGCGGAATCCGCATCAAGCCTTGCAAAAGTCCGAACAAGGGATGCCGAGACGAGGTCGGTCCGGCGCTGCCAGCAAGCGGCGTTCCGATGTCCGCCGCGTCAGAGAAACCGGAAGGTTGCGGCGACGGGGTCACGCGCCGAAACACCAGCTTGCGACCAGCCATGTCGACGCGCTCGGTGCGATACCCTGCCTCGAGCCACGTCTTCGTCATCACGCTATTGAAGGCATTGTTGCTCCACCATGCGCGATACTTGTGGGACTTGGGAAGCTTCGCTCCGATCACCCGTTCGATTTGCGCGAACGTCATCGGGACTTCGCTCCGCGTCTGAGCACGCAGATAATCACCAAGTGCCGAGTATTTACCCATGGCTTCGGTCCCAGCGGCAAGGCAAATCTGTACATAAATGTAGTACATATTCAGTACATGTCAAGCCCTCTGGCGCGGAACTACCACCACCTTTCCGGCGAGAATCGTCCCGCCGCCTGCTCGAGCACATGCCCGAGCGAAAACAGGCTCTCCTCATCGAACGGCCGGCCGATCAGCTGCAGTCCGAGCGGCAGCCCATTGCGGTCGAGCCCGGCCGGAACCGAGATGCCGGGTAGACCCGCCATGTTCACCGTGACGGTGAACACGTCGTTCAGATACATCTCGACCGGATCGCCGGAAGACTTCTCGCCGACGCCGAATGCGGCGGACGGCGTCGTCGGGGTCAGCATCGCGTGGATCCCCGACTCGAAATTCGTCTCGAAATCCCGCTTGATGAGGGTGCGGACTTTTTGCGCCCGCAGATAATAGGCGTCGTAATAGCCGGCGGAGAGCACATAGGTGCCGATCATGATCCGCCTGCGGACTTCCTTGCCGAAGCCGGCCGCGCGGGTTTTTTCGTACATCTCCGTCACGTCCGCGCCGGGAACTCGCAGCCCGTAGCGAACGCCGTCATAGCGGGCGAGGTTCGAGGAGGCTTCGGCGGGCGCGACGATGTAATAGGCGGGCAGCGCATATTTCGTATGCGGCAGCGACACTTCGACGATCTCGGCGCCCGCGGCTTTGAGCCAATCGGCGCCGTTCGCCCACAGCGCCTCGATCTCCGCCGGCATGCCGTCCACCCGATATTCCCTGGGGATGCCGATGCGCATGCCGCGGACGGAACGGCCGATCGCCTGTTCGTAATCGGGCACCGGCCGCTCGACCGAAGTGGTGTCCTTGGGATCTTCACCTGCCATCGAGGTCAGGAGGATCGCGGCATCGCGCACGCTGCGCGCGAACGGACCGGCCTGGTCGAGCGAGGACGCGAACGCCACGATGCCCCATCGCGAGCAGCGACCGTAGGTGGGTTTCAGGCCGACGATGCCGGTGAATGCCGCCGGCTGGCGAATCGAGCCTCCCGTATCGGTGCCGGTCGCACCGGGCGCCAAGCAGGCAGCGACTGCCGCGGCCGAGCCGCCGGAGGAGCCGCCCGGCACGAGCTGGATATTGGCTCCCCGGCGGCGCCAGGGCGAGATCACCGGCCCGTGGTAGGAAGTCTCGTTCGACGAGCCCATCGCGAACTCGTCGTTATTGGTCTTGCCGATCAGAACCGCCCCGTCGCGCCAGAGATTGGCGGTGACGGTGGACTCGTAGGGCGGCACGAACCGATCCAGGATGTGGCTGCCGGCGCTGGTCGCAACGCCCGCCGTGCAGAACAGGTCTTTCACGGCGATCGGGATCCCCTCCAGCGGTCGCGCCTCGCGCTTTCCGATCCGCACGTCCGCCGCTTTCGCCATGGCGCGGGCCTTGTCCGGCGTTTCCACCACGAAGGCATTGAGCGCGCGCGCCCGCTCGATTGCCGACAGATGCGCATCGGCAAGCTCGACTGCGGTGAATTCCTTGTTCGCAAGCGCCGCCCGCGCCTCGGCAAGGGTGAGGGTAGTGAGATCGGTCATGTTGCAATCGATTCGGTCACCGGGCTTCCACCGGTCCTTCAAGCGTGACGACCGAGATCCTCGGGTCTCGCTACGCGCGTGCGAGGATGGCGGAACGAGGCGAAGAGCACCTCATTCCACCACTTTCGGAACCAGGAAGAACTGATCCTCGGCCGCCGGCGCGTTCTGGAGAATGATCGCGGGATCTCCGCCTTCGGTCACCACGTCGGGGCGCTTCTTCATCGCCATCGGCGTCACCGAGGTCATGGGTTCGACGCCGCTCACGTCGACCTCGGAGAGCTGCTCGACGAACGCGAGGATCGCGTTGAGCTCGGCCTGCAAGTGCTCGACTTCTTCGTCGGCGACCGCGATGCGGGCGAGATGCGCGATGCGGCGGACGGTCGCGGCGTCAACGGACATGGTGGCTTTCTCTCCGCACGGATGGACGCTCCGCGGTGGCGAGCGCCCTATAGCAGAGACGCGTTTCGTCCGGCAATGAACGTCGCCGCCACAGCCGGCTGGAGGGCTCCCCGGCTGCACGCGGGACCCCGCTCCATGCTAAACCGCCGCCCATGCCCGCGCTTGTCTTGCCGCTCGCCGAAATCGCGTCCCACCTGCCGCATAGGGGCGTTCTGGTCGGTCTCGATCTCGGCACCAAGACCATCGGGGTCGCGGCTTGCGATGCCGACCGGCGCCTCGCGGTCGGCATCGAGACGATTTCCCGCAAGGGCTTTCGCGCCGATGCTGCGCGGCTGCTGGATCTTGCAAAGGAGCGGCGGGCCGTCGGCTTCGTGTTGGGGCTGCCTATCAATATGGATGGCTCGGAAGGGCCGCGCGCCCAGTCGACGCGGGCGTTCGCACGCAATTTCGCGCGAATGACCGAGTTGCCGATCGGGCTGTGGGACGAGCGCTGGTCGACCGCCGCGGTCGAGCGCGAGCTGATCGCCGCGGATGCGAGCCGTGCCAAGCGCGCCGCCGTGGTCGACCAGCATGCCGCGGCCTACATTCTCCAGGGCGCGTTGGACCGCCTCGCCCGATGGCAGCGCGACACCGGCGCTTGATCGCGCTAGTGACCCGCGTTCACGCCGCCGGCAGCGCCCGTTCCAGCAGCCGCGCCACTTCGCTGTTGGTGAGGCGCGCCGTGCCGTAGCTCGAGCCCTTCGGCTCCGCCAAGCGCGCCCGCGCGAACGTCTCGGCGATGGCCGACGCCCCTTCATTGAGCGCCGCGGCGGCTGCGAGCAGGGCGAGCCGTTCCACCGCGCTGCGCGCGCTCGCCTCGGCCTCGGCGCTGCGCAACGTTTCCGCCAGGAAGCTTGCGGCATCGCGCGCTCCCGGCAGATCCTCGGTGGCCTGCGCGAGATCCGCGATGACATTCCGGGCCGCCTCGCCGTCCCGGCTCAGCGCCCGCAACACGTCGAGACACATGACATTGCCGGAGCCTTCCCAGATGGCGTTGAGCGGCGCCTCGCGATAGAGCCGCGCCAGCGTGCCTTCCTCGACGTATCCATTGCCGCCGAGGCACTCCAGCGCCTCGTAGATGAACCCGGGGGCGGCCTTGCACACCAGATATTTGGCGGCGGGAATGAGCAGGCGCGCGCGCGCGGCTTCGAGCGGATCGACGCCGGCGCGGTCGACGGCGCGACAAAGCCGCATGACGAGCGCCACCGCGGCCTCGACCTGGAGCGCGAGGTCCGCCAGCACGGTGCGCATCATCGGCTGATCCACGAGCTTGCGCTGGAACACCCGGCGATAGCGCGTATGGTGCACTGCCTGGGCGAGCGCCACCCGCATGAAGCCGGCGGAAGCGATGGCGCAATCGAGCCGGGTGAGCTGCACCATCTCGATGATGGTCCGCACGCCCCTGCCCTCCTCGCCGACCCGCCAGCCGAACGCCTCGACGAATTCCACTTCCGAGGAGGCGTTGGAGCGATTGCCGAGCTTGTCCTTGAGCCGCTGCAATTGCAGGGCGTTGACGGCGCCGTCGGGACGGAATCGCGGCACGAGAAAGCAGGTCAGCCCGCCGGGCGCCTGTGCCAGCACCAGGAAGGCATCGCACATCGGCGCCGAGAAGAACCATTTGTGGCCGGTGATGTCGTACCCATCCCTTGCCGGCACCGCACGGGTGGTATTCGCCCGCACGTCGGTGCCGCCCTGCTTTTCCGTCATGCCCATGCCGAGCGTGATGCCGGTTTTTTCCCACCACGGCCGGAAGCTCTGGTCGTAGGCGCGGGACAGGATTTTCGGGAGGAGCCGATCCAGCACCTCGGGCTCGGACGCAAGCGCCGCCACGCAGGCGCGCGTCATCGTGATCGGGCAGTTGTGCCCCGCCTCGATCTGGTTGGTCATGTAGAAGCGGGCGGCGCGGGCGACTTCGGCCGGGGCATGGCTGCCGTCCGGGCGCCACATGGAGCAATGGATGCCCTCGGCCATGCTTTCCGCCATCAGCCGGTGGTAGGCCGGATGGAACTCGACGACGTCGCGGCGAAAGCCCTTGGAATCGAAGCTCCTGAGCTTGGGGACGTTTTCGTTGGCGAGCCGTGCTTCCTCGAACATCTCCGCCGAGCCCCAGCGCTTGCCGAAGGCCGAGAGCGCCGCGGCATCGGCACCGGCACCGTTGGCGGCGACCGCATCGCGGAGCGGTTGATCGTCGTCATAGAGGGCGACGTCCTCATAGGGCGGCGATTGGTTGAAGACATCGCTGACATCGAGGCGGACGGGCGCGGTCATGGCGGCTCCCCTTTGGGCGCCAATGCTACCACAAACTCGGCACGGCTCCGGCCCGCGGGCCGGCTCGGCGGAAAACGCCAGACTCGCCTTGCCGGGAGCCACCGACTCCGCCTATAGCAATCGCTTTAATGAACATTGCGCCGAGATCCTCGTTCGTCCTCAGCCGCCGCCACCTGCTGGGCATCGAGGGGCTTTCCTCCGAAGACATCGCGGGCCTGCTCGACCTCGCCGAGGAATTCGTCGCGCTCAACCGCCAGATCGAGAAGAAGCGCGCTTCGCTACGCGGCCGCACGCAGGTCAACTTGTTCTTCGAAGCGTCGACCCGCACGCAGTCGTCGTTCGAGCTCGCCGGCAAGCGTCTCGGCGCGGACGTCATGAACATGTCGGTCGGCATCTCGGCGATGCGCAAGGGCGAGACGCTGCTCGACACGGCGATCACGCTCAACGCCATGCGGCCGGACATTCTCGTGGTTCGGCACCATGCTTCCGGCGCGGTCGAGCTGCTGGCGCAGAAGGTCGACGGCTCGGTCATCAACGCCGGCGACGGCGCGCACGAGCATCCGACTCAGGCGCTGCTCGATGCCCTGACCATCCGCCGCAACAAGGGCCGGATCGAGCGGCTCGTCGTGGTGATCTGCGGCGACATCCTGCATTCGCGCGTGGCGCGCTCCAATATCCTGCTGCTCAACACGCTGGGCGCCCGCGTGCGCGTGGTGGCTCCCTCCACCTTGTTGCCGGCGGGCGTCGAGCAGCTCGGCGTCGAAGTGTGCCGCGACATGCGCGAGGGCCTGGCGGATGCCGATATCGTCATGATGCTGCGCCTGCAGCGCGAGCGCATGAACGGCTCGCTGGTGCCGTCGGTCCAGGAGTATTTCCACTATTACGGTCTCGACCAGAAGAAGCTCGGCTACGCCAAGCCCGACGCGCTCGTCATGCATCCCGGCCCGATGAATCGCGGAGTCGAAATCGATTCGAGCGTCGCCGACGGCGCCCAATCCTTGATCCGCGAGCAGGTGGAGATGGGGGTCGCGGTGCGGATGGCGGTGCTCGAAGCGCTTTCCCGCAACCTGCCGAACGTGTGAGCGCTATGCTCGCCGATCCGCGCCCGATCCTGCTCGCCAACGCGCGCATCGTCGATCCTTCGCGCGATCTCGACGAACCGGGAGACGTGCTGATCGCCGACGGCGTGATCCGGGACGCGCGGCGGGGCATCCGCGCCTCGGGGGTGCCGGAGGGAACCGAGACCATCGACTGCCGCGGCCGGGTCGTTGCGCCGGGTCTCGTCGACATGCGCGCCTTCGTCGGCGAGCCCGGGGCCGAGCACCGCGAGACGCTGGCTTCGGCGAGCCGCGCCGCCGCCGCCGGCGGCGTGACCACGATCGTGTGTCAGCCGGAAACCACGCCGGTCATCGACGACCCGGCGATCGTCGACTTCGTGCTGCGTCGCGCCCGCGACACCGCCATCGTGCACGTCCATCCGATGGCGGCGCTCACCAAGGGTCTGGGCGGGCAGGAGATGGCCGAGATCGGCCTGTTGCGCGCCTCCGGCGCCGTCGCCTTCACCGATGGGGCGAGAAGCGTGACCAATGCCCAGGTGATGCGCCGGGCCTTGACCTATGCGCGCGACTTCGACGCGCTCGTGGTCCACCACACCGAGGACCCCGATCTCATCGGCGAAGGGGTGATGAACGAAGGCGCATTTGCGACGCGCCTCGGCCTGATGGGCATTCCGAGCGCCGCCGAGACCATCATGCTCGAGCGCGACCTGCGTCTGGTGGCGCTCACCGGCAGCCGCTATCACGCCGCCTCGGTCACTTGCCGCAATTCGCTCGAGGTCCTGCGCCGCGCCAAGGAAGCGGGGCTTCCGGTCACCGCGGCCGCCTCCATCAATCATTTGACGCTGAACGAGATCGACATCGGCTCATACCGCACGTTCTTCAAGCTCACGCCGCCGTTGCGCGCCGAGCCGGATCGCGCAAGCCTGGTCGCGGCGCTGAGCTCCGGACTGATCGACGTCGTTATGTCGGACCACAATCCCCAGGACGTCGAGGTCAAGCGCCTGCCGTTCGCGGAAGCCGCGGCCGGCGCCATCGGCATCGAGACGATGCTGGCGGCGGGCTTGCGCCTCGTGCACGGCGGCGAGCTGTCTCTGCTCGTCCTGTTCAAGGCCATGTCCACGCGGCCGGCGCAATTGTTGGGGCTGCCGGGCGGGACGCTGAAGCCCGGGGCGGCTGCCGACCTCATCATCGTCGATCCCGAGGCACCCTGGGTGCTCGATCCGGCGGGCCTCAAGTCGAAATGCAAGAACACACCGTTCGACGAGGCCAAGCTGCAAGGCCGGACCGTGCGGACCATCGTAGGCGGCCGCACCGTCTACGAATACGTGTGAGCGCCGGCGCGTTCCGCGCGCCCCGCAGGCAGGCCGCCCATGCTGCACCCGATCAACTGGTCGCTGGCGTTACCTTATTATCTCGCGGCGTTGGCCTTCGGCTATTTGGTCGGATCGATCCCGTTCGGCGTGATCCTCACCCGGCTTGCCGGCACCGCGGACCTGCGTGCCATCGGCTCGGGCAACATCGGGGCGACCAATGTCTTGCGGACCGGCCACAAGGGCCTCGCCGCCGCGACCCTTCTCTGCGACGTGCTCAAAGGCACGCTCGCGGTTCTGGTCATGGATTGGCTCTGGGGCCGCGATCACGCGCTCATCGCCGGGCTCGGCGCCTTCCTCGGGCACCTGTTTCCGGTCTGGCTGAAATTTAAGGGCGGCAAGGGCGTGGCGACCTATCTCGGCATTCTGATCGGATTGGCGCCCTGGCCCGGCGCCGCGGCGTTCGCGGCCATCTGGCTCGTCGTGGCGGCACTGACCCGGTATTCCTCGCTCGCCGCTCTGGTCGCGAGCGCGGCGACCCCGGCCGTGCTGTGGGCGAGCGATGATCGTCAGGAGGCGTTGCTGTTTGTGCTGCTCACCGTGCTGGTGTTTCTCGTGCATCGCGCGAACATCCTGCGGCTCGCATCGGGCACCGAAGGAAAAATCGGTGGTAACCGGAGAGCTTCCTGAACGAAATCACGAGGTTGAATGGCTTCAATTCGTCAACATACTACATTAAGGTTGCACACGTTAAATTCATCAACCGTAACAATTCAATCGCCAGGATCCTACCAAGCATGCGGGTCTCGGCGCTCACCAGAACAGGCTGCCGCCGCACCACATTTCGCAGGCCCGGTGCCGCATCGCGTTGTAGACGACCGCGTCCGTGCAGTAGCCGTGAGGCTCGCCGCTCAACAGCCGGACCGGCTCTCCCGCAAGCCAGCCGCTCACGCACGCCGGCGCCTTGGCCGAGAACCGCGCGCCGTTGATGATGAAGCGGTCGCTGTAGGCGTTCTTCACGATCTCGATGACGTGCCGTTCCGGCGGAAGCACGATGGCGTGGTACGCGACGTGCCTATGGCGCACGACGTGCCGCTCGAGCTCGGCCGCATGCGACAGCCCCATGCCCAGCACAGCCAGCGTGAACGCCAACGCCCATTGGAAACCCGATCGGCCGATCCTGCGATGCTGCATCGGAGACGCTCCCTGTCGCGCAGGCATGATATAGCATGGCTCCGGCTTTTCGAAGCCGGGATGTCGGGCGCGGGCGACATCGTCAACAGGCGCGAGGCGCGGTTCAGGACGTGCCGGGGATGTGGGGAACGACGGCATCGGCCAATCCTCGTCTGAGCGACGAGGAACGCATCGACTGGCTGCGGCTCATCCGCAGCGAGAACGTCGGCCCGCGCACGTTTGGCACCTTGCTGCGCTACTACGGCAGCGCTCGTTCCGCGCTGAAAGCCCTTCCCGGGCTGGCGAGCCGCGGCGGCGCCAAGCACGCCGCGCGCATTGCTGCGCGCGAGGAAGCCGAGCGCGAGCTCGCAGCGATGCGCTCGTTCGGCGTGCGGCTGGTGGCCTTGGGCGAGCCGGAATATCCCCGCTCGCTCGCCAGGATCGACGATGCGCCGCCGCTGATCGCGGTTCACGGCAACGCCGCGCTGCTCGATCGGCCGATGGTCGCCATCGTCGGCTCGCGCAATGCTTCGGCCGCGGGCGCCAAAATGGCCGGCCGGCTCGCGCGCGACCTCGGCCAAGCAGGGTTTGCCATCGTGTCGGGCCTTGCCCGCGGCATCGATGCCGCCGCGCACCGGGCGAGCCTCCCGAGCGGCACGATTGCGGTACTCGCCGGAGGCCTCGACTGCATCTATCCGCCCGAGCACGCGGATCTGCTGGAATCGATCCTGGTCGACGGCGTCGCGCTCTCCGAGATGCCGCTCGGCTGGGAGCCGCGCGCGCGGGATTTTCCCCGGCGCAATCGGCTCATCTCCGGCCTGGCGCTGGGCCTCGTGGTGGTCGAGGCGGCGCGGCGCTCGGGCTCGCTCATCACGGTGCGCTTCGCGCTCGAGCAGGGCCGCGAGGTGTTCGCGGTTCCGGGCTCGCCGCTCGACCCGCGCGCGGAAGGCACCAATGGCTTGCTCAAGCAGGGGGCTACCTTGGTGACCGAGGCGAGCGACGTCATTGCGGTGCTGGAGCCGATCCTGGGCCGCAAGATCGAGCCGCCGGCCGAAGAGGCCCTCCCCCGCCCGAACCCGAAGTCCTGCCCGACACCGAGGCCCGCACCCGGATTCTTGCACTGCTGGGCCCCACTCCGGTTGCGCTCGACGATCTCGTGCGGCTCGCGGAAACCCCGCCGGCGACGGTGCGAACCGTGCTGCTCGAACTCGAGCTCGCCGGCCGGGTGGAGCGCCACCGCGACGGATCGGTTTCCACGGCGTGAACAGAGCGCGATCGCCCTCTCCGATGGATCCTCCGGCGCCCGGACCCACTGCTGGATCAGGTGGCGCGGGATTCTAAAACCTCAACCGCTCCAGGTCTCGCTCGATCCTCACTTGCGGCAAGCCTTCAGCACCCGCGACATATCGTGCCCTGCAGTTTTTTGGCGAGGGCCTGGTCGAGTTCTTCAATAGCTTTGTCGGCGGGTACACGGGCTCATCCTTCGGCACATCACTGGCTTTCGGCTGACGATGCCCAACTGGAGCTTCTGGTACCGGAGCTTCTTGCGCCAAGGCATCGTTCCAGGTTGACGCAGTGATCGAGATCAGGACCAAGGCCGCAAAAACAGCGGAAGCTCGGACTCCCATGGCACTCCTCTTGAAGCGTTACCGAGGCGGCCCGCAGAATAGGATCGGTTCGTCCCACGGGCTTGCTCAAAATTGCCGGGATTTGCGGGAAACCAACGGAAACCCCGCCGGGCGATCGTGCGGACCGTGCTGCTCGAAGCGGCTGGCTCGGAACATCTCCCCCTGAAAGGGGGAGGTCGACCGCGCAGCGGTCGGGAGGGGGTCGCGATCCCCACCCCATCCCTCCCCTTTTCAAGGGGAGGGAGGCGCTCGCGGCACGCTCAGAGTCATATACGATAGCCCTGCCCTGGAGGGGGGAGGTGGGAGAATGCCGCGAGGGCCAGCCCTCAGGTCTGCCCGAATTCGGCCATAAGCCACTGACAGCAAAGATAATTCCAGATGCCACGCCGGCTCCGAGGTCCGGTAACGATTTGACAGGCGGGGGCGAGTTACCCATGTTCCGCCCAATCCCAGTGGCCGGAACAGCATCATAATACCGTTAGGGCCACAGATCGGATCTTCATGAACGTTGTCGTTGTCGAGTCCCCGGCCAAGGCCAAGACCATCAACAAATACCTTGGCCCCGGCTACGAGGTCCTGGCCTCGTTCGGGCACGTGCGCGACCTGCCGCCGAAAGACGGCTCGGTCGACCCCGAGAACGATTTCCGCATGCTCTGGCAGGTCGATCCGAAGGCGGCGAAGCGCCGCTCCGATATCGCCAAGGCCATGAAGGGCGCCAAGAAGCTCATCCTGGCGACCGATCCCGATCGCGAGGGCGAGGCGATCTCCTGGCACGTGCTGGAGGTGCTCAAGGA
>WNGD01004249.1_pt1 | contig 17715 bp, 16 predicted proteins | sample 5400671 | NCBI WGS metagenome assembly WNGD01 (sample SAMN13153369, study PRJNA577476) | soil metagenome | isolation source: 40 cm soil or saprolite under grassland replicate 2 | place: USA:California | collected 2016-06-15
CCGGTATTTCACCTTCGGATTGTGCTTCGACAACACCTTCGTGATGCACGCCGTCAACGTCGTCTTCCCGTGATCGATATGCCCGATCGTCCCCACGTTCACGTGCGGCTTCGTTCTCTCGTATTTCTCTTTCGCCATGAATGTCTCCTAATTCCTAAACAGATTCCTTTACTTCTCTGCCTTGTGCTCTCGCGATGATTTCGTCCGCAATCTGCTTTGGCACCTCTCTGTAATGCGAGAAGTGCATGGTATACGTAGCGCGCCCCTGCGTTCGGGACCGTAAGTCGGTGGCATATCCGAACATCGATGAGAGCGGAACAAGCGCCCGAATGATCTGGGTTCCGGGCCGCGCCTCCATTCCTTCAATATCTCCGCGCCGCGAATTCAGGTCGCCGATGACATCGCCCATGAACTCTTCCGGAAGAACAACTTCGACCTTCATAACGGGTTCCAGAAGAGCAGGGCTGGCCTTCCGGCAGCCTTCCTTGAAAGCGATGGATCCGGCGATCTTGAATGCGATTTCGGACGAATCGACTTCGTGGTAGGAGCCGTCATACAACGTGACTTTCACGTCTTTAACTTCATAGCCGGCAAGAACACCACTTTCCATTGCTTCTTTGATGCCCTGTTCCACCGGCTTGATGTATTCCTTCGGAATCGCGCCGCCGACGATCGCATTCTCGAAGACGAATCCCGCTCCGGCTGCGCTGGGCTCAACGGTGATACGAACGTGGCCGTATTGGCCGCGCCCGCCGGTCTGGCGGATGTATTTGCCTTCGGCGTGGGCCTTCGACCGGATGGTTTCCTTGTAAGCCACCTGCGGCTTGCCGACATTGGCGCCCACATTAAACTCGCGCATCATGCGGTCGACGATGATTTCCAGATGCAGTTCGCCCATTCCCGAAATGATCGTCTGCGCTGTATCGGGATCGGTATGGATCTTGAACGTCGGATCTTCCTGCGCCAGCTTATTCAAAGCGATTCCCATCTTTTCCTGATCGGCTTTGGTTTTCGGCTCGATGGCTACTGAAATCACGGGTTCCGGGAAATCCATTGCTTCGAGAAGAATCTGCTTGTTTTCGTCGCAGATCGTGTCGCCTGTCGTGACATTGCGCAGACCGACGGCGGCAGCAATGTCGCCGGCGAAGACGTCCTTGATTTCTTCGCGTTTATTCGCGTGCATTTTCAGAAGACGGCCGATACGCTCCCGGGCTTGCTTTGTCGAGTTGTACACGTAGGAGCCGGTGCTCAAGCTTCCGGAATAAACACGAAAGAATGCGAGTTGACCGACAAAGGGATCGGTCATGATTTTAAAAACCAGCGCGGAAAATGGCTGTTTGTCGTCCACTGCCCGGGTCTGGACCGCGGTTCGATCAGGCGTCCAGCCCTGAACGGGAGGAATATCGACCGGCGAGGGCAGGCAGGCGACGACGGCGTCCAACAGCGGCTGAACTCCCTTGTTCTTGAAAGCAGCGCCGCATAGCACGGGGGTCAGCCTGATCGCAATCGTTCCTTTACGGATTGCCGCTTTCAGTTCTTCATTCGAGATCGCTTGGCCATGAACAAATTTTTCGAAGACCTTTTCGTCTGCCTCGCATGCCGCCTCAATAATTTTTTCGCGATATTCGTGAACGATATCTTTGTACTCGGCGGGGACCTCTTCCTTGATATATTCCGCGCTCAGTGTCTCGTCCCGATAAATGATGGCCTTTTCTTCGAGAAGGTCGATGACACCGCGGAAGGTCTCTTCCTTGCCAAGAGGATATTGAATAGCGACGGGATTCGCGTGCAGGCGCGAGCGCATCATCTGCATGCAACGTTGATAATCCGCGCCGGGACGGTCCATTTTGTTGACGAATGCAATACGCGGAACGCGGTACTTGTCTGCTTGACGCCAAACGGTCTCCGACTGAGGCTCCACGCCGCCAACGGCACAAAACACAGCAACCGCTCCATCCAGAACACGAAGCGAGCGTTCGACTTCGGCGGTGAAATCGACGTGCCCGGGGGTATCAATAATATTGATGCGATGGCCTTCCCAGAAACAGGTCGTGGCGGCGGAGGTAATCGTAATTCCGCGCTCTTGTTCCTGTTCCATCCAATCCATCGTCGCGGTGCCCTCGTGCACTTCACCGATCTTGTAGTTGATCCCGGTGTAATACAGAATCCGCTCCGTCGTGGTCGTCTTGCCGGCATCGATGTGCGCCATGATGCCGATATTTCTTGTTTTCTCTAATGCTGTCGTACGTGGCATAACAGTTCACCATCGATAGTGTGCAAAAGCCTTGTTCGCCTCCGCCATGCGATGGGTGTCTTCCTTTTTTTTAATCGCGTTCCCGCGATTGTTGGCCGCGTCCATCAGTTCGCCCGCGAGCTTTTCTTCCATCGATTTTTCGCCGCGCGCTCTGGAATACGTGAGGATCCATCGGATGCTCAGGGATGTCCGCCGCGTCGCCCCGACTTCCACGGGAACCTGGTAAGTAGAACCGCCAACGCGCCGCGACTTGACTTCAAGAACGGGCTTGACGTTCTCGACCGCCTTTTTGAAAAGCTTCAGCGGTTCGTCGTTGGTCTTTTTCTGAACGATGTCGAGCGCGTCATAGAGGATGTGTTTGGCGGTGCTCTTTTTCCCGCCCCACATCATACAGTTGACGAATTTCGACACCAGCGTGCTCTGGTACATGGGGTCTGGCACGATTTCCCGCTTGACGATATGCGCTTTCCTGGGCATAACAAAAACCTCACGATTCCGAATTTCCGCAGTCGAAATTCGAAATCGAAATTCCGAATTGAACTGGATCTTCCAGGTCCCCCAGCCCGGGCTTGCGCCGGACTATCGGGCAAACATTCAGTTATCCTTTAGGCCGCTTCGCGCCATATTTCGAGCGCGACTGCTTGCGGTTTGCAACTCCCGCCGCGTCCAGCGTTCCACGAATGACATGGTACCGAACGCCCGGAAGGTCCTTGACACGGCCGCCACGGATCAAGACGATAGAGTGTTCCTGCAGATTGTGGCCGATACCGGGGATGTAGGTGGTCACTTCAATCCCATTGGTCAGACGCACACGTGCAACTTTGCGAAGGGCCGAATTCGGCTTCTTTGGTGTTGACGTGTATACTCGAGTGCACACGCCTCGTTTCTGCGGACATTCCTGCAACGCAGGACTACTCGTCTTGTACCTCGGCTTGCTTCTCCCTTGACGAACCAACTGATTAAACGTCGGCACAAACCATGAACTCCTAAATTTGTCGACAAACTCAGTGAGCGGCCTTGTCGTTAGTAAAACCTTTAAATGGTACCGGAGGCGTTCGAATGATGTCAACGCCGAAAGTCGAACACAACAAAAAGGAATAGCCACAAAAAGGTCACGGAAATCACAACGCTTGTGGTTTTACCTCGCACCTCTTGCGCCTTTTTGTAGCCGTTCCCTTTCTTTTGCCTTGCTTCCGGTCTTTGCCATTACTTATTCTGTCCATTCTGGCCTAAGCCTTTCCTATGAAAATACTTCTCGTCAATCCCAACATGCGGACGGCTTACAACCCCTTGCCGTTTCCTCCGCTTAGTTTGATGTCGATTGCCGCCGTTGTTCAGGATTCCTACGAAATCACCATTCATGATCGCAATTTGTACAAGGATCCAGATACGAAATCACCATTCATGATCGCAATTTGTACAAGGATCCAGACGGCAAGAATATCGGTACTGTTTTACAGAAAGCAAAGCCAGACATCGTCGGCATCACCTCGCTGACCGGCCCGGCCATCCTGGATGGAGTTTTGGTGAGCCGCCTGGCCAAAGAAGCCGGCGCGCAAGTCGTATGGGGTGGAACGCACGCCTCGCTGCTTCCCGAACAGACGCTCCAAAATCCCTACATCGATTTTGTCGTGATGAATGAAGGTGAAGAGACTTTTCGAGAGCTGATCGAAGCCATCGAACAACATCGCGGGTACAAAAACATTTTGGGACTGGCCTATAAAGAAAACGGCCAGGTTAAGATGAATCCCGAGCGGCCGTTTATACAAGATCTGGACGCATTGCCGATGCCGGCCTGGAATCTCGTACCGGTCGAACGATACATCTACAGATACACCAACGCCCGGCGGAAAATTGTCACGGTCACCTCCCGTGGCTGCCTCTTTCGCTGTTCGTTTTGTTACGTCATCGATTTTCATAAACGGAAATATCGTGGGAAGTCGGTCGCACGGATCCTGGAAGAGCTCGCGTTCTTGCGAAAGAACTACGGAGTCGACGGCGTGCGTTTTGATGACGACCTTTTCGTGATCAACCGGCCACGCCTGCGCGAGTTCTGCGACTGGGTATATAAAAAGGACGTCCCCATTACCTGGGATTCCAACTGCCGCGCCGATCAAGTGAATCCCGAATTCATTGGAGCCGTCACCCGGGGAAAGTGCCACAGACTGACTTTCGGTTTGGAATCGGGATCCGATCGAATTTTGAAGTTTATCGAGAAGGACTTCCGCGCAGAGCAGATCGTACGGGCCTTTGATCTCTTGAACAAGACCGATATCATGACCGGCGCCGCCTTTCTGATCGGTGTACCAACCGAAACCGAGGAAGATATCTGGAAAACGATCGACCTAGCGAAGCGAATCAACGCGTACCACACCCACTTTTATCCTTACACGCCGTTCCCCGGCAGCCCGCTTGCGGAATACTGCCGGAAAAATGGGCTCATCCGATACCCGGAGCGTCTGGAGGATTGGGCAGATTTCGAGTACGCGCGCTCGGATCGCACCGCCATGAGCGAGAGAGAGATGAAGAAAATTTCCGCCCAGTTCGAAGTTCGCAATGTCCTCCACTCGCTCCAGCGCGGCGAACTGGCCATCTTGTCCAACTTTCTTAATCTGGAGCAGTTCCAGAATTTCCGCTCCTGGACAAGTTTCTTCCGGCAGGCGTTTCGCTCGGGAGTCCGGGGTTCTGTTCACTCGGCAGAAAAACCTATTCTTTAGGCCGCGTGAAAAATTCAATTACCAAGCGCTGGCAGGAAGCGCAAAGGGCGGAACTGGATTGGTGGCAGAACTGGCGACGTCTGCCTTTCTACACGAACCATTCGTTCGAAAACAATTGGCGCAAGGTCCTATCTCATTTCCTGACTCCTTCCGAGATGAGCAACGCCCAAACGATTATCGAAGTTGGCACGGGACCACACGGCGTGGTGAGGTATCTCTTCGAGGACGCCTCAATCAAAATAGGCTTGGATCCCTTGCTGTGCCGATTCGATGAGCGGCCACGGCCAAACAAGAACACCTGCTACGTCGCAGCGGTCGGCGAGTTCCTCCCTGTCAGGGACGTAGCCGCGGACTTGGTCGTCTGTATCAATGTGCTCGATCATGTGATGGACGCCGGCCAGATCCTGGGAGAAATTCGCAGGGTCCTCAAGCCGAACGGCCGGCTTTTATTGGAGATACACACCTTTCCGAAAATATTCACACCAATTATGTTTCTGGATCATCCTCACACATATCATTGGTCATGGTCCGGCATGCTCCAGTTGGTACGTGACGGCGGGTTTGAAATCATCACGACCCGGCAGTTTCCGTTTCCGGTCACGATTCCTCTGAAATCATGGGCAATGCCGAATCATTGGAAGTATATTTTCGGAAAGCATTTCATGCGGCTAAGCTACGTTTACTGCTCTCCAATATCGCCGGCGAAGTCAAACTAACTTTTTTCGAAGACGCTGAGCTTGTAAAAGCGGGCGAGTTTTTCCATGGCAGGGACGGCTTTGCGAACCGTGAGACTGTTCAGCATCAGGCTGCCATAAAAAGCGATAGGACGCGGGCGTGCGGCCTGGCACGTTTGGCAGGCGGGATAAGCCGACAGGTCGCCGCTCACATGAGCCTCACGTAATTTCACCATAGCTTCGGAATCCCAGACTTCCATAACCGATTGCTTTTTGAGATCACCGACCGGAGGTTCTTTATACATATAGCAACAAGGATGGACGAGGCCGTCGTATCGCACGTACATTGGCCCTCTCCAAAGCAAATGGCACGGGTGACGGCGTTGGCTTCTGAATTCGACGCCAGGTAATTTCGTGGTGTCGGTTTGTATTTCGTCCCGCTTGAATCGAATTTCATCGATACCAGGAATCGACCACAGTTTTCTATAGGCATCAATCTCGTGAGTGTTCTCCTTGAGAAGGATCATCTGGACGACAACGTAGACAGGCGATTTCCGATCCAATTTTTTCCGCAGGAAATTCAAGATATTTTCTCGTGTCTTTTCGAACACTGCGCCCACGCGGTATTTCTCGTAGGTCTCCTTGCTTGCACCGTCGAATGCAAGTATCACGTAATCAAGCCCGGAATCGAGCAGCAGATCGGCGCGCCGACCATCGAGCAGTGTCGCATTCGTGGACATTCCGGTTCGAATACCGGCTTCGCGCGTGATCCGAATCATTTCAAAAATGTTTGGGTGGATCATCGGCTCGCCGATGCCGTAGGGCCAGATGAACTCGACATAGTCCTTACAATCCTCGACGATTTTCCGATAAAGATTCAGGTCCATGCTTTCGTTGTCGAATGTGTAGATGTGGCGCGGACACATAGGACAGTAGAGATTGCATTTGGCCGTGCTCTCAAGCGAGATTTCGATTGGACCGCCGCTGAGCGAGGTTTTGTGGCGAAAATAACTGAGTGCGATGTTCCAACGGTTTCGTAGCTTCTTGTTCACTCTTTCCAACCTTCAGCGATGAAACCCAACGTGTATGCCCGGTCTTGATCCAGTGCATCCAAATAATAACAAAATAGCGGCAACACAAACCCAAAAACCGGCGCCAGGATTGGAAATAACAACCATCGCCAACCGCTCTGTGCGAAAGCCAAAACACCCATCAAATGCCGACCGAGTTGCCAAAAGAATCCACCGATCGGCTGAATTTTGCCGATGCGGATCCCCCCTCCCTCCAACAGGTAACGAATACCGCTCGAGGTGAACCGGAAAAAATCGTATGGCCGCTGATGTTCTTCCCACATATGAGGAACCACGACGTGAACCATGCCGCCAGGTTTTAGGACGCGCCGGAATTCTTCGACCACACGCGCAGGTTGGGGTGTATGTTCCAACACGACGATCGAAAGGATATGATCAAAAGACACATTCCGGAACGGCAACTCCTCAAGACGGCCGATGACATCCACTTTCGAATAGTCCCAGGATGGATCGCCCTGGGTAGAGTCGATTCCTACGTACTCCGCGTGGAGAAATAATGGCTTAAACCGTCCCTCTCCTGAGCCGGCATCCAGCACGCGTTTGCCGGCCGGAATTTCAGCCGCAACAGTCCTGACGAAACTTTCGATTGCAGTTTCGAAAGGATCCAGCCTCTTGTACAGGCTGGAGGGAAGCAGACGCTTGAGGGTTAATACCAATCGTGGACTAAACATTCTGATTCCTTGCTGGATCCCTATATTTTATAGATAGCGGATGTCGTGCCAACCATCTCAACTATTATGCGCCCGGCACTCCAATCCGCTTTCGAATTTGAGCGCGTTTCATCGCGAGAGTTTTTGCGTTGCACGACACCACTAATAGCTAGGAATCTAAGGCGCGTACCAAAGTGAATTCCTAATTTGGAGTGCGCTTCCCCCGATGAGGAAGAGGCCATTCCTCATTCGGGTTTGCCTTCCCCTTTCAAGGAACTGGATGATCATGTGGTTGCCTCCACAAGGAGTAACCCATTTGCTTTGCTGGCGATTGCAGTTTACGGAATTGACGTTGCTGGTTGCGAGCTTCAAGTTTTGCAAACAGGGTTTCGTCGTACGGCTGACAAGTGGTCACCAGGTGAAAGAAAATACGGGCGTGTTTTGTGAGCCGTGTTTTTGATCGCCTTCGGTGCACCATGTCGAGCGCGTTGAGAGCGGTAATAGTGGCCCAGGTAGGATTGGCTATTGTGAAGCGACTGAGCGGCCATGCGAAAAACCTGAGTGACGCGATTTTTGGTTTTGATCTTGGGTCCCCGGATGCGGCGTCCGGCACTGAAACCATCTTTGGGACTGAGGTTGAGCCAGGAGGAAAATGCGTCCTCGGTTGAGAACTTGCCGGATAGATCAACACCGAGTTCGCTAAAGACAGTCTGAATGCGAAGCACATCGAAGCCCGGGACGCGTGTCAGATCGACGCCAAAGATGCGCTCCAAATGGGTCCGAAGATCGAAAGTGGAGTCCGTAGTGAGGGGAGATTTATTACAGGATTCCGCAGGCGCACTGGGATCGGCGTGGTTCTGGAATCTCTCAATGCGCTCTTGGATCTCTCGATCACAATCGGCGATCAACTGTTGATAGTAGCGATATGCCGTTAGAGATTGCTTGAGCGTAAAGATGTGCTCGGGACGGTAATCACCGACCAAGCTCTTGCGAACAGTTTCCAGGGAAGCTTTGATTCGGTGATTGCGCAGTTTGGCTAATTCTTCGGGATTGGTTTCGCCAGCCACAATCGCATCGACGATAGCGAGTCCGGTGACTCCGGTGATATCGCTGATGACATGATGGATTTGCAGGTTCATTTGATCCAAAGATTTGTGCATATGCTGCACATGAACGCAGGCCATCTGGACGAGGTTTTCACGATGTGGCATCAGAGCAAGAATTTCGCAGACCGCTTGTTCGGGACGAAACGATGCCCGCAACAGACCGACCGAATGCAAGTACTGGAGCCACTGACAGTCCATGACGTCGGACTTGCGACCGGGAACATGATGCACATGTTGCGCATTAACCAAGTGGACTTCAATGGCGCGGGCTTCCAAGATATGAAACAGGGGTATCCAGTAGACGCCTGTCGATTCCATCGCGACCGTGTCCACATGGCAGCGCTGAAGCCAGTCCGCTAACTCATGAAGATCCTGTGTAAAAGCAGGGAACGATCGCACCGATTCCGCATCGCGATCGGCCGGTACGGCCACAAAGATTTCCGTCGCTCCAATATCGATGCCGGCGGCATTGGGCCTCATCACAGGCAAATTCCGGTCCAACTTTCGATACTTCCTTTTCTTTGCTTTTGCCATGGATCGCCTCCGTCGATGTTCGGCAACGAGCCAGGCGTGCAAAATGGAGAACCTTTCAAGCGGGATCATCGCACACAAAAAGCGTGGCGCGTCACCAATGTTATGGCGCACGGGCCTGGGATCAAACTAATGAACGGGCTCGCCGAAGCAAGCACCAATGGAAATACGATCTACGCTTACCGTTGCCGTGGGGAAGTCTTAAACTATCTCCCGGTCTGGACTGGTCCCCGCCAAAACGCAAGTTCCTTCCTGTTATGGACGCTGGCCACAACTGGAAGTACTAATGAGGAATGAACCATTCCCGATTAGGGGAAGCCAAAACCCAATGAGGAATTGGCTATTCCTCATCGGTAGCTCGTCTTGCGGTATTCGAGATATTCGTCCTTGAATTCAGTAACCAGAAATGTCTCCTCAAGGTTGATTCGTAACAGAATTGCCGGGATTCCGATCAATATCATACAAACAATGCCAATGAGACTGCTGAAAGCGAGGGGCAGTCCAATAAAGGAAAAGATCATTCCGAAATAGCACCATGCTGTGCTTGCCTGGATCTTTCTTGAAGCGGTAATGCTTCATTCCGATGCTGAAGTGCTCTTATGTCCGCCAAATGAGAATTAATCCGAGGACGGTTTGCGCGAAACCGTCTTCGAGCGCCTTCAAGGGATGCAGTGATGATCCCAGGAACAGCATAATGAAAAAAACCAGCGTAGCGGCAGGAGAATCTTTTCCCAAACTGGTTCCGGAATTATGGTCATTGCGAGTGCTTACACTTGCTTTGCTTTGATCGGAGGTGCGACGGCTCGGGTTTCAAAAATCGGAATTTTCAGGATCAACGCCAGCTTCTCGAACATGGGTATCAGCTTGCGAACAGCAAGTCCGTTGATCACGAAACTTCCAACAATGACTGGCAAGCGCGGTTTCGGCGCGTGGCAGTTGACGCAATCGTGATAGGCAGCAATGTTGCCGTCTACGTGGGCTCGGCGCAGCCTTTGCATTTTTTCATTGTTCCAAATCTGAGTCAGTTCCTGCTGATTCACGTTCCCCAGCGGCTCTCCACGCCACATATAGCAGCACGGAAAAACATTGCCATCATGATGTATATAGACCGGCCCCTGCCATAAATAGTGGCAAGGGTTTCGCCGTGCCTGAACCAGTGGCGGGAGCGGAATTCCGACACCCTCGAATTGCATTTCATCTTCCTTGATGCGGACTTGATCGACGCCCGGAATATTCCACATTTTCCTGAAATCATCCACTTCGCCGGCGTTATCTTTAAAACGGACCATTTGAATGATCGTAAACGTATTCGCCTTCAGCTCCTGCTTCATTCTCAGAAATTCGAGGATCTTCTCACGCGTTTCTTCGAACTTCGCGCCTTTGCGATATTTTTTGTAGCTCTCCTTGGTGGCTCCGTCGAAAGCGAATATCAGGTAATCCAAACCCGCGTCGAGAAGTTTGCGGTTGCGTTCGGGATTGTTCCATCGTGCCGTTGGTCGAAAATCCCACGCGAATGTTGCGATCGCGGCAGAACTTGATCATTTCGAAGATAGCCGGATTCAGCATCGGCTCGCCGCCGCCATAGAGGACTGCCATATGGTTGGTCAGAAATACGATCGTGGCCTGCTTTTCTTCATCCCAAACTTCGACACGGCGAAAGAAATACTCTTTGCCAACTTCGGCCATGCTGAAGAAAAAGATCACTTCATCACTTCGCACGTTGCCTTTTTCTGGCGTATTGCGTTTTTCCACCACTCCGTAGCTGGCGTTGTCTTTCATCCGAGTCACTAAGAACACGCCCTGGTCAGTCAGTTCCGCAAACCAATCGTAATCGTTGTAACCGCGATCCATCACCAGCACTGTTCCCGGCCCGAATTTCATCATCCGGGCGATTGGAGCTCGTTCGACGGAGGGCAAGTCTCAACGTGCGGAACGTTTCCGCCCGATCCATTCGACGGTAGGAGAACCTATCAACTGTGCGACGGAACATCAGGACATCACGCAGGGCTTGCGGAAAGGACACTTTGTATCCACTTGCAGTACCTCGATCATTCTCTCGAAACGCCGTTATTTTCTAAGCGCCGCAAGCTAGACGAAGGACTACGTAAGAGCGGTTCTCGGCAATTGGTTCACCTTGCAATTTCAGTTTGGCCTTTAACGCTTGATACACCCCCGAACGCAAAATCAAATGCCGATGAGGCGTCGAACAAATCTTGTGGACTAAGGCGTCTTCGTCCTGGACGAATTGAAACAGTCCTGCCTGCAGGTAATCTCCTATCCTCTCTTGGATCTTAAGCTCATCTTTCGAGCTGCTCACGTACACAACCTTTCTATCACCATAAAAGGGACCCGTATTAACCGGTTCTCCAAAGTTGTAACAGAAAAGCACATCGCTTGGCGATGATTGCGCCTTAAAATCCAGCACAATCTGCTTCAAGTCTGGATCTCCGCGCAGGTACCAGTGGTCCGACCTCGACAAGACCGCCACCGAATAAACAAAAACACCGGCCAGAATGATTGAGATGATTGGACCCAACCGCATCTCCTGAAACTTCGAGAGCAAGTGCGCAGAAGAAACGGCCATCGCCGGGAATGCAGGTGCGATGTACCACGCCATTCGGGTCTGGGAGACGGAGAAAAGCAGGAACAGGAATGTGGTATATAACAACAACAAAAGCGATTCGCGGCTTTTCCGAAGTGCCATCCCGAACAGCAGAGGAGTCGAGCAGACGAAAAGGATCCAGTGAATTGGATCATTGGCGTGGAGTGTACGGATATAAAAGGCAACGGACGACCGCTGCGATGAAACAAGAACTTCAAGCGCATTATAGGAAACAGTCCCCAAGACGTATTTCGTTAGAAAGGGTCTTCCATAAAGTATGTACTGCACAGCGTGCCAAGGCAGCACAACCACTGCTGCGGAGCCCACCAGCATGCCAAATTTACACGTTAAAAGCTGTCTTGCCTGTCCCTGTATCAAATGGAATAGGCAAATAATGAAGATTGGTATCAGTCCAACCACACTTTTGGTCATGACTGCCAAGCCCATGCCGATGCCTGACATGCAATACCAAAGGGGTATCTGGGTACGGCAAGCGAATAGATAAAATAGAAGTGATAGTGACATGTGCACCGTCAGAGGCACGTCAAGCATCGCACTCTGCGACAGGCGGAAATAGTCAGGAAAAGAGAGGAGAAACAAGGCAGCCGTCATCCCAACCCGACGGGAATACAACGTACCGATGAAGTAGGTCACGATCACCCCTACGACCCCATGAATGGCCGAAGACAACCGCGCCGTGAATTCGCTAATTCCAAGCATCTTGTAAAACAGGGCCGTAAGCCAAAAATCTAGTGGCGGTTTTCCAAAGACGAAATAGGGTATATCGAGCCAACGCATGGTAATCCAGTCGCCCGTTTTAAGGATAGTTTTGGAAACTAACGAGTAAGTAGTGTCATCGAACGGCGGAAGACTCCCTTTTGAAAGGTTATGTAGCAACAATGCAGCAGCCAAAGTACTGAGAAGCAATAAGTCGTACAGACGAGTTCGATGTCTCCAGTGTTCTGCAGCTCCGACTGTTTCCATAGCAGCCTTACTTAACAACTATTGCCCGTCATTGTCAAACGCATGGCGGGAGAAAAAGGCGCTAATGGCAGCGAATAAATTTAACAGTTAGAATTTCGTTTGCTGTACCCTGCAACTTGATTTTACTTATGGCTAGACCGATGGAACCCACACCAGAAGACTCGGTCACTACGACGGTGAATTATTCAAAAATACCTATCGGGACCGTCGCCAATATCAGACTTGAAGCAACAGTTGTCTTTCTCTTGTCGTGCGCGTTGTGGGGAGTGAATGCTTTATGGCTGTCGCGCGACACCGAACCGCCAGCCTGGGACATGGCCGTCCATCAGACGTACGCGCTCAATTATCTTCCGAAGGCCGATCTGCCTTCGGACACACGCTTTTGGGAAAGGTCTGGGAACTATCCTCCATTCGTTCACATCGTTATTGCCATTACCTATTGGCTGCTTCACCCGGGGCCGCACGTGGCCATTCTTGCGAACGTCCCCGCAACAGTCCTTCTCTTGTGGGGCGTGTACGAAATAGGTCTGGCTTTTGCAGGCGCTAGAGCGGCGGTCTGGGCCTGCGTTCTTACGACACTCACGCCGTTCCTGATTTGGATATCGCGCGAGACGTTGCTGGATTATTGGCTTGCCGCCTGGGTAGTAGCTGCTCTCGCGTTGCTGGTGAAGACCTCGCGATTTGAATCACGTCAGTACAGTCTGCTGTTTGGAGTTAGTTGTGCGCTAGGGATGCTGACGAAGTGGTTCTTTGCAGGGTTCATCATCGGCCCGATTATCTATATCATTATTCGTCATCAGATCTGGACGTCGAAACGACGTCTCACCAACTGTGTTTCGGCAATATCGGTTGCAGGCGGTATCGCAGGCATCTGGTACGTCCCGAATCTGCCGAAGCTGGTTGGGTACTATTTTGAAAATGCTCAGATCGGCGCGCGAGAGGGCGAACCCCCGGTTCTATCATTCCAATCGTTCATTTATTACCTCCGCATGCTGGAGGGATACCAATTTTTTGCTTCGTTATTCTGCCTCTTTATACTTGCTCTTGTTTTTGCTTATAAGCACCGCACCTTGAAGGACGGCGGCTTTTTCGTGGTCGCGATCGTTGGCGGCTGGCTCGCCATGACGCTGCTGAGAACCAAGGACCCGCGTTTCACGATGCCCCTCTTAGGTCCGATGACAGTCGTGACGGGTGCGTGGATACATTCCTGGAACAGAGGATCGATCAGCGGATTTGCCAAGACGCTCCTGTTGGTGCTGCTTTGCGTACAGGCGTATGCAATCAATTTTGGCTTGCGTTGGTTACCGCCGCGGGTCGTTCTTCTCGAGGGGTACCAGGGGCAACTGCGTTGGGACTGGAACTTATTTTTGCAGGACTACTTTGGTATTTTGGGACCACCGAAACGCGAAGACTGGAAGCAAGACGACATCCTCCGCCGCGTTGCCCATGATTCTTCCGGAAAACGCCCGCGAGCGACGCTCGCTCTTATCCCCGACCTTCCCCGATTCAATGCGAGCAACTTTAATTTATTTGCCCGCATTCGCAGTATACGGGTTGAAAGCGGACACCCGCAGACAGCGCTGAAAGGAATTCACACTTTCGATGGCTTCAATTACGTCGCGCTTATCGAGGGTGATCAGGGCTGGGCCTATACCACAACGGAGAACTTGAGATTGAACCAGATCGTCCTAAATCATCCTGAAGCGTTTCGGCTCGTTGATTCCTATCTGCTCCCGAACGATAGCGTCGCGCGACTATATGCGCACCAGTGAGCGAGGCCGTCGTCGCGTTTGGGGGGTCACGGTAAAGCGCCAAATGGTTCACGCTATGATCCAGTCCGATTTTGAAGCTCGTCATGCGCGAGAAGAGAAAACGGCCGGGCTTACCTTACCTTGCGATTGCGGCCATTTTCATTTTCGCCGTGTTTTCTTATCTGTTCTTCATTCTTCGATTTGGCAGCTTCGAGGTCGTCAAGGCATTTTACCTACTATCACAGGTGGGCCCGCTTGCGGTTTTCTTCGAACTTGGCCAAGAAGGCGTCAAAGTGGGCGACTGGCAAAAGTCGGCAGTATTCTCGGTCGCTGTAGCGCTGCTTTACACCGCAATTACATCTTACTATCTGCTTGTGCCGTTCCTTATCGGGAAAGGCTTATGATGCGGGCAATTTTCCCGATACGCATTTGGAAAATTGATCGATCATTCACGTGGCGTCGGCAAATCCTTTCTCCAATCGCAAGAACTGCAGTGTCCCCAAGACACACAGAAACACGAACGATTAATGTTTTAGAAATTAAATTGCTTAAAGCCGGGGCTTTGTTGTACGGGCGTGGAGCCGCTCCCACCAACCTGCAAAAGGAGAAAACACTATCTCCCGCACGTCCGCCACGCCATTAGTGTCAAGTAGGCCCGTTTCAGGCCACTCGGTTCGTTCGGGTTGGAAATATGTTCCGAAAACCCAATCCCAAACGGGAAAAAAAGCAGCGTAGTTCTTCCCGATATGGCTCGGTTCGATACTGTGATGGATCCGATGATATTGCGGACCCGTTATGAGACCGGTTAGTGCGCCAAAACTCAGCTTAATATTCGCATGAAAGAAACTGGTCCACTGCCCGATCAATACCGCCGCCACGGCTGAATGAACTGGTGCGATAGAGATCATCCAATTCATCGGCAAAAAAATGAAGAAAGCCCTGAAGAACTCTTCCAGCCAGTGATGGCGATAACTCGTGGTCACGTTCAGGAAAGCTTCGGAATGGTGTAGGCGATGTACCTGCCACAACCATGGCGACACATGCTGAAGCCGGTGAAACCAGTAATAGAAAAAGTCGAAAACGAAGAATGGAAGGAACGCGAGTAGGAATGCATACAGGGGTGGACTCCCGAAGCGCGTCAGATCCAGTCGAACCAACGGACCCCCTAATAAGACCGCTACCGGGTATGATGACCACGCGCCCAGAGACAACGCGAGCGGATTCAGAAGAAAAAATACCAGGTTTGCCCGAAGATCGGTGCTGAACTCTTGGCGTCCGGGGTGGCGTTGCGCCGGAATCAGCCGTTCCAGTACCAGAAATCCGGCGTATCCGACAACAACTGCACCCCATTTCGACCAGAGTGCTTCAACTGAATAATGCGCGTTGAACCATTCCCACATCTGATCCCGCGGAGGGAATTCTATCATTGTGTTTTTCAATCCACGCCACTATCCTACCCGCTCGATCTGTACTTGCTTCCCAGAGGTTGATGTCGGTTTAACGTATGCGATCGACTGAACAGGGTCGACCCACGCGCCGGACGGCACGAGACTTGGCACTTCTGATCGCTCTAACGCTTGGGATTCATGCGCCGTTCATCCATCAAGCTTTCCACGTCGATGATGTTCAGTACCTGGACGTCGCAAGTAACGTGTTCCGCAATCCATTGTTTCCCCTGGATCTTCAATCGGTTTTTGAAGGCAAACATCTCACGTTGTGGGCACACTCCCATCCTCCTCTTAATTCGTATGTGATCGCTGGCCTGCTTCTGCTCAACAACCGCGCGGCATCCGAAACATTTCTGCATACGGCTTTTTTGTTCTTTCCGACCGTAATTACCGTTGCGTTTTATTTCCTAGCACGCCGATTTGTTGCGCGCCCTTTTGTCGCAACAGCGCTTCTGGCGACTAATCCAATTCTGATCGTGTGCGCCCACACGCTCATGACCGACATACCTTTGCTGGCGATGTGGCTGTGCGCGACCACGTTGTTTGTAATTGGCATTTCGCAGACCAGAAACTGGATGGTTTACCTGGCGGCAATGCCCTTAACCGCGGCGTGTTTTTACGCCTATCAAGGTTTCGCCCTGATCCTGCTCCTAGCTTTTTACGCGATGGCCAAGAGGCGGTTAGGATTTCGCGAGACCTTGGTTTTGTGCGCGCCGGTTCTGTTTATTGCGGCTTGGCAGCTTAGCGGATATATGCACCGGGGAACGATGTATGCCTCTGCCATGTTCGAGGAATTAGGAAGGCGGGGATGGGGCCGGGCAGTCCTGAAGATCAAAGCTGGAAGCAGCACGCTGGCGTATCTTGGCGGGATTGCTGTTCCATTCCCGTTTATATTCTGGAGGACGCGAGGCAGTTGGAAAGGTTCGCTCATCTGGGTCAGCTTGGCGGTGGGCGTCCTGGGCGCGTATGCATTGCCGGACGATTATTCCTGGCCGCAAAGGGCGTTCTTTGCCGGTTGCTTTGGCGGGGGCGTCGCGCTTGTGATATGGACTGTGGGTCCCCTTCTGACGGGTGCCTCTCAAAACAGATTGGCCTCAGACGACCTTTTCTTGTGGGTCTGGTTCGCGGGAATGTTGATCACTTGTGTTACGGTCTTCCTTGGCGGAGTCGCACGATACTTATTGCCTGCATACCCCGCCTTGATACTGCTTTTTGCTCGCTCAGACGAACAGACTGGTAACTCGCCCAATCGGGCGTTCTATGGAAGTCTGTTGGCGGTTCAATTGGTCCTGGGACTTGGTCTCGCTCAGGCGGATTATCAATTCGCCGCGACCGGACGGCGCGAAGCGTACGACTTTCAGCGAGATTACCTTCGCAACAATCAGCCGTTTCTCTTCAGTGGTGAATGGGGATTCCGGTATTACATGACAGCTCTTGGAGGCAAGATCATGGCGGAGGATGTAACCGGATTTTCAGGCGAGTTAGTTGTCAAATCGCGTCTAAGTCTGGGCCGACCTTTTGAGTTCGACCGCTCTCTCGAGCTATTAGAACAGCGGACGTACCGGATTCGCTCGCCGCTCCGGTTGCTTGACGTACACGCCCATGCAGGTTTTTGGAGCGACGGATGGGGGGTGCTTCCATTCTGGTTTTCGCGCGAGACTTTAGACGAGATTTCGATTTATCGAGTGAAGGGAAAATAATTTGAGGACAAACGTCTGACCAAATTGGAACTGCTATTTGGTCAGGCGTCTGTCCCAGAATCCGCTACGTCGCCAGCGGTTCCTGATGGGGCTGCTCTTCGGCGCCAATCTCTTCGGCAAGTTCCAATTCTGCCGGCGCTTCTTCCACGAGACCCGGCTCAGGCTCTTCCGAAATCAGTTCGACGTTCCGATAGAAGTCCAGGCCGG